>Ga0209536_100010470_pt1 | contig 13684 bp, 13 predicted proteins | sample DeeMarSeWOR28_12_FD_187461 | JGI IMG/M metagenome (GOLD analysis project Ga0209536, IMG submission 187461) | Marine sediment microbial communities from White Oak River estuary, North Carolina - WOR-2-8_12 (SPAdes) (version 2) | ecosystem: Environmental > Aquatic > Marine > Intertidal zone >...
TGTACCACCCGACGATGGCCAGACCCACCAAGAGCAGAACCCCAAACCCGACGGCGGAAAGACAGCTACGCATGATTAAGTACACCTGAGCTTCAAGAGGTCAACTCGACGCTGTGAATGATATCGTATACGGCGCCGGACGGCATGAGCACGCTCCGCACCACATCCACCGATTCGACTCGAAAGTCATCGCTGTACTCCAGTTGTTCGACCGCCTCGGCGAACCCCTCGAACTCGGAAGGCCGTGCCTTCTTTCGAGCGCGCCCCAAAGTGAGATGCGGATGAAAGCGCCGATTCTCTTTGGGATAGCCCAACTTGTTCAAGGCCTCTTCAGTTCGGCTACACAACTCGCCGAGCGTAGGGTCGAGGTCGATTCCAGCCCAGACCACGCTCGGTCTTCTCGGCGATGGAAACACACCGAAGCCCTCCAGGTGCAGCTCGAAACTTGAAACGCCGGCTGCGGCGTCACCCACCGCGCGATACACGTCGGCCAATCGCTCTTCCGGAACCTCCCCCAGGAACTTCAGGGTCAGGTGAACGTTCTCGTCAGCCACCCAGCGAATCGGATATCCGGCTTCGCGCAGAGGAAGCGCCGCCGCACTCACTCTCGCCCTCACCTCTTCCGTTGGGTTTATGGCAACGAAGATTCGCATCACCGACCGTGCTAGAACAGCTCCAGCGTCACGTAACGGAAACCGGCAGCCGAGCAACGGTCAACTAGAACTCGTCGCTGCTCCTCGCCCAGCGCGTCGCTCGAGCCATCGCGATGTCGATATCGAATGACTGCGACCTCTCCCTCCAGCCCCGCACTCTCCACGGACGCATCGAGTCCGGCATCCGCCAGCAGACGTTCCGCTTCCGTCGCGTTGCTCATGTCACGTATCTCCAAAACCGCCTCGAGCTCCTGCGGCTTCACGACCGAAGGATTCGTTCAGCGCCCCACGCCTGTAACCCTGCAGATCCAGGCAGGCGCGAGCGAATCCGGCGTCTCTTAGAGCCTGAATGACCCGCTCTCTCAGCGAGGTTTCCGACAGCGACTCGATGTCTTCAGGCGCGACCTCCAGGCGCGCCAGCCCACCATGATAGCGAACCCGCAGTTCACGCCAGGTGTGAACTTCGCGCAACCGCGCTTCGGCGTCCTCGATGGCGCGAAGCCGCTTGGGCGTGACTTCCAGCCCGTAGGCGATCCGGCTGGCCAGGCAAGGCGACGCTGGGATCTCCCAGGTCGGCAGTCCGGCACGTTTCGACAGAATGCGGATCTCGGCCTTCGTCAGCCCAACCTCCTGGAGCGGCGACCGGACGCCCAACTCGCGGGCCGCCGCCAAGCCCGGGCGGTGGTCATCCAAGTCGTCGGCGTTAGACCCATCCAGCACGACATTGAAGCCGCGCTCGCGCATGACTGTCAGGAGCCGCTGATACAGTTCCGCCTTGCAGAAGTAGCAGCGATCGGGCGCATTGGCCGCGTAGCCGGGATCGTCCAACTCGTATGTTTGGATCTCGAGATGCGGCAGGTCGACGGACCGGGCGACCTTCACGGCCATCTCGTGCTGGACTCCCGGGTAGGCCGGCGAACGACCGGTAACGGCGAGTACGCGATCCGGGCCCAACTCGTCGAGGGCTACGTACGCAAGAAAGGACGAGTCCACACCACCGCTGAATCCGATGATGACGGACTCACAGCTACTGAGCACATCGCGCAGCGCTCGCTCTTTCGTCTCTAGAGCTTCGGAGCGGCTCATCCTCTGGTCCTGCCATGCCAATGCATATGCGCGAAACCTCTTCCGGCCTCTACGACGTGTCAAGCCGAGCGCCGACGGCATCAGGCCCGTTTCGGTCGAGACCGCGGTAGCCGATGGCTTCGCTGATATGCGAAGATTTCACCAATTCGACCCCTTCGAGATCGGCGATGGTGCGAGCGATCTTCAGGATCCTGTGGAACGAGCGCGCGGAGAGCCCCAGTCTCGCCATCGCACCTCGCAGTGACGCCAACCCGGTATCGTCGGACATGCAGAACCGTTTGACTTCCCGGGCACCCATTTGGCCGTTCGCGTAGAGACTCTCGTAGCCTTCGAATCGTTTCGACTGTCGGCGCCGTGCCGAGTTCACCCGCGCGGCCACCTCCATCGAGCACGGCGTCTCAGCTTCGTCGACCAGCTCGGGATAGGTCACAGGCGGCACCTCAATGTGCAGGTCGATCCGGTCGAGCAGCGGACCCGATATCCTCGACCTGTATCGACGAATCACGCGTGCCGTGCACTTGCACCTGCGCCGGCGGTCGCCGAGGTAGCCACATGGACACGGGTTCATCGCGGCGGCCAGCGTGAAGCGTGCGGGATAGGTGAGCGTGCGTGCCGCCCGCCCGATGGTGACGGATCCGTCTTCCAACGGTTGTCTGAGGCTTTCCAGTACGTTGCGGCGAAACTCGGTGAGCTCATCCAGGAACAGCACTCCGTGGTGTGCCAACGAGGCTTCGCCCGGCCGAGGCACCGCACCGCCGCCCACCAGTCCCGCATCGCTCACCGTGTGGTGGGGTGCCCGGAACGGCCGCATGGTCACCAGACCCTGCTCAGGCGGCAATAGGCCGGCCACCGAGTGGACTCGCGTAACCTCGATGGCCTCCGCCAGGCCCATCGGCGGAAGTATGGTCGGGAGCCGGCGCGCCAGCATGGTTTTGCCTCCGCCGGGCGACCCAACCAGAAGGATGTTGTGACCGCCGGCCGCCGCGACCTCCAGCGCCCGTTTCGCTTGCTCCTGTCCCCGAACATCGGCCAGGTCGAGGGATTCCCCGCGCCGCCTGGCGAGGAGCCCGGCCGAGTCAAACTCGTGCTTGGCAAGCGCATCCCCTCTTCGTAGAAACTCGACGACTTGGGCCAGGGTCTGGGCACCCCGCACCTCCAGCCCTTCCTGTACCGATGCCTCAGCCAAGTTAGCGCTGGGGACGATGAAGCCGTCCAGTCCCTCCTGACAGATCGCCTGGGCCATGGGAAGCGCGCCGCGGATCGGCCGCAAGGTGCCGTCGAGTCCCAACTCACCGGCCAGAGCGTAGCGCTCCAATCGGAGGCCCGAGACGAGCCCCGCCGCGACCAGCAGGCCGCAAGCGACAGGAAGATCGAAATGGCTGCCCTCTTTCTTGATGTCCGCCGGCGCCAAGTTGATGGTCACCTTGCGCGGCGGGATTTCGAAGCCGGAGTTTTGGATGGCGGCCAACACCCGCTCCCTTCCTTCCTTGACCGCACTCTGGGCCAAACCGACGGTGGATATGGCCGGTAGGCCGGCGGCCGCATCGACTTCGACGAGCACGACGTAGGCGTCGATCCCCAAGATTGCGGCAGTCCGGACACACGCTAGCATCTGCGATCCTCCTCGAGCGATTCGGTCAAGCGTCGCACCGAGGGATCAACAGACGATCAACAACGGGCCTTTCCCCCAAGAACGAGCCTGCGTCAGCGCTCTTGACGCGGCGGAGCCGGCGGCGCAACGTGACCCGAAGCCTCGCGTCAATCTCTACCGCCTCGCGCAACGGAACTCTGTGGCCAACTCGAGCACAGCCGACAACGGTCATCCATACTTGCTGGCGGACCTCTCGTGGCCCGAGGTCGCCGAACACCTGAAGCGAGACAGCCGCCTGATCGTGCCCGTGGGGAGCTGCGAGCAACACGGCCAACATCTGCCGTTGGGGACGGATTCGTTGATGGCGGAGCGGCTTGCCTTCGATCTTTCGGCAGAATTCGGCGTGCTGGTGGCGCCGACCCTGAACTACGGCGTAAACGTGGACACGGAGCAGGACTACGCCGGCACCGGATCGCTCAGGCGCAAGACGTTGCACCGAATGCTCAACGACTTGTTAGCCGCTTGGGAACACCACGGCTTTGACGAGTTCGTCCTCATCTCAGCAAACTTCCACGATCCTCACCTCGACGCCTTGACGTCGGTCGTCACCGAGCACGCCCGTGTAAGGGTCGTCGACCTGCAGAGCGTACGCATCGGCCACATCTTGGAGAGACAGAGAGGGCCCGAACATGCTGGCGAGGCTGAGACGTCAGTGATGCTCTATCTGGCGCCGGACCTCGTGCGTGAAGACGAAATCGAGGACTTTCATCTCGACCCCAAGCAGTTTCGGCGTTACCTTCGAGGCCGGATGCCGCGACCCCCTACCGGTTGCACAGGTGCGATCGGGCATCCTTCGGCCGCCAGCGCCGAGAAAGGTGAACAGATCTATCGCTACGTCCTCGACAAGATTCGCACCAAGATTTTCCTGGAGACTGAGCCGTAGGCTCGGCGCCTGGCTTGCGGCGCTCTCGCTGCTCGTGGGTAGCGCCTCGACTATGGCTTCGGACGCCGGCCAAGGTGACGTAGTTGACGGTGGCACGTTCACGCTGAAACTGCAGGGCGTTCGAATCGGAGAAGAGCGCTTCGTCATCCGAAGGGAGCAGGCAACCTCGGCAGGACCGGTCTACCGAGCGATGGCCGAACTGAATCTAAAGCTTGAAGGTCGCACTCAGCGAATCGGTGTGGCCCTTGAAGTATTGGGCGATGATTGCAGACCGCGCCGCTACGAGGCGGAGATCAACGGCGCCGAAGCGACAACTATCGTGGGGGTGGTGGTCCGCGACCGAATACGCCTGGAAGTCCGATCGCCACGAGGGGACGAGATGAAGGAGTTCCTTCTGCGCGGCAGGTCCGCGGTGCTGGAGCGCCGGATCGCACATCACTATTTCTTCGTTTGGAAGCTACTGGCTGGAAACCCATCCGTGGATGCCACCGTACTGACTCCTAGAGATCGACATCACACGCCTGTTAGGATAGAGGACTTGGGCGAGGAGCCCGTACGAATCGACGATCGCGAACTCGTATTGCGTCACATCGCCATCGTCGCCGAGACGGGCCAATCGCATCACGTCTGGTTGGACGGTGACCGGGTGATACGGGTCCTCGTGCCTCACGACGAATTCGAGGCCGTTCGCCTATTTTCCGCCGACCAATCGCCAACGACCCAAGGGGGACCCGATGAACGATGAAGCACAGGTCGCTAGCACGGGAGAGTCGTTTCCAAACCTGATCCAGCGAGTCATGCTGGTGTATTTCTCGCCGGCGAAGTTGGGAGAGGTTCTGAGAGTGCGTTCGCCGTGGTTCTGGACGCTGACGATCGTGGCCGTGATCAGCGGCCTGGTCTGGTCCGTTCTGCCGGCCGAGTTGATGCAGGCGGCGGCCGAGGCCGGGTCTGCGCAGCGTCCGCAAGGCCAAGAAGTCGATCCGGAGACCATCGTCAAGATGACGCGGATCTTCGGTACACTCGGCGTCGTCGTGATGTCGTACATCGGTGCCGTTGTCATCGCGGGCGTGTTGTATCTCGCTTTCAACGTGGCAATGGGTCAGGAAATCGCTTTCAAGCAACACCTGAGCGCCATCTCCCACGTGTACTGGATCAACCTGATCGGATTCCTACTGCTCGTGCCAATCTGGATCGCCAAAACGGACATCCGGGTCGCGCTCGGTCTAGGGCTACTGCTGCCCGATGCGCCCGAGACCTTCGTCGGCCACCTGCTCAACTCCATCACTCTGTTTGGGTTATGGTCGACGGTGGCTTTGGGAGCCGTGGTATCGGGGCTGAGCGGCGGCCGCGTGCCGGTCGGTAAGGCCGTCACGGTGACCCTGATCCTCTATGCGATCTGGGTGGTGTTGGCGGCCCTTCGCGTCACCTTCCTCGGCGGCTGAGTGCCGGTCGCCGGCTACCGGGGCCGCCCCCGGTAGCCGGACCCCGGCCACACCTCACCACCGGAATCTCCTCGAAACTCTTGACCTGAGCGGTCCGTACTGCTAAGCAAAAGCGCTACACCCGGATCCGGGCACCGTCAGCAGGTTCGGGAACCGCCACGACACGGTCGTTTCGGCGGGACGGGACCGGGAGGGCCGGGACGTTGTCGTGCGAAACGTGCGCCGCCCGGTCAAGGAGCCTTACAGCGATCCACAGCAGACAACTGTTATCGGATTAACGAAGAACCACAGCTAACCCCGAGCTTGGAGTTGGGTCATGAAGTGGAGAACGGTTCATAGCGTCCTTCTCATCTGCCTTTTCGCCTTCGCGGGCAGCCTCACAGCTCAAGAGAAGGCACCGCTGACTCTCGACCAGGCGATCAATCTCGCCAAGATCAACAACCCGCTGTTCCTGTCGACTCTGAACGACCTGGGGCCGGCGAACTGGAGCGTGCGCGCAGCCAACGCGAACCTGTTCTTGCCAGACGCAGACATTTCGTTCTTCACGTCGTGGCAGGATGCCGGTATTCAGCGCCTTGGCGCGGCGAGGTTCCCACAACCCTCTGTGCTGCTCTCCAACTACTCGTTCTCGCTGTCCTATACGCTGAACGGAACTACGATCTTCTCACCGGGTCAACGGAAAGCCGAACGAACGGCCGCCGAGCGGCGAATCGACGACGCCGAACTCCAGCTCAGCAACTCGGTCACCGTTGCCTACCTGGAAGTCCTCAGGCTCGAGGACCAAGCCGTGCAGGCGGAACGCGAGCTCCGGCGCTCGGAAGAGCACCTGAGGCTGGCCGAAGCGCGCGAGGAAGTGGGTGCGGGGACGCGCCTGGAGACCATGCAGGCGGACGTCGCTAGGGGCCGGGCGGAAGTCGACCTAGTGCTGGCAGAGAACCGGGCACGTGTCTCCAAGCTTCGTTTGATACAAGCCCTCGGCGTAGAGGTGCCGGCAGACGACATCGAGCTGGTCAGCGAGTTCCCCATCTTCCAGCCGCGGCTCGAACTCGAAAGCCTGGTCAACGATGCGTTGACGAGGCATCCGAGCCTGGTAGCGGCGCGTGCCAGCCGCCAGGCGGCGCACTCGGGAGTCAAGACGGCGAAGGCCTCCTACTTCCCGACCCTCTCGCTTCGGGCAAACTGGAGCGGTTTCACCCGAGACAATACGGACGTCGAGAACACCGTGAACAGCGCCCTGAGCGCTGCCACGCAGGACGCGGCTGCGACGGTCGGGCTGTGCAATACGTTCAACGAGCTTTACACGGCGACGGGCGAGCCCGTGCCGCCGGCGTTCAACAACTGCCAGAGCGACTTCGGCTTCACCTCGTCGGACTCGGCGTCGCTCACCCGTACGGTCACGCAATCCAACAACACGTTCCCGTTCGCGTTCAGCAACGAGCCTGTGACGCTCACGGCGTTCTTCTCGCTGCCTCTGTTCAACGGATTCGATCGACAAGTTCAAGTCGAGCAAGCCATAGCCGTTCGTAACGACCTCGACTATCAGGTTCGGGGCCTCGAGTTGCAGATCCGCGCCGACGTCACCGAGGCGGTCCGCAATCTCGAGACCGCCTACCGCACGGTCCTGCTGCAGCGAGAGAACACGGCGCAGGCGCGGGAAGAGATGAGGCTGGCCCAAGAGCGCTACCAACTCGGTGCCGGTACGTTCCTCGAGCTGTTGGATTCGCAAACGCTGTCCGCCCAAGCCGAGGTAGACGAGATCAACGCGAGTTACGGATTCCACCAGTCGCTGGCTGCTCTCGAAGCGGCGGTGGGGCGTCCGTTGCAGCTCGCTCCCGGTCAATGAGCCGGAAGAGAAGTCAAAAGGGAGTCTAGAGTGAGCAAGAAGAAGATTTTCATAGGACTCGGCGTCGCGGCCGTCATTATCATCTTCGTAGCGCTGGCGTTGAGGCAGGGACAACGCGGAGGCGTGGACGTACGAACCGAGGAAGTACAACGGCGGAATCTGACGTCCGTGGTGACCGCAAGCGGGCGCATCCGCCCCCACCGCCGTGTCGACATTCAGGCCGATGTGTCGGGCCGGATCGTCGACCTGCGCATCCTCGAAGGCCAGATGGTCGCGGCCGGCGATACCCTCCTCATCATCGACCCGGCGACGTTCCAGGCTGCGGTGCAGCGCGCCCAGGCGACGCTCAGCTCGTCCCAGGCTAACGCCGCACAGGCCCGGGCCAACCGTGACCAGGCACGCCGAACACTCGATCGGACAGAGAGGATCCGCGCGCAGAACGCGGAGCTGATATCGGACTCCGAGCTCGAGACGGCACAGACGAACCTCGAGGTGATGGAAGCGCTGTACCAGGCCTCCGAGCACACCGTGGATCAATGGCGAGCCAACTTGAGGGAGGCGCGCGATCGTCTGGCGAAGACGGTCATCATCGCGCCCATGTCCGGTCGCGTGACGCGCCTCAACGTCGAGTTGGGCGAGACCGCTATCGTGGGGACCATGAACAACCCGGGGACCGTACTTCTCACTGTCGCCGACCTGTCCGAGATGGAGGCGGTCGTGGAGGTCGATGAAACCGACATCCCGCAAATCGCATTGGGGGACAGCGCGAGCATAGAGATCGACGCGTTCCCCAACCGGATATTCACAGGTCGGGTCACCGAGATCGGCCACAGCTCGATCCAGGGAGGTGCGCTGGGGCTGAGCGGCTCGACGTCCGACCAGGCCGTCGATTTCGAGGTCGTGATCCGGCTCAACGACCCGCCGGATGAGTTGCGCACCGACCTCTCGGCTACGTCTGACATCGTTGCGGCTGTCAGGGACAGTGTACTGAGCATTCCCATCATCGCCCTCACGCTCCGTACTCCCGAACCCGAAGAGGCCGAAGAGCCTTCGAGTGACAGCGAGGGTGAACCCATAGAGCTGGTGGAGCCGGCGGAGCCGGAAGAGCTGGAGGGAGTCTTCGTCGTCCGCGAAGACAACACCGTCACATTCCGGCCGGTGACGGTCGGCGTGGCCGGCCGCGAACACTTCGAGGTCCTTGACGGTCTAGAGGAGGGTGAGGTGATCGTGTCCGGAAGCTACCAGGCCATCCGTCAACTGGAGGAAGGCGACCTGGTCAAGCCCGAGAACAGAGGAAATACAGGGGGATAGCATAGATGATGATGCCGCCAGATAGCGCCGTAATTCACACGCGCGAGCTGACGAAGGAGTACGAGCTCGGCGCGGAAACGGTACGCGCCCTTCGGGGTGTCGACATGCAGATCGATAAGAACGAGTTCGTCGCCATCATGGGCCCCTCCGGATCGGGTAAATCGACGCTCTTGAACCTGATCGGCTGCCTGGATACCCCGACCGCGGGCGAGTACTGGCTGAGCGGGCACGAGGTCTCGCAACTGGACGACAACGAGTTAGCGCGAATTCGAAACCGTGAGATCGGGTTCGTCTTCCAGACGTTCAACCTGCTTTCTCGTACCACGGCCCTGCACAATGTCGAGCTGCCGCTGATCTATTCGGGCATGTCGGCCCGGGATCGTCACCAGCGGGCGAGAGAGGCGCTCGACGCCGTTGGGCTGGCCGATCGCATGACGCACCACCCCAACGAGCTGTCGGGTGGTGAGCGCCAGCGCGTCGCTATCGCCCGGGCCCTGGTCAACCAACCGTCGTTGATATTGGCGGACGAGCCCACGGGCAACCTCGACTCACAGACGTCCGCTGAGATCATGGACATCTTCCTGGGCTTGCACAAACGAGGTGAGACGATCCTCATCGTCACGCACGAGCGTGACATCGCTGCTTTCTCGGAGCGGCTGATCACATTGCGAGACGGCAAGATCGAGAGCGACGAGCGGCACACGATAGGAGCACCCGTGGCTTGAACGTGTTCGATGCGGTCGTTCTGGCGCTACGACAGGTCTGGGCTCAGAAGCTCAAGTCGTTCTTCACGCTGCTGGGCGTGATCGTCGGCGTCACTTTCCTCATCTCGGTGATCGCGGTCGTAGAGGGGATGAACCGATACGTCGAGGACGACTTCGCGGGCTCGATCTTCGGGATCAACACGATCACGGTCGAGCGAGTCTACTCACGCCGCGGCGGCCGCGAAGACGCGCGCACGCGTCGGCGCCAGGCGCGGAACCCCGATGTCACCGTCGCCGATGCCGACATCCTCAGGGAGAACGTGCCCAACATCCTGTACCTGGCCTACAACAACGATCGTTACCTGCCGGAGGTTCGGGCCGGCCAGAACCGGCGCAAGAACGTTCGGCTGATCGGTGTGACCGACCAGTACCTCCCCCTGCAGGGTTGGGATATCGTCGACGGCCGCGGCCTGACTCGGATCGATGATGTTCGGGGCATCAGAGTGGCCGTGATCGGGGATGCCATTGCAGAGAAGTTGTTCCCCGACGGGTCGCCCGTCGGCAACGATATTCGGCTGGGCCCGTTCCGCTATCAAATCGTCGGTGTCCTGGAACGCCAGGGAGGTTTCATCGGCGTGATCCGCGATGCGGCGGTGGTCATCCCGTTCGGCGCTTATCAAGCCGACTTCTCGTACCGGCGCAACCGGATCGAGAACATCCAGATCAAGTTCGAGACCAGCGAGGCTATGGTCGTCGGCGAGGCGACGACGGAGGAGATCCTGAGAGCCCGGCACCAGCTGCGACCGGGCGAGGAAAACGACTTCAACATCGAGACCGCCAGCGAAGTGCTGAACGCCTGGAACACGATCAAGAACGTACTGCTCGCCGCAGGGCCCGGCCTCGTGGCCGTCGCTCTCGTCGTCGGCGGCATCGTGATCATGAACATCATGCTGATGTCGGTACTGGAGCGCACGCGCGAGATCGGAGTTCGCAAGGCGCTGGGCGCTCGGCGGATCGACATCGTCAGGCAGTTTCTGGCAGAATCCGCCACGCTGTCCGCGGTTGGCGCCATCATCGGCATGGCTCTGGGCATAGGCCTGGCGTGGCTGGTGGACATGGCCACCCCCCTACCCGCCTCCGTGCCGATGTGGTCCATCGTCCTGGGCGTCACCCTGGGCCTGTTCGTCGGCTTGGTCTTCGGCGTCTATCCCGCGGTAAGAGCTTCCCGGCTCGATCCCATCGTGGCCCTGCGCTACGAGTAGCATAGAGAGGTCATCATGAAGGGCACCAAGGCACTCCAGGAAGGCGTCACCATCGCGCTGCAGGCGTTGCGGCAAAGCAAGGTGCGAACCGGACTGACGATTCTGGGCGTCGGCATCGGTGTCCTCGTGGTGGTCGCTATGGCGGCGGTGATCCAGGGTGTGAACAGCAGCTTCGACGTCCTGGTCGAAGCGTCAGGCGCCAATACGTTCTACGTGACCCGCGCCTACGGCGTAGAGATGAGCACGGGACTCGAAGACGAGGATCCCACCTGGCGACGCCGGCCACCCATCGCGGCGCGGTTCTCTCGCTCGCTGGAGGCGCTCTCGACCATCGCAAATGCCTATGCGTCTGCGGACCTGTCCTGGCTGCCCAGCAAACTGAGCGCCGGCGGCAACGAAACCGACGCGGCCATCCTCGCGGTGCCGTCCGACTACATGCAGACCGATGCCGGCGACATCATCGCCGGACGTTTCTACACGAAGACCGAGGAAGAGGCCGGGCGACCGGTTGCCGTCATCGACAGTACGGCGGCGGAGGACCTTTTCGCTCCACTCGACGCCGTGGGCCGGACGATGCGCATCGGGGACCAGGCTTTCACCGTCGTCGGAGTCTACAAAGCGCCGCCGAACCTGTTCGCTTCGCTGGGTGACAGCCGCGTCTTCGTACCGTTCAGCACCGCGCAAAAGTACCTGCTGAAGAACGTGCGATGGATCTCGTTCGATGAGCTCGTTTGGATCACAGTCGTGGCGAAGCCCATGATCGACATGACCCGAGCGATCGACCAGGTCACCGGCCGGCTGCGAGCTTTGCGCGGTCTCGGGCCCGGCGAAGAGAACAACTTCGATGTCGTGACGCAGGAATCGATGATGGATCTGTGGAACCAGCTGACCGCGGCTCTGTTCGCCGTGATGTTCGCGCTTTCTAGCGTGGGCCTCATGGTGGGGGGTATTGGGGTCATCGCGGTGATGGTCGTCTCCGTGACCGAGCGAACCCGCGAGATCGGCATTCGCAAGGCGCTGGGCGCCACGAAGCGCGACATCATGTGGCAGTTTCTGGTCGAGGCCGCGACGCTGACCACGATCGGCGGTGCCTGTGGACTCGCCGTCGGCACCATCATCGCCTGGGTGCTGAACAACTTCACGCCGGTGCCTGCGGTGATACCGTTGTGGTCCGTCTTCATTGCCATCGCCGCCGCGGCGTTCACCGGGATCGTGTTCGGCCTGTTCCCCGCGGTTCGGGCGGCCCGTCTCGACCCGGTTACGGCACTGCGCTACGAATAGGAAGCGGAGACGCCGTTGGCCACCATCGACCTCCTCGCCATCGCACCTCACCCAGACGATGCGGAGCTGCTATGCGGGGGCACGCTCATCCTGGCGGCCGACCAAGGATACAAGACCGGGATACTGGACCTGACTGCCGGCGAGCTGGGCTCGTATGGATCGCCAGAGCAGCGAAGGGCCGAAGCTGAGTCGGCTAACGCCATCCTGGGTCTGGCAACCCGGCGACCCCTCGGCCTGCCGGACGCTCGAATCATCAACGACGAAGACAGCCGGCGTCGGGTGATTGAAGCGATCAGAGATCTCCGTCCCCGAACCGTCATCCTGCCCTACTTCGAGGGGCGTCACCCGGACCACCGAGTTGCGTCCGAACTGAGCTACGACGCCTGTTACCTTGCGGGACTGAAGAACTATCCGGCCTCGGGCGAGCCGCATCGACCCGAGAAGGTCCTCTACGCTGCCGCCTATCGCGAGCACGCGCCGAAACCGACGTTCGTCGTAGACACCAGCACGGTCTTCGAGCGGAAGCTCGAGGCGATTCGCTGCTACGCGTCGCAGTTCGATGGGGTCAAGGCGTTGGGCGAGTTGTTCCCAGCCGAGGTACCGTTGTATGACCTCGTGAGGATTCAGGACGCTCATTACGGATCGTTGATTCGTGCCGCATACGGCGAGCCGTTTTTGTCGCGTGAGACGTTGATGGTGAGCGATGTTGTCGGGTTGCCTGTGAGTAGTTTCTAGAATGTATCCGGGGCTGTAGGCATTCCGAAGCTTCTGAGGAATACCCTATGGAGTCGCGGACGTGGGGCGAGGAAGCGGGCGCGACGTCGACGATGACGATTCTTCATCTTGCAGGACCAAGCCTTCGACCTAGATCCTACCTTTGCCTTCCCTGATTGGACCGAGCGTTTAGTTTCGTTGCATGACCCAAAGACGAATCTACCTGGATTATTCAGCCACGACGCCTCTGCGGCCGCAGGCTCGCCGGGCGATGGCACCGTTTTTCGACGACCTGTACGGTAATCCTTCGAGCGTGCACGCGTTGGGGCGCGACGCCCGGTCAGCCGTGGAGGACGCGCGGCGCCGGCTGCTGGCAACGCTAGGAGCCGGCGAGGGGCAGTTGGTGTTTACGGGCTCGGGCAGCGAGGCGGACAACCTGGCCGTCATGGGCTTCGCGCGGCGGAACCCCGGCGGCCGCATTATCCGTTCAAGCATAGAGCACAAGGCCGTGATCGCGTCGACCCGAGAGCTGCAGGCCGAGGGCTACGATGTACGCGCCGCACCGGTCGACGGGCGCGGTGTGGTGGACGTGGCTGAGCTGGAGAATCTCGTCTCGGGTGCTGAGGGCGGCGCGCTGGTGTCCGTCATGTGGGCGAACAACGAGATCGGGGTGATTCAGCCGGTGAGGGACATCGCGGGAATCTGCAACGCCCACGGCGCTGTTTTCTTCTCAGACGGCGTACAGGCGTTCGGCAAGGTGCCTGTAGCTCCGATGGACGTGGGCGTCGATATGATCGCGCTGGCGGCTCACAAGATCGGTGGGCCCAAGGGGGTGGGGGCTCTCGTTGCCGGGC
>Ga0209536_100010472_pt1 | contig 13682 bp, 9 predicted proteins | sample DeeMarSeWOR28_12_FD_187461 | JGI IMG/M metagenome (GOLD analysis project Ga0209536, IMG submission 187461) | Marine sediment microbial communities from White Oak River estuary, North Carolina - WOR-2-8_12 (SPAdes) (version 2) | ecosystem: Environmental > Aquatic > Marine > Intertidal zone >...
CAGGGGCTCCCCCACCCACAGCTGCGGAAGTGAACACAGGCCTCCCGCCAGTCACCTTAGAAAAGACTTCATGATCCTTACATCACATGGCTGTGTTTGTTCTGTGCAAACAATTATACGCTCCGATTAGTAAAAGGACTGATGACAACTTCCACGCCTACCCCATACTTTGCTTTGATCTCGGCTATGGTATTTTGGGGACTTTCCTTTGTGGCCACAAAAATTGCTTTGGAAAGTCTACCCACATTCACCCTGGTTTTTGCCCGTTTTGGCCTCGGCTCTTGTCTCTTTTTGGCCTTGATGGTGCGATATGGGCTGCCGCGTTTCACCTTGAGAACACACGCGAAGCTGTTACTTACTGCCACTTTTGAGCCCGGCTTGTATTTTATTTTCGAAACCATTGGTCTGCAACACACCACCGCTCCTAAGGCAGCCTTAATCATTGCTCTGACGCCCATTGTGGTCCTGTTCCTTGCTTTTCTATTCCTGGGCGAGCGCAATAGCCCACGGAGTTTGTTTGGCGTCTTCATGTCACTTCTAGGAATATCTGTGCTGGTTGGGGGAGACCCGCAATTCCGCTGGACTCTGAGGGGTCACCTTCTAGGCGACCTCCTCATCTTTGGCGCTGTCATCTCAGCGGCACTTTATATTGTTTGCGCTCGTGATCTCGGGCGAACTCATTCTGCCCGAGAGATCACCAGCATGCAAACGTTATACGGCGCTCTGTTTTATCTGGCGCCATTCTTATTGGAATTACCAGAGATTCAATGGTCAGCAGTCAGTGGACGTTCCCTTGGCGCACTGGCCTATTTGACCGTTTTTGCCACCTTTGGTGCTTTTCTCTGTTATAATTACGGTCTTACCAAAGTCCCCGCCGCCCGGGCGTCTGTCTTCATTAACGGTATTCCTGTGGTAACCGCTCTTGGCGCCTGGTTGCTCCTGGGCGAAAAACTCACTATTTTCCAGGCAACTGGAGGCTTACTTGTGCTTCTTGGGGTTTACTTGGCTAACCTGCCCGGGTCTCAAACTGAACCGCGGCAGCTCGGCGCAACTCTCTCTTAGCAATGGGATAAAAAGTAACCACGTTTCCATTGAGATCTTGACACCCGACTAGACTGTTCTTATTATAGAAAGTCTGTGATTCCGGACCACCAATGTATTCAGTGAGTTCAATAAGTGCAGAGGGGTAATTAGAATGCTTGAAGTTACAGAAAAGGCGGCAGAGAAACTGCAAGAGTACCTTGACGAGCGTCAACTTCATTCACCAATCCGTATTTTTGTTTCCCAAATTGGCTGAGGCGGTCCCTCCTTGGGAATGGCTCTGGATGAGCCAAACGATAAGGACGAAGTTGTCGAAATCGAAGGTATAACCTACCTGGTAGATGCGAACTTGATGAATCAGGCTCGTCCCATCAAAGTGGACTACGTGGAGGACGGCCACTGCTCCGGTTTTGCCATCACCTCAATGCTAGCGAGCAAACAAGGCTGTGGTCCGTGCAGCTGTTAGAGTTCCAATAGCAAAGAGGCCGACGCCCTTAAGTGGGTGTCGGCTTTCTAAATCCTAAACGCACTTTCCTCGACTACTGCACTGTTTCAATTTGTCCCCTCCGGGATTTCACTCAGTCCATGGAGATTCTTCTGCGATTTGCCTGGATGAACGCCTATGGCCGTCGATTCTCTCCCATCCAAGCAATTTCCGGAAGAACATCAGGGAACAGTGCACCCGCTGGGCTGGGTGTTTCTCTCTGGCCTATGAGTGCTCCAACCACTCCCAGCCATATTCGAGCAATCGTTGTCGCAACCAGATGATCACTTTGTCGAACTCGTCGTGCAAGTCCCGGAGGGCCTGACCACGGTGACTTACCCGATTCTTTTCTTGGGTGTCGAGTTGCGCGAATGTTTTTTGTAATGGTGGGTAGTAAAAAACAGGGTCATAGCCGAACCCCTGGGCGCCGGCAGGCTTTCTGGCGATGCTGCCTTCACAGCGCCCCTCGTAAACGAGAGCCGGACCCCAGGGTACGGCAATGGCAATAACGCAAGCAAACGCAGCTAGGCGATTCTCTACATTTTCAAGCTCAAGAAGTAGCTTGGCGTTATTTTCCGAATCAGTCGCGTTTTCTCCTGCGTAGCGGGCGGAGCGAACTCCCGGAGCGCCGCCCAGCGCTTCCACCATCAGACCCGAATCATCGGCCAAAGCTGGCAGGCCCAGGACTTTGGCAGTGAAACGCGCTTTCTTGACAGCATTATTTTCAAATGTCTCGCCATCCTCTTCTGTTGTCGGTATCGGCCCAAAGTCGCTAAGATTCTTGATTTCAATTGGAAAGTCATTAAGCAGTGCTCTGAGTTCCTCGGTTTTGCCCTTGTTCTTGGTGGCTAGAACCAGTGGTATTGGCCTCATCTGATTTTTTACTCCTGTCCAGCAAGTGGTCTTCCCGTCAAGCGCACCCAATAAGAGTTATTCCGTTTCTGGTCGCTATCATCATATGCCCGGGGGAGGGCATAGTCAACGCATAGTGGGCGTTAGGCGGTCAGCGGTCTGGTCTATCAGTACCCTCGCACATTTCATGAATCACCTACTGCGACCGCGGATATGAGCTTACTTCCCGGCGTCAGGCACCCTGCGACGTACTGTTCAAGTACGGTTCGGGTAGTGTGGTTACCCGGTGGCAAGCCCATCTTCACGGTCTCGTGACGGCAAATCATGAAATATGCGGGCTCAGTTTCCAAGAGGCATCAGTTTCATACTCTGCCTGCCGCAAGCTGCCCGCTGGGCATGCTAGTTGCCTTCTCCCTGAGAAAAGCGGACATCGCCCACCGATGAGAGCCAGTAGCAAGCGGTGGATGAGACAGCATTGAGCAAGAAGCAAATAGCTGGTTACTGACGCGCGCTTCCCATTGACTTTTGGCGCGAAATTCTTTACGAAAAGCAGATAATTGCAGTAAGCTTCGGTTTTGACCACGGTCAAATCAGCTGGAGGGATTTACCCATGCCAATCTATGAATTCTACTGTCCAGACTGCCACATGATTTTTAACTTCTTCTCCCGCACGGTAAATACGGATAAGATACCATCTTGTCCCAAATGCGACCGCGTCGCGTTGGACCGACAGATGTCCCTCTTTGCAGTAGTTCGTGGCCAAAAAGAGGATCAGGAAGATGGTCTCCCGGACATCGACGAGTCCAAATTAGAAAAAGCAATGAGTGCTCTCGCCAGCGAGGCTGAGCGAATCGACGAGGACGATCCAAGGCAAGCGGCCAAATTGATGCGGAAGTTGACCCATATGACTGGTCTGGAACTGGGCTCCGGTATGGAGGATGCCCTGCGTCGAATGGAGGCTGGTGAAGACCCTGAACAGATCGAAGCGGAGATGGGTGATTTACTGGAAGGTGAAGACTCCATTATGTTTCAGGGCCAAAAGAAATCTGGCCGGCGAAAGCGGCCCCCGCGGAAAGATGAGACACTTTATGAACTGTAGGCGCAAGGCACACGGAGTAGATTTGAACTGCATATGGCTCTGTGGTTTGAGCCTTACACCTGAATGACAGCAGTGAGCGACTACAACGGGCAGCAAACTGAGGCCATTCTCATAGTGCGCAAGCACCTGACAGGGCTCCCTGCTTCTCAGCTGGGCTGGCTCAAGCAACGCATTAGTTCGTATTTGGAATTTAGAACAGATGTGGCTTGTTATCAGAAAGAGCATTTTGCCGACATCTGCTCACAGAAGTGTTTCACCAGCCGAACCAGCGCTTGTTGCGGTCGAGAGGGGATCATCACCTTTTTTGCCGATGTGGTGATCAATGTACTTCTCTCAACCAATGAAGAAATCGACACATTGTTGCAGACCCTGAAGCAGGACGTGGGTGGATTCAACTGTGTCTACTTGAACGAGACCGGCTGTCTCTGGCGTCTTAAACCTATCGTATGGGAGATGTTTCTCTGCGATTACGCCAAGAAGAATATCTTAGCTGGAAATGACTTTCTCAGTCGTCAGTGGGAAGGATTTCGGCAAAAGGAGCGACTCTACACCTGGCCTACTCGACCGGTGCTTTTTGATGAGTTGGAGAGTTTCTTTATGGAAGCTGGTTTCGATAGCCCGTTGATGTATCTTCATCGCAGTCCGGGGCTGCTGCGCCTCAAGGCCAAGCATGGCAACGTCGGTCCGAAAGCTCCAAAAGTACAAACTGTGGAGAGGTAATTTTCTGCCGTCCACGCTCGGTTTGAAATCCGGAGGACAATTTCGATTTTCGAATTTAATGACTGTGGTAAATTAGAAAATTCTCACCAGTCGATAGTGGGAATATTAGTCTTACTGGACCGGTTTACGCATGAGCTCTAAGTCCAAATCCCCCAATTCCAGGGCGCCATACGGCCTCCCATTGCCCGATCGGATTCGCACCTCCGATATTTCCTACCAAATAATCCGCCCCGAGGAGTTCACCACCCTGGGTATTGACCCCCAGGATGTTCCGGTGGGTACTTTTGTGGCGGAGGACCATCCTCCTTTTCTAGCCAGTCGCTTTGGCGGCAATGCTTATGGACTTGGCCTTGTTGAGCACCGAGATAAGCTGGATACCAGTGAACTCGAGTTCTTGGAAAACTCGCATTTAAGTGACCCAAAAAACTTAAAGAAGAATTATCGGCGTATTAACACCATCTACCGAAAGCTGGGTTTGCTGATAAGGTTCAGTAAGCACGGCAAACGTTACTTTCTAATTCCCATAAACTGGTTGAGTCACTCGCTGGAAGACATAAAGGACAAAGTTGATGAGATCGAGCGAGTCCTAGTCAAGCAAGTCTACAAACAACAGAAAGAAAGGCTCAACGTCGGCTTACTCACCGCCTCCAACAACCTAATCGTGCATGAAATTACAGGCAGAATGCCTACCCAGAGATTTGTGACCATTGACTCCGTTGATAAACTCCGCCAAGCCAGTGGACCGTTCGATCTCATAGTAGTTCCCAAAGATATGGATGATCTGCTACTTTCGCTCTCCATTAAGAGCCTTGCCGGTTCAACTTTGACCCAGAAGAGCTTCACAACTTACGGCACTTATGTGGCAGGAAAAATATATGATCTCCTTGGATCAGGGGGTGAACTCTGCGTCATTGCCAGCAGGCCATTTCCGCGAACCAGTCAAGAAATTTGGGTTGAATTTCGCAATCCAGATGACTTGCGGAATTTTCTCCTTTTCACCCACGTTTTTCGTTCCAAGAAACGTTATCGTGGTAAGAGCGGCAGTCTACTGCGCATACACCTTGCCGACTTTTACAACTATCTCAGTGGGATTTTCGTCTACCGCGAGGACCTGAAAAACGTTGTCGGCGACCGGGATCCTATGCAAATCACTGCCAAGGAAATTGACCGCTTGCCTTATTTGGACCTGAAAATATCCAGCGCTAGACGAATTGACTTGGAAAGTCGGTGGGATAAAGTTTTGGCCCCATTTTTCGAAAAAATGACCTGTCACAGCAAGCTGGCGCCCTCATTGAAGGCGAACTGGGAGCGAAATTACATAGTAGAGGGGGAACTTCCAGACAACCTGCAAATCTATGTGGGCCGCAAACGTGAGTCGTCAGTTCTCCTGGAGCGGTTGGAGCAAGAAGAACGCGCCAGTGGTATGGCCGGATGTTCGCTTGCCCTGGTGGCCGGCTACAAGAACACCTTCGACTATCTGCTCTCGGTGTTGGGTGTGCTGGCGGACATTCGGGACAAACGCTTCGAGCGACTTTCAGAACTCGAGCTCAACCGTCTGTATAATCCGTTTGCTGCTCCCAAGAACCGTTATCGCGCCTTTAACCACGTAAAGCGGTTGATGCAGCACACCAGCCGTCTGAAGCGGCTGGAATCCCTCCTAAACCCCGACCGCATTGAAGGGGCAACCACAAAGGTATTGGAGAACATTGAAAAATTGTCGCACTTGGGTGTATCGGCGGCTCTTCTCAGAGAAATCTACTTGATCGTGGTGGGTCACACCACCATGGGAAGGATCACCTTCGGAAAGCTCCCTGAAAAAACGTTGAAATCTATTACCGATCAGGCAAAGTTCAAGAGCCTTGAGGAGATGGCTGACTCGCTCAGAATTATCAGGTTGCTGAGCATGTCAGAAGTTGCCGCCTCTTTAGGGGACAAGCTAACCAAGGAACAGGGAAAAGAACTTTTCAGCCTTTACGATGAGGCCATCTGGATAGCTGCCGATCCACAGCTGGACTGGGAAACTCTCCATGATCAAAAAATTGCCTCTTTGGGTGGGGCGCAGAACTTAGCCGTACGCCAGATGCTCAAACTTTTCAACTTGTTTGAATACTTGGACTCATGGACCGATCTGGCCAACAAGGGCCCGTTTCAAAAAGAAGCGCTCGCAGATTACTGTCCAGAAAAGCTGGAGCAGATCAATCAGGTGTTGGAGTTAATCAAAATTACAAACGAATTCAAAGAGCGCTTCTATGAGAGCGAAGCCCTTAGCCGACCATATTTTTTCCGCAAACTGCTCAACTGCCAGTTCCACGGGACAGGACATATGTTTCCGATGCTCGGTACCAGGGCAGGATTTATCCTCCTTTGGATTACCATCAGCGGTTCGCCGGGAAATGTTATTAACTTTAACCCGCTCATCAGCTTCGAGCAGAGTGATAGTGCGGATAGACTGGCAAGGGTGAAGAAAGCCCTGGAATCTCTGGACCCTGATCAACTCCGCTTCACCTACCTGAATGATATCAAGAAGACCCTATCTCACAACCGACCGGCTTTTATTTTTGACACCGGCATTCAACTACGGCACAACCCGGCGAACCAGGCCACCGAGGTTATCTTCATAAATGTAAAGCATAATCTAAGAAGAATGGAACTGATTTTGCAGTCCGCCCAGGACCGGTTGATTCCAGAAATTCCCATCACCGAACTCAAGGAGACGGACCGACTCTTTCGCGAATTGCACAGCTACCACGAGCACTTGCAACGTCTGTCGACAGCAAACGGCATGGACGCCGAGTTGCTGGCTCGGCAACAAGCTGAAATCGGTCGCTGCTGTTCTCGTCTTGAGGCGTTCTTTGCGCAAAAGCTTCTCGTGCCGCAACGAGTGTTTGACACCCTGGAGATCATCCACAAACACTGCCCGACTATAGGTCGGCGTGTCCTTAATGAGTTCTGGGATCTCGATCGAATCAAGCCAACAAAGAAAACAGACATTGGCGAGACAATTTCAGCCTACATCCTCCGGTGTCTGGAAAAATTTCAGGCTCTTGTGATTAAAAATCGAGAATCACTACAAAATACAGAAACCTTCTATCAGTTGGCACAACAGCAATTCGGCGCCATGACTGGCGAGAGCATCGGCATCAGCAATACGCAAATCGACATGCTTGAAGACATTGTCGATCGAGTTGGCACCAGACCAAAATTGTTGGAGGCTCTGGGTGCGGCGCTGATCTTTCAGGAAATTGGCAAACTCACTCTGTACCTTGAAGAATACAGCTCTCTCTCCCAAAGCAGCACCCATGGTGTTGCAGGTGCAGAGGTTCTGAGAAGGCAGGCTCTCCTTAAACAACTTGGTCTGGACGAAGAGACCAGTCGGCTGACCAGTTTTCTAGTAGAAGTCCATGGGTTGGTCGGACATGTACTCCGGGGTGAGGTGGCATTGCCCGCCCTGAATTTGGTTACCTCTGCCGGTGACGAACTGCTCTTTGAAGCCTTCTTCCTTCATTCAGTGCTGGCTGCGGCGGCGTATCGAGAAGGCATCATGGTAGAAAGCTTGCTTGATCGTTTCCTCAGCCTGCGGCAGGCTGGCTTGAGTGTGATCCGCGGCGAAACTTCGTGGCAAACCTACGTCGATAAAGAGTTCAAGGAAAAGGGTCAGAACCTTTTGACAACAACTGGGGAGACGAGCGCTGGACAGGGTCATCTTACCCTGTTATCCGAGTGGGATGGGTTGGATGACGACCAAGGGTTTCGCCGAAAGGGACGGAATGCTGCAGCGCTTGAGCGGCTATTCCGACTTGTTGGGCTGGCTGATATAGGTTTTGTGGACGTTCAAATGAAGAATCTGGACATGCCTGTAAGCTTTATCTACCACAAGAAAGGTTTAAAGAGCACCGGGCTACAGAAGTTTGAAGAGGATCTTCAGAGAGCTATGGCCGTATACGAAGCGCTCATGGGTTTGGACGAAGAGATTCGCCGAGATATGCTGGACAAGCTAACACCCAGCCAAGATTTACTCCGCATTTACGGCCTGGAATATGTTGCCAAACATCTGACGCCGGAAAACTGGCTGAAACTACTGATTCTCACTTTTAGGGGACTGCATCGATTCTGCCGCGAAGGTGGCAAACCTGGTGTGGTCGATTTTAACGACCTCAGCCAGATCATTGACAGACGTTATCAGGCTGTCTCTGAGGAGTTGGTTGCTTTGCCTGCGGATCGTCTCTTCACGGACGGCCGACTGCTTTCTCGCTTCTCCCGGGCTCGGGTGGGGCTCATGCTAAAGTGCAACGACAAAGAGCGGGTTGTGAAACCCCTTTACCAAGACCGCCTCCAGATGCACCGAGTACTCGAAAGAATACGAGGCCAAGAAAACATTTTGCGATTGAAGAACCTTTATCACCGAGAATTGAAAAGGCTCAAAAACCACGATCACCACACTGAGGACTACCAAAAGCTTCTGAGCGACTCCTTCCATGAACGATTACAGCAACTCATCGATCAGACTCTAAAAAGCACTCAGAAAAGGATGCGGCAGCAGCGAAACTTCTCTGGAATAGAGCTCATATTTGCTGAATTGATGGCTCTGGCAGAAGAAAATGCTTTCTCGGAAGAGCAGGTACAGCTGGTAAAGGACATGTATGAATTCAACCGTGATCGTCTTCGTAACAGGAGACTCGAGATGATATACCAGGCAATCAATGATTGTAGAGCAGCCGCAGATCTAATGGAGCTGTGGAAAGAGATCCGCTCTGAACTGCTCAACAACCGGCGCCATTTGGGTAAAGAGTTCGAGGACCTGGTCACGGCTCGCTTTGACGAGCAGCTAGCACGCTCGATGAAGTTTTAGCCTGTCTCCGTGCCAGGGGTCCTCTCCCTCTGCCGCCAGGGGAGAGGAAAAGGAGTTTCTGGATGGGCACCCGGCAAGGACACGAAACAATGTTGGAGGCAATGCAGCGGAATTTTTGAGGACAATTGCTTCAAGAGCTTGCTGAAGTGGTAGTACTAGTAATTTGGAAAATCTATTAACTCCTACTTTAATGACATTTGGGTGGTATGTTGAAGAAGATAAGCGCGTTGGAGAAGCGTTAGCAAGACAGCCGGGTAGCTTCTTTTTTCCTTACAGCTGCCTCGATTTTCCTTGACAGTATATCCAGCAGGCTGTATAAATGAGACTCCCCCAAATAGGTCGCAACGGGAAATGCCCAATTCATCTCCGTTAATGACTTACAAGCTTTACCACCAACCAACCACACGACTCTAGGGGACCAGCCTTCAAGAACCAAGAGGGTCCGGCAGGAAGCGCTGTTTGTCCGTGAGGGTGTGGTTTTTTGTTTGTTGCTTGTAGGCATTTGACAAATGGAAAGACACAACAGCTGCATAAACACCAAGGCAGTCATTGACTACGTCGAGGAGCGCGACCCTTCCCTTGTGGAGCCGCTACTCAAGGATCTCAGCCCTGAACTGGCCGGCGTCGAGAACGTGAAGGAATTCCTCTCCGACGCCAATAATTGGGTGTCCACCTCGATACTCATTGATCTTTACGACCGGGTTAAGAGACTCCTTGGTAATGAGAATGTGGTCTTTGACATTGGCTTCGAGTCGGTGGCCAAGAGGCGGCTCGGTTACATCCAACGGATTTTTGTGTCGGCTTTTCGGAGGTACGCCCGCGCCCCCAACAGACACGCGCTTACCCTCAAACGGTTGCAGAGCCTCAACGATAAATTCAACCGCAACAAAAGGGTTCAGCTGGTGGACCTCAGAAAGGACGGAGCCGTTGTCCGCCTGAGGTGGTTCAAAAACATTCCCATGACCCGTGACTTCTGCCTTATGAATCAAGGTGTTTACGCGGCGCATCCGGTTGTGTGGAGTGAACCTCCATGCCAAGTGGATGAGCCCATGTGTTATTTTCTGGGCGACGACTACTGCGAGTACCATGTTACCTATAAGCGTCAACCATCACTCAGGCGGCTTCTGCTGCGTTTAATTTTTCCCTGGCGGCTTGCCAAGGCCACCATCGAAGAACTGGAGCGGGACAAAGAGCTTCTGCGCGAAAAATACTCGGAGGTGCGCACTCTTAACCTCCAGCTCAAAGCCCAACTGGATAGGCTGGTTAGCCTTCAGCAAGCGGGCACCGCCATTCTCTCCACTCTGGACATCCAGGAGCTGATGACCCTGATTCTCCAGCGGCTCGTGGACGTGTCTGTGCTGGACAGGGCGGCAATATTCCTGGTGGACGAAGGACGGGGAGAACTTTATTTCGCGCATGCGGTAGGCGCCGAGCCGGCTTACTTGGAACATGCAAGGTCCTACATTGTGCCCCTGACAAGGGAGGCAAACATTCTCGCCCGGGTGGCCCGAACCGGAGAACCCGAACTGGTGGATGATGTGGCCAGCTCAAAGATCAACAAGGAGAACCCGCTTGTCAAGAGATTTCAACCGCAAGCCTTCATAGCTCTACCCCTGATGGTTCGGGGAAAGGCCGTCGGTGTGCTGGTAGGTGACCAGAAAAAGGCGGGCGGTCGAGTAATTTCCACGGAAAAGGATTTTCTGATCAGTTTGTCTAACCAGATCGCCATCGCCATCCACAATGCCAGTCTCTACCGCAAGCTCGAGGAGTCGGAACGCCAGTACCGCGAGCTAGTGGAAAACGCCCACGAGGGCATATGGGTGGTGGATGAAAATGGAGTGATCAACTTCGCCAACCAACGACTTGCCGCCATTCTTGGTTACAGCGAAATGCTGGGCCGAAACATCAACCAACTAGTGCCCCCCGATAAGAAGCGAGTGCTCCTCAATCTCCTTGTGCAGAACATGCGCGGAGCAGTGGCCCAGGAAGAGATCCAGATGATCCGCAAGGATGGAGACCGCCTCTCAGCCATTGTCAGTAGCGTTCCTATTACTGAAGGGGACCGTTACAAGGGCAGTTTCGCCATGGTCACCGACATCACCGACAAGAAGCGGATGGAAACCAAGCTTCTTCACCAGCAGAAAATGGAGAGTATCGGCACCATGGCAGGGGGCATCGCCCACGATTTCAACAATATTCTAACCGGAGTACTCGGCTATGCCAGCCTGCTGAAACACCGGCTCAGGGATCAAGGGGAGATCCATCGCTTCATTGAAATCATCGAAACCTCCAGTTTGCGGGCTGCGGACCTGGTCCGCCAACTCCTGGCATTCAGCCGCGGAACCCAGCCTGAAGATCTCCAGGTCGTCTACCTGAATCGTGTCATCCGGGAAACCACAAGATTGTTGGAGAGTTCGCTGGGAAAAGACGTGCAGCTGGAGCTGGATCTTGGTTCCGCGTTGCCTCCCATTGCAGCGAACAGCACTCAGGTGCAGCAAGCAGTCCTCAATCTCTGCCTCAACTCCCGTGACGCCATGCCCCATGGGGGCAAGATAACCATTGCCACCTGCACTGTGGCTCTGGGTGAAAAAGCGCTCGCTGTTTATCGAGATTTGGCGGCTGAGCCCGGCGAATACGTCCGAGTTCGTGTAGTTGACACCGGTAGCGGTATTGCCAGGGAGAATCTGGACAAGATTTTTGATCCGTTTTTTACCACCAAGGAAGTGGGAAAGGGCTCCGGTCTGGGGCTGGCTATGGTCTACGGCATCGTCCAAAACGCCCGTGGTTACGTACATGTTGAAACTCAAGAGGGGAAGGGCACTACGTTTGATCTCTTGTTCCGGGTGACCAGCAGTGACCAGAGCCAGCAATTCGCGAGCCAACTGAAGCCTGGTCTAGGCGGCGACGAGACCGTCTTGCTGGTGGATGATGAACCACTGGTGCGGGATCTGGGATGTGAGATTCTGCGCAGCTACGGCTACAAGGTAGTCTTGGCCGCTGATGGGCTGGAGGCCCTGGAAATCTATGAACGCAACGGTGCGGACATTGATCTGGTGATCCTCGATTTGCTCATGCCGAATATGGGTGGCGAAGAGACACTTATACGACTCAGGAAAATTGACCCCGCAGCAAGGGTGATTATTTGCAGTGGCTACGGCGGCAGAGAAAGTGATCCGCGGCCTCTGGTGCAGGGGGAGGTAAATCTGGTGCACAAGCCATTCAAGCCTGAAAGACTGGTCTCGGCTGTCCGTCAGATGCTCGACGGTGATAAAGTTCCTGACGAAGACGATGGTGAGAAACGCGCGGTGCGCACGAAGGTCATAGCCTTGCGGCGCTGAGGTGACTCAAACTTTGGCCACTTCCTACCGGGCGTCACAGAGGGGAAATGGTATGAAGAGAGAGCGGGTTTACCGTCTGGGTCGGGTCGGGTTAAGTCGCTTTCTGCAATGGAGATTTAATACCATACTGATGCGTTTGCTGCCTATCGTATTCGGGCGGGCCTACATCGGTCTGCTGGGGAAAATCTATTATTTTTTTAACCGAGATGAAAAAGAAGAGATCAAACGAAATCTGTCGGCGGTGATGCGGCGGCTGCCGAGAACAGAACCAGTGGATGTGACCGCCCATCGAACCTTTCAGGGCATATTCGCCCACTACCATGAGAAGCTATTTACAGCTTACGCCCATTACGGCAAGGTCTGCCGTTTTATTGAAAAGAATGTGGCATTTGAGGGCCAGCACCTCGTGGACGAGGCCCTCTCACAGGGCAGAGGAGTCATTCTGGTTACTGGCCATTTTGGTGCCGTGGAGTTTTTGCCTACGGCCCTGGCCTTGAGCGGCTACCGGGTGACCATGGTGGTTCGTTTCAAGACAGAGCGATTGAAACGAGTCCTGAACCAGCGGGCCGCCCGCTTGGGCATTACCCTCCTGGACGCCAATGAGGGCGAAGGGGTTATTTTTGGTGTCTGCCGGGCCCTTAGCTCGAATCAGATCCTGATCACAGAGTGCGACGAGTTCGAAGCCTGGAGGCCGCATCGGCGTCGAAATACCCAATTTTTCGGCTGCTCTTGCCCGCTGGACCGCACCCTTGACCTGCTCCGGCGCCGTCATAATTCGCCGGTAATCATGGGGCTCGTCTGCCGCGCAAGGGGCAACCGATATGGGCTCAAGCTTCACTCCCTGGACGGGACCCAACATGAGCTTGCAGCCGAAAGCATTTCTCAGCGAGCCCTGAATATTTTAGAATGGTACATCCATTTGGCACCGGACCAATGGTATCAGTGGAAGCAAGTGCGCATCATCCTAGGAACCGGGATCTACGAAGAAATGAGGCCCATCTATGCGACTCGACCAGGTCGATCTCTACCGCTTGCAGATTCGCTTCTTGCAGCCAATTAAGCACCACCTCGCAAAGCATACAGCCAGCGACAACCTCGTGGTCAAGGTAACCACCGATGCGGGCGTGGTCGGTTACGGCGAGGGTGTTGCCAGGCAATACGTCACCGGTGAGACCACGGAGTCCGGCCTGAGCTTCCTGCGGAATTGTCTCATCCCTGAAATCAACGGGTTCCAGCCGACAACTCCAGCGGATTTGGCAGCTTCGCTTGAAGAATTGTTATCCCCGGAGAAAAGAGCTC
>Ga0209536_100010473_pt1 | contig 13681 bp, 15 predicted proteins | sample DeeMarSeWOR28_12_FD_187461 | JGI IMG/M metagenome (GOLD analysis project Ga0209536, IMG submission 187461) | Marine sediment microbial communities from White Oak River estuary, North Carolina - WOR-2-8_12 (SPAdes) (version 2) | ecosystem: Environmental > Aquatic > Marine > Intertidal zone >...
AAAATCGAATATCGACTCTGGAATATTCTCGGCAGTGCAGATTGCCGGCATCGAGGCCCTGGAGAGTCCGCAGGAGCATTTAAAGAGTATGTGTAGCCTGTATCAACAGAGGCGGGATATCCTGCTTAGAGGCCTGAATTCTTTGGGTTGGAGGGTTACTTCTCCGAAGGCTACCTTTTATGTGTGGATGAGAGTGCCACAGAAAATGAAATCCATCAAATTTGCCCAAACTTTACTTGAAAAGGCAAATATTGTGGTTACTCCCGGAGTGGGTTTTGGTAAATACGGAGAAGGTTACATTCGTTTTAGCCTAACCGTCTCCACGGAGAGATTAAAGGAAGCGATTAACCGCCTGCAAAATTTGTAGCAAATGGCTATTTGTTATCTTGGCGTAGGTGCGAATTTAGGTGATAGGCGCAAGAATATCGACCTGGCGGCGCAGAAAATCAATCAATTGTCAGATACCAGGATTATAAAGAAAGCCAGGATTATAGAGACCAAGGCTGTAGGCGGACCAAAATCTCAGCCTAATTTTTTAAATACTGCTTTTAAAATCCGGACCAAGCTTAGTCCGCAGGTTTTGTTAGGTAAGCTTAAAAAAATCGAAAGAGAATTGGGCCGAAAGAAGCAAGCCGCACGTTACGGGCCGCGGCCGATAGATCTTGATATTTTGTTTTATGCCGATAAGGTGGTAAATACAAATAAGCTCAAAATTCCGCATCCTAAGGTTTTTCAACGCGAGTTTGTGCTGAGGCCTTTGTCGGAACTATTAGAGTTTTAAAGTGTAAGGAAGGTAGTTGGTTTTGAGGATATTGCGTGATTTCAAAAAGATGCAAGAGATAGCCCATGCCTTAAGAAGGGAAGCAAAAACTATCGGTTTTGTGCCGACCATGGGGGCGTTACACCGGGGGCATCTAAGCCTGGTGCGCCGGGCCCGTCGGGAAAATGATTATGTGATAGTAAGCATTTTTATTAACCCCGTACAGTTCGGGCCTAAAGAGGATTTTAAGAAATACCCCCGTAATTTCAAAACCGATACCTTGCTTTGTAAAAAAGAGGGCGTAGATATTATATTTTATCCTTCTGCGGGCGCGATGTATCCGGCCGGTTATAAAACCTACGTTGAGGTCGAAGACCTGGGAGATGTTTTATGCGGCGAATTCCGTTCCCGGCATTTTCGCGGGGTGGCTACGGTAGTGAATAAGCTTTTTAATATCGTACAGCCGACAAAGGCCTATTTCGGGCAAAAGGATGCCCAGCAGGCAATAATCATCAGGAAGATGGTTCGGGATTTGAATATCCCGGTTCAGATAAGGGTTTTGCCTACGGTACGCGAAGCTGATGGCCTGGCCATGAGTTCGCGCAACAGCTATTTGAGCCCTGCCGAAAGAAAGCAGGCCCGGGTTTTATCCCAGGCCTTGGCCCTAGCCAGGGATTTAATCAAAAAAGGAAACCGCGATTCTTTACTGGTTATCCGTAAGATGCACCAACTTATAAAACGGAAGAAAGATGCCAGGATTCAGTATATCTGCGTAGTTGACCCAAAGACCCTGGCAGCGGTCCAGAAAATCAAAAGACAGGTGTTAATTGCCCTGGCGGTTTACATCGGCAAGACCAGGTTGATTGATAACGCCTTAGTAAATTCTAAATATGCCTAAATTATTAAAGATCGGAATCGTGGGTTGCGGGGCTATAGGTTCTTCTTTAGCCAAAGTTATCCTTTCTGATTTTAGCGAGTGCGCTGCTTTAATCGGCCTCTATGATATTGATACGCAGAAGGCTTATGCCTTAGCCAGTAAGCTGAAAAATCCCAAATTAGCGGTATTGAATTTGGATAATTTGCTTACTAAGGCTGGGCTGGTAGTTGAAGCAACCAAGCCCGATGCAGTTGGGGATATAGCTAAAAAGGCCTTATCTTGCGGCGCAGACATCATGATTATGAGCGTAGGAGGGGTACTGGAGAAGCATCGCGAGTTGAAATTATTAGCCCAGGAAAAGGACCGTAAGATTTACATACCTTCCGGCGCTGTCTGCGGTATTGACGGTTTAAGGGCAGCCAAGAACTGCAAAATTAATAAGGTTACCTTGACTTCTAGAAAACCCGTGCGGGCGTTCTTCGGCGTTCCTTATGTTTTAAAAAGAAAGATTAATTTGGAAAAGATTACCGAGGATACGGTTATTTTCGAAGGAAGCGCTGCCATGGCGGTCAGGGCCTTTCCGCAAAATATAAACGTGGCGGCAACCTTAAGCCTGGCTGGCCTGGGGGAAGATAAAACTACCGTGCGTATTGTCGCCTCTCCGCATGTGACCAGAAATATTCATGAGGTAGAGGTTGAATCCGAGGCAGGTAAGATTATCTGTCGCAGCGAGAACGTAGTTCATCCGGATAATCCCAAGACAAGCTACCTGGCAGTGCTCTCGGCAATAGCGACCTTAAGGCGGATTTTGGAACCGATCAAGGTCGGTAATTAAACTATTTTGTTTGAAATAAAACAGTAGTGGAAGGAGGTGAATTAGAATATGGCGCAGAAAGTAGCGAAGTTAGGCATCAAAAGGCAAAAGGGCTACCTCTATTATTTAGACAAGAAGGGTAATGTATCTTGTGCTAAAATGGCCAGAGGCAAGAAAAAAGGCGGCAGCCCGAAAATGGTAGCAAAATGCGGCATCAAGAGAAAAGAGGGATACTTGTATTTCATCGACAAAAAAGGCGATGTCTCTTGTGCTAAAATGAAAAGAGGCGGCTAAGCAGGCGCCACCCGTCTTAAGCGGGATAATTATAGTAAACAAGCCCCCACACCAATAGGGCTTAAAGCCCATTTGGTGTGGGGGTAATTTATACTCTTTTTATATTCTATGCAGAACTGTATTATTATTAAGGGTGCAAAAGAGCACAACCTTAAAAACATTAACCTCCAGTTACCCCGAGATAAATTCATTGTGATTACCGGCCTCTCCGGCTCAGGTAAATCCAGCCTTGCCTTCGATACTATTTATGCTGAGGGTCAGCGCCGGTATGTAGAAAGCCTTTCTGCTTATGCCCGCCAGTTTTTAGAGCAATTACAGAAGCCCGATATAGAATCTATCGAAGGCCTTTCGCCGGCTATTGCCATTGAGCAGAGAACTGCCGGCGGCAATCCGCGTTCCATCGTAGGCACGCAAACCGAAATTTATGATTATTTAAGGCTTCTTTTTGCGCGTATCGGTCGAGTGTATTGCCCGGAATGCGCCAGCCCGATAGAGAAGCAAAGCACCCAGGAAATAGTAGCGCGGGTCTTAGCCCTTGGTGTTGGTCGTGAAATTCAGATATTAGCTCCTTTGGTCAGAGGCAGAAAGGGTGAATATAAAGATATCCTTGCCTGGATACAGAAAGCAGGTTTCGTACGTTGTCGGATCGACGGAAAAATTTATGAGTTGCCCGCGAAAATAAAACTGCAAAAATACCAGATTCACCATATTGAGGTGGTCGTGGACAGGTTGATCGTAAAGCCGGAAATCAAAAACCGGCTTACCGATTCCATAGAAACCGCGCTTAAAGTAGGCAAAGGCACAGTTATCGTCGCCGGGCATAATACAGACTACAAAAAAGACAAGGCAAAAAGCGAAATACTCTTTAGTGAGAATTTCGCCTGCATGAAGTGCGGAATGAGCTTTGCGGAGGTGGAGCCGCGTATTTTTTCTTTTAATTCCCCCTATGGCGCTTGTAACGATTGTAACGGCCTGGGCACCAAACTTGAGTTTGACCCGGACCTGATTGTTCCCGATAAAAATAAATCCATAAATCAGGGCGCGATCGAAGCCTGGAAAAGGGGCGGCCGGGGTTATATTCTTTACTATCGCTGGTTACTGAGGGAATTATCTTACCAGTTGGATTTTGATTTGGATGTGCCGTTTAAAAGGTTACCCAAATCGATTCAAAAGGCCATACTCTACGGCACTTCCCAGGAAGTAAACGGCAAGCCCTTTGAAGGAGTAATCCCGCACCTGGAGAGATTATTCCGTTCCACCGAAAGCGACTATTTAAAAGAAGAGATTTCGCGCTTTATGTCAAGCCTGGCCTGTCCGGCTTGCCTCGGCGCAAGGCTTAAAAAAGAAAGCCTGGCGGTAAAAATAAAGAATAAAAACATCTGGGAAGTTACCCGCATGTCTATCAAGGAGGCATATAGTTTTTTTACCGCTCTGGAATTGAGCGCAAAAGAAAAATTGATTGCCCACCATATTTTAAAAGAGATCATCCAGAAGTTGGGTTTTTGCATTAACGTGGGCTTGGAATATTTGACCCTGGACAGAAAGAGCGCCACCCTTTCCGGCGGAGAAGCCCAGAGGATCCGCCTGGCTACGCAGGTTGGTTCGGGATTAGTCGGGGTCCTATATATATTGGATGAACCCAGTATCGGACTGCATCAGCGAGATAACGCTAAATTACTCGCCACCCTCACTGCCTTGCGGGATTTAGGTAACACCTTGATTGTCGTAGAGCACGATGAATTTACCATAAAGGCCAGCGATTACGTAGTGGATCTGGGTCCGGGCGCAGGCAGGCACGGCGGCGACGTAGTATTTTCTGGTCCGCGGGAAGATTTACTTAAGAGTCCCGATTCGCTTACCGCAAAATATTTAAGGCGAGAGTTAAAAATCCAAATACCCCGACAGAGAAGGCCCTGGCAAGAGAAAAAATTCCTGGAGATAAAAGGGGCCAGGGAGCATAATCTTAAAAATATTGACATAAAAATTCCTCTGGGAGTTTTTATCTGCGTTACCGGAGTGTCCGGTTCAGGTAAATCTACATTAATCGATGAAATCTTATATCGCAGCCTGGCAAAAGAATTATACCAGGCCAAAGAGAAACCGGGTTTATGCGATAAGGTATCCAACGTAAGCTATATCGATAAAGTAATCGAGGTTGATCAGTCGCCTATTGGCAGGACCCCGCGCTCAAACCCGGCTACCTACACCAAGGTTTTCAGTTATATCCGCGAAATATTCAGCCAGCTTCCCCAGGCGCGCATTCGGGGATATAAACCGGGAAGGTTTTCCTTTAATGTAAAAGGCGGGCGTTGCGAAGCCTGCCAGGGGGACGGCATAAAAAAGATTGAGATGCATTTTTTACCAGATATTTATGTCAAGTGCGAAGTCTGCCAGGGTTTGCGTTTTAACGAGGCTACGCTTGAGGTAAAATATAAGGGCAAGTCCATTGCCGAAGTCCTGGATTTAACCGTAGAAGAGGCCCTGGATTTATTTGCCAATATCCCCAAGATAAAAAATATTCTTCTTACTCTTTACGACGTAGGCCTGGGTTACATTCAGCTGGGGCAGGCCGCCACCACTTTGTCCGGCGGAGAGGCACAACGCGTAAAGCTCTCTGCGGAATTAAGTCGGCGCTCTACCGGAAAGACGCTTTATATCCTGGATGAGCCGACTACCGGCCTGCATTTTGCCGATGTGGAAAGGCTAATCGGCGTCCTGCAAAGGTTGGTTGATAAAGGTAATACTGTTTTGGTGGTAGAGCACAACCTGGAAGTAGTTAAGTGCTCCGATTACATTATTGACTTAGGGCCTGAAGGCGGAGAACGGGGCGGAGAATTAGTGGCCTGCGGCAGCCCGGAAGAGTTAAACAAACATAAAAATTCATACACTGCGCAGTTTTTAAAAAATGTATTGAATAACAGCTGAAGTAGTGGTATAGTCTAGCTGTTCTCATACCGACTTTGCCCGCCGGTTTATACGAAATGAAAAGAATAAAATTAATCCTTATAATTTTTTTGCTGGCTACCTGTAACCTTCCGCTTATATCGCAGCCTTCTTTTGCCCAGGGAGAATCTAGGGAGGCAGAAGCGCTTTTTGTAGCCAAAAAGGCCTTTGAGGATGGTTTTTACGAAGTCAGCTTAAGCCTCTTGGAGCGTTTTTTAAAGAATTATCCTGCTTCCGCCAGAATCAATGAAGTAAAGCTGTTAATCGGACAATGTTATTTTTATCAGGATAAATTCCTGGATGCCCTCAAGATCCTAGAAGCACTTTCTGCTAATCCTCGGATAGGCAACTTAAAGGACGCGGTTTTATACTGGATTGCGGAAGTACATTTTCGGGGAAACAGCTTTGACCAGGCAACCAAGTATTATCAGACCGTCATAAACGAATACCCCAATTCCTCTTATTTGCCTTCTGCGTATTATTCGCTGGGATGGTGTTTCTTTCAGCAGGGCGAGTTCCGTCGGGCCTTGGACTATTTTGAAATCGTCGAGGAAAAATTTCCCCAGGAACCCGCGGCCCAAGATGTGCCTTTTAAGATTATCGATTGCCTTTATAATCTCAAAGATTTCAAAGACTTAAAGGAAAGGCTCCCGCCTTATTTCAAGAAGTATGCTAAAGATTCCGGAAAACTGGCACAGTTATATTTCTATAACGCCGAGGCAGAGTATTATCTTAATAACTTCACCCAGGCTATTGAATGGTATGAAAAGGCCTTGGCGCAAAGCAAGGATTCCAAAATAAACGCCCTTTCTAAACTAGGTAGTGGTTGGTCTTATCTTAAACTAAAACGTTATAAAGAGGCGCAGGGTGTGTTTGCAGAGATTAAGCCGGCTGACCTGGAAAAGAAAAGCGCGGATATTTTGCTATTAGGCTGGGCGATCTTAAATTTTGAAACCAAGAAATTTAATGAAGCCAGAAAAATCTACGATGAATTGCTAAGCTTAAGCTTGGACCCCTTAGTTTTATTTCAGGCATACCTGGGCAAGGCCGATTGTTTATACAACCAGGCCGAATACAAAGAAGCAGTGGGTGTCTATCAGGGGGTCTTATCCAGATTCAGCGCGGAGAATATCCCGCCCGATATCAGCGATAAATTGCATTATGGATTGGCCTGGGCTTTTTTAAAGGAGGGGGAATTTAAATCTGCCATCGCAGAATTTCAAAAGATCGCTAAAGAGACGCAGGATAAGATTGTCAAGGTCTCCGCACTTTGTCACATTGGAGATACCTATCAGGATTCCGGGGAATACGCCAAGGCCCAGGAGACTTACGATACTATATTAAGGAATTACCCGGACAGTTTCTATGGCGACTATGTGCAATATCAGTTAGGAATTACTATGCTTAAGCTCTCTAATTATGAAGGGGCGATTTTGGCCTTTAAGACGCTGAAGAAAAATTTTCCCGATTCTAAGCTTACCGATGATGCCTATTATGCCTTGGGATTGGCGTATTTCCAGCAACAGGATTATAACTCCAGCAGAGATACATTTGAGAAGTTTGCGCAGGATTTTAAAGATAGCAGCTTAAGGCCGCAGGCGATGTATTATTTGGGTACCAGTCTTTATAATATGGCAAAGTACTCTGAGGCAGCAGCAGCCTTTAGGGATATCATCAGATTTTATGGCCACGATACAGAGTTGGTGCAAAAGGCTGAATACGAAATAGCAGATTGCTACTATCAGATGGGTAATGAGAAAGAAGCCATTGAGCGATTCAAGGCCTTGCGGGCCAAATATCCGGATTCCAATCTATCCGCAGAGGTAGTGTGGTGGTTGGGCGAATTTTATTATCGCCAGAGAAACCTGGAATTAGCGCAGAGATATTTTTACTCCATCATCAAAGATTTCCCGAAAAGCAGCCTAGTCGTCGATGCCCATTATATATTGGGCAGCATTTACACAGAGGAAGGCGAATATGAAAAAGCAATCAATAGTTTCAAGAAGGTGATGGGGTTGGGAAAATCCGATTTAACCGGCCAGGCCGCCATTGCCACGGCAGACATATACTTGAAACAGGATAAATTTGACGCTGCGCTTAAAACCTACCAGCAGGTTCTCCAGGATTACCCCAACCTTTCCGGTTTAATTTATCCCAAGATTGCCGAGCTCCAATATAAACTCAGTAATTATGAGCAGGCGTTGGACTACTATAATAAGAGCCTGAATCTGGTTTCCATTAGAGAGGTCAGCCGCATACAATTCAAAATCGCCGAAGTTTTGGAGACCCAAGGTAAGGCCGCCGAGGCCATTGAAAATTATCTCAAGGTTACTTATCTTTATACGGAAGATCAAAACCTGGCAGTAAAGGCTTTATTGCGCGTAGCCCAGATTTACGAAGATAAAGAGAATTTTAAAGAGGCGCTGAATATCTATAAAAGAATCGATAGCATGGATACCGAAGAGGCAAAATACGCCCGGGAGCGTATTGATTGGATTAAGACGAATCTGAAATATTGACTAATAGATTAAAACCTAAAGCTTAAGACTGTAATTACCGCTAGCACCCGACGCTAAAGGTTGCGTCGGTGTCCCGCTTGCTGCGGGAAGGGAGGATGAGATATGGATTTGGATAAGATGACGCTGTGGCAGATATTTTTGGCAGGCGGGCCGGTGATGTGGCCGATTCTTTTATGTTCTATTTTTGCTTTGGCAATAATCCTGGAAAAATTATGGTATCTTCACCAGATAAAAATAGATACGCAGAGATTATTGGCCGAGGTGCTGGATAAAATGCGGCGACACCAGATAAAAGAGGCGCTGGAGATCTGCGATAAAAACAAAAGCCCGATTGCGCGTATATTAAAGGCAGGTATTTTAAAATATGACCGCCCGAAGGCCCAGATTAAAGAGGCGATTGAAGATGCCTCTTTATATGAAGTGCCGCGCATAGAAAAGAATCTTACGGCATTAGCTACGATTGCCCATATCTCTCCACTGATGGGTCTTTTGGGAACAGTGGTAGGCATGGTGCAATGTTTTTCGATTATCCAGAAAAAGGCGACTTCTTTTCATCCGGTATCTCCAGGAGATTTGGCTGAGGGTATCTGGGTGGCATTGTTGACTACGGTTGCCGGTCTGGTCGTAGCCATCCCCACGTTTGTGGCTTATAATTATCTGGTTAGCCGAATCAATAATTTTATTTTGGAGATGGAAAAAGCTGCTACGGAGTTGGTTAACTTTTTAACGGAATAGTTGACGGAGATAGACAGATGCGTTTTAAAAGACACGTAGAATTAGAACACGGCTTAAGGCAGATAGATATCGCGCCTCTTATTGATATGGTCTTTCAACTGTTGATTTTCTTTATGCTTACCTCAAGCTTTGTGATGCAGCCAGGAATAAAGGTCAATCTCCCCAAGGCAGTAACCAGCGATGTGGTCAAACAAGAAACTATCGAAATCATAGTTTCCAGCGAAAACGTCACCTATCTTAACGGCAAGGTAGTAACTTTAAAGGAGATCAAGGCAATTTTTAAGTTAGCTGCTAAAAGACAGCAGTCAATTTTGATCAAGGCTGATCGAAGGGCTTCCCTGGGCAGGGTAGTAGAGATTTGGGATATGGCTAGGGATTTGGGCATATCCCAGATAAGCATTGCTACCGACCAATAATGGGCGCGATAATGAAAAAGACCTTGCTGCTTTCTTTTTGTTGCCATCTCAGTATTTTTAGTCTTTTTAGTTTTACTTTTGGCGAAAAACTCTCCAGGTTAAATTTCCCCAGCGTTTATTTTTTAGGCGCCATCCTGACTGTCCCGGATCTAGAAACCCCCCGCTTAATAAACAGGCAAGAACTGCAGACAGTTAAGCAGCCTTTAAAGATTTTACCATTACCGCGGGCCAACAGAGGACAGGATCTTGTAAGCTTTGGTTATATTAAGCCGCAGCCTATCCTCGCTTTTGGCAGGGGAAAGCCTGTTTTTTCGCCTAAGACTATCGGGATACCTTTAGTCTTGGACAAATCTTCTTCGGTGGTTATGCTATATCCTCGCCTGCCACAGCATTTTTTACTCTATTTTAAAGATAGGCAATCCGTGCATATTGAACTTGTGTTTAGTCTGGTTTCCCGGGGGCGCACCAAGGCCATAATAGTGAATAGAAAGATTTCTTCCGGAAATCTTGAGGTAGACCTTTTAAGCAAACGCTATTTAGGTCACTATCTTTTTGTGCGGCAGGCGGCATTCCCTGAGGATGCCCGGCAGACGGTTAAGATAGACTTAAGCGCAAAAGAGAGCATTATGGAGTGATCCTGGCGATGATCAGTATTGATTTTTCCACGGCTATCTCGTTATATCTATTTGTTTTAATTAGCGTTGTATTGTTAATCTGGTTATTGGTCAAGATTCAGAAGGATAAAAATTTATCCCTGGATCCTAAATTCATCTGGTTTTGTTCTATCTGTACTTATACCTATATCAATACTAAGGAAGAAGCGATAACTACCTGTCCGCGCTGCGGAAGTTATAATAAGAAATAAAAATAAGGCTTTAGGATATTTTCAAATAAGATTATCCTTGACAAAAGAAATAAAGATATATTAGAATAATCCTACGGAGGAAGGCAATGATTACAGAGATTGGTATAGTCGCAGGTGACATCTGGCATTTTCTGGATCAGCACGGAGAAGCTTTGCTTTCAGAACTGGTAAAAGGAGTAGAGAAGCCACGGGATGATATTCTGATGAGTTTGGGGTGGCTGGCCCGCGAAGGGCACGTCATCCTGCAACAGGCAGACAACGATTACAAAGTTAGCTTAAGGAAAGATGTCTGATCTCAAACCCAAAGAAAAAGGCGTAGCTCTACTGGTAGTTCTGGCTACTATTTTGGTCGTAGTAATTTTAGCCAATATCGTCTTAAACATTATGGTCAGCCAGAGTCGCTTTACCCACCATAAGGTGAACCGTATACAGGCAGAATATGCTGCTTGGGCAGCTATAAATTTTGCTCAAGAAATGCTCAGGACTGGCGCTTGGAATTCTGGCACTTGTCCTCCCCCTGGAGGTTGTCCGCTTAATGATGGCACTTTTCCTAATAGCATCATTCAACCAGTAATAATCATTCTTAGGCCTGCTGGCGGTGTTTGCGGGGCTCCTGCTGGTAGTATCTGTGTTAGTGCCGAAGTAGATTACGTTAGGCCCACCCCTTAATTCCTTCAAAATATATTATAATCCAAGTAAATCAATTATAATATTGTATGTCTAAATTTGCATTAGCTTGTAGCCCGGTCGAGTAAGTTTAAGTAATTTTATAAAAAAAAATTATTGACAAAATAAAAATTTTATGTTCTAATTAATTCCACTATAGTTTAGGGAAAATTAAGGAAGATTGCGATGCCCAGACTTATTGATGTTGATGAATTAGCAGATTACCTGAGGTTAAAGAAACAGACCATATACAATTGGTTACATCAGGGCAAAATCAGCGGAATAAAAGTAGGCGGGGTGTGGCGCTTTGACCAAAAAGAGATTGATGCCTGGCTGAACTCCAGAAGGCGCACGAATAAACCCGGAGAGAAGTTATGAGTGTTTTAGGGATATATTTTGGCTCCAGGCTAATCAGCATCATAGAGACTTCAGGAAAGAAAATCCTGAATAATATCCAGATAAACCGCGGGGATTTTTCTGCCGGAGGGTTAGAGGAGAAGGTGCCGAGTGAAATAAAAATCGTCACGGCTGTAGTTGAGGAATTAAAGAAGCACAACATAAAAGCCCGTGAGGCAAATATTTGCCTCGCCGGAAAAGACCTGATTATCCGCACGTTTGAAATGCCGATACTTTCCGCCAGCGAGTTGCCTAATGCCGTAACTTATGAAGTTAAGAAATATATCCCTTTTAAGGTCGCGGATTTAGTTTCCGATTTCCAGGCCTTGCCAGATAAAAAAACCCGTAAAAATCTTATTCTTTTTGCCGGCATCAAAAGAGAAACGCTGGATAAATACCTGGATATTTCAGAGCAGCTAAAAATTAAAACTGTTTCTGTTGAATACGCCGCCTTTAGCCTAGCTAGGTTTTTGCAGTTGGCCGGACACAAAAAGAAAGGGATTATCGGTTTATTGAGTGTGGGTTTCCAGGAAGAAGATGAGATTAATTTTACGGTCTTGGAAAACGGTTTCCCCTTGTTTAGCCGGGATATAAATCTTACGGTAGGGTTGGGGGATTTGGGCGAGCCGGAGAAGTCCAAGCTGAGCGAAATTTTGGAGAAATTAAAAACCGAGATCCGCATATCCCTGGATTATTATCATCGTAAGTTTCCATTAAAAAATATCGAGCAGATTTTTCTGCTTTCTGCGCCCGAATATCGCGCGGAGTTGCAAGGATTTATGCAGGAGATGGATTTCACGGGGCAATATCTGGATATTAGCCGGTTTATCGATAAAACCCGCGGTTTTAACTTAAGCGTAATCAAAGGGTACAGTTGCGCGCTATTTAAGACTATAAAGACTCCCTTGCGGATAAATCTTTTAGCCGCTAAGGTAAAAGCAAAGCCTGTTCCCGCTGGACCGATGGCAGCAGCAGAAGAGGCCGTGCCAGCGCAAAGAGAGCTGGGTGCATATTTTGCTGATTTGCGTATTCAGCCCCTGGTGGTTTTGGCTTGTGTATTGCTTTGCCTTGGTTTTTTTCTTCTGGGGCTCTACCAGAGATTGCCTATCCAAAAAGAATTGTCGGACGTAATCTCCCTGCGGCCGCAAGTGGCCACTGTAGATGCAAGTCTCAGCTATGAGATGTTAACTGCCACGGAACAGGAATACCAGGCGAAATTAGACACTTTTTCCGAGCTCGCCCAGCACGAAGTTTATAATACGCATATTTTAGAGGCTATTCCGGCGCTTATGCCGAGAGAAATCTGGTTGACGCAGGTAAAATTTAGAAAAGACGTCTTAAAGGCAGAGCTTGAATTGTTTGGAACTGTTTATCTTAACGATTCCCAAAAGGAGATAGATTTGGTGCATGAATTCCTGGCAAACTTAAGGGGCAGTCCGGTAATTACCAAGTATTTTTCCGAAAGAAAAATTGTGGTCACCTCTATAGAAAAAGGAAAGATTGGCGCATTGACTTCTACTAATTTTAGCATCAAATGCAGCATTGCTAAGGACGAGAAATAAAGAATATGAAAGATATCCAGGTCGGAGACTTTTTTTATGAACATAAAAATAAGGTGATAAATACCGCTATATTTGCCTTGGCTTTATTGCTTGCCCATAATATTTATCAACAACAGTTGCAGGTGATGGATTCACTAAAACAGCAGAAACATACCGAAGAACAAAAGAATGTTGTTTTGGGGGATATCCAGCAACTTGAAAAAAAGATTAAGGCCCACAAGGATTTTGTCAATCGTAAAGATATATCCATCGCAATGAATGTTATGAGTGAGCTCGCGCAGAGTTATGCCATTAACGTAATTTCCATTAGACCGGAAGGCCAGGAGGAAAACCCTTTATATGTGAAATATCTTTTTCTGTTAAAATTAGAAGCCGAAAAGTATCATGCTCTAGGAAAATTTATTGGCAGACTGGAGAGCCGTTCGGAGCTTTTTTCCGTGGATAAACTAAGCATGGGGACGAGGTATTCTCCTGATTTGTCAAAAAAGTGGTTGGATGTGGAGTTAGGTATAAGCACTATTTTGATTAAAGAATAGCAATGCGGATGAAGAACAAAGTGTTTATTATTTGTTTACTCTTAATTCTGTGCGTATTTTACTATTCGCCAAGAATAGCCTGGGCAGTGCCTGCTAGCCATCAGGCAATAAAGGATCTACGAGAAACCGAAAGACAGGAGCCGCCTGCAATGGTGATTGAGGTGCCTCTGGTCGAATATACAGCGGATAACTTAAGGGATCCTTTTGAGCCAGAGCCAGTCAAGGAAGATGATGACGATGAAGAGGAATTAATAACTCCTGCTCCGGCGCCCCTGCCTCAACTGGATGTGCAGGGAAT
>Ga0209536_100010475_pt1 | contig 13680 bp, 14 predicted proteins | sample DeeMarSeWOR28_12_FD_187461 | JGI IMG/M metagenome (GOLD analysis project Ga0209536, IMG submission 187461) | Marine sediment microbial communities from White Oak River estuary, North Carolina - WOR-2-8_12 (SPAdes) (version 2) | ecosystem: Environmental > Aquatic > Marine > Intertidal zone >...
GATCGGCAGGCTTATGTGGATAGAGACAAAAAAAACCTTTCGTACCGGCGTCATCTGGATCATCTGGGAGAAATCCACTTTGCCTCCCTGACCAAAAAGGAAGTGGACACCATGCGGGAGGTTATCGAACAGCTGGTGCGCAAGCTCAAAGATACCATCAGCCGGCGCTATGCCCGTCGGAATCGTGGTGTATTGGATATTAAAAAGACGCTGCGCCGCGCTGCAAGTTATCAGGGCCTGCCGATGGAACTGTTTTATCGCAATCATCCATTGCGCAAAACCAAAATCGTGGCGCTTTGCGATGTCTCCGGTTCGGTATGGTCAGCGGCCCGGTTTATGTTAAATATGCTTTATTCATTGCAGGAATGTTTCACGCAGGTCAGGAGCTTTGTATTTGTCGCGGGACTGGATGAGGTCACCGATGTATTTGAGGATTATGAAATCAATCAGGCAATTGAAAAGATTCTGAAAGAAGCCGACATTGAATACAACGCGGCCACCGATTACGGGCTGACGTTTCGGCAGTTTAAAACCCGGTACATGGACATTCTCAATAAAAAAACAACACTGATTATTATCGGTGATGGTCGCACCAACTATGCCAATCCGGAAGAAAGAATCTTAGATGAGATGCGGGAAAGGAGCCGGCGTTTGATCTGGCTGAACCCGGAAACCCATTATTTCTGGTATACGGGAGACAGCGAAATGCGCACATACATGCAATATTGTGACGAGGTGCGGCCCTGTCAGAACTTAAACCAGCTGTTGGATTTTGTTGAGTCGCTAGTTTTATAAAATTACATAACCATTAATAATAAAAGGGTGTTTTTAGGTTGCGATAAATTCTTGAAAGTCTCGATCTTGGAGTATTGGAGTGCTGGAGTATTGAGAAAGAATCCAAAATTATCTTAATCGGCTCGGGGCGAATATTTTTGAGATGGGTTCTACTCCCATTTACCGGCGGATGTTTCTGTTGATGCGATGCGCGTGAGCGTTTTTGAATGCGCCTTAAAGTAAAGTGTGCCTCCACCGATGGTCGGTTCGGGATTCCATTTGAAGCCGCCGCCTAATTTCGTATCTATCAGCGGATATAACTCTTCGTCGTTAGTATAGCCGGCGTTGGAAATTTTTAAATTCGTCCAAGTTAACGATTCCCTAATGTTAAGTTCTTTAATCCCTGAGTGTAATGCCTGTTGGCTTGCGGTGTCGGATAAAAGGTCAAATTTCTGAATAGATACGGATGCGACCACACCCATGATAATCATGACCGAAATTACCTCAATTAAAGTAAATCCTTTTTGGTTTAATCCATCCAGCTTTTTGCTCATCAAAGAATTCCTTTTCCTCCTGGTGATGTCGACTGGCGGGAATTCCCCGTTATATAATGATTTATAGTTATATAGTTCTCTATGAGAATAGGTAATAACTCGTCTCAACATCTGCGAGAGCGATTAGAATATAGCTCTGCATAATTTAATCATTGCAAAAATCGTGCAAAAACAATTAATTATACGGATTTGTGAGACAATTTAAAAATTACAAATACTTACCTATACGTAGCGATTGCCGGCCGGATAGGTTGTGAAAAAAAGGTGGCATCATTTGTGTAATAAATTTCACAATTGCGGGTGTTTGAGGGATCGGGGGTGACGAATTATGGCACAGCCTCTTAAGCGGGATTGAAAAAGTTGTGTGCCAAAGTCGCGATCAGGATGACATGCGGCAGGATTTTTATGAAAGAATCTTGAATCGATCTAAATACGGATGGCTTCTCCAAATTCCACACCGAATCCATATTGATCGGTCCATATGACTTTTCCTTTAAGTTTAAGGCTGCTTTTTTGGCCTTGAGAGGGCACGGCGATTGTTACGACATTTCCTTCGGGCAAAAACAAATCCGTTTCAATAAAAGCGCCCTTGTTGCCCAGGTTTTCAATGAAACACTCATGGACACCATATCGTGTAGCAAAAAAAGAGGACGCTGAACAAAATTTTCTGGGATATTTTCTTTTATTTTTCATTATGTGGTCAGCAGATTCAGCCACAAGCAGTCTAGATAATTGATTCGACCATTTCATTTGTTTGACAAATCACCATTCTTTCGTCATTCCAGGGTTTAACTGTCGGGTTGAAGTCCACCTGATCCAGCGTGTAGTTGCAGATGAAATACTCTAATTGAGAACGTTGCTGTTGATTCAATTCACCAAATTGAACACCGCATTTGCGAATCGCAAACGAATTTAGCGGAATGTCTGTATCAATTTCGATATCAAAAATGGGTTTAAACAGAAGTCGATCCAGATAAAATGAGTCTTGGGCAAATAAAATATCCATTTTAAACAGGCTTTTGGAACCACCTTTGCGATCGATGTAATGAAAGGCCAGCCCTTCTTTTGAGATATTAACGATTTGACCCATTCTAATGGGCTTGGATTTGATCACCGCAAAGGCGATCTCGCCCATGCTCATATCTTTTATTTTGCTCAATTCAATTGACGTGGACCTCAGAACAGCAAAAGTGCCCGGGGCAACCCCATATCGCTGGTGATTTCTGCGTTCCATCTTCTTTTCCTCTTAGATTGTTCGTCCGCAATATAAACTAAACAGCAATTTTCCTGCCAATATTTCATCAATCAATTAAACTTTTTAAACCTTATCATTTATCTATATGTATTTTAATGGCTTATGAATTTACAAAAATTAAAAGCGCATTCATTTTTTGACGCTAACTGAAAGCGTTTAAATCAATTATGTGCACAATTATAGACAGTTGTTACGGTAGGCTCCCCCAATTGACCGCTGGAATTCAGTTTTTTTCACCGCCGCGAAAAACATACACTGTATAAAAAAAGATAAACTCATTGTTTAAAGGTTCAATTGAAAAACGCTTGCGATGTCAGCGGTGAATCAGTAGAATCTTTCAGTGGAGGGAAATCATGAAACCCGTAACCGTTTATTGTAAATCTTTGAAGGTGAATCTGGACCGCGGGCCGGACATCCGTGATATTACACCGCTGTTGGAACAGATAATTCATGAATCTCAGGTTGAAGACGGGAATCTGTGTGCCGCAATGGTGGGTTCGACAGGTTCTTTAACGGCTGTCGAATTTGAACCGGGCGTGGTCAGAGATTTAATGGCGGCTGTTAACCGCCTGGCCCCGCCTGATCTTGAATATGAGCATGAAAAAGCCTGGCATGACGGCAACGGTCACAGCCATGTGCAGGCCGCGTTATTGGGTCCCTCTATCGCGCTGCCGATAAGAAAGGGGCGTTTGAAAACAGGGACCTGGCAGCAGGTTGTGGCAATCAATCATGATAACCGATCCCGTCAACGCACCATCGAAGTCACCATCACGGGCACAACTGCTTAAAGATCGGCCCTTCGGGTCTTGAGGAGCGGCTCTGCGAGCCTTTAGGAGCGGTCCTGCGGACCTTTAGGCATAAGACGTTTTAGCGCTGTTTAGCTATTTACCTCAAGCGAAGCGCTCCTCAAACGGAGCGCTGGAACTGCGCGGAGTGCTCTGCCGTTAGCGTTTTTTACGAAGCCTGTTCATCGCCAACCTCAAGCTGGTCTGCATTCGTCCTATCGCTTGAGCCAGCAGACCAATCTCATCTCGCGATTTGATATCGATTTTTACATTCAGTTCACCCAGACTCATGCGTTCTGCGGCATCGGTTAACTTCATTACCGGTGTTACTATCGCCCGCGCAGAAAACCAGGCGATAACGGATACCAGTAAAATGGTGCACCCCAGCAGCGTCAGTGCGAATTTTTGCACGCGATTTAAAGCCGAAAAAACCTCACTGTCTTCCTGTTGCAAAGCCAGGGCCCAGCCGTAATTGTTACTTCGCACGTGGCCAAGCGCCGGATGACCGTTTGCAGTGCTAAATCGGGTGGTGATGGTGGTCCAGCCTTTCTTGCGATAATTAGCGATCAATGGATGGCTGTCAAGGTTCTTGCGGTTTGCCACATACTGTTTATCCGGATGGGAAACTACATAGCCCTTTTCATCTACTAAAAAGGCGTAGCCGGTCTCTCCTTTCTTCCATGTGCCAATGTTTTTGGATATGTCGTCAACCGTCATTGCCGCTGCCATGATACCCACGGTTTGATCCCCCGATTTAATCGGCACAGCCAAAACCAGGGAGGGTTTTTGGGAGGTTTTTCCGATGAGGGTCTGCCAGCTGAGGTTCTTGCCCATCATAATACTCTTGTAATATTCGCGGTCAGAATAATCTTTTAGGGGCACATCGTCACTTCTGGCGACGTTCATCCCGTCGACTGCGACCGTAAATACCAGATACATCCACGGATATTGTTTTTGAATGGTTTCTAATATCGGCTTTTGCTGTGACTCCATCATGGAAATAATCTCAGGAAGCTTAGCCGCCGTGCGCAAAATGGAAACATTATTATCGATCCAGCCATCGACCTGGTTTCCCAATCCCCGGGCGGTTTGCGCCATCAACGCTTCTGTGTCGGCACGAATTCTTTCATTTGTTTCTCTCAGCGTGATCCCCCAGAATATGGCGAATGGCAGCAAGCTGACGATGAGCATGACGGTAATAATTTTACCAAACAAGCCAAAACGGACTTTTTGGCCGCTGTAAAATGGGGGTGGTTCTTTGGACAGGTCCTCAGTTTCTTCATGCGGCGAAGTAGAAGTTTCAATAAACCGCTGGGGCAGCTTTTGCGCTTGGGTCAGTTCGGGTTCTGCCGCTTCGTCAAAGCGAAAAGTTTCATCCGGGGGTGCGGGCGTTGGTTTTGTTATGACCATGATGTGATTGCAGGCTTTGCATTTAACCTTGGCACTGTCACCCTTCATTTTCGTTTCATCGACGCGATATTTTTTTTCACATGCATCACAAGTAATGTCCATCATGGGGTGTGCTCCTTAATTCAAGTTTGCTTTTTATTTAAGATATCCATCATGGATTTTTTAAACTCCATCCGTTTTTTTTCATCAGGGATTTCGTGAGAAACGCTGGTAATCAATTCGGCTGCCTGGTGTAACGTGATTTCGGGGGCAGTTAATTCCATTTCTGAAACAACCTCTTCGATTAAAATTTCTGCCATCGGTCCGATGGCCATTGAGAGGTTTATTTTAAGGGCCTGGAGAAAAATCTTATCCAGAACGGGCAGGTCTTTTTTGACAGGTTCGATGAGCCCCTGCGCCAGCAGCTTTGATAAGTTCTTTTTCAAAGTGCCGGCATCCATTTCGACTTCATCGGCAATCTGGTACAAGCTTTTGTTTTCGTCAATGGCAATGAGTAAACGAATCATATCCGCATTCAGGGATATTTTGTCGTGATCCTTGCGGATGACTTTTCGATAGTAGTTATCCTGACGGCCTGTGCTACCAATATCCATTTTCGTACCCGTTCATTGACCAAAGGCGCTGTGCGATAAACTATATTTTTTCATTTCGGACGCCCATCTAGGGTTCCCGTGTCATTATTTATGTATCTGAAAACAAAAGAGAATGGATGGTCTCCCACAATAAGCTTAATGATAAAGGCGATTTTATGTCAAGGAAAAAAATTATCATGATATTTACTACTTGGCTTGGCTCTTAGCGCACAAAGTTAAAAGGTATCAAACGGTCTGAAATTATGGATGCAATCCTAAAGCAATAAAAGGCTGAGGTCATTGAACTTCGCAGATCTTAGGCAAGGCTGGGTGTTCAAATCGGTATGGTTTTTATTTCTTTTTATCAAGTTCCTGTTTTAGCTTTTTCTCCATTTCAGCAAAAAGATTTTTCTTCTTTTCTGCCTGTTTGGCCTGAATGGTCTCTATTTTATGTGAGAGCTCTTTTTGGGATTCTTTAAATTTTCTAAGTTCGGCTTCTAACTTGCCGCCATCGTCTTCACGCGGTATGTCTTCAATTTTTAAGTGATCCTTGATGAACAAACGAATGCCATAAGACACTTCGACTTCATCGATGATTCCCATTTCTTTTAGTTTTCTTCCGAGGTAATGGCTCCGCTCAATGGAAATTTTAAGGATGCGGCTAATGTCCTCTAAAGTCGCCGGTGTGTTGTTTTGATGCTCCAAGATTCTTATGGCCGAAACAAAAAGGTGAGCGGACGAATATAGATTTTTGCTTTTATCGTTCATCCATCTATTCCCGGTGAATGTCTCAATAATGAGTTTAGGCCTTCTTTGCGATACTTGACATCAAAGCTTTAGCAGAGTAACATTTCTCTTAAATTTGTCAAGCTTGTCGAGCAACAAGGTACACTTTGAGGAATCTTAATTTTCGGAGGGAAGGTTGTTAAAAACGAAACTCAATTATCTGATTTCCGGCCAGCAAGGGGGAGGCAACCATGACAGAAATTGTTGAGCTTAAAGCAAGGCAAATACTTGATTCAAGGGGCAATCCGACTGTTGAGGTGGAGGTTTTCGTCGCCTGCGGTGCCGTCGGCAGGGCCGCGGTCCCCTCGGGTGCCTCTACCGGGAAACGTGAAGCGCTGGAGCTGAGGGATAAGCGATCCAAACAATACGGAGGAAAAGGCGTAACCGCCGCCGTAAAAAACGTGCTGACCAAGATTGCTCCGGCAATCATGGGGATGGACGCTGCTGCTCAAGCCGCGCTGGATAAACGCATGATCGCTCTCGACGGAACTGCCAACAAATCAAAACTCGGCGCCAACGCGATCCTCGGGGTTTCCATGGCCGCTGCACGCGCCGCAGCTGCGGCTTATGGACTGTCCCTTTATCGATATCTCGGCGGAATTAACGCCAGATATCTGCCCGTTCCGATGATGAATATTATAAATGGCGGAGTTCATGCAGCCAACAATCTGGAAATTCAAGAATTTATGATTGTGCCTTTCGGGGCCAACTCCATCACCCAGGCCGTCCAGATGGGAGCAGAGACGTTTCAGCAGTTAAAGAAGATCCTCAAAGACCAGGGGCTTAATACCGCAGTCGGTGATGAGGGCGGTTTTGCACCCGATCTGGAGTCTAACGAAGCCGCCATTCAAAATATCCTTCGAGCCATTGAAGCGGCCGGTTATATGCCAGGCAAAGATATGGGCCTTGCTCTGGATGTGGCTGCCAGTGAATTGTATAAAGGCGGTAAATACATCTTAAAATCCGAAAAGCAAAAACTAAATGCGAATCAGATGATCGACTATTATGAAAGCCTTATCGATAAGTATCCGATCCTTTCAATTGAAGACGGCCTTGCCGAAGGGGATTGGGACGGCTGGAAAATGATGACCGACCGACTGGAAAGCACCGTTCAGATCGTCGGGGATGATATTTTCGTTACGAATCCCAGAATTTTCAGCAAAGGTATTGAACAGGGTATTGCCAACTCGATTTTGATCAAATTAAACCAAATCGGAACTGTCACCGAAACCCTCGACGCCATCGAGTTGGCCAAACAGGTCGGTTATACCACTGTTGTTTCTCATCGCTCCGGGGAAACCGAAGACACATTCATTGCCGATCTTGTAGTCGGTGTTAACGGTGGCCAGATAAAAACAGGGTCGATGTCCCGCAGTGACAGGGTGGCCAAATACAACCAGTTGATGCGGATTGAAGAGGAGCTCGGCGACGCCGCGTTATTTTCCAACGAATTATTTTGAAATGATTGCCTATCTTAAAAAAAATGCCGGATGCATTATTATTTTTGCGATCGTAGCAATTTTTTCCACAATTGTTCGCGCCTATGTGCTTCAGGGTCCGCACATTCTTCAACTGATGACCGAAAAAATGGGGCAAGCCAAAAGTTTATTTGTTTCCCAAAGAGTCATTTTTTACAACCTGCAGCCCCAAGGTGAATTACCCAATGAAACTGTCAGCCCCGAGTCCCTGAAAGATATAGCAGGCCACACCGATTTTCAGCTCGAGCAGCCCGCTGATTACGAGAATCCATCTGTGCGGCCTGCGGTGATCCAACTCGACGAATCGTTGCGCTATATGTTTCCCGAGGCCTTTCGTTCAGACATTGTTTCCGAACATAATCAGCGGGTTTTTGTTTTCAGAGACGGGCAAACCCTTACGGTCATTGACGGTGTCATATCAGCTGTCGGCGAGACCCGCTTTGACCTATACAAGGATCTGTTATTACACCGCTCACGTGAAAGGCTTTGCGAAAGGCTTTCTCAACTGGGCATCGATGTAGCTATATCCAGTTTAGGAAAATTTGAAGGCCATCTTGCTTTTGTGGTGGGAGCAGAATTTCCGGACGAGACCCGGCCACAGGTGTGGATCGAGATGAAAACATTTCAGCCTTTGCGCATGCTGATTCCAAACAGCAGCAGTTCGGATAACGTCAGTTATCTGGAAATCAGATATTCGCGTTGGCAGGAAATCAGTAAAATATGGTATCCAATGCGGATTGAGTTTATGCAGGATGGCAAAATTGTCAGAGCGATTGAGGTTAATGATTACCAGATCGATCCACATTTTGCAAAAGATGTATTTGATATTGCCCGGTTGAAGCTGGAATACCGACAACCCGCTGCAACACCGGATCGCCCCGCTGAGAATGAAGGCTTAAGCGAAGTTCAAAAAACCATCGAGGAATTCAAAAAAATATTTGAATAAGAGGAGAAGATGGCTGAAGATGGCTAAGGAAACAAAATACATTTTCGTAACCGGCGGTGTGCTTTCATCTCTTGGCAAAGGACTTGCCTCGGCCGCAATCGGCGCTCTGCTTGAAAGTCGCGGGTTGACCGTGACCATTCAAAAATTGGATCCATATATCAATGTGGATCCGGGCACGATGAATCCTTTTCAGCATGGTGAGGTATTTGTGACCGATGACGGAACCGAAACCGATCTGGACCTCGGCCACTATGAGCGGTTTACCAGCGCTAAAATGGGCAAAGATAACAATTTTACCACCGGAAAAATTTACCACTCCGTTATTACTAAAGAGCGTCGGGGGGATTATCTGGGGGGAACCGTGCAGGTTATTCCCCACATCACAGATGAAATCAAAAACAGTATTAAACTAGCGGCCAACGATGCTGATGTGGTCATCGTTGAAATTGGCGGTACTATCGGTGATATTGAAAGCTTGCCGTTTTTAGAGGCCATCCGGCAATTCAGAGCAGATGTGGGCAAAGAAAATTCACTTTATATTCATCTGACGTTGGTGCCTTACATCAGCACGGCAGGTGAAGTCAAAACCAAACCGACTCAGCACAGTGTAAAAGAGCTGAGAAGTATCGGCATCCAGGCCGACATTCTTCTTTGCCGCACCGACCGATTCCTTTCCAAAGATATCAAGGCTAAAATTGCCCTATTTTGTAACGTGGGTGTTGATCAAGTCATAACGGCTAAAGACGTGGATCATATTTACGAAGTGCCGCTCATCTTTCATCAAGAAGGTTTGGATGAAAAAATTGTTGAGTTGCTCAATATCTGGACACGGGCTCCTCAGCTGGCTAACTGGGAGGAACTCATCCGCAAGGTCAAGACGCCTAAACATTCGGTGACGATTGCAGTTGTGGGTAAGTATGTCGATCTTACCGAATCATATAAAAGTCTGAATGAAGCGCTGTATCACGGAGGGATTGCCAATGATTGTCGGGTGAATCTCAATTTCCTCGATTCAGAAAAGCTCAACAGCGGCACCTGCGTTCAAATGCTTGCCGATGCCGATGGTGTTCTGGTGCCTGGAGGATTTGGGGGACGCGGCATTGAAGGCAAAATATGCGCTGCGCGTTATGCGCGCGAAAACAAAATACCGTATTTTGGGATATGTTTAGGGATGCAAATCGCCGTTATTGAATTTGCGCGCAATGTCGCCGGCCTGGAAAATGCCAATAGCTCTGAGTTCGATGTCAATACGTCGTATCCGGTTATCTACCTGATGCGAGAATGGTTTGATGAAAGGAGCCAGACGGTCCAGCGGCGGGATGATTTATCCGACAAAGGCGGCAGCATGCGCCTGGGCGCTTACACATGCCGGATAGAAAACGATTCGCATGCCTACCGAGCCTATCAGATAGAAGAAATTTCCGAGCGGCATCGCCATCGCTATGAATTCAACAACGAATTTAGAGATCGTTTGGAAGAAAAAGGTTTGATCTTCAGCGGTACTTCACCTAATGGAGAACTCGTCGAGATCATTGAAATCAGTGATCATCCCTGGTTTCTTGGCTGTCAATTTCATCCAGAATTCAAATCTCGGCCGATGAAGCCGCATCCCTTATTTCGAGATTTTATCAGCGCTTCCTTAAAGAATGCTCAGAGCCGAAACCAAAATTAGGGTGTATTGATTTTTAAATTTTTTAATTGCTTGTCGATCAACTCCTGAAATCCATCCAGGCTTCTTTGTTTTAACCTTCTTCCGTTGACAAACACCGTGGGAACTGAATTGACGCCCGCTTCAATGCCTTGATTGAAATCATGTTTGACGACCTCCAAAAGCAGGGGATCTCGCCGGTCTTTTTCAAATTGTTCTTTGTCTAATTTGAGTTCTTCAGCAATCTGCTGAACTTTTTCTTCATTGAGTTTGTTATAGTTTTTAAACAGTTCATCGTGGAATTGCCAAAATTTTCCCTGGCGATCCGCAGCAAGTGCTGCTAAAGCGGCATTAACGGCGAACTTGTGGCTACGAATGGGAAAGTTTTTAAAAACGATTTTGACCGTTTTCGGATTGTTCTCGAGCACCTGCTCGAGTAGAGACACCAGTCCCGCGCAGTAGCGTCATTCAAAATCACTGAAATCAGCGATAACAACGGGGGCATCTTCAGGACCTTTGAACGGGGATCCGTTGATTGTTATCTGTTTAATAAAATCAAGCTTGATGACCTTGACGGTTTTATTTTGACGATCGGTCACAAACAGCTGGTCTCCGTTGGGACCGAGTTTAATCTGATCAACCGGTTCACGAATTTCAATTTTATCTGTGAGGCGGCCATCGAGATCATAAATCTGAATTTCGCCTTTATGGGTAAGGATATAAACGGATTCTCCATCAGGTGCAATGGCCATATCCAGGGGCGGGGCGTCCAGTTTCAAGGTGCGCAGAATCTCCCATTCCAGCGTGGCAGATCCAACCGATACCGAGATGGTTAAAATCAATGAAACTATTAGCATTTTTAATATTTTTGTGATCATCATCTTAATCTCGACCTCCGAATGATTGCAGAATAACTAAAGATATAATTTATAGACCGATGGCGTAAACTTTGTCAATCGAATCAAACGTTTTTAAATTTGATCGGTGACTTTCAGGGCGGAGATAACTATTCTCTTGTCGGGGTGACCTTTTTGTTGGTAAATGCTTGCATGGTTTGCTGGGCGCATTCAGGGCAATAACTGGATGTGATGTCCAGTTTGGCTTTATCATGAATAAACTGTTCAACCGAAACCCATCGTCCCTTTCCAGCCTCCGTATTGCGGTCATCCCTGATTTTCTTGCAGACACAGCACATCGGCAGAATGTTCTGATAAATTTTTATTTTACGCGTAAGCTCTCTTCTTTCGAGGCAGCGGTTCACTCGGTAAAGCATCTCTTCGGATTCGCAGGGTTTTAGCAAGTAGTCATCGGCCTGTTGCCGCAATGCTTCGATAGCGGATTTCATATCACCATAGCCGGTCAGGATAATGACCATTGTGTCAGCATTTAATTCTTTGGTTTTTTTCAAAACCTGAATACCATCGGTATCTTCCATAACCAGGTCCGTAATTACCAGATCAAAATGATTCTCCTTCAACAGTTGCAGAGCCAGTTTGCCCCTGTCGGTTTTTGTCACATGAAAACCCTGGCTTTCGAGATCTGCTCCGATACCTTCCAAAATGTAGTGATCATCGTCTACCAACAAAATGCGATCTTTTTCCATTGTATATTGCTCTCCCAAGATCAGCGGGTGTTTTTAGAAGATTAGAATCAGACAAGCTTTTTTTGAACACAACCTAACCCTCTTGTTAATATGACAAGATGTTTTCACGTCTCCAACAGGTTATAGCGGCTGATGAGGCGCGACAGGTAGGTTCGCTGGATATTCATATTTTTCGAAGCCAAGCTTCTGTTTCCACCGGTATGCCTGAGATTCAATTCAATGAATTCCTTTTTGAACAAATCCGTGGCTTCTTTTAGCGTTAATCCGACCTTCATTCCCGGATAACTGGGCCGGGCTGCAAATTGAGGCAGGTCTTCAGGCAAAATGTCACGGCCATTTCCCATAACAACGGCTCTTTCAATGGCGTTTTTCATCTCACGCACGTTTCCGGGCCAGTCATATTGAAGCATCGCATGCATCGCTTTTTTTGAAATACTCAGATTCGACATGCCTCTTTCGCACTTAAAAATGTTTAAAAAGTAGTTGGCCAACAAAGGGATATCTTCTTTTCTCTCCCTTAGCGGGGGCATTTGAATTTGGACAACATTCAGCCGGTAATAAAGGTCCTCTCGGAACCGGCCTTCGGCGACGTCTTCGGCGATATTACGGTTGGTCGCTGCAATAACCCGAACGTCCACCGGGATGGATTTGTTGCCGCCAACCCGGTAAAAAACCCCTTCCTGTAAAATGCGTAGCAGTTTGGATTGCATGCCCGGACTCATTTCGCCGATTTCATCCAGAAAAATGGTCCCTTTGTCTGCAAGTTCAAATTTACCGATCTTACGGCCTGTTGCTCCGGTATAGGCACCTTTCTCATGGCCAAAGAGCTCATCTTCAAGTAGAGATTCCGGCAAAGCCGCACAATTCAACACGATCATCGGCTCCTCTTTTCTGACCCCTACCCGGTGAATCAGACGCGCAAGCAATTCCTTGCCGGTACCGCTCTCGCCTAAAAGTAAGGTACTGGCTTTTGAGTTAGCGACTTTAACCGCATCGGAAATGACCTTGCGCAGTGCCGGGCTTTCGCCAATCAACTCATATTTAAGATCCAATTCCTCTTTGAGGTCCCTGATTTCTTTTTTATCATGCTCAATTTTACGCGCATTGCCGATTCCGACTGCAGCGAGTTCAGCAAAAACGGATAAAATTTTTAAATCGTCATCTGTGATGGCGCTGCCGTCCGATTTATCAATGATCTCGACAACTCCGATGATCTCTCCCCGTACTTTCATCGGAACACAGGCTATTGAACGGGTCTCGAACCCGATGGATTCACTGATCTCTTTATACCAGCGCGGCTCTTCGGCGACGTTCGGAATGAGAAGCGCTTCTCCCGTCTTTGCCACATAACCGGCAATTCCCTGTCCGAGATCGATTTCAAACTGTTTGACGTCATCTTTCTTTTCGCCCGTGGCTACTTTAAAATATAATTTTTGGGTCTTCGGGTCCAAAAGCAGCAACGAACTGGCTTTTGCATCCATCATTTTCGTCGCAGTTTCTATAATCAGCTCCAGAAGCTGGTCGAGATCCTGGACCGATGAAACCCAGGTAGAGATTTCTTTCAACCGATCAATAAAAGTATTGGTGTCCGTCAGGTTGTTATCCATTTCTATACACCCTTGGTTGCATTAAAATGGTTTTGTGCTTTTCGGAAAAACCGATTTTTGCATTCAGATCATGGGAAATAGACGCTATGATATTTCGATTTTATTTAAAAAACGGTGGCTTATATTTTACTGTTCCATCTTTTACTTTTTTGGCACTCGAGGTAGCAGTGCCGTGCAGCTATTCACTTTAGTATACAGATTATAGCATACTTCGGCACCATGTCAATTTAATATAAATTATTGTGCACTTTTTTTATATTTT
>Ga0209536_100010477_pt1 | contig 13676 bp, 16 predicted proteins | sample DeeMarSeWOR28_12_FD_187461 | JGI IMG/M metagenome (GOLD analysis project Ga0209536, IMG submission 187461) | Marine sediment microbial communities from White Oak River estuary, North Carolina - WOR-2-8_12 (SPAdes) (version 2) | ecosystem: Environmental > Aquatic > Marine > Intertidal zone >...
TGGTAACCTGCCATTTTTCCGTCGTTTACCGTTTGTGCGTGGTAAGGGATTTACCCCTATTAATAGGTTAACCTATAACGAAATCAACCTGGACCAACTGGATGATTTCTCTGCTGGCAGTGAAGTTACACCAGAGACCTTGGAGCAAGCACGCTTGCTTCGTGACAAGCGTAATCCAGTTGTCATTCTTGGTCGTGGCGACGTCAATGTGGCGTTAAATGTGCGCGTGCATCGCGTGAGCAAGGCAGCACGTGAAAAAATCGAATCTGCTGGTGGCAGCGTTGAGCTTGTTGAAATTTAGTGGGTTGAATACTACTTATCTATTAGGTGGTGTATACACGATGAGGTGCAGTTCCACAACACCCAAAATATCTAAGGAGTTATTTACATGAAGCGCTCTGCTTGGCGTTATCTATGGGCAGCAAAGGACATTCGGAATAGATTGCTGATCACACTACTCATACTAGTAATCTACCGTTTTGCGGCTCATGTGCCTGTACCTGGAGTTAATGTTGACGCAATTGCCGGTATACTCGAGGGTGGAGGCGCCGGGGGTACCCTGGTGAGCTTATTGGATCTTGTGTCAGGAGGGACTGTATCGAACTTCTCGGTCTTGGCCATGGGGGTGTATCCCTACATTACTGCTCAAATTATCCTGCAACTTCTCGTGCCGATCGTCCCTGCGTTTCAAAAACGAATGGAGGAGGACCCACGCGAAGGCCGTAAGTGGATGGAGAAATGGACAATGATTTTAGCGATTCCGATGGCCGCGTTAAACGCCGTTGGGCAGATCAATCTCTTCTCCACATTTGCAGGTGGTATCCCGATTATTGATAATTTTGGCTTTAGCGGATCATCAATGATACCCTCCCTAACAATTGTGGTAAGCATGACAGCTGGAACGATGTTTGCGATCTGGTTAGGGGAGTTAATCTCAGAATATGGTATCCGTAATCAGGGCCTCTCTTTGATCATCTTTGCGGGCATCGTGGCTGGTCTCCCGATTAATTTCGCAAGAATTATGTCTGACCAGCAAAGTCGTTGGTTTACACTGGGTTTCATTATTATCGTTATGACCCTGATCATTTTCGCGATCGTCTTTGTCCAGCAAGGCCGGCGTAATGTTCCAGTGATGTATCCGGGTCGTCGGGTAGGGAATCGGATGTCGATGCCCGTGAAGGGAACGTTGCCACTTATGGTTAATATGGCAGGCATGATCCCCCTTATCTTTGCATCCTCGTTACTCACCTTCCCTGCCATCATTGCCAGCTTCTTTACTCAATCATCAACGGAATGGGTTTCAAATCTGGCAACTACTATTCAGAATGTATTTGGTGGTAATAGTAGCGCCTATTGGGTACTTTATTTTTTGATGGTTGTTTCATTTACCTTCTTTTATACTGATATCCTCTTCCAGCAGCAGAACTACGGTGAAAACCTTAAACGAGTAGGTGCGCGTATACCGGGCGTCAGTCCTGGAGCACCAACACAGAAATATCTTACCAGAGTGTTGCGCAGGATAACTCTGCCGGGAGCTCTCTTCCTGGGAATCGTGGCAATCATGCCTGCGATAATCACTTTGATCCTTTCTGGTTTTGGGGTTAACTTGAGTGGTCAGTCAGGCGTGTTATTGGTGTCGTCTGCTGGTTTGCTGATTGTCGTGGGTGTAGTTCGGGACACATTCTTCAATATCGAAGCCGAACTCAAGATCCATGGCTATGATGATAACCTACTGGTAAGGTAGGAGTTAGCATATGCTTGTGTATATTCTGTTGCTCGGACCACCCGGAGCAGGCAAAGGAACTCAAGCTAATAAGTTGTGTAAAGCGTTATCTCTGCCACATATCTCTTCTGGAGATATATTTAGAGAGAACATTAAAAATCAAACTGAACTAGGTGATTTAGCAAAGGGTTATATTGATTGTGGCGAATTGGTTCCAGATAGTGTAACCATTACGATGATCCGCGAACGACTTTCTCAGGCTGACTGTAGTAAGGGTGCATTATTAGATGGTTTTCCACGAAACCCAGCTCAGGCAGAAGCATTCGATACCATACTGGAAGATTTTGGTGGAAAAGTTGATGTTGTACCATATATTCATGTACCAGAGCCGATATTAGTTGAACGCCTTAGTGGAAGGTGGAACTGTCAAAAGCAGGGGCATGTCTTCCATGAAGTCTATAACCCACCCAAAGAACGTGGTATTTGTGATTTTGATGGTTCTGGGCTTTACCAGCGAGAAGATGATAAAGTGGAAACGGTGACTAATCGTATCCGTGTTTATCATAAACAAACTCAGCCATTGATTGACTATTACCATAAAAAAGGCATCTTGGTCGAAATTGATGGGACCCAAACCATCGAGAAAGTGACAGCAGATATCCTGGCTGTAGTACATGAAAGTGGATCGTAATGGTTGGACAACGAGGAATTTATATAAAAAATCAGCAAGAGATTGATATTATGCGTAAGGCAGGTCGCATAAATGCTCTTGCATTAGAAGCTGTACGCAAACTTATCAAGCCAGGCATTACAACAGGTGAGCTAGACGCGGCAGCTGCAGAAGTTATTCGTAAATATGATGCCAAGCCGGCCTTTTTAGGTGTACCAGGTGCTTACCCTTACCCCGCAACCACTACGATCAGTGTTAATGATGAGATGGTACATGGTATTCCCGGGAAGCGAAAGTTGAAATCTGGTGATATTGTTTCAGTGGATTGTGGAACCATCTATCAAGGATATGTTGGAGATGCGGCGTTTACGATGGGTGTTGGTGAAATATCCGAAAAAGCTGATCAACTGATTCGAGTCACTGAGCAAGCATTAAGGATTGGCATTGAGAAATTGCGTCCAGGTAATCGAGTAGGTGATGTTGGCGCGGCCATCCAAAGTTTTGTGGAGTCTAAGGGACTTTATCTAACACGAGAGTACACGGGACATGGAGTCGGGCAGGCAATGTGGGAAGGACCCCAGGTGCCTAATTATGGTGTTCCGGGCAGAGGGGCTGTATTGCGTGCGGGTATGGTCATCGCGCTGGAGCCAATGGTGCTCGTTGGGACAGCAAAAACCCGGGTTATGCCTGATAAATGGACAGTTTCCTCAGCAGATGGTTCGCTTACAGCTCACTTTGAGCATAGTGTAGCAATAACAGAAAACGGTCCGATGATTCTAACCTTGCTATGAATACTAGACGAAAAGAGAGAGAGCAGGTATAATAAAAGTTTGGCTGGGCACCGAAATGTCGTACTGTTGCTCGTAAAGGAGTAGTAATTGTGAAAGTGTCATCATCAGTAAAGAAGCGCTGTTCGAAGTGTAAAATCGTTAAACGCAAAGGCGTCTTGTACGTCATTTGTGAAAATCCTAAGCACAAGCAACGACAAGGATAGTGAGACATGGCACGTATTGAAGGCGTTGATTTACCGCGTAATAAACGAGTCGAGATAGGTCTAACTTATATCTATGGGATTGGATTACCCAGGTCGCAAGAGATATTAACCGAAACTGGTGTTAGCCCTGATACACGCGTAAAAGACCTGACTGATACCGAGGTCACGCAATTACGTGAATATATCAACCAAAAATTTAAGGTAGAAGGCGATCTTCGTCGTGAAGTCCAGCTTAACATCAAGCGATTGATCGAAATTGGAAGTTATCGCGGTTTACGACACCGTCGTGGATTACCGGTACGGGGTCAGCGAACCCGCACAAACGCCCGCACGCGTAAAGGACCAAAAAAGACTGTTGCAGGTCGTGGTCGACGGCGTGGTGCGAAGAAGAAATAATAGTACCTGTGAATTTCCACTGTCTGGATTGGGAACCTTCCTCCCAGCGGCTGTCCGTTCAGTGAGAAAATAGCGGGTCTGGTAAACAAGGGCTTCATGGGATTACCCATGCCTGGATTGGCAATGTTTATGCCAAAACATAAAATAAGAGAGGTGATATGGCTCAAAGTGTAAGATCTACACGCCGCAAGGGCGCAAGAAAAGTTAAGCGAACTGTGTCTTCCGGGCAGGTTCATATTTTTGCGACTTTTAACAATACCATTGTTACAATTACCGATCATGAAGGGAATACTGTGACATGGGGTAGTGCAGGGTCTGTTGGCTTTAAAGGATCCCGCAAAAGTACACCCTTTGCAGCCCGTCTGGCTGCCGAACAGGCGCTCAAGGCGGCAGTGGCAATGGGTATTCAGGAAGTGGAAGTTTTCGTCAAAGGTCCTGGTCCTGGTCGCGAGTCCGCCCTACGGGCTATCCAGACCTTGGGAGTTAAGATTACCACCATTTCTGATGTAACACCGGTGCCGCATAATGGATGTCGGCCTCCGAAGAAACGCCGCGTTTAAATTATTAATTTGGAAGGAATAGGATAGTAGTATATGGCTAAGTATCGTGGCCCTGTTTGTAAGTTATGTCGGAGAGAAGGTGAAAAGCTGTTTCTCAAAGGGGAGCGTTGCCTTACTCCAAAATGTGCATTTGAACGGCGTGGATACGCCCCTGGACAACATGGTAAGAGTTCGCAATTTCGTCGTAGACGAGAATCCGACTTCAGCCGGCAATTACGTGCCAAGCAAAAAGCTCGTAGGATTTATGGTGTATTAGAGCGTCAATTCCATCGTTATTATGAAGTTTCACTACAGCGTCGCGGATTGACTGGTCTTAATTTGCTCCAGATTCTAGAATCGCGTTTAGATAAGGTTATCTATCGTCTTGGATACGCTGATAGCCGTGCGCAGGCGCGTTTGTTGGTTACGCATGGCCATTTTGCAGTCAATGGAAGACGTACAGATGTGCCTTCAATGTTGGTATCAGCAGATGACGTTGTTTCGGTTCGGGAAGGAAACTCTCGGACACGACCTTATTTTAAGAGTCTAGCCGAGGTAGCGGAGCCAAAAACTGTACCGGCATGGCTGGAACGTGATGTGAAACAGTTGTCTGGAAAAGTTATTCGTTTACCAGAGCGCTCAGAGATTGATGGCAATCTAAATGAGCAGCTGATTGTAGAATATTATTCACGATAAGGCAGGTAGAGACGGGTTGGTATCAGAGGTTGTTTAATACCGAAATCAACCCGGTCCTTGCCCCCTCAATTGAATTAGGACGAGGTGAACCGTGATTGGTTTAAGTAATATGGTAACGCCGAAAATCGAGCGCAAAGCTGAGGCTCGGAATTATGGCAAGTTCGTTATCGGGCCGTTAGAGCGTGGCTACGGTGTTACATTAGGTAATGCCCTTCGCCGTGTTTTATTATCCTCTTTGGAGGGTGCGGCGGTCACATCTATTCGCATTGCAGATGTCCAACATGAATTCAGCGATATTCCAGGTGTTCGTGAGGATGTCATCCGTGTCATGCTGCAAATCAAGCAGCTGCGAATGAAGATGTTTGATGTCGATAATGCACGCATGCACCTTGAGGTGCGCGGTGGAGGCGTGGTGACCGCAGCAGATATCATCCCCCCACCGGAAATTGAGATTGTTAACCCCGATCTTTATCTTTTCTCCGTTGATGATGGGGATGCTGACCTGGAAATTGAGTTTAGTGTAGAGCGAGGCCGAGGTTATTCCCCAGCAGATGATCGTACGGGACGTTTACCCATCGGAGAACTGCCAGTGGATGCGATTTACAGTCCTGTACGAAGAGTTAATTGGGAAGTTGGTTATGCTCGCGTGGGTCAGAGCACAAATTATGATAGTCTTAATCTCGAGATCTGGACGGACGGTACAGTCGGACCAGAGGATGCTTTAAGCACGAGTGCAAAGATTCTTATCGATCACCTTCGCCACTTGGCGGGTGTCAGTGAGGACATGCTTGCAGCTGTTGATGAAGAAGTTGAAGAGGCAAGCCGGCTCACAAGCGAGATGATTGAAACTCCAATTGAGAATCTGGATCTATCTGTACGCGTTTTTAACTCCTTAAAGCGCACAGGTATAACCACGGTTGGTGAAGTGCTTGAACTGCTTGAGAAGGGTGATGAAGCAGTTATGTCAATCCGTAACTTTGGTGAGAAAAGTCTGGATGAATTGCGCCAAAAGATGCAAGAAAAAGGCTATCTTGAGGATGAAGATGCGGATGAAGAAGAAGTTGAAGCCGAAGAAGAAGTGGAAGTGGAGTAATTGCTATGCGACACAGAGTAGCAGGATACAGATTAAGTAGAGGTAAAGATGAAAGGGCGGCTCTGCGGCGCAATTTGATCAAGCAATTATTTGAACATGAGCGCATCCAGACAACTCAAGCAAAAGCTAAGGCTGTACGTGGTCAGGCTGAACGTTTGATAACCTTGGCTAAACGTGGAAATGAAGCCGGTGATATACAGGCAGTAAACGCACGCCGCCTGGCTGCTGCACGTATTGGTGATGCAGAGTCTGTGAAGAAATTGTTTGATGATATTGCACCGCGTTTTGAAAACCGACAAGGTGGCTATACCCGAATAATCAAATTAGGAAAGCGTAAGGGCGACGCTGCGGAGATGGTTATCTTAGAGCTGATCGAAGATTGAAGATAAGCTGACAGCGAGAGGCTGACAGCTATCATGGCACGTTACAAAGTTATTCTCGCCTACGATGGCACTCAATATCATGGCTTTCAGAGGCAAAGCCATGATCACTTAGGTGTGCAAGCATCTACTGTTCAGGGTGTGGTTGAGAGCGCCCTACGTCAGATTGGTTGGCGTGAGCGATCGATATTTGCGGCTGGACGCACAGATGCAGGTGTACATGCTTCCGGGCAGGTTGTGGTCTTCGATTTTGAATGGAATCACTCACCACAAGAATTACGGGCTGCTCTGGATACAAAATTACCATCAGATGTATCAGCGCTATCTGCGGAACGGGTGAATGATGATTTTCACCCACGTTATGACGCAAAAGCCCGTCATTACCGCTACCATTTATACTGCCAGGAAGCACGCGATCCGCTGAGGGACCGTTTTGCCTGGAAGGTGTGGCCTTCTTTGGATATCGAGACCCTGAATAGAGCTGCTGCTCATTTATGTGGCACCCATGATTTTTCTGCTTTTGGTACCCCCCCTAAAATTGGAGGTAGTACTGTACGCAGCATTACGGTTGCTAACTGGCATACAAATTTCGTAGCAGGAGTTCCATCATCTGGAGACCATTCGGACATATACTTTGAGATTGTAGCGAACGCTTTTCTATACCGGATGGTGCGGCGACTGGTATACATCCAAGTGGCCATCGGTCAGGGCCGGTTGGAGGAGAAGGATCTGTCGGAATATCTGATCTTGCCTCCCAAAACCGTGGTTCAGGGATTGGCACCAGCGCAAGGTTTAACGCTTGTAGGTGTTGAATATTAACACTAATAATCCGTTTTTTATTAGTGAACAGATAATTTATAAGGCTTTAGCCTTGATTGTAAGTGGAGAAGATCAAAGTGGAAAAAACTTACTATCCAAAAGCTAACGAAATTACTCACGATTGGTACTTGGTTGATGCAAATGATCAGAATCTGGGTCGTCTAGCAACCAAGATCTCTACCGTTCTTTTGGGTAAACACAAACCAACATTTACACCTGGTGTGGATAACGGTGATTTTGTCGTCGTAGTGAATGCCGAACGAGTTCGAGTTACGGGAAATAAATTAGATGACAAATATTACCATCGGCATACAGGTTATCCAGGCGGTTTAAAGTCAATTTCTCTCAGGGATCAGTTGGATAAACATCCTGAGCGAGTACTTAAAAGTGCTGTTTGGGGCATGTTGCCGCATAACAAACTTGGCCGTCGTTTGATTAAGAAATTAAAGATATATGCTGGGCCGGATCATCCTCACGAAGCCCAACAGCCTAAGCCTTTGGAATAAGGCAAGAGGTTATCAAGGAGTAAGTGTAATGTCAGTACAGTATTATGAAGGAATTGGTCGCCGAAAAGCCAGCACTGCCCGGGTTCGTATTATGGCTGGATCAGGTAGTTTTATCGTCAACGGGAAGCCTATTGAAGAATATTTCCCGCGATTAGGTGATGTCGAGAAAATTGTGGCACCACTCGAAGCTGCTGGAGAAGATAACTCTCGATTAGATATCTCCGTTGTAGTTAAAGGGGGAGGAGTAACTGGTCAAACAGGAGCCGTTCAATTAGGTGTTGCCAGGGCTCTGCTGTTAATGAATCCTGAGTTGCGGTCATCATTGCGTAAAGGTGGTTTCACAACGCGAGATCCGCGCGTCAAAGAGCGCAAGAAACCCGGTCTCAAGCGCGCTCGCAAGGCACCAACATATACAAAGCGCTAATCGCTATCTTGGTAGGCGTAGAATCTTACCGATTCGGGAAGGTTATAAAAGGGATTCTCCTTACCGCATAATACCGAGCATCTTCTTCGTAAATGTTAAATAAGACCCCACAGCTTGCTGCGGGGTCTTTCAGTAAGTAAAAAAAAGCGTCAAAGGAATTTCTATGAACCTCTCTGGAATCACACTTTTGGGTCTTGGACCAGGCAACCCAGATATGTTAACAGTTCAAGCTTGGTATGTGCTTGAGAATATCTCGGAAATTTATCTGCGCACGAGTGAACATCCTGTAATAGATGGATTCCCTGAGGGAATACAAGTACATTCCTTTGATTATCTGTATGAAAGGGAGGATGATTTCGAAGACGTCTACAATCATATTATAGAACAGGTTTTGAAGTTAGGTCTTAAACCAAACGGGATTGTTTACGCCGTTCCAGGACATCCTTTAATAGCCGAAGCTACTTGCCCAGTAATTGCTAATCGTGCGCGGGAAGCTGGCATACCAGTGAAGATTGTCCCTGGTCTGAGCTTCCTGGAGCCGGTCACTGCGGCACTTAACACAGATCTTCTCCCTCAAACATCTCTCGTCGATGCACTTGAATTGGCCATGGGTCATGTACCTCCATTTCCGTCCAGTGCGCCTGCTGTGGTGGCTCAACTCCATTCTAAATTTATCGCCGCAGATGTAAAACTGACATTAATGTCGATTTACCCTGATGAGCACACTGTGTTTTTAGTACATGCTGCTGGAACCTCTTATGAGAAGGTGGAAGTTCTCCCTCTGTATAAGATTGATCGTAGCGATCAAATTGGCTTATTAACAACGCTTTATGTACCGCCCTTGGGACCAGCTACCTCGTTTGAAGCTTTCCAGGATGTCATCGCTCATTTACGGGCGCCAGATGGTTGCCCTTGGGATCGTGAACAAACACACCAGTCGTTACGCCCCCATTTATTGGAAGAAGCTTATGAGGTCATTTCTGCCTTGGATTCTGATGATCCGGTTGCCATGCAGGAGGAGTTTGGGGATTTGCTGTTGCAGGTTGTGCTACACGCCCAAATTGCAAGTGAATATGGGGAGTTTAATATGTCTGATGTGATCGAGGGTGTGCACAATAAAATTGTAAATCGACACCCGCATGTCTTTGGTGATATTGAATTGAATGAAATGGATGGTGTCTTGCTGAATTGGGAAAAGATGAAAGCTGAAGAACGTGTCGCTAACGGAGAGGGGGAAAAGAGTCTATTGGAAGGAGTCGCACAAGCTCTACCTGCGCTAATCCAAGCTGAACAATATCAACAACGTGTTTCTAGGGTGGGTTTTGACTGGAAAGAGATTCAGGGTGTGATTGATAAGGTCAACGAAGAATTGGGTGAGGTATATCAGGCAGAAGATCAAAAATCTCGAGCGATAGAAATGGGTGACCTGATCTTTGCAGTTGTAAACCTTGCTCGTTGGTATGATGTGGATGCAGAAAGTGCACTCCGAGAAGCCAATGCCCGTTTCCGAGCACGTTTCAGCCAGGTTGAACAGGCTGTTCATGCACAAAATCGTTCAATATCTGAGCTGAGTCAGGATGAACTAGAGTCTTTATGGTTAGCCACTAAAAAGAAAGATCGATAATTGGAAAATATGTGCCTTTAAGATGTGTCTTGGCCTCCTATTTCACTGGTATTCGCACGCTGGTCTGAAATAAAATAATACAAGTAAACAATAACCAATACGAGAAATAAGACTACCGTTATCCACCCTGTAATATTCCACCAAATGGTAATCTGTTGGATTGTGGCAACCACCAGCCCGACTATTGAAGCGATAAGTTGTGCAAGTATGATCTTACGTCGTGTTTGGGGCGAGGTCTGAGCATTTTCTGGGATATCTTTATTTGCCCAGATCAGGAATCCATATCCGAACAGGGTCACACCATACATCCTTGCGAAAGAAGTGACATACCAGTAGGATAGTCCACTGCTTTCCGTTTCTAATATGCCATAAAAATTAACCATTAGGGGACCATATAAGGTAAATGCGATCCCGAGACCGATAAATAATATCGCGTTAAATGTAAAGAATTGACTAATTTTCACCCGTGGACCTCCAACTACGCAATTTCTGATTTGTTTATGCTGATAGCATTTATAAAGGTTCGAACTTTGCTGTAAAGTGTCTTAATAAATCTGGGGCATAAGTGAATCTATAGCCTCGTAGTTCGTTTGCCTTTTCAGCTATTCGTTTAAAAGTGGTTACCACATAGTCCAGGTGACTCTGTGTGTATACTCGTCTAGGAATAGCCAACCTAACAAGTTCTAGCTTGGGATACGACATATCCCCTGTCTTCGGGTCTGGATAGGCGAACATTACGGAACCGATTTCTACTGTCCTAATACCACCCTCAGTATAGAGAGCGACGGCGAGGGACTGACCCGGAAATTGAGATTGGGGTATATGAGAAAGAAAATTACCTGCATCGACATAAATGGCATGTCCACCAGGAGGTTCAACGATTGGGATTCCACTCTCAATTAATCGTTCCCCTAAATAGGCTGTTTGTCCTAATCGATATGCAAGATAATTTTCCTGCAATCCTTCGCGTAGACCAGTAGCCATCGCATCCAGGTCGCGCCCGGCAAGTCCCCCATATGTTGGGAAACCCTCGCGTAAAATCAGTTCATTACTCGCTTGCCGGTATAAACGCTCATCGTTCATTGCCAGTAAGCCACCTATGTTAACAATCGCATCCTTCTTGGCACTCATGGTTATGCCATCAGCCAAGGCAAAGATTTCATGTGCAATTTCCCGGATGCTTTTATCTGCATATTCTGGTTCTCGTTTCTTTATAAAGTAAGCGTTCTCAGCAAAACGGCATGCGTCGATAAAAAAGGGAACGCCAAATTCCCTGTATGCTGCTGCGACCTGGTGTAAATTTTCAAGAGAGACTGGCTGTCCGCCACCGGCGTTATTGGTGATCGTGATCATACCTAACGGTACATTTTCAACCCCAACATCTTGGATGAAATGTCTTAACTTATGGATATCCATATTACCTTTAAAGGTAAGTCGAGTTTTTGGATCATATGCCTCATCGATCACAAGATTGGTCGGACGGCCTCCCCTGGAGCGAATATTCGCGTCGGTGGTGTCAAAGTGCATGTTTGATGGCACATACTGGCCGGGTTTGACAAGTATGGTGCATAGAATGTTCTCAGCTGCCCGGCCTTGATGAGTGGGTAGGAAGAAGTTGAAACCAAAAATATCTTTTACTGTCTCAGCTAATCTGTAATAAGAGCGAGCACCTGAGTACGATTCATCGCCTTGCATGATTGCAGACCATTGATCTTGACTCATTGCACCAGTGCCAGAGTCGGTCATTAAGTCGATAAATACATCTTCTGCTCTTAGGCCAAACACATTGTATCCAGCGCGTCGTATCGCCTCTTCTCTGGATTCCTTATCTATGAGATTAATGGGTTCGACCATCTTCATCCGGAATGGTTCAGGGGGGTAGTCAGACATGCTATGCCTCCGAATTGTTAATTGAATCAAAGTTTAGCACGCTTTTCCTGGGAATCCAAGCATCAGAGCTTTTTACAGAGGAGTATGTAAGTTTCTATGTAAACGAATTCGCTGAATTATTGTAAAATAGGATCTCGCTAACCTAAACGAACCAAGTGAAGGAAAGCGTAGAATTTTGGTTTTGTGTTCCATTAACCAAAAACCAATAATCTTGGAGTGGATTGCAAATGCCGGAAAGTAGCCTAAATATATCAGCCCTAATTCGTTATTTGTGTAAATGCTGAAATGCAACTTGAATTATTAATCCTCCATTCCAGCGTTTACTTAAAGTAATTTGGGGTTTTGATATCAGAATTATTTTAAGATTCCTTTCGAAAATAACTATAATTCCACCTGAGGCGTGTGGTAAATAAAACATACAATAATAGGATTGGAAACCATCAAAATGCTTAAAATCGTTTCGTTCACCCTTGGACCTGTAATGACAAATGCCTATCTGATTGCTGATACTGAATCGAAAGAAGCCGCGGTTATAGACCCGGCTGATGAGGGACACGTTATCCTTTCGGAAGCAATGAATAGAGACTGGCGGATTGGAAACATCTGGCTTACACACGCCCATTTTGATCATCTAGCAGGAGCTGGCGATGTTGCTGATGGTGTTAACCCACCACCTCAGGTGGCATTACATCCTGATGATTACACACTGTATCGCATGCAAGGGGGGGCGCCTCTTTTTGGAATGAAAATCGACCCCGGACCTGAACCAACTGTAGATCTTCACCACGGACAACTCCTTAATCTCGGAGAATTCCAGTTTGAAGTCCGCCATACACCGGGTCACACGCCAGGTCATGTAGTTTTTTATTGTTCACAGGAAGCGGTAGTTTTCTGCGGAGATGTGATCTTTCAAGGGAGTATCGGTCGAACCGACTTGCCCGGTGGGGATTTCTCTACATTGATGAATAGTATAAACTCAGAAATACTAACTTTACCGGATGAGACTAGATTGCTTACTGGACATGGACCGGAAACCAGAGTAGGGATTGAGCGACAATATAACCCATTTTTATAAAGGGGGGTGTCCGGATATACGGGTTGGGGTAATATCTGCAAACCTTTCGGAAAGTACTCGTTGGAATACTTATGTCCTGATAAAAATATCCTCCTGCTATCCGTAGATAGGGGAGGATATTTTATATACGAAACGTGTATACAAGCGATCTTTAATTATTTTGCATAGTCTATTGATCTTGTCTCACGTATTACAGTCACCTTTATTTGACCAGGGTATTGCATTGTCTCTTCGACTTTTTTGGCGACATCCCGGGCTAAGGTGACTGATGCCAGGTCATCGACATCTTCAGGTTTTACAAAAATCCTGATTTCTCGACCTGCCTGGAGGGCGTAACTCTGATTAACCCCATTATACGAATTGGCTATATCTTCTAAAGCGCGCACACGTTTAATGTATTGTTCCAAGCTCTCGCGACGAGCGCCAGGACGGGCTCCGGATATGGCATCTGCTGCCTCGACGATTGCCGCTTCCACAGACTCTTGTTCAACTTCGTGGTGATGTGAAGCAATCGCATTCACAACGAGTGGATTCACACCATATCTCTTGGCAAATTCGGCTCCGATTTGGGCATGCGTCCCCTCGATGTTATGATCCATCGCTTTACCTAAGTCGTGTAACAAGGCTCCTGCCTTCGCCACCTCCACATCAGCACCCAATTCTGCGGCAATAACAGTGGCGAGTTGGGCAGTTTCAACAGCATGAGCAAGTTGATTTTGGCCATATGAGGTGCGGAATTTCAATCGTCCAAGAACTTTGATGATCTCAGGATGAAGTCCTGGGACACCAGCCTCATAAGAAGCCTGCTCGCCGGCTTCTGCGACTACCCTTTCAACTTCTAATTGTT
>Ga0209536_100010478_pt1 | contig 13675 bp, 17 predicted proteins | sample DeeMarSeWOR28_12_FD_187461 | JGI IMG/M metagenome (GOLD analysis project Ga0209536, IMG submission 187461) | Marine sediment microbial communities from White Oak River estuary, North Carolina - WOR-2-8_12 (SPAdes) (version 2) | ecosystem: Environmental > Aquatic > Marine > Intertidal zone >...
TTTCCAATCGAGTTTAACTTGAGGTTGGCAAATTTTGTAATCATAAACAAGGTCGACACAGCATCCACATCCAAAGTTGAACAAGTAGAAAAAAAAGTCAGATCAATCAATCCCCAAGCTATGGTATTGCGAGCATCTTCCCCAATTACCGTGGAAAGACCGGAACAAATTGAAGGAAAAAAGGTTTTGGTGATTGAAGACGGCCCCACTGTAACTCATGGAAATATGTCTTATGGAGCAGCAACAATTGCCGCAAAGAAATTCGGGGCTGAAGAAATTGTTAATCCTTTTCCATATGCAGTTGGCTCCATTAGGAATACCTATGCCAAATATCCTCATCTCGGTTCTGTTCTTCCGGCGGTAGGATATGGTGAAGATCAAATAGCTGAGCTTGAAGAGACGATTAACAATACTCCATGTGATCTTGTCTTGATTGGAACCCCAATTGACTTGAAAAAAGCCATTAAGGTAAACAAACCAACTGTAAGAGTTAAATATCATCTTGAAGTATTAGGTCCTGCTCGTCTTGAAGAAATACTAGATGATTTTCTAAAGGGATGCGTTAGCAAAAATGACCGCTGAGGAAGATATTTCACGAATAAAGGTCAAATTTTCGATTGAAGGCCTAGGTGAAGCAGAAGGTGAGTTGGTAAGGTTTCTAGCGCCTAGAACAGTTGACACAATCGTCCGAAAACTTCCACTTGAAGGTCGAGCTGCCTTGTGGAAAGAGGAAGTCTACTTTGAAATCCCAGTTAAGATTGGCGAAGAGAAAGCTAAACCCAGCGTGGAAGTCGGCACAATCGCCTTTTGGCCCATGGGAAGTGCCTTGTGCGTGTTCTATGGGCAATCCCAACCCTATAGTCAAGTGAACATTTTGGGAAAGATTACTAAAAATCTGGAATTGTTTAAACAAGTCAAGAGCGGAACAACAATTAAGGTTGGTTTGCTTAGCTAGTAGGCTAACGCGCTGTCCTCCCACATTTGCAGGAGTCTTTCACACTCCTCTTTAACGTTTTGATCTTGACTCTTGTTTCTCAAAACTTCCAAGAACCGTACTCGCTTTTCAACCGAGCGTTTTTCGGCGTTCCCTCCAAAATAGAGTTCACCTTCAAGATATTCTTTCATTTGATTGGCTTTTTGAATAAGAAGGCTAGCCGCATCAACGGGATTTGCTACCGCAAACTTGTTAGCCCATATCTCGGCTTCTGTTTCCCGAAGTTGAGTTAACCCATCAATTTCTTTTATCTGCATAATATAGGTCCTGAAAAAATCACTGTAACCCGCTGTTTCAACCAATTCTAGAATTCTGCTAACTTTCTGCCTGAAGGGCAAGCTTCCCTCTACTTTCAAAACGTGTTTATAGCCTTTCCTTATAAGTTCTCTGGCAGTTTTAACTTCTTTCTCTGTGTAAACTCTATCTGGAAACTTCAATTTGGCTACTCCACTTTCTTGCGACAAAAACTCAAAATAGCGACTTTAACCTTCTCAACTAAGCTGCAACAGATTTGTATATTTTTATTTTATGACTTCCCGATATCAATTGAACAGCACCAATTTGTTCCATTTGTTCCAAGAAATCCTTAGCTGCGCTTAATCTTATGTTGAATCGTGAAGCAACCACGTAGGGCGTTAGAACGTTCATTTTCCTGACTTCACTAACTATTTTTTCATTTTTCACATCTGGAGGGATGACTCCTATTGTTCTCTTTTCTCTAAGAGATCCTCCTCTTTCCTTCTTGTCCTTTGCCTTGTCTTCCTTGTCCCTTTTTTCTTGCATACGCTCCATTTGCTTAAGGCCTAGCTTCTTCTTTCCACCCATTTTTTTCACTTCTGCTGACTAACGGTTGCTGAACTATAAAGGCTGCGTTATTTCAACTTTGTGCTTTTTCTTCCAGTCATTAATTGGAATTCCAAGTTTGCTTTCAACTTGAGGTCTATGAATTGAATTCATTGTACAAAATGGTATTATGCGGCCGTCGGGTACTGCATAGTGAATCACACATCGCTGTACACGTTCCAGGTCAAAATTATATGGATCCATGAAGTGCATGGATGAAAGCAGGATAGTTTTTCTTTGCAAATCACCCAATGAACGATAGTTTCCCTCCCTCAAAACCTTCAAGAGGTACTTCCTAAGAAAACCAAACTTTACATGCCGAGCGGCTCCCAGCAAACGAAGTTTTGCTTTTTTCTTGCTTCCTTTAGCAGCATCCTCGTAAACTTTGTTCATAACTCCAATAAATTTATCTACGTTAGCATAACGGGTAATTGGTATGATTTTTCCATCCTCTACAAAAAGATATGTAGCCATGCCACAGTGTGGGTGCGCCGTGAATTCCACGTAGCGCTTATCTTGGAGTGCGCCAACAGCCTTCGAGACCGGTACAACTGTGGACACAGGATAGAAGTCTGATACCTTTATTTTACCATCTGTCTGTTCCTCAACAAGATGCATGAAATCTGGAATTGTGATGCGCATTCTATCGCGTTCTTTTTGTGGAAGGCGTCCACAAAGGGAGACAGGCTGTACGTTAATACATCTTACCACATCAAAGTTTTCAACTGCAAAATCTATGATTTCGCCTAGTTGATCATCATTAACGCCTTTTACTAATGTAACTACCAAGACTATACTGTGCAGCCCTGCTTGGCGACAGTTTTCAATCGCTTTTATCTTAATATCAAGTAGGTCAACGCCTCGAATGAATTTGTAAACCTCAGATTTTAGGCCGTCAAACTGCAAATAAACTGTGCTTACACCTGCAGCCTTGAGTTCTTTACAGTATTCAACGCTCTGTGAAAGTCGAACTCCATTTGTGTTGATTTCTACATGTCGGAAACCGAGCTCCTTTGCTTTTCTGACCAGATCAGGTAGATCCTTGCGAATTGTTGGTTCTCCCCCACTAAACTGAAGCGCAGTGGCTGGCACAGGATCATTAGCACGCAGGTTTTCCAGCATCTCAGTTACTTGTTCCTTTGTTGGCTCGTATACATAACCAGCAGCAGCCGCATTTGCAAAGCATACCGGACATGTAAGGTTACATCTGTTCGTGATGTCGATTATCGCCAAAGCTGTGTGAGACTTATGCTCTGGACATATTCCACAATCATTTGGACATCCATTAATGGTTTCTGTGCGAGGGTTGTTTAGTCCCTCTCCATCGTATCTGAGTTTTTCAGCGCGCAAGTACTGGTCATAGTCAGACCAATACAATTCTTGAAAGAAACCATGTTCTGGGCACTCTTTTCTTAAGAAAACTTTTCCGTTTTCCTCAAAAATCACAGCTTCCAATACTTTCAAGCAATCAGGGCAAATACTCTTTGTCTCTTTTATTATGGTCATTTCTTATTACCTATGCTTGATAGTTAGCTCTATGTTCGAAGGTCTTAAGAACAAAGCTAATCATAATAATGTTTCCAAACCTTTCCTAAGGTGATTAAGGGGAATCTTATGTCAATCACTGAGAAAACTCGCGATATTCTACGAGAAATTGGTTTAAATGCCTATGAGATTGATGCCTACATCGTCCTCTTAGAAGGCGGTCAGATGACAGCAATGGAAATAAGCAGGGAGGCGTCTGTTCCCTATTCCAAGATCTATGATGTACTAAATTCGCTCAAACAGAAAGGCTGGGTTAAAAGTTCAGAAACTCGCCCCTTCAAATACTATCCGATTCCACCGGTTGAAGCCATTACACTTACAAAACTTGGGCTTGAAGAAAAATATCAAGTCTGGGAAGTCGCCGTCTCAGAGGAATTACAGCCTATGTATGAGAAACGAGAATTAGTTGAGCGCCCAGATGTTCTGATATTGCGTGGACAGCAAGCCGTTCTTTCAAAACTAGAGGAGGTTATTAAAAATGCCGCTAAAGAGATAATGATTGCAGCTCCGAAGTTTGCACGAGACATCCTTAGTTTGGCTGATCCTTTGATGAGTGTCTTGAAGAAAACAGTAAATGTTAAGCTTATGGTAGCGGGTAAAACTGAAGAATGGCTTTCTCTCAAAGGTTTCAAATGTGTGGGAGAATTGCGAATTAGGGACCACATGTTCGGCGGTGGATTGATTGCTGATGGAAAAGAAGCTATGCTTTTTCTGGGCGAAGATAAACCCAGTCTAGTGATATGGAGTAATCACGTTGGTTTGGTTGGTTTCGCAAGAGAGTACTTTCAGTTTTTATGGGATTCCTCACTGCTGTCTCAGTGATGCCTAGGCTAGAACCTCAGAAGAGTTTGTTTATGTCGCCAATAACTTTTGTCATCTATTGAATTTCCAAAATTGATCATAAACACTCCGTTTTTGTTAAAGCCAAGCAGAGGCAAAAGTAGTTTTCATTAACTAGGAAAAGAATAAACAAACAAAAAGAAAGAAGGGGGAACTATTTACCCATGGCTTTCTTAGCGGCTATTTCTATATCTTCGGCTTTAATTGTTTTTCTTCCAGCATGCAAAGCAAAATCCAAAGCTTCCCTTGCAATCTTGATTCCAACTTCCTCCAAAACCTTCGCCAATTCTTTAGCTGCAGCTTCGCTTACTCTGTCTGCACCCGCTTTCTTGCATAATCTATGCATGGGAGCAACAGCTAGTTCTAAATCGGTCATAAAGACTTCTCCGTCGCTCCTTTTTCTTTTTAAAGCTGTATTTAACCTTTTTCGTCTTTTAACTCTTTAAATTGAAGCTAAAGATCAAAATTCTTGACACAAAGAAGAAAATTATAAAACCTTCTGTTTATCATAATCGACCAAGAGCAAAAATGAAGTTTGTTGATGCCCACATTCATCTTTCAGAATCCGAATACTCTAAATTAGCAAATGAACTTGTTGCAGAGGCTAGAAATTCAAATGTTGTGGCTCTAGTTTCAAACTCTACGGATCTTGAAACGAGCATAAATAATCTCAAAATCGCTGAAAAATTTTCGGGCGAAGTTTATCCAGCTTTAGGCATTCATCCTTGGAACGTGAATTTGCTCAAGGAGAACGAGCTTGAAGAAATATTCAAGTTGATTTTCAATAAGAGCAAGAGAAACACTGTGGTTGCAATAGGAGAAATTGGACTTGATTATAAATACGAAGCCGCATTTGAGAAACAACTGCTTGTCTTCGACAAGATGCTCCACCTAGCCGAAAAACTCAATCTTCCAGTAATAATTCATTCACGTGGAACAACATCTAAAATTATAGAGATTCTTCCATCCTATAATATCAAACGGATTCTGTTGCATTGGTTTAGCAGTCCAATAAGTGCTCTGAACAAGGCTATGGAGCATGGCTACTATATAACTGAAGGACCGCCAGTAGTGTACTCTCATGGTATTCAAGAGATCGTTAAGGAAGTTCCAGTGACAAATCTGCTCTCTGAAACGGATGGACCGGTATCTTACTACAAACCTCCTTTTAAGGGAAAGTCAACAAGTCCCTCTTTTATACCCAAGGTAGTTGAGGGAATTGCTAGAGTTAAAAATATGTCTGTTATTGAGGTTGCAGACCAAATATTAGAGAATTTTGAAACCTTCTTCAATATAAAACTGAACTAATCCCGATTCAATACGCACTACCCGTTGACTGTCAAAGATTTTTAATTCGTTTAGTGGAAAAGGCGTAAGCTTAAATTAATCCTTTCTCTATTGAAGATTACCTTTGATATTGGGAAGATGAAGAATAAAGTTGCTATTTGATGGAGGATTTGGCTAATTTGGGAAAAGTCAAGACAGAACACATTAAACGACTTGGCAAAGAACTAGTATCACGTTTTCCAGAGAAATTCTCCAGCAATTTTGATGATAACAAACATGCAGTTGATACTCTTACTGATGGCGCCACAACGAAAGTTAGGAACCAAGTTGCTGGATATATCACGCATCTTATTTCTTTAACACAAGGTAGTTCTCCAAGTGAAACTTTTGAAGAGGAGATAGTAGACTAACATATCTTGGAAAAGGAACAATCATGATGGATGACTACAGAAGAGGCTGGGCGTTGAGATACCTGCGCGAGGCAAGGGCGGAGTTGGAAGCCGCACGAAAGATTCCCTACATGGCTCCAAGTTTGGTTTTGGAGTCAATTAGGAAAGCCAGAAATGCGATATACTATAGTCTGGGTGAGCCAGCTTTTATCGAGGTTCTGATACGTGAAGAAGTGAGAAAAACCACTCAAACAAATGACTCAGTTCTTCGTTTTCTAATGGAAATCGAGGGAATTGTACAACAACTAACGCAGATAGAGGATGTGAATGGTGATGCAATTATGAAAGAAGCAGACTCACTTGTCCAAATAGCAAAGGATATAGTGGAAACATTGACTGAAGAGAAATTGGAAAATTAGTGCCACTTGATTTTATTGCCTTTTTCTCCAAATTCTAAAAACCTGCGAAATGATTAATTAGCCTTATCTTGTTCACTTCATTAAATGTACTGAGGGAGAAGGATGGTGCTAACCGTGAAGTTTCTCGGTTCTTTTCGCCATTTTTCGGGAACCCAAAAACTTACATTCGACCACAAGAAGTGCAGTACCGTAAAAGAGCTAATTTATCAATTAGATAATAGACTGCCTGAGCCTGAGAGCACTGTGATGAAGCAGCTTGAGGATCCCAGATCCACCACGCTAATACTTGTAAATGGCAAGGAAATTGGATTATTAAACGGATTGGAAACGAAACTGGAAGACGGAGATGAAGTGGTACTAATTCCTTTTGTTCATGGAGGTTAGGAGGGCAATGACCAATATTGTAACCTTAACCTCAGATTTCGGAACTAAAGATTACTACGTCGCAGAAATTAAAGCTGCAATTCTGGGCATATGTCCTTGTGCTGTTATAGTCGACATTACACACGAGATAGCGAAGTTTAACGTACAAATGGGCTCTTTTGCTCTAGCATCCGCAACGCCCTATTTTCCAGAAGGTTCAGTTCATGTGGCGATTGTCGACCCAGGAGTTGGCACAAGCAGACGTTCAATAGCGATAAAGACTAGGAAGAATTTTTTTGTGGGACCTGACAACGGTCTCTTAATATTCGCAGCAGAAAAGCATAGAATAATTAGAATACATGAAATAACGAATTTGCATTATATGTTGCCCGAGCCTTCTAGTACTTTTCATGGAAGAGATGTTTTTGCGCCTATAGCCGCTCATCTTGTAAATGGTGTTAAGATCGAGTCTTTTGGGCCTCGAATATCTGATGTGGTGAAGCCTAATTTCGCACAAGCTAGGCAAAAAGGCAAAGTGATTTTCGGCGAGGTTTTACATGTGGACAGTTTCGGAAACATAATCACAAATATAGGTCAGGAACTACTTTCTAAAATCAGTCTAAAATCTTTGGTTAGAATTGGATTGCCTAGTCACGATTTGAAACTTAAATTTTGTAAAACTTATGGGGAAACCTTGCCTTCAGAACCATTGGCACTTATTGGGAGCCATAGCCTTTTAGAAATTTCTGTAAACCAGGGTAGCGCTGCTGATAGATACAAAATAAAATCCGGAGATAAAATTATGGTGGCAGCTTTTGAAAATTCTGTTTTCAACTAAACACGGACTTAACAAAAAATCGCGAAACACTGTGCTGAAGACTTTTAACCGAGAATAGGCAAACTTGCTTTCGATGGAAATACTATTCAAATGACCACTTACTATGTACATTCTATAATTACGAAATACTGGAAACCTGGTACGAATTATCTAAAACGCATCACCGATGCTTTGGAAGGAATAGTAACTGACGGCGATTTTGTGGTTATTTCTGAAAAAGCTCTCTCCATTGCACTAGGCAATATTGTGGACGAAAGGACTACAAGTCCCAGTTTCAATGCTAGATTGATTTCTCGCTTTTGGATGCAAATAATCTGGGGGAATCTCCTGTGTGTGCTATGCCGTCATGGACCAAGACTAAGGCTAAGACTTCTTCGATACCCACTCCAAAGTGGTAGTCGGCATAAGCAAGTTGCGTTGCAGCAAGCTGGTCTCCTAAATGCTTTGATGTGGGGGTCGGAAGGTGGAATTGATGGGTCAAACCTGCCGTATTCTTATGTTAGCTTACCTTTACCAAATTCAAACAATTTCGCTAACAAAATTCACAAGGAAATCCTGCTCAAAACAAGAAAGAAAGTTTGCGTTATTATTGCGGATACCGACAAAACCTACTCATACCGGACCTTTCATTTCACTCCCCGACCAAAACCAATGAAAGGAATTAAAGCTATAGGAGGTTTAATACCCTATATCATTGGCAGAGCATTTAAACTCAAGAGACGATCAACTCCCCTGGCTGTGGCTGGAGTTAGATTACCTGTAACGAAAGCTTTGATGATTGCGAATATTGCTGACAAAGCACGAGGATCAGGTTCAGGAGCAACTGTTTGGGATATGGCTGCTAGATTTAGAGTACCAATCACAGAAATAAGTTGGGAAATGCTATCAAAGACTGAACATAAGCCTCTTGTTGTCGTTAGAAAAAAGGTAATTATTGTTGAATAGATGAATTTACCAATCTGCAATTTGAGAATACAAAAAATTCTTCTCAAAAGAGTAAAGCATATACCTCAACTCTAATCTAAGAAAGAACTGGGAAACTAATGGAAGAAACAAAAAGACTCGATTCTTTCTTTAATCCACGCTCGGTCGCGATTATTGGGGCTACCAAGAAAATAGACAGAGCTGGTCATGTTATATTCAAAAACTTTGCAACAAATAAGAACCGAGGAGTTTTCAAAGGCGAAATCTTTCCCATAAACCCACACGAAGAGTCTATTCTTGGATTCAAATGTTATCCTTCTGTAACCGAAATTCCAGGAGACCTTGATCTAACAGTGGTTGTAGTTCCAGCTAAAATCGTGCCTAAGATTATGGAAGAATCTGTCGCAAAAAATGTTCAAGCATCAATAATCATTACTTCAGGCTTCAAGGAAATTGGTGACACGGAACTTGAACGACAGATCGTGATCACTGCAAGAAAAGGGGGAATTCGAATTTTGGGTCCAAATTGTCTCGGTGTGTACTATCGGAAAACTGGTATGGATACGCTCTTCCTTCCTGAAACCAAGGTTCTAACTTCTGGAGACGAAGTAGTCGCCACACCCAGACCATTGTTCGGAGACATAGCTGTGGTTACTCAGAGCGGAGCTTTTGGGGTTGCAGCTCTCGACTTTCTTGCTGGGCGTCAAATTGGTGTTAGCAAATTTGTGAGTTTCGGCAACAAAAGCGATGTCACTGAATCAGAAATAATGGACTACCTGTTATACGATAAAGAAACAAAAGTAATTCTCCTTTACGTAGAAGACATAAAACATGGAAGAAAATTCCTTGAAATAGCAAAAAGAGTGACCTTGAAGAAACCAGTGGTGGCGCTCAAAGCAGGAAGAAGCTCTGCAGGAGCGCGAGCAGCTGCTTCTCACACGGGCGCTATAGCCGGCTCAGATAGAATATATGATGCTGCTTTTGAGCAGACGGGAGTAATTCGGGCAAGAGATATGGAAGAATTTTTCGATATTGGCAAAGGATTAGCAATGCAACCTCCGGCAGAGGGTATTAACATAGGGATACTCACCGATGCTGGTGGACCAGGAATCATGGCAGTGGACCAATGCGAAGAAAGCGGTTTGTCAATTCAACGGTTTTCAGAAAAAACTGTGCGGAATTTTCAGAAATTGAAGGATCAAGGTGTACTTCCCAAGTTTTCAACAACTTTAAACCCTGTTGATCTAACGGGGTCGGCAACTGACGATATGTTCGAGGTAGCCGCAGACTTGATGTTCCAGGACGCAAAAGTCAATGGCATAATACTATTGGGATTACACCATATACCCGCCTTAAAGGAGAAGTATATAGAGGGTGTAGCAAAAATTTCAGGCAAATACAGCAAACCCATTGTTATGTGCGATATCGGCGAGACTGAAATGGCGTTGTATACCCGTTTCAAATTTGACAAATTGGGAATTCCGTCTTATCCATCACCAGAGGACGCTGCTAAAACAATGAAGGCGTTAGTTGGTTATGGTGCCTATTTGGAAAAGAACAACCGAGCTAAAGAGTACATAGACCAATTCTTGAAAGAAAAACGGCGAAACTAGAACTGGATAACAACCGTGACTTCATCGCCATCATAGACTTGAAGCTTTTCTCTAAGGTTAACCGGCGAGATTATCTCTAAAAGCGTCTCTGGGTAGCCGTCAATGTCAGGAACAACAATGGCACAATCAAAAATCTCTATTGAAGCTCTAATCAATTTACCAATACAATATCCTATTTTAGGACAGATTCTAATAGAAGACGCCTTCTCAAGTATTCCTCTATGCTTAAAACTCTCTTCAGAAAGCTTCAAGTTTAATGTGCCTGGAAAGGGAATGAAACCGAGTTTCTGCTCAATCTGCTGCTTTACCCAATCAAGAGCCACGAACTTCTTACCTTTGCCTCCTCCCGAAAAAACTTCGCCCATGAGTATAATATTATTCAATAACTAGGCTCCTGAGATTGCCGAATATCTTTCGATAAACTTGCAGCTATGATGTCTTTTGTTCTTTCAGCCACTTGGCAACTTTTGCAAGGATTGGATCAGTGGATATATCAATTACCGGGACAATCATCTTCTCTTTTGTTTCTATAGTTGGTGCATATTTTTCCATAAGTGAGTATCCCACAAAGGTCCAGTAAACCTTGCCGCTTTCCAGCAGTTCTCTTGCGACAGCGGTTGTAGAAGCAGGAAGGGGGAAGTAAAGAAAGACAACGCCTTCAGCCCAGTAAAGTCCTGCCAACTTGCCCCCAGCTATTACCGAGGTAAATCGCGCTAGGCTTTCCGGAGTTGGAAAGGGTGTCTTTTCCATCATAATGATTTCTTTGAATGGTTCATACCTAATCATGACCTCTTTATTATCCATTTCAGATCACCCATATAGTTTATTGTGCCTGAGTTGCCTTTTAATCTTGTTATCTTTCTAGAAAAAGTTATAGCGCAGACAAACACTAAGCCTTCACCAAGGTGTTAGAGACTTGCCAGAAATACGAGTAGCCCTCATCGGTGTTGGTAACAGTGCATCCGCCTTAATCCAAGGAACCCAATACTATAAGGACGCTAAAGAAGGCACGACAGTGCCCGGTTTGATGCATGTGAGTTTCGGTGGGTACCACATAAGAGACTTGAAATTCGTAGCGGCCTTTGAAGTTAACAAAGATAAAATTGGAAAAGACCTTTCGGAAGCAATTTACATTAAACCTAATTGTGTCGAAAAGATCGCGGATGTTCCGAATCTTAATGTGAAAGTATCGCCCGCACCAATTATGGATGGCGTAGCCGATCATATGCGCGAAATCTTCAACGTTTACAACGAAAATACGGAAACAAGAGATAACGTTGTAAAAGTTTTGAGAGATACCAAAACCGAGGTGCTTGTTAATTATCTTCCTGTTGGAAGCCGAGAAGCCACACGTTTCTACGCTCAAGCCGCCATAGATGCCGGGTGTGCCTTCGTAAACTGCATGCCTGAATTTATCGCTTCAGATAAGGAATGGAGTAGAAAGTTTGAGGCTGCTGGTTTGCCCGTTGCAGGAGATGATATAAAAAGCCAAGTGGGCGCAACAATATTGCACAGAAATCTGGTGCGACTTTGCTTGGATCGCGGCGTCATAGTTGATGAAACCTATCAACTGAATCTTGGCGGGGACACCGATTTCTTGAATATGACGGTAGAAGAGAGGCTCAAAACAAAACGAATAAGCAAGACAGAGGCCGTTACAAGTCTTGTTCCATATGATTTGCCCACAAGAATAGGACCATCAGATTATGTTCACTTTCTTGGAAACAAAAAAATATGCTACATTACTTTAAGAGGCCGAAAATTTGGAGACCGTCCAATAAGTATAAATGCTAAACTGGAAGTAGAAGATTCGCCCAACAGCGCAGGCGTTGTTATCGACTTGATAAGAGCTGTCAAATTAGCTCTGGATCGAAAAATTAAGGGAGCATTAATCAGCGTCTCGTCATACGCCTTCAAGCATCCGCCAATTCAGGTTCCCGACTCGAAAGCGAAAGAGTGGGTAGAGGACTATATCAAAGGCAAAAGAGAACTATAGAACTTCCGTAATTGAAACTGAGACAATATCCACTAAAACTTTTAAAAACTGAACCTCAGATAACAACCTACTCAGAGGTGTATAAACGTGGTGAAAGTAAACAATTACGAAGTACCTGAAGACCTTTACTATTCAAACGATTTTGAATGGATAAAACTTGAAGGAGACAAAGTCCGAATGGGCATAACTGATTACGCTCAAAAACAACTGCGCGAAATAGTGTATGCCGAACTGCCAGAAGCAGGAATGGAAGTAAAGCAAAATGAGCCCTACGGTACCTTGGAATCAGTGAAAGCCGTTTCCGACTTAGTAGCAGCCATAAGCGGTACTGTCGAAGAAATTAACTCAGATGTGCAGTCAAAACCGGAAATTCTGAATGAAGATCCTTATGTAAAAGGGTGGCTCGTTATCGTAAAACCTGCGAATCTGCAAGCAGAATTAGCCAATTTAATGGATTTCAACGCAGCCGTTGAATGGCACAAAAAACAATAAATGTGAAGGAAAATCGATGGCTAGACGCATAGTCGTTGTTGGAGCCAATGCTTCGGGAGTGGAAGCGGCATCTGCAGCGCGGAAAAAAGATCGGACCGCTGAAATTACTCTAATAACGCAAGAAAAAGACGCTGGATATTCACGCTGTGGTCTTCCTTTTGTAATAGGCGGACAGATACCGAGCTTTGAAGATTTGATTGTTTATCCGCCTGCTTATTTCAAAATGCTAAAATTGAATTTGAAAACTGAGACGAAAGTTACTAGTATAAACACTAAGGAAAAAACACTCATCACTATTGACAAAGCTGACAACATCGAGTCGCTGCAATACGACAGCCTGGTAATTGCCACTGGTGCGGATTCATTCATGCCTAGAATAAAAGGCAGAGAAAAACAAGGCATTCTCAGTCTTCGCACTCTTGAAGACGGTGGAAAAATCCTGCAAGCTGTAAAGAAAGGAGCCAAGTCAGCTGTAATTATGGGAGCTGGCTTGATTGGACTCGAGACAGGGGTTGCTTTGAATGAACGAGGTTTGAAAGTAACCATAGTTGAGATGTTGCCACAGATACTGCCAGCTATGCTTGACCCGGATATGGCAAGGCTCGTTCAAAATCATCTTCAGGAAAAGGGTCTATGTATTCAAACAGGAAAATGCGTTGAAGAGTTTCTTGGAAAAGATACAGTAACTGCGATTATTGCTGGCGGCGAAAAAATCGAAGCTGACATTTTTGTCAGTGCCTTTGGAGTAAGAGCCAGCACTAGTTTAGCCCTTCAAGCTGGGATCCCTCTTGGAATAACAAATGCAATAAAAGTGAATAGCAGAATGGAAACCGATGTGAAAGACGTTTACGCTGCAGGAGATTGTGCCGAATCTGCAAACATAATTACTCTCAAACCAACGTGTGCGCAGTTAGGCACAGTAGCAGTGCGACAAGGTAAAGTAGCAGGTATAAACGCTGGAGGTGGATATGCTCTATTTTCGGGAATATTAGCTTCTGCCGTGACCAAACTCTTTGATATGGAAGCAGGGGTGACAGGATTGACCGAAACAGCTGCAGAAAGAGCCAGAATTGAAGTGGCTTTTGGCTCAATAAGCTCAAAGACAAAAGCTGATTATTACCCAAACGCTCTG
>Ga0209536_100010479_pt1 | contig 13675 bp, 7 predicted proteins | sample DeeMarSeWOR28_12_FD_187461 | JGI IMG/M metagenome (GOLD analysis project Ga0209536, IMG submission 187461) | Marine sediment microbial communities from White Oak River estuary, North Carolina - WOR-2-8_12 (SPAdes) (version 2) | ecosystem: Environmental > Aquatic > Marine > Intertidal zone >...
AGGAATTCGCTGAATGAATTCCGGATGCTCCGTTTTTTTCAATCCTGCCGTTCCAAACAGCGCCTGATACTTTTTTTCTTCCAGCAGCTTCCTGATGACCTTCCCTGGAATACCTGCGGTTGTAAAGGGAAATGAAAAATAGCGGGTATCGATCCCAAACCTTAATTGCAGATCCATGATGCTGAGGCTCACCTGGTTCAACACCTCTTTTTCGTCCAGCAATGCAAAGTCGGCATGGTAAAGGCTGTGCCCCCCTATTTCAAAGCCCTTCATTACGAGATCCTTTACCTCGCTCTCAGTCATATACACAGGATGCTTATTCAGGTAAGAGTTAAAATCAACCCCCATTTCGGCAGCGAGATCATCCAGCAAATGATCTTGTGTGCAATTCATAATGAGCAGCGCCTTCACTACCATATCCCGGTTGATACGAAGGTATCCTGCTGCTTTTTCCATGAAGCGGGATTCGTAAAGAACAGCATCAATAAGCAGGCTGACCTTATACCTGTAAAACAGACCCTGGTTGCCGATGAATGCGTTGTTGAGGAAGAAAACAGCCGGTACTCCCTTCCGCTGTAAAACGGGAGCGATCACACTATGGCATTCTGCCAGGCCGTCATCAAAGCTGAGGACCATCCTGTTTTTTTGCCGGGAATGATCCGGATCTTCAAGGTATTCTTTCAGACTTACGGCATCAAAGTGTTTGAGCATTTGGTCCAGATCCCGCACGAACTGGGAAACATTCCGCTGAGTATATACGTGCCTGATGTGCGACAGCTCCTCATCTGCCACACCGTGGTAAAAGGGGAAAGCCGCAGTCTGACCGGAAAGGCTGATCATTCGCCGGAGATTCATCCTCCTGGCCATCGGTAAAAAGGATTTCCTGAGCCCGCTAAACATTTCGCACGATTATTTTCAAGACCCGGTATAACTTATTAAAACTGATGCGCTGGTATGTTTCGGGCCGTGCACCAAAACCGGAGAAAAACCTGGCCACACTGGGTAGATTCGAACCCTCGAAATCAAGGATAAGGCCCGATCCTGCATGTTCCCTGATGAAGGCATCTACCAATTTGAACATGCACCGGTTCTCCTTGCCTGATTCGGTTGAGGCCGAAACCAGGTAGATGGCCCTGGTTTTACTGAATCCAAAAAAGGCAGCCGCTTCCAGGTTGCCCCTCCTGTCCCTGGATACATAAACCTCACTTTCAACATGTTGACCGATGGCCTTTAACAGGCCGGCCAGCATATTGTACTGCTCCTCCGACCTGCTGATCTGATCATTGGCTCGCTTAAACCCGACCAGTTCATCTGTATCCATCACCTTCTCTATGTGGTCGTTCAGCTCGTAAGCCTTACGGATGTTCCGCTTTGCATTGTTAGAAAAGGATCCGCTCAGCTCCGCGTAGGACCGGTTCAGTTCCAGTGCATAATTGGTCAGATCGGATAGGTCGTAATTCCCTGCCTCACCCACCAGGTTCCCGGTATTGAAATGGATGGTGGCCGCGAGGAACCTGCGTGGCAATTTTGAAAGCATTCCTGTGATGACCGGGGGATCCACATACTCCCTGCTGAATACACCCAGTTGCTGTGTATGAAAAGGCTGGTAAAGATAGCTGATACCCATCTTTCTTTTCCATACCAGGGGCATAATGAACCGATAGTCTTCCATCACGAGGGCGGACCATTGCTCCGCCACGGCATCAAGATACCACGAATAAGGGTAAAGCGTTTCGACCGGGGAATGTGCGATTACCTCATTCCATCTCCCCGAGTCAATCTTATTTCTATCCAGATATCTGATTTGCATAGGTCCATATTATACATTGTCAGACCTCGAGCCGAACCACAGTAATCCCAGCCCCACCCCGGTCCACATGTTCATCACCGTACCATTCGACCAGGTCGACCGACTGCAGGTATTCCCGGATCAACTGCCGCAGGATACCGTTCCCCTTTCCATGAAGGATATGCAGCTCACGTGCACTTACCATGATGGCCTGGTCGATGAAGTCCACCACAAGTTCCATCGCCTCATCAGCACGTTTTCCCCTCAGGTCGATGTCCGGACGGAACTGAAGCCGCCTGGTGCCCACATCCCACTCCCCCAGGTCCACCTTCGATTTGTCCCTGATCTTTAACCTGGCGGCTTCCTCAGCTTTGATCTTTTGCAGTGATTCAAGTTTGGTCCTGGTTTTGATCATTCCAAAAGCCACCACGCAGCTTTTTCCTCTGATCTCGATCACCTCACCGGAGGTATCCTGGTCATGCATCCGGACCAGGTCCCCTACCCTGATCTCAGGATCCTCCGTCTCCTCCCTCCGGGTCACGGTTTTTCGGGTCCGTTTAACCAGGTCGGGCCGCCTGGCCTCGAGCTCACTGCCACGGTTGCGGATCTCCTGTAGGGTTTTCCTGACCCTTCTCTCTTCTTTTCCTTCCTCCACTTCAAGGTTCTCCCTGAAGGTATCCAGCTTTTTCCTTACCTCCCTGGTTTTCTCCCGTTCCGCTTCTGCCTCCTTGATTTCCCTGATGGTCTGTTCTATCCTCCTGTTGGCTCCTGCGAGCAGTGACTCGGCTTTCTCACGGGCCTCCTTCACGATTTTCTTGCGCTGCTTCTCGCTCTCTTCGAGCTCGGTTTCATAACGGCTCATCAAAGCTTCCAGTTTCTTCTCCGACCGCCTGATCCTGTCCCGCTTCTCTTCCCAGTACTTTTTATCCCTCAGTATTTCCCGCAGGTGCTTGTCAAAATCGATGTGATCCTGACCCACCTTGTCTGATGCCAGCTTCAAAACCTCCTCTGGAAGGCCTATTTTCCTTGCAATCTCAAATGCAAAAGAGCTTCCCGGTTTCCCCACCTGCAGCTGGTAAAGTGGCTGCATCCTCTGATTGTCAAACAGCATGGCCCCGTTGATGATGCCTTCCCGGGAGGTGGCCAGGTGTTTCAGGTTGGTATAATGGGTGGTGATGACCCCGGTGGTGCCTGACAGATTCAATTCCTCCAGAATCGCTTCAGCGATGGCTCCTCCGAGCAACGGTTCCGTGCCGGTGCCGAATTCGTCGATCAGGACCAGGGTATCAACGGTTGCGTACCTGAGGAAGTGCTTCATATTCAGGAGGTGGGAACTGTAGGTGCTCAGGTCATTGTCAATGGATTGCTCATCACCGATATCAATAAAGATTCCTTCAAAGATCCCGAATACCGACGAAGGATCGCATGGTACAAGCAATCCGCACTGGAGCATGTACTGGAGCAATCCCACAGTCTTCAGACAGACAGATTTTCCTCCCGCGTTCGGGCCGGATATAACCAGGATCCTGTTCTTCCCTGACAGACGGAATGAGAGGGGAACCACCTCTTTCCCTTCCTGCTGGTGAGAAAGGAGAAGCAATGGATGTCTGGCACTGATCCAGTCGAACACCCGGTCTGATTTCACCTGGGGGCGAACCGCACTGATCCGGATTGAAAAAAGTGCCCTCGCCCTGATAAAATCAATGGTGGAGAGGAAGTCGTGGGCTGAAAGCAGGTCGGGGATGTATGGCCGGATGTCATCGGTGAACCGGATCAGTATCTGTATGATTTCCCTCCGCTCTGCGTGTTCCAGTTCCCTGATTTCATTGGAGAGTTCAACCACCTCTGCCGGCTCAATAAATACCGTTCTTCCGGATGCGGATTCATCGTGGATCAGTCCCCCCAATTTCCTCTTGTTGCCGGCCATTACAGGTATGACGGGTCGGCCATTTCTGTAGGTGGGCGCCGATTCCTCTTCGATCCATCCTTCCTTCAGGGCCCTTTTAAGCACCTGGTTCAGGCGCTTTGAAACGGCACCCTCTCTTTCGGCAAGATCCCTTCTGATCTGCATCAGACCCGGAGAAGCATTGTCACGCACCTTTCCCTGCTTATTCAGGATCTTTTGAATCCGGTCATGAACGAAGGGAAACACCTTCACGCTCTGGCATGTTTTCGATAATTCCGGATACTTCTCCTCCTCGTCGGACTTGAAAAAATGCAGGATGGCGCGCACAGAGTCAAGTGATCTGAGCAAATCAAAGACCTCCTCTGCAAGCAGGTAAGCATTCTCAACAGCCGCCTTCTTTAAGGCCTCCCGGTTATCAATGAAATGGTGTATGGGGAACTCATCCTCCTGCTCGCTGATCGCTTTGAATTCCTCCACAAGCTTCAGCTCATGTTCGATGGAACCGGGGTCTGTCATGAACCTCATTTCCTCCACGCGCTCCCTGCCCGGGTCGAAAAGGCAGTGGGACCGGATCAGATCCCGGATCCGGTCAAATCCTATCTTGCTCTCAAACTGCTCGGGATAAACCAATGACTCTGAGTTAATGATTTACAATGTCACCCATTGTGCCCTGCCGGCCGACTCGAAAATTGCCTTCAGCACACGGGTGTTCAACAATCCATCCTCCAGGGTCACCGGAACTTCGGTTCCGTCGATGATCGCTCTGGAGAAGGCATCTCCCATCAGGGTGTACTGATCGGTTACCGGGAATTCATGCACCTCCAGCTTTTCATGAAGGATGTCCCCGCTGTCCTGCAGGATCCGGCATGGCCTGTCGTTGGGAGCATTCCAGGGAACCTCCACTTCAATGTGTCCGCCTGTACCATAGAAATGCATCCGCTGGTATGGAACCAGCTGCGTACTCACTGCAAATTGCGATTGGCCCGAAGGGAACTCCATCAACACAGAGCCGAGCCGGTCGGTCCCCATGTCAGGATCAAATTCCAGCAAAGCTGCTACACGCAACGGTTCTTCTTCAAATAGATAGCGCGACATGGTTACGCAATAACATCCGATATCCCACATTCCCCCGCCTCCAAACTCACTGATGTTCCTGATATTCTCCGGATCGGCATTGTAATAGCTGAACATTCCCTGTATCAGCCTGAGGGGACCAATTTCGCCCCGCCTCACCCGTTCACGGGTATCATGCCACTGTGGATGCGATTTGACCATGAATGCCTCCCCCGCCTTCACACCGCAGCGGTCGCGGGCAGCGATCATCTGTTCCACCTCCTCCACATTAAGCCCGATTGGTTTTTCGCACAACAGATGCTTGCCTGCCTCCATCGCTCTGATGCTCCACTCCATGTGCAGGTGATTGGGAAGCGGATTGTAAATGGCGTCGACCTCCGGATCGGAGAGCAGCTCTTCGTAGCTGCCGTATGCCCTGCCGATACCGAGTGCTACAGCAGCTCCGTAAGCTTTCTCCGGTGACCTTGATGCGATGGCAGCTACCTCACAATATTCACTTTTCTGGAAGGCAGGTATCACCTGTTTCATTCCGATCTTCGCCGTGCTGATCACACCCCACCTGATCTTTTTCATCTCCCTGGTTCTTTAATCTCCACATAAAAGTAACAAAAAGGAATCAGGTCGGAGAACTTCCGGATCTGATTCGCATGTTGGTATAGGTCATTACCCAAAAAACATTAGCTTTATGTGACGAACAAAAAAAGAAGAGTTTTACCATGGCTAAAAGAAAACTAAACATGGGGATGGTTGGGGGTGGCCCGGGTTCATTCATCGGCCGCGTTCACCATATGGCAGCCATCCTGGATGGGCAAATTGACCTGGTCTGTGGCGCTTTCAGCTCCCAGCCGGAAAAATCAAAAATAACCGGAGAAGAGTACTATTTACCCGCTGACAGGGTATATGATACCTATCAGGAGATGATCCTGTCCGAAGCGAAACTCCCGGAAGGGAAAAGGATGGACTTTGTATGCATTGTAACACCCAATCACCTCCATTTCGAACCGGCGAAGCTCGCGATGGAGAACGGATTTCACGTGGTGTGTGATAAACCGCTCACATTGAACAGCGAAGAGGCTGAGGCACTGGTGAGAATCAAGGAGGATACGGGAATGATATTTGCGCTGACCCACACCTATTCGGGATATCCCATGGTGAAGGAAGCACGAAAGCTGGTGCAGGAAGGGGAATTGGGTAAAATCCGGAAGGTGGTGGTGGAATATCCCCAGGGATGGCTCAGCGAACCGCTTGAAAAGACGGATCATGTCCAGGCATCCTGGAGGGGGGATCCGAAAAGGTCCGGAAAAACATGCTGTGTGGGCGATATCGGGACACACGCCTTTCACCTGGCAGAATATGTAACCGGACTGCAGACAAGCAGGCTGATCGCTGAACTCAGTACCCTGGTGACCGACCGGGTACTCGACGACGATGCCAACATGCTTCTGCATTATGACAACGGAGCACGCGGGGTACTCTATGCAAGCCAGATCTCAGCAGGAGAAGAGAATGCCATCAGACTGAGGGTCTATGGAGAGAAAGGCGGATTGGAATTTAATCAGATGGAGCCTAATACATTGATTATAAAGTGGTTACACAAACCCATCGAAGTCAGGAGAACAGGAACCGGATTCGTAAGTTCCATAGCTGCCTACAATACAAGGGTACCGGCCGGACACCCCGAGGGTTACATTGAAGCCTTTGCAAACATTTATAGAAATGCAGCCACCTGTATGCAGCACCGGATGGAGGGAACGGAACCTCCGCCCGAAGCGACGGATTATCCATCCATATATGACGGTGTGCGAGGCATGAGGTTTGTGGACAGGGCCGTTGAGAGCAGTGAACTCAAAAGTTGGGTTGATTTCTGATTAAATGAATTATCGAACATGGTACATTCATCTCACATCCATAAGATCAACAGAATATTCTTGATTCTGCTTATCTCATTGCTCTACGGAGGCAACCTGATTGGTCAGGAGAACCTCCCTTATCAGACCCCGGACCCGGAAATCCTGAAGCTTGTCGATGTACCGCTGGCCCCCTCGGTCATGATGGATGAAGAAAAAGAGTGGATGATCCTGCTCTACAGGGATCCTTTCAAGACCATTCAGGAGCTTTCACAGAAAGAGCTCAGACTGGCGGGCCTGAGGATCAATCCGGCCACCAACATCGGAAGCAGGGTGAACTACTTCAAGAACATCCAGTTAAGACATCTCACCGGGGAAAATCCGGAAACAGTCCAGGTGACCGGACTCCCGGATCAACCCCTGCTTACCAATTTCACCTGGTCGCCCGATCAGACGAAAATGGCCTTTACACATACCACCCTTGAAGGAGTGGAGGTGTGGCTCCTTGATCTCCGGGCAGCTTCGGTCACCAGACTGACCGGAGCCGGTGTCAATGCCAACCTGAGGGATGTAATCAATTGGTTCAGGGATGGCAGTGCCATCCTGGTAAAAATGGTCCCTCCTGAAAGAAGCGCCCTGATCGATCCGGATCAGGTGGTGCCCTCGGGGCCAACCATATCTGTGGCAGAAGGCAAGAAGGCGCAGAACAGAACCTATCAGGACCTGCTGCAAAATAAGAATGACGAACACAATTTTGAACAGCTGACCCTCTCGGAAATCCACAAGGTATCCGTGGACGGATCGAGCCAGGTCTGGCTCGGAAGTGCCGCTTACCAGGGCATCAGTTTTTCTCCGGACGGAGCATATGTAATGGTCTCCACCGTTGAAAAACCTTATTCATACCTGGTTCCCTACTACAGGTTTCCCTCCAGGACCAACATCTATACCAAAGATGCGACCATGGTGCAGACCGTACTGGAGGTTCCGCTGATTGAAGACCTTCCGCAGGGATTCATGGCTGTGCGGACCGGGCGGAGGGATCTTTCCTGGAGGGATGACCAGCCGGCAACCATTGTATTCGCAGAAGCACTGGACGGGGGCGATCCTGAAAACGAGGCTAGCCACCGGGATGCTCTGTATCAGCTGGAGGCTCCGTTTGACGGGGAACCCGAACGGTTGCTCTCGCTTACGAACCGCTACTCCGGGGTTTACTGGGGAAATGATGAAGTGGCCATCGCCATCGGATACTGGTGGAACAACAGGAACATCAAAGCCACCCTGTTCAATCCCTCCGATCCCTCCCGACCCGTACAGGTGATTGAAGACAGGAATTATCAGGATGTGTACAGTGATCCGGGCAATTTCGTGACGCGAAGGAACGAACTGGGCCGACAGGTGCTGGCCCTCAAAGGAAAACAGCTCTTTTTGGTCGGGGACGGCTACAGCGAGGAAGGCCAGTTTCCGTTCCTGGATCAGATGAATCTGAATAATCTCAAAAAGAAACGTTTATATCAATCCACCTACACCGATCGCCTGGAGACCCTGCAGGATTATGACCCTGAAAAGAACCAGTTGCTGGTAAGGATCGAATCCCCCACCGAATATCCCAACTACTATTTCAGAATCCTGGGTAAGGACGCATTGAAACAGCTCACCGATTTTGAAAATCCGTTCAAGAGCATCCAGGACGTCCATAAGGAAGTGATCAACTATAAAAGGAATGACGGACTTGATCTTTCAGGCACCCTCTACCTCCCGGTAGGGTATGATATGGAGAAAAAGGAAAAAGCACCGATGATTCTCTGGGCGTACCCCACAGAATACAAGGATAAATCGAGTGCGGGCCAGAACACCTCCAATCCGAATCAATTCACCTATCCCTACTGGGGTTCTGTCATACTGTGGGTGACCAAGGGATACGTAGTCCTGGATGATGCAGCATTCCCCATTGTGGGTGAAGGAGAAACGGAACCCAACGATTCCTTCCGCAACCAGCTGGTTGCCAATGCAAAAGCAGCCATTGATGCGGTCGATTCACTGGGATATATTGACAGGGACCGGGTTGGAGTCGGTGGGCACAGCTATGGAGCTTTCATGGTGGCCAACCTGCTCTCCCACTCGGATCTGTTTGCCGCCGGAATCGCCAGAAGCGGGGCTTACAACCGCACCCTGACCCCGTTCGGGTTTCAGAGCGAGGAGCGGTATTATTGGGAGGCACCCGAGGTATACTACAACATGTCACCCTTCATGCATGCGGACAGAATGAATGAACCACTGCTGCTGATCCATGGAGAGGCAGACAACAATTCCGGCACATTTCCATTGCAGAGCAAACGTTATTTCCATGCGCTCAAGGGCCTTGGAGGGAAGGTCCGCCTGGTGATGCTGCCCGCTGAAAGCCATGGTTACAGGGCGCGTGAAAGCATACTTCATGTGCTCTGGGAACAGGATCAATGGCTGGAACAATATGTAAAAAACCGGCAGGCGGGGGATTGAACGGAGCAAATTTTTCACTTTAATGTTTAGAATCTTTCTAAACTACCAGATTTTTATGTAAAAAATTTAACATTTCGTGTAAGTTTTTATAGTTTTGGTCACATTCATAAGGCCATTGCTATGGATTACACGCATCCTGACATATCCATTCAGGCGAGATCCTACTCATCTCCAAATATCCTGGTCGGCTTACGAAAAGTGTTGATCAGTGATCCCGGTCTCACCATCCAGCTGTTTCTATTGATCCCCCTGGTGGCAGGCGGTGTGGTTTTTCAGTTGAATGGCCTGCAATGGACACTTACACTACTTGTCACATTGCTTTTCATCGCTGCGGGGATTTTCAGACGGGCTGCACTCCTTCAGATCACCCACGATTCATCCGTTTCTTCGTTCCATGCAAGCCGCATCAGATGCATGGGCACTGCCATCGTGGCCATCACAGGGGGTATCTCCCTGCTTACCTATCTTCTGGTTTTTGTTCCGAAGATTGTTGCCGTGATATAGTCCTTTGATCCAGGGCTTCAGCGATCCAGGAGGGCACCGGCCACTTCGATGGCCAGGTCATATTTTCCAAACGGTGCACTGACCTGTATCCCGTGCACCGACCCGATCACCCGGTCGACCATGGTCCGTGCAATATCAATGCCTGTCCTGAGCTGGTCCTCTTTCGACTCAAAACGGGCCATTTTCCTAATCACTTCATCCGGCACAAACACCCCCGGAACTTCGTTTTTCATAAATTCCGCGTTGCGCAGGCTCACCAGTGGCCAGATTCCTGCGATCAGGAAGAGCCCTCCCACATCTGCATATTTCATGAAGGCTTCCAGCGATGCTACATCAAAAACCGGCTGGGTGATCACAAACTCTGCACCGGCCTCTTTTTTCATTGCAAACCGGTTGATTTCATTCTCCAGGTTGACACTGTTGGGATCCACCCCCACCCCCGTGAAGAATGAGGTGGGCTCTCCGATCCGTTTCTCTCCAACATCGATCCCGTGATTCAGGTTATCGATGAGGTGCACCAGTCCGATGGCATCGATATCAAATACCGCTGTGGCCTGCGGATAATCACCGATCATCGGGGGGTCTCCGGTGATTGCCAGGATGTTCCTGATCCCCATGGCGGCAGCCCCCAGCAGGTCCGATTGCATGCCAAGCAGGTTCCGGTCTCGGCAGGTATAGTGAAGAACTGTTTCAATACCCACCTTCTGCTGCAGCAAAACGGCAAGCGCCAATCCCGTCATTCGCGCCGAGGCCCTGGGTCCGTCGGGTATATTGATGGCGTCCACCCGGTTTTCAAACAACATCGTTGCTCCCTCCACCGGTCTGGCAATATCCGTGCTGCGGGGCGGGACCATCTCTACCAGTACCACCTGCCTTCCCGACACCAGTTTTTCTGAAAGACCCGATTTCTCTCTTTGCTTCACGGGTTCGGGCAACGGTTCATCCGTCACCGGTTTGATCCCGAGTTTGATTGAATGCTGGATCCTGGTCTGTTTCATGGCCAGGGAATTGGCCATTTTGCTGATGTGATCGGGGGTGGTGCCGCAGCATCCGCCCAGCATCCTTACACCTTTATCAATGAAACGCCGGGCATACACGGAGAAATATTCCGGGGTGCTCATATAGATCATCCTGCCATCGGTATACTGAGGCCTCCCGGCATTGGGCATCATACAGACCGGTTTTTTGGTCATGGGGACCACACGCTCAGTGAAATCGAGCATCGGTTTGGGACCCACAGTACAATTGAGGCCGATCAGGTTCGCTTCGCTCGCATCCAGTTTCCGGATCAACTCTTCAAGATCCACCCCGTACCGGGTCTTTCCGTCCTCCCCCACCGTCATCATGGCAATCAGAGGCAGGACACTCACGCTCCTGATGGCGCTGATGGCCTGTTCCATGGCTCTGATATCCTGGAAAGTCTCCAGAATTAACAGATCCACGCCGGACCTTTGCAGCATGCCGGCCTGTTCCGCATACGCCTTAAAAACCATCTCGAGGGTGGATTCTCCCCATGGTTCGATCTCCACTCCGGGAGGTCCCATGGATCCTGCCACATAAGCATTTCCTGCTGCAGCCTCAAGGGCCAGCTTCACCCCTGCGGAATTGATTTCATAGGTCTGCTCAAGCAGGTTGTGCGATTTAAGCTTAAAACGGTTGGCACCGTATGTGTTGGTTTCGATCACCCTGGCTCCCGCCCTGATATATTCCTCGTGAATGGAGCGGATCAGATCGGGTCTGGATAGATTCAATTCATCATAACATTTATCAATAAAGATACCCTTCTCGTAAATGAGTGATCCCATGGCACCATCCAGCAGTACCAGATTCTCCTTGATATATTCGGTGAATGAAATCATTTGCTCCCGGTTCCCAGGATGCTCCCTTTTGAGTCCCCTAAGTTACAGTTTTTTACTCTGCGTCCTCCTGGATGCGATATAGTGAAGCCGGCGGCCCACCTCCGCGTCCCTCCTTACAACTGGATGCAGCTCCTGTTCTTCCAGATCGAACTGATAACCAGCCTCATCCATCAGCAGCACAAGCGTGTTCAAAATCAACAGTGCCTCCAGGGGATCACTGGTCGCATCCAGGGCTGCGGTGATGACCGGAACCGGGTCGGCCACCTGTGCCAGTGCCAGAAATTCTGCTGCCCTGGTCCTGACCAGCAGATCAGGATGATCCAGCAGTTGACGGCTCTTTTCAAAAAACGGCGCAGCTTCCTGCCCAAAAATGGTGCAAACAATCAAACCCCAGTAAATGTCGAGCATATCGCGGGAATAAAGCGCTTCTGAAATCCCCGGCCTGGCCTCCTCAAAGGAGAGCAGACCCAGGTCTGCGATATCGATCAGGTGATCGATTTTTTCCTTGTGTGTTTGCCCGAATTCTACAGGTAGGTCAAATGCCTCCCTGTATAGTATGTTTTCCGGGTAAAAGCTGAGATCCGGCATCTCCCTGACCCAGGCTGAGAGCGTTCTTCTCATTTCCAGGAGCGATTCATGATAGCCGGGGTCGTTTGCCAGGTTCACAGTTTCAAAGGGATCCCGTTCCAGGTCGTACAGGGCTTCTGGTTCACGTCTTTCGAAAAACCGTCGCTGCACCGGATTCAGCGCACCCGCATGAAACATCTCCCTCCATTGCTGATATGCCCGGCACATGTATCGGTAGTTGTTCTGCAACGCATCCACATTGAAGGGCTGGTAGTTGCGGATGTATTTCAGCCTGCCTTTCCTGACTGAACGCACCAGATCGTATTTTTCGTCAAACCGGTCTGCATATCCGAAGGCCATCCTGTGGCCGGCCCGGTCCTTCACCTCATTCCCCAGAAAAGGAACGCCATCCATCTCACGGTGAAGCCCGATTCCGGCCAGATGGAGCAGTGTGGGCCCGAAATCGACAAAACTAACAAAGGTTTCGCTTCGGGTACCCCGTTCCATTTCCACCAGGTGCCGGTACTTTTCGGGGATCCTCACGACCAGCGGAACATGCAATCCCGTTTCGTACAGGTAACCTTTGCTTCCCGGCAATACGCCACCGTGATCACTGAAATAGAAAACAAAAGTATTTTCCAGAATACCCTCGCTCTTCAGCTGCGCGATCACCCGTCCCACAATGGAATCGACAGCGAGAATCTTATCGCGGTAGTATGCAGCAGTAAACCTGAACAATTCCGTATCGGGGTGTTCAGGGAACAAACTGATTTTCAAGGGATCTGTCACCGGTCTGTAACTTTCCATGAGTTCAGGTCCGAAATGGAGCCTGCTTTCATGGGTTTCCGGATGAGATTCCATATGAAAAAAGGGCTGGCCAGGACGCCGGTTACTCCAATGAGCCGAAGGGGAAGACTCATCCCAAGTTCCCGTGGACTTGATGTAATTATAATCTTCTTTGGAGTTGTTGGTGGTGTAGTATCCCGCATTCCGGAGGTAGACAGGGAACATCTGCAATCCTTCCGGCATGGGGACCGGTCTGGATTTCCTGTGAAACTGGGTGCCCGTACGGGGAGCAAAGCAGGAGGAAATAAGCGAGGAACGGGCCACACTGCAAACCGGAGCGTTGGAAAATGCGCGGGTAAATACAATCCCCTGTTCTGCCAGTGCCTCGATATGCGGGGTGGCTATTCCCATGGGATCGAACAATTTCATGTAATGCTTCGAATTGTCCTCTGAAACGATCCATACAAAATTGGGCCTTTCCGGATCTTCAGGAGCCTCAGCCAGGCAGGGTAAGGGAAGCGTGAGCAGCATCAACAGGATAAAGAGTCTGGCATGAAGATCAAAAAATGGTTTCATGTACAACATCAGAGTGAATGATTTGAATGGTTTCGCATCTCAGGATAGGAGGCTCCAAGATCCCTCAGTACCCGATGGAGTTCCCTCCGGAGTGAGTCCGCCATCATGTCGTTTCCCGGGACCAGGTTGTTCTGCTCACCGGGATCGACTGAAAGGTCATACAGTTCCACACTGTGCCCTTCATAAAATTCCAGGAGCTTCCAGTGCTGTTGCCTGATGGCTGAACCGGGCCTCCAGGTAGATCCGTGGTAGTGCGGATAGTGCCAGATCA
>Ga0209536_100010480_pt1 | contig 13674 bp, 13 predicted proteins | sample DeeMarSeWOR28_12_FD_187461 | JGI IMG/M metagenome (GOLD analysis project Ga0209536, IMG submission 187461) | Marine sediment microbial communities from White Oak River estuary, North Carolina - WOR-2-8_12 (SPAdes) (version 2) | ecosystem: Environmental > Aquatic > Marine > Intertidal zone >...
ATATCCAGGTAAATGGCGGCGGCGGGATACCCCGGATAGCCATTATTCGTCATGTCGTGCAGCAGGTTGTGGTCGATTGTGACATGTCCTTCATCTTTTCCACCGGCGGACTTGAAATAGTAAAACTTCCCGAAGCTTCGCCCTGGGCCGAAAAATACAACGCCGGTCCTAAAGTGCGTCTGCCGGACGTTGTTGACACTGAGAAAGGCCAGGTAACAGGTGAAACACCGGGGCGTGGCCCGAGCTGGGGCAGAGAAGCACGACCCGGAACGGCGGAGGTCTATGTCTATCCGAATGCGCGTGGCGACCGGGTTATTGCGGACGTAGTCCGCCTCGACAAGGGACACACCGAGGGCTACGAACCAAAGATTACAGAGGAATTGCTCAAGATGGTGGTGGCGGCACCGGGAGGGAAATTAATGGCACTGGGTCAGGCCAAATAGATATAACGTTGTAACTCTAGTCAATCTATAGCATGGAATTAAAAGAGGGGAGAAATCATCTCCCCTCTTTAAGCGTCGTCTGCTATTCTTGAATACTCATACGCATCAGTCCATATTGGATTTCCATCTTTATCTTTGTGGATAAAAGCATATTTCTTAAAATGTCCTTCTCTTTTGAAGCCTATTTTCTCCAGTAATTTCCAGGATGCAGTATTGTCAGGATTGCACCGGGCCATGATTCTGTGCGCTTTGAAATTCTTAAATACATATTCAGTAAGTGCCGCTGAAGCCTCAGAAGCATAGCCTTGCCGCTGATACGCCGGACTAAAGATATACCCTAACTCCCAGGTCAATTGTTCCTTTGGTTCTATCTGTCCGAGATATACATGGCCAATCATTTTATTATTCTGTTTCAATACCACAGCGAAAAAGTCATTTCCCTTTGACCGTTGCTCCGTCAATGCCTTAGCTTCATCAAGCGTAATAGGTCTTCCCGGCTCAAATATATATGTAACCGGATCAGATAGATACTCATACAGGTCATTGTAATCAGATGCTTCAAATTTACGGACCAATAACCTTTCAGTCTCAATCAACTGGCGTCTCCTGATGAATAGTCATACATTGATAAGGCTGCAGTCGAATACATAATACCCGATGCAGCCCGAAAACAGAAGGAAGCAGACCTTAGTGCTGCCTATTGTACACTATAGTAGGCCTTACTGGACAGACCCTGAACTCCTTCTTGATAAGAATGGCCTGTTATCTGCATTGCGGCAGATTTTGATACTATAATAGATTCTTATGTTGACGCTACTGACCAGATATACCTATAATCGTAACTCGACAATATGAAACCGGGAGAATACTGATGGATAAAGTATCAAAAGAACAAATACTGGACTATGTTGCCCCTTGCTCACTGTTGTGCTATTCCTGTCCCGGATTTACCAGAGGAATTGTCTCTGAACTATCGGGGAGACTGCATAACTACTTTGAAGGGTTTTACGAATTCCGGGTGAATACCTCGCCTGAAGAGAACAAATCGCGTGCTGATTTATTAAGAATGTTTTTAGGGACTCTATCAAGCTTAGCAAAACCGAGATGTAACGGTTGCAGGCACAATCCTGATCCCGATTCCTGCATAAAAGGTTGCTTTATTCTTGAGTGTACGCAAGAACAAGGAATCGATTATTGCGGTGAGTGCAAATTATTCCCATGCAGCAAAGTAGATACCACTCTATTCAATCCTGTTGTCCATAACCGCTGGATAAAGGGAAATAAGCGGATTGGGGAAGTTGGCGTAGAGCAATTTTTCGAAGAAACAAAGGGTAAATCACATTATATCGATTGGGTGAGAGATGAAAATCAATAAATGGTGGAGCTGAGGGGATTCGAACCCCTTACCTATTGAATGCCATTCAATCGCTCTCCCAATTGAGCTACAGCCCCACAGGGATATTCTAACACTCAAGTGCTGGTTTTTGCTACCTTTACGTTGAAAGTCAGCTGGTCATCTTCCAGGTCAACCATAACGGTATCACCGTCTTTGAACTCGCCAGCCAGCACCTTACCGGACAAGGGATTCTCCACGTAGCGCTCAATGGCACGCCTCAGTGGTCGCGCCCCGTACTGCGGGTCATAACCGGCTTTGGCCAGCCATGATTTGGCTTCATCGGTCAGTTCCAGGTCCAGTTTACGCTCGCCCAGGCGCTGCTGCAGGTCTTTGACCATCAGGTCGACAATCTGCCGCAGTTGCTCCTCGCTCAGTTCGTGGAAGACGATAACCTCATCTAGCCGGTTGAGGAACTCGGGCCGGAAGGTCTTCCTGACCTCAGCCAGCACCTTCTCTTTCATGTCTTCGTAACTCTTATTATGAGCGGCATCACCCTTACGGCTGGTAAAACCAAGAGCTCCCTCACGCCTGATGAGCTCGACGCCGGCGTTACTCGTCATGATAATCACAGTATTTTTGAAGTCCACCGTCCGACCGTGGCCATCGGTCAACCGACCGTCATCGAGAAGCTGGAGCAAGGTATTGAATACCTCGGGATGGGCCTTCTCGATTTCGTCGAGGAGGATGACACGATAAGGACGCCGTCTTACTGCCTCAGTAAGCTGACCGCCCTCCTCGTAGCCTACATAGCCCGGCGGCGCCCCGATAAGACGCGACACCGTGTGCCTCTCCTGGTACTCGGACATGTCCAGACGTACCATGGCGTTCTCGTCGTCGAACATAAACTGGGCCAGGGCCCGCCCCAGTTCGGTCTTGCCGACGCCGGTCGGGCCGAGGAAAACGAAACTGCCGATTGGCCGTCTCGGGTCTTTCAGTCCCGCCCGGCTCCTCCGTATCGCTTCGGAAATAGCGGTAACGGCTTCTTCCTGATTGATTAACCGCTCGTGGATGCGTTCCTCCATGTGGAGCAGCTTCTCCGCCTCACCTTCGAGCATCTGCGAAACGGGTATGCCGGTCCATTTAGAGATAAGTTCGGCAATATCATCGGCAGTCACTTCACCACTGATTTTTTCCTGCTGGAGCCAGTTGTTCTTGGCCTTGTTGTACTCATCCTCAAGACGTAACCGCTCCGCTTTCAACTGGGCAGCACCCTCATAGTCCTGCCGCTGGGACGCGGCTTCCTCCTCATTGGTAAGTTGATGCACCCGTTGCTCTAAAGACTTGACCTCAGGTGGAGCGCTCTCCGTATCGATGCGCAGCTTGCTGGCAGCCTCATCAATGAGGTCAATCGCTTTATCCGGCAAAAACCTGTCAGAAACATAGCGCTGGCTCAGTTGAGCAGCCGCCTCCAGTGCTTCGTCGGTTATTTTGACCTTATGGTGGGCTTCATATCTCGGACGCAACCCCCGGAGCATTTCAATCGTATCCTCAACACTCGGCTCGCCAAGAAAAACCGGCTGCAAACGCCGCTCCAAGGCTTTGTCCTTCTCGATAAATTTCCGGTATTCATCCAGAGTAGTAGCGCCGATACACTGCAATTCTCCGTGAGCCAGTGCCGGCTTCAGCATATTACTGGCGTCAATTGCCCCCTCGGCAGCACCGGCACCAACCACGGTATGAATCTCGTCAATAAACAGTATAATCTCACCCTGCCCCTGACGGACCTCATCCATCACAGCCTTGAGTCTTTCCTCAAATTCGCCACGGAATTTGGTGCCGGCTACCATCGCCCCCATATCCAGGGCCACCACTCTGTGTCCTTTGAGAGAATTCGGCACGTCATCGGCGGCAATCTTCTGTGCCAATCCTTCGGCAATGGCAGTCTTACCGACTCCAGCCTCACCGATGACCACTGGGTTGTTCTTGGTACGCCGGGAGAGTACCTGCATTACCCTCTTTATCTCATCCTCTCGACCAATAACGGGGTCGAGCTTGCCCTGCCGGGCCAGCTCGGTGAGGTCACGACCGTACTTTTCCAAAGAACGGTATTTGCTTTCCGCCCGGGCATCGGTAACGCGATGTCCGCCCCGCAGCTTCTGCAATGCCGAATATACCTTCTCCCGGTCAATACCGAAACTTCGCATGATGGCGGCTGTCTCTCCCCTGTCTTCACTGGCCATGGCAATCAGCAGGTGTTCGGTGCCGATAAACTCGTCCTGAAGTCTTTTCGACTCAGCCTCGGCATTAGAGAAGAGAGCCCCGATGCGCGGTGTCGCATATATCTGGGATACCTCATAAGAAACCTTGGGCATCCCCTCAAGAACAGATATTACCTGTCGCTCCACGGCGGTAGCGTCAACACCCAGCTCGCCGAGGATATCCTTGACCAGGCCCTTCTCCTGCCGGAGCAGCACCAGGAAAATATGCTCTACATCCCACTGGTTATGACGGAACTGCGCCACCAGTTGTTGCGAATTAGTAATTGCCTCCCAGGCCTGTTCTGTGAATCGCTCTTGCCTCATCTCACACCTCCCTCAGCTTGTTCCTGACCACCAAAGTTGACCGTCAGGAATTCAACTATCCTCTGTTGTACCTCGGGATATTCCCAATTATAGTCATGTCCCGGGGCATTAATACAGTAGGTAAATTTCTTCGGTTCGCCCCGCAACCGGAACTCGACCCACCGGTATGGGGCTGTAATATACGACTTGAATCCCTTCCACAGGTCACGATTGCACATAGGGTCGGGCATCAATCCATTACTATCAATCGCCAGTGTCTTTTTCGTTACCAAGCGACGTTTCATGTGCGGAAAGAATATACCTAACTCAATGCTATAGACCGGCTGGGAATCATCCAGTTCCCGCATTACGGCATTACTGAAGGCTGCTCCCTGGCTGGCCCCAATCAATACTATCTTTAGGTCACGTAGGTGACTGGTGAGAAACTTTAATTTGGCTGCCAATACCCTTGCCTGAAAGGACTCCCCCTTGAAAAAAAAGAGCGCTTCCTTTCTGATATCCCGCATGTGACGCCAGAAGTTATTACCGCTACGGAAGTACTGAACCAGTACCCATGTCCGCTTCAATTCATCCATGGTGTCAGTGACACCGGTGACAATGCTTTTCTCCCAGTCCAGACATTCCGGGAAAACCGTATTACCCCAGCCTCCAGGGTTATGAATCAGGAGAAATTCTTTATCCCGGGCCTGACCGAAAGCATTCCAGAGCCAATCAACGAACTGGACGCGTTTCTTATCACCAACCGTCACAAACTGACCGACGAGACGGTCGATCTCTCCCTGCAAAGCTGATTCATCACTGACCATGTCCAGATAACCTTTCAAGAGTGATATACTTCTGCGCCACCGGGTATTCCTCTTTGCTTGAGGTATATCTTATCACCTTTCTGCCAGATCCAGAGGCGGTGCTCGGGTACCAGCCAACCAGCAAAGGACTGCCGGGACGGATAGGCGATAAAAACCGCGTCAGCCACCCGGTTGAGCTCATCCAATGCCCGTTCGGCATCCCCGATAGTCGGCATATGTTCAAGTAGATGGCTGGCAAAAGCCGCCCCGAAGGTATTATCCGCAAAAGGGATATTGGTAACATTGCCAACTACCGCACACGAATGACCATAAACCGCACGACGGTCAATGTCAAGGCAAACGTCACCGCCACCATGAGCCGGCTTGTTAAACCAGCGACGGGCAGATTTCACACCCCACGGGCCGGGGACCACCAGAAGTGGCTTGCCTGTCTTCCGGGCATAGTCATCAGCCGCCCGGTATTGCTGGTTCTTATCTCGAATTTCGCCCATCCATACAATAAACTGCCAGATGCCTACAGCTCCCAGTATCGCTAATATTACATACAGGACTACCTGCACTACCCTGTCTCCTTCCTTTTCACACTCCCAGCCACGAGAACAGCGAATTCAGTCCGTAATAACCACAGAAGGCAATTATCAGACTCTTGAGGCCTGTACCCAGGAAAGAAAAAAGCAAGAACTTATGGGGCGGATAACGGAGGGCGGCAATGGCAATCGACATCGGGAGGTGAATGGGATTGGGTATCAGCGACATAAGAAAAACAGCCAGCGAACCATGCCGCTCCGCATATGCCATTCCCCGGTCATACAAACGGCTGCTGAACTTACTGGTAATCTTTTCAGAAAAAGTCCGTCCCCCATAACCAATCATGTAAGTAATAAACTGCCCTGTGGTAGCACCCAGACCCGAGAGTAAACCGACCCATACCGGGGCCAGTACACCATAGTCCTCAGCGATAAGACCCGGCAGCGTGAATACCAGAAGCCAGTATGGTACCGGAATAGCGGTGACGCTGAAAGTACTGCCAGCAATAAATGAGACAATCAGCACACCCAGAAGACCAAACCTGGCCAGGTATTCGGTATCAGTTATCTCATCTTTATAATAAACAGCGGTAACACAGAGGGCAATAGTAGCCGCTATGGCTAAGATGCCGAGTAATATCTCCTTTTTCGACCACCGTCGCTTAGCTTCTTGCTCCATCGGCTCACTATCTTTCCTCTACTTAATGAACCTGAGCAGCTTGCCGTCCCGATCGTTAAGAGAAAACAGCCCCTCGGTATAGCTCAGAACCTTATCCTCTTTCATGCCATCATGTATTACTAGAGTACCCTCTCGCCGCAACACCCGGTGCACCTCCTCAAGGACAGCCCGTCTGTCCTGGACCTCATGCAGGACATCGCACATCCATACCACATCCACGCAGACATCCGGCAGACCGGTATCACATTCGGAGAGTATTACCTCAATATTAGTCAGCCCTTCCTTCCTTGACCTCTTGGTCACCACCTCAAGTTGACGGGGAAAGCAATCCAGAGCAAATACCTTCCCGTTTTTCCCCACCATCCTGGCAGCGGGAATGCTGAAACATCCGGTACCACACCCGTAGTCGAGAAAGGTCTGCCCTTCCGCCACCAGTCGCATCTGCTGCCATTTGCGCACAATGCTGTTCCGACTGTATAGACTCCGCCACAACGGCCACCAGTATACCCAGATAGCATAGTGGACCCTGTACAACGGACTTAATCGCCTGGCGACAAATTGCTCAATATGCTCGATAATACTACTCCTGAGACGTCCGCCTCACCGTCACCGATCGATTTTTCCCATAGTATAGCAAGAATCTCTACGTAAGGACAATACATTGTCAGGCACTACAGGCATGGCACTGTCAGGAAACAAAACGGGGCAGAGGACAGAGACTGACGTCTACGGCTCTTCACCCTTGAGAACATCGGTCAAAATACCGAGGAGCTGCTTGAGTATGCGCGCCGTAGCTCCCCAGATTACATTATCCTGATAGTGATAGTAGTACTGGTCAATCTCCTTACCATCGAGGATATCCTTGCCCCGTCGAACATTGCTCTCGTCGAGGAGCGCCGCAATAGGTACCTCGATAATCTCCTCAGTCTCCCACTCATCCACCTTAAATTGATAAGGCCACGGTATCCTGGCAACAAAGGGCGATATTACATAGTTGGACCCGATTGTGCGGAAATCGTCGAGCTCCCCGAGCACCTCGACATCCTCAGCCATCAAACCGACTTCCTCGGTAGCCTCCCGGAGGGCGGTCTGTAACAGATTTTCGTCCCCTTCTTCGTAGGCCCCGCCAGGGAAGGATATCTGACCCTTATGATCTCTAACACGGTCAGTCCTCTGGATGAAAAGGATATAGGGCTGTCCCTGTTTGCGGTATATCGGTATCAGCACCGCCGAGAGCACCCGCCGAGGGTCGGAGATGCTGAGTTTCTGCCTCCGGGAAAGGGCTTGCTTTAGTTTCTGCTCCATGCCTTATATACTATCACCACCCGCCAGCCGAGACAATCAGACTATAGATTGCATGGATGTATGGTTGAATATAATATAGAGAACCTGGCAGACGAGCCATGCGTAAGGAGGAGATCGATGAGGCAGGCGTCAGACCAAGACGATGTGAAAACAACCGCTTCGGCGATAATTGCTGAGATTCAAGCGCTACCTGTTAGAAGAACAGCAAACCGGCGGGCAGTGCGACGTAAGCACTCCCAAAGACTCAGGCAGGCGACACCCGAGTTCGTTCTTGACGTGGCGAGGGAACTGTTTCGGAACTACGGCCAGCGTGGGCTTGCCTGCGAATTAATTGCGAACCACAAAGCAGCTTTTGAGCGTATCGGAGAAGCAGAACTGGAGGAGTTCGGTCAGGGTATCAATAGCTGGGGCTCCGTGGATACCTTCGCCCGCATCCTGGCAGGACCGGCCTGGTTGAACGGACAGGTCTCCGATGAGGTAATTCACAGGTGGGCCCGCTCAGAAGACCGATGGTGGCGGCGAGCAGCCCTGGTAAGCACGGTAGCGCTGAATATAAGGTCGCAGGGTGGTTATGGTGATGTCCCCCGTACCCTTAAGGTGTGTCGGCTGTTAGTAGACGATGCTGATGATATGGTGGTAAAGGCGATGTCATGGGCATTAAGGGTTTTGGTCGTGCATGACCCGGATGCCGTGCGCGGGTTCTTGAGTGAGTATGACGATGTTCTGGCAGCGCTGGTGAAGCGAGAGGTGAGGAATAAGCTCACGACCGGGCTGAAGAATCCCAGATTAAGGAAGAATTAGGACAGTAAAAAGCTATTGACAATGGCCATCTGCTTTTCTATACTGCGCGATATGTCTAAATCGGAGGCGCGCAGCTCATGAATCACCAAGAATTAGTAGACTGGCTGTTCCAGAATGGTGGCCCGGCTATCCGTTACCGGACGGCAACCGAACTCTTGCCGTCATCTGATGGAGTCGATATCGCTAAACTGAGAGAGGAATTACTGCAGAGTCAGCTGGTCAAGACGTGGCTGGAACGGTTTACCCCGGGCAGAGGTATTAAAAGTCTGCACGGCAACAAATCTACAACGCTTGAGAATGTCATGGGCAAGCTCACCGACCTGGGGTGCCGCAAAGGTATGGCGGAATTCGACCAGCAGACAAGTCCATTCCGCCGGTGGTTGCAGGATAATGCCGAACGTCTGCCAATAGATGTCCATGACAACGCTTCTCGAGTCTGGATTGCCGTCTTCCTGGCACGTGCCGGATATACTGATGAACCCGCGGTGGGTAAAGTGCTGAGAAATCGTCTGGAGACAATCTACGACTTCGCTCGCCAGGGCATTTACAACATCTATGTTAACCCGGCTGACTACCCGCGGATGCCACGAAACTTTCAGAGTAAACCGCTTGTTAACCCAGCGTTAACCAGGGTTGATAATAATTGCCTGCCCTCGATATACGACATTATCGGTCTGGCAGCTTACTTACCTAAATGCGGGACTGAAGACGACCGGGAAAAGGCAGATACTATTATCAACTACATACTGAATGACCGGTATCAGAGGCTGGCACCGGGATACGGAGTTTTAAGAACAGAGGATGGCCGGTACTACGCTATAGGTTGGAGTGTTAATCTGCCAGGGTACTTTGGCGCTCCTTCTGACGACACAAGTCCCCACCAGGTGACACCTGAGACGAAAGGTGCCTTTGTCCAGCGCCTCGTGTTGGTGGGGCAGTTCCCGGCAGCCCGGGGGCATCCGTGGTTTGTCAACGGTCTACAGCACCTTCAGGGTTTTCAGACGGAACAAGGTACATATCTGTTCCCACGCCCATACCTTCAGGAGAAGAACAACGGCTACTGGGTAAACGGCGCCTGTATGGGGTTGGAAGAAGACCGAAAGACAAAACTTGCCATCGAGCTGGAGTCAACATTCTGGATGGTAATGCTCCAGTCTTTAGCTTCAGCGCAATAATCACGCATAACACTTGACAATTTCACATTTATCCTTTTATAATCAGAATGACTTGTTGTGGTTTCACGTGCCCCGCATATATTCCTAATGCAAGGTTATTTCTTTACCTGACATTTTATTTCCCTGTATGTCAAAGTATATCTTTGTAACTGGTGGTGTAGTTAGTTCAGTAGGCAAGGGTATTACTGTCGCTTCAATCGGCACTCTCCTCAAGAGTCGTCAGGTTACCGTGACCATACAAAAGCTTGACCCATATCTCAATGTTGACCCGGGAACGATGTCACCCTATCAGCACGGTGAGGTGTTCGTTACTCAAGACGGCGCCGAGACCGACCTTGACCTGGGCAACTACGAGCGGTTTATCGATGATGACCTGACCGCTGACTCCAATGTTACGTCGGGCCAGATATACAGTTCCGTCATCGCCAGAGAAAGGCGTGGCGATTTTCTGGGTGGTACCATCCAGGTGGTACCCCATGTTACCGGGGCTATCAAGGAGCAGTTCGTGAGGCTGGCAGAACAATCACAGGCAGATGTGGTTATCATCGAGGTCGGTGGTACTGTCGGTGATATTGAGGGGCAACCCTTCCTCGAGGCTATTCGTCAAATGAGAAACGATGTTGGCCGTGATAATGTGCTCTATGTCCACGTTACATTGCTGCCCTACCTCAACTCTACCCAGGAATTAAAGACAAAACCCACGCAACACAGTGTTAACGAGCTTCGCCGTATCGGTATCCAGCCGGACATTATTATCTGCCGTGCCGACCTGCCGATACCGGAAGGAATCAGAGACAAGATATCCCTCTTCTGCGATGTCGACCGTGAGGCTGTTATTCCCCTACCAACAGTTCCCACCATATATGAAGTACCGCTGCACCTGGAAGAAGCAGGGTTGGGACAACTGGTCGTTGACAAGCTTGGTATTGAAGCACAACCGGCCGAGCTGAGTCAGTGGCAGGAACTGGTCAATCGCCTCAACGAGCCCCGTGAACCGGTGAATATCGCCCTGGTAGGCAAATATGTCGAGCTACAGGATTCCTATTTTTCCGTACGTGAGGCACTATATCACGCTGCCCTGTTCCATCACAGGGAACTCAATCTCTCCTGGGTCCACTCTGAAGAATTAAGAGAGGACAATATCCACACAGCCTTACGCTCCGCCCAGGGCATTATTATCCCCGGTGGCTTCGGTGTCAGGGGAATAGAGGGAATGATAAAGGCTGCCAGATATGCCCGCACTAACAACATCCCGTATCTGGGGCTGTGCCTCGGACTGCAGGTAATGGTGATTGAGTTTGCCCGCTATGTCTTCGACTCAGACAGGCCGAATTCCACGGAATTTGATGAGGTTACACCTTACCCGGTTATTGACCTGATGCCTGACCAGGATATGGAGCAAATGGGCGGGACGATGCGCCTCGGTAATTACCCCTGCCATCTGCTCGACCACAGCCGTGCTGCCAGGGCCTACGGTCAGAACCTGATTCAGGAGCGTCATCGCCACCGTTACGAGTTTAACAATAAATTCCGTGACCAGCTAGCGGAAAGGGGAATGGTCTACAGCGGGTTATCACCGGACAATAGACTGGTGGAAATCTGTGAGCTGGCCGACCACCCGTGGATGGTCAGCTGCCAGTTTCATCCCGAATTCGGCTCACGACCCCATCGACCCCACCCCCTGTTTCGTGATTTTATCGGCATCGCCAAAGACTTGCTACGGGAGGGTGCTCAGCCGTCACTACCCCTCTCATAGTAATGCTCATATAAAATACCCCGGCTACGGGGGAGAGAAAGACAGGTTAATTTCTTACAGGTGAAAACGTAAATGCGTATCTTTCTGGACACAGCCAATATTGACGAGATACGGGAGGCAGCCAGCCTGGGTATAATCAGTGGTGTGACCACCAACCCCAGCCTCGTATCAAAGGAAGCCACGGCTGACTATGAAACGGTTATCAAAACCATCTGCTCTATCGTCAGCGGGTCTGTTTCTGCCGAGGTCCTGGCCGAAGATGCCGATTCCATGATTGAGGAGGCCCGCGTCAAGGCATCCTGGGCACCAAATGTGACTATAAAAATACCGGTCACCGCCGCCGGGCTGAAGGCAACATCTGTCCTGAGCAAAGAAAAAGTGGATATTAATATGACTCTCTGCTTCTCGGTAAACCAGGCAATGCTGGCCGCCCTCGCCGGGGCTGCCTATGTCAGCCCGTTTGTCGGCAGACTGGATGATGTCGGCCATGACGGTATGCAACTGGTCAAAGATATCGTCGATATCTACAAGCACTATGAGTTTAACACCAAGGTAATCGCTGCCAGCATCCGCCACCCTCTACACTGCGTGACGGCCGCCAAGGCCGGTGCCCATATTGCTACGGTACCCTACAGCGTATTGATGCAGATGATACGGCACCCGCTAACCGATGTTGGCATCGAACGTTTTCTCAGCGACTGGCGGAGGGTTTCGGGACAATGACAACACAGGAAAATCCTGAGGAGGGACAGGGAACATCAACAACAAGGGAGACCACGAGAATGGACATCAGTCAACTAGAAACTAAAAGCATAGAAGAATTGGTCGAGCTGGCGAAAGAGATGGACCTATCCGACTACTCTGAGCTCAGCAAGCAGGACCTCACCATGCGGCTCCTCCAGGCGGAAGCCGAGCAGCAGGGCAATATCTTCTGCGGCGGCATCCTGGAGATAATGAACGATGGTTACGGATTTCTGCGACAGAGTTCCCTGCTACCCAGTTCCTCTGACATCTATGTATCACAATCTCAGATACGGCGCTTCGGTCTGCGCGTTGGTGACATGGTTGCTGGGCAGGGCAGACCGGCCCGGGCCGGTGAGAAGTATTACAGCCTGTTGCGGATAGAGGCAGTCAATGACATCAACCCTGAGCTTGCCAAGAACCGACCATATTTCAACCAACTTGTTCCCACCTTCCCCGACAGACTCGTCAATCTTGAGATCCCCAACGATAACCTGTCTACCCGGCTGATCAACCTTATAGCCCCCATCGGCCGCGGCCAGCGCGGACTGATTGTTTCGCCACCCAAGGCAGGCAAAACAATGCTACTCAAGTCAATCGCCAATGCCGTCAATACCAACTACGATGACATTCACGTCATGGTATGTCTCATCGGTGAGCGCCCCGAAGAGGTCACCGATATGAAGCGCTCTGTCAGGGGTGAGGTAATCAGCGCCACCTTTGATGAGCCGGTGGAGAACCATACCCGCGTGGCAGAGCTGGCACAGGAGCGAGCCAAACGACTGGTGGAGAGTGGACGGGATGTATTTATCCTGCTTGACGGTATCACCCGCCTTACCCGCTCCTACAACCTGGCAATGCCCTCAAGCGGCCGCACCCTCTCCGGCGGTATTGACCCATCCGCTCTGTACCCAGCCAAGCACTTCTTCGGCGCCGCCCGAAACACCGAGGAAGGCGGCAGCCTGACAATACTGGCTACCTGTCTGGTCGACACCGGCAGCCGTATGGACGACCTCATCTACGAGGAATTCAAGGGCACCGGCAACATGGAGGTCCACCTTGACCGCCGGCTGGCACAACGTCGTATCTACCCAGCAATAGACATCGAGCAAAGCGGTACCCGGCGCGAGGAATTACTCCTCGACGAGAATACCCTGAAGCAGGTCTGGCTCCTGCGGCGCATGGTAGCCATGATTTCCGCCGACTCAACCAACTTCGTTGAAGGCACCGAACGCTTGCTCGAACGCTTGCGGCGTTCCAAAGACAATGCCCAGTTCCTGGCTAATCTGATGAAGGACGCCGAATAAGCAGGCAAGGTCATAACACCTTTTCTCACAAGCGAAATGGTTACAAACATTTTCCAAGGGGGACACCCCTCTTTGACTCCCCAAAACGGTGGGAGAGCAATTCCTTACGCAAGCACCTTCACACCTTATAGGCCTGCCTCACTATCAGGTGAGACACTCTTTATTCTGGCCTCAGGTTAATAAGGGGATCTGAGAGAGATACAACCTCCTGAGTCA
>Ga0209536_100010481_pt1 | contig 13673 bp, 10 predicted proteins | sample DeeMarSeWOR28_12_FD_187461 | JGI IMG/M metagenome (GOLD analysis project Ga0209536, IMG submission 187461) | Marine sediment microbial communities from White Oak River estuary, North Carolina - WOR-2-8_12 (SPAdes) (version 2) | ecosystem: Environmental > Aquatic > Marine > Intertidal zone >...
GAAAGCATATTCAATACATCAGATTACCCGGACCTGCTCGTTGGCCTCGGTGAGCCAGATGATGCCGCAGTCTGGCGACTGGATGAGCAGCGTGCCCTGGTTGTAACCACGGATTTCTTCACACCAGTAGTTGACGATCCTTTCGATTACGGAGCTATTGCCGCTGCAAACAGCCTGTCAGATATATATGCCATGGGTGGAAAACCTTTTTTGGGCTTAAATATCGCTGCCTTGCATCCGGATTTACCAGCAGAAATTTCCAGCGAGATTTTACGCGGCGGTGCTGAGAAGGCGCGTGAGGCTGGCATGGTCATCGCTGGAGGCCATACCATCCAGGATAAAGAACCCAAGTATGGATTGATCGCCTTGGGTTTCTTGGACCCTGAGAAGATGATCACCAAGCGAGGTGCAAAGGTTGGTGACCGGTTGGTATTGAGCAAACCTTTGGGTTTTGGCACCACGACTACCGCGCATAAAAATGGAAAAGTAGATCTTGATGATCTTGCAGAAGCAGTTGATTGGATGAAGCGCCTCAACAAGACCGCCAGCGATCTGGGACTTGAATTCGGCCTGGAAGGTGGAACAGATATTACGGGCTTCGGTCTCCTAGGCCATAGTTATGAAATGGTCCAGGGTTCTGGCGTGGGACTTCGCTTCAATTTCGGTCGCATCCCCCTCCTCACCGGTGCCCAGAAATATGCACACGATTGGATCTTTCCAGGTGGATCACACGATAATAAGGCGTATTTTGGATCGCATGTAGAATTTGCTCCCCAGATCGAGGAGTCATCCCGCATGCTGCTTTATGACGCCCAGACCAGCGGTGGTCTCCTGATGTGCGTACCGCCTGGTAAACTGGAACCCCTGTTGGCAAAGGCGAAGGAGCTAGGGCAGGAACTCTGGGATATTGGTGAAGTGGTTGAAGGTGATTTTATCCATGTGAGCGACTGAAATTGGTTTCCTCTGTTGACAAGCTCAATACCACGCAGAATTGCTGTAACCCAACGAAAAACGACTTAACCTGCTCGAATTAAGCATGACACCATCAAAAAATCCAACATATCATTCTCGCCGCTCGATGGTCATGGGAACCCGGGGCATGGTCGCAGCCTCGCAACCGCTTGCGGTTGCGGCTGGGATAGAAATCCTTGACCAGGGTGGCAGTGCAGCTGATGCAGCAGTCGCTGTTGCAGCAGCATTAAATGTCACGGAACCCACATCTACTGGCATTGGTGGTGACTGTTTCGCACTCTATTTCAATGCAGTAGACCATCAGGTAAGTGCCCTGAACGGATCCGGGCGTGCACCTGCTGCACTGACTTTGGAGCGGGTAAGAGCTGAGGGCTTTACCCAGGATCTGCCGCCATTTCATCCATACACCATCACCGTTCCTGGTGCCTGTGCTGGCTGGTGTGACTTGGTAAGTAAATTTGGTCACCTTGAGATGGCACAGGTCCTGGCACCTGCCATCCGTCTTGCCGAAGATGGTTTCCCCGTCGCGCCGCTCACCGCTTATTTTTGGGCAAGGGGTGCAGCACGCCAGCTAAAAAGCGCACCTGGTGGGGAGGAATTAACCATTGATGGACGTGCCCCTTATGTGGGCGAAATCTTCCGCAACCCAGGTCTGGCAAGAACCTTCCATACAATCTCTGAAGGGGGCAAAGATGCCTTTTATCTGGGGCCTATTGCTGAAGCCATTGCACAGGTCGTGACAAAAGCCGGCGGCTGCCTGGGGACCAGTGACCTCGCTGAACATGTAAGCACCTGGGATATTCCCATCAGCACTACCTACCGGGGCTTGCGGGTCTGGGAATGTCCACCGAATGGGCAGGGATTGGCAGCCCTGTTAGGTTTAAACCTACTCGAAGGTTTCGATCTGGCCGATATACCACCCTTATCAACTCTGCGCTTACATCTGGAAATTGAGGCCATGCGCCTGGCTTTCGCTGACACCAGCTGGTACGTTGCCGATCCAGTTTACAACCCAGCACCTCTCGACCAGCTGCTATCCAAGGAGTACGCAGCTGAGAGGCGCCAGCTGATCGATCCAAACCGGGCAAATCCCGATCAGCATTACGGGACTCCCACATCGAGTTCAGATACAGTTTATCTCAGCGTTGTTGATGGTCAAGGGAATGCCTGCTCATTCATCAACAGCAACTACATGGGATTTGGTACTGGGATTGTGCCTGCCGGTTGGGGGTTCAGCCTTCAGAACAGGGGTCACAATTTCCGCTTAGACCCCGAGCACCCAAATTCACTTGCTCCCAGGAAGCGTCCTTACCATACCATTATCCCTGCAATGGCAACTCAATCTTGGCATGGTGGAAAACAAGAGCTGTATGCCAGCTTCGGCGTTATGGGAGGATTCATGCAGCCTCAAGGCCACCTGCAAGTCGTGATCGCCATGCTGGATGACAACCTCGATCCCCAAGAATCTCTCGACCAGCCCCGGTTTTGCATTTCCGATGGCGAAACAGGGGGAAACGTGGACCTGGAGATTGGAATTCAACCAGAAATCATCGGTGAATTGGCTGCGCTCGGTCACGCAGTAAATGAAGTCAGCGGGCATGAACGAGTCGTTTTCGGTCGCGGTCAGGTTATCCGCCGCGATCCCAAAAGTGGTGTCCTTTTTGCTGGTAGCGATCCACGCGCGGATGGATGTGCGATGAGCCTCTAATCCATCTCCCGGGCACCCACATGATATAATCTCCCGGGTTTAATAGTTCCATTGAAAAATAATACTTAGTTCTGGAAGGAGATATAGAAGATGTTAATCAGCAAAGAGTTAGAAGCTGCTATGAATGCACAGGTTGGGCGCGAATTTGGTGCCAGCCTGCAGTATGTCAATATCGCCACCTACTTCGATTCAGACGATTTACCGCAGCTCGCCGCATTCTTTTACCGCCAAGCGGAAGAAGAAAAAATGCACGCCATGAAGTTTGTTCACTATATCGTTGAGGCTGGCGGTCAGGTACGCGTCCCCGCAGTGGATGAACCGAAGTACGATTTTAAATTTGCCAAGGAAGCTGCTCAGGCGGCATTAACTTGGGAAGAAGAAGTCACAAAACAGATTAACGAGCTAATGGACCTGGCCATCGAACAAAACGATCATATTGGACAGGAATTCCTGCGCTGGTTTGTCAGCGAGCAGCTGGAAGAAGTCTCCACGATGAATACCTTGCTTACAACGATTGATAGGGCTGGAGATAACCTGCTTTGGGTCGAGGATTATCTGGCTCGCAATCCCATAGTTCCTGAAGGACACGAAGCAGTTTAATTCGGCGTTTCAGCCTGATTTTTTATAAGCGGATGACATTCTATTTCCGGAATGCACATCCGTTTTTATTTATCCTTGCTGGGGTAGATAATCTGAAATACGAGGTACGAATTTCCCAACAGAATTCGAAGAATTAATTCCCTATTTGTGGCGTACAAGAAACCGGGGCAAGTCATAAAAAAAGGCATCTCTCAATAAAGATGCCTCACATATAAATAGGTTGGTCTAAATGGGTCTATGCGGCAGCTGACTCCACGCGCACATTCGGGAAAAACTGGCGTATTGTTCCTTCAACCCAACCATGAAGTGTGCTAGGCAGCAACGGGCAACCGAGGCACGCACCCCCGAGCCTAACTTTGACCACTTCACCGTCGAAATCAACCATCTCAACCGAACCCCCATGGTATTGTTCGATGTATGCACTCAGGCGTTCGATGAGCACCTGCATGCGCTCCTCATCAGAAGCTTCAGGGACATTATTTTCGTCAACCATCACTTATTTCGCCTCCAGGTGAATACCATTGCGCAATCCATTTTCAAGCAATTGTAACACCTGTGGATGATTGCTCTCAAGTCTTTGGGCGACAACCTCTGCCATGCGGTCAACGAACTGGTTGCCTGTTTCTGGATGTTCTGCACAAAGCATCTGCAAGTCAGCGCCGCGCACCCGCATCAACTCCGTAAATTCTGTACATATGGCAGCCGAGGTATAACTGCGCCGCCCAATCACAGCAGACCAGCCGATCATTCCCCCTGGCTTAATACGGGCAATCACGAGGTCTTCCCCATCATCCGGCTTGAAATGAATAGCGACTTCACCGGAAACCAGAAGGTAAAAATAGGTTGCTGGTTCCCCCTGTTCGAACAAAACCGTACCTGCATGGCATTCACTTGGTACAAACAGGGGTCGCAACAAATCCATCTGGTCTTTAGAAAAACCATCGAATAATGGGAACTGCTGTAGGAGATCGTCAGACATGATTAACACCTTCTAGTGATTACAATGTAATCTTTCCCTGATTTATCTCCAAGTGGCAAATATCCTCAAACCACTGACAAACATCACCTGCCTTGGGACATTCATCCTCCCAGCAATATAATCTAGCTCCACAATTTAGAATACATAATTAATTGCAATAACAAGGTGCGGTGTAAATGAAAACGCTCCTTGATACAAGGAGCGTAGCAAATCGATATTAAACGGTTGATCGACTAACCTTGGCTTTCTACAGGTTGAATGTTCTCGGCTGGGATTGGTTCACTAACCGGGCGAAATACCAGCAGGTTAGTTTCTTGATCGACATCAACAATCACCTTATCACCAGATTTGAACTCACCGCTCAAAAGGCTTATGGATAGGGGGCTTTCGACGTGTTTTTGCAGAGCGCGCCGCAGCGGACGGGCCCCAAAAGCAGGATCATAGCCCTCGTTGGCCAACCATTCTCGTGCCGCTGGAGTTAATTCAACCGACAAATCATGGTCGCAAAGACGTTCCTGGATCTCTTCCATCTGCAGGTCCACGATCTGCTGCATTTGTTCCTTGGATAATGAAGAGAAGGTGATGATTTCATCGATCCGGTTTAGAAATTCAGGTCGAAAAGTTTCTTTTAGCGCTTTCTCAATTTTGCTGTGCGCTTCTCGTTCATCCTTATCAGCCGAACCCTGCAGGAAGCCCAACGCGCCAGACTTGTTGATGTACTCGGTACCAAGGTTGCTGGTCATGATCAATACTGTATGACGGAAGTTGACCACCCGCCCTTGACCATCAGTCAACCTCCCATCATCCAGGATTTGAAGCAATGAGTTCCACACTTCTGGATGCGCTTTCTCGATTTCATCAAAAAGCACTACCCGGTAAGGGCGCCGGCGGACAGCTTCAGTTAATTGTCCTCCTTCTTCGTACCCCACGTACCCCGGAGGTGCACCGAACAATCTCGAAACAGCATGTTGTTCGCGGTATTCACTCATGTCGATGCGTACGATAGCATCCAAGTCATCAAACATGAACTCTGCCAACGCTTTTGCCAACTCTGTTTTCCCAACGCCGGAAGGTCCAATAAAGATAAATGATCCGATCGGGCGGCGGGGATCTTTGAGACCGGAGCGGGCACGGCGGATTGCATCGGAAATGGCATTGATCGCTTCGTCCTGACCAATGATGTGCTCATGCAGCCGTTCTTCCATGTGCAACAGCTTCTCGGATTCGGTCTCCATCATCTGGCTGACTGGAATTCCTGTCCATTGGGCAACGACTTCTGCGATATCGTTTTCATCTACCACTTCATCCAGCTCATGTTCTCTTTCCCAGCGGTCGCGTAGTTCATTGAATTCAGACTCAATCCGCAGGCGTGTGGATTTTTTCTCGGCAGCTCGTTCATAATCCCGTTCCAATCCTGCCTGCTCCTCTTCAGCCGTGATGCGATCTAATTCGCTTTTCAGGTCTTTTAACTCCGGAGGCAGGGAGTAGAGTGCAACTCTTAGCTTTGCAGCTGCCTCATCCATTAAATCGATCGCCTTGTCAGGCAGGTGACGATCGGTGACATAACGGTTGGAGAGTCTCGCGGAAGCCACAAGGGCTTGGTCAGAAAACCTCACTTTGTGATGAGCTTCATAGCGGTCGCGCAATCCTTCAAGCATCTTGATCGTGTCTTCAACACTGGGCTCTTCAACATAAACGGGTGCAAACCGGCGTTCTAAGGCTGCATCTTTTTCGATATGTTTGTGATATTCATCTAGTGTGGTCGCACCAATTGCATGCAGCTCTCCCCTCGCCAAAGCGGGTTTGAGCATATTCGAGGCATCCATGGCTCCCTGCGCTGCACCGGCGCCTACCACAGTATGCAGCTCATCCACGAATAGAATCACTTCCCCTTCAGCCTTCTGGATTTCTTCAATAGCTGCTTTTAATCGCTCTTCAAATTCACCTCTAAAACGAGAGCCAGCAATCATCGCACCCAGATCGAGAGCCACAACGCGTTTGCCACTGAGGATTTCTGGGACATCATTTGTGGAAATCTTCTGGGCCAAACCTTCAACGATCGCCGTCTTACCAACACCAGCTTCTCCAATCAAGACGGGGTTATTTTTCGTGCGCCGGGACAGGATGCGGATCACCCGCAAAATCTCTGCATCACGTCCAATAACCGGGTCCAATTTGCCTTCCCTTGCCAATGTAGTTAAGTCTCGGGAATACTTTTCAAGAGTACGATAGCGGGTTTCCGCCTGAGGATCAGTTACCCTCTGGCCACCTCTGATCTGTTGCACGGCTTCATTGACCCTTTCACGGGTTACGCCTGCGCCTTCCAGCAGGCGAGCAGCTGGTGTGCTGCGTTCGCTCAGAATCGCCAGAAATATATGTTCAGTAGAGATATATTCATCCCGCAAGCGATTGGCTTCTTCGTTTGCAAGGTCGATAATGCGTTTTACCCTTGGTGTGATAAAAATCTGTCCTGCTCCACCACCAAATATATTCGCCTTCGGACTGGTGCGCAAAATATAATCCAACCGCTCTGTTAATGCTTCAGCATCAACTTTTAGGATTTCTAATATCTGCGTGATGACACCATCGGGTTGCTCAATTAACGCTAACAATATATGTTCGGTATCAATCTGGTTGTGCCCGTAGCGCTGGATGATCTCAGCCGAGCGCTGAGCAGCTTCCTGGGCACGCTCAGTAAAACGATCAAATCTCATCATAATAAACTCACCTTCCTTAGACAGGGATTTACCCGTCTTCGGCATTATAACATCGTAGAATTAAGCAAAGTTTTACTTGGTGTAAGAAATATATATGAATCAGGCTCCACCTAAATTCTTCACTCGAAGGATCAATCCCATCAATTATCGGCCCCTTGCGATCCTCATGGTCGTGGTGTCCTGCTAGGTGTAGTAGTAGGAGTTGGAGTCACCGTTACGATAGCAGTGAACATTTGAGGTACCCAACCTAGGCGACCCTCCCGATCTACGACTTCGATCCACACTAACCCGTTGACTGTTTGTACGCCATACAAGACTATCAGCCGATCTCCTTCCCTCATTACTCCAATAATTGGTCCTTCAGGGTAAGCACGCAATCGTAATCCATCTCCCAAGGTATTTGCTACCAGCGCGATGGACGGAGTAGGTGTGCTGGTTGCTGTGTTCGTTGGGGTTGGGGTCAAAGTGTTTGTTGGCGTTTGGGTTGCCGTAGCAGTTGCAGTTCTGGTTGGTGTTGCTGTGCGTGTTGGAGTTGGTGATGGCCCAACCGTTGGTGTTGGTGTGAATGTGGGGGGGATCCTCGGGTCCAGTTGGGAGACAATCACGCTGTTAATAACCAGTTCGACAGGCTCTTGCAAACGTCCAGCAATCGCATCCTGAAGATTTACGCTGTCCTGGTAATAGAGTGGCCGTGCAGTGCGCAGAGTCATATCCATGCTCAACTCTTCGCCATCACGGAATATTCTCAATTCAACGAGTTCCGCATCCAGGATTTTCTCCACTTCCTCCTGGACCACATCTTCTATTTCGCGCTGTTCTCTGGCAGCTTGGACGAAATTTACACTTATATAAGTAAGGGGAATCATCAAAGCGATGGTTAAAATAGCTGCAAAAATCAGGCTGCGCGGTAATCGGTTGGTGGCTGTAATCGCTCTGGGACCAAATCCCAGAGCAAAGAAGACCAGCGTGGCTGCGAAGGCTATCGCCACTGCGTTGGTGACGAAAAGTAAACCCGCTCCCCCAGCAATATCCATCCTGTCCAGCGCCAGCCCAACACCTACAGTACACAGCGGGGGCATCAATGCTGTCGCTATTGCCACACCGGGTAAGGCTGCTGATAAGTGCGGTTGAGCCAGCGCATAAGCTGCTGCGATACCCCCCGCTACCGCAACGGTCAGATCGATTGGGGATGGATTTGTACGGGCGATGATTTCGCCTGGGATTTCCTGCAGCAATATAAATGGCAGGTTGCGGTTGAGCCAGGTCCACAGGAATGAAACAATGATTGCCACGATAGCACCCTGGATCACTCCGCTGATGGAATCTCGCAACAGGTGACCATCACCGGTGATAGAAGCCATCCCCATCCCAAGGATGGGTGACATCAGCGGCGCAACCAGCATGGCTCCGATGATGATCGCCACCGAGTTGGTCAGCAAGCCCATGGTGGCGATCGTGCATGACAAGATCACCAGCAGGAAGAAATCGAATCCCGGATGCGAGGCTTCACGTAATCTAACCCGTACTTCTCCCTGGCGCTCCTTGTCGATCGGGCGCGTAATACGGCTCCAGAAAAAAAGGAAACGCACGCGGAGAGATGGTGGTGGTTGCGAGTCGTTTGTGGTCATTGTTCAGCGATATGAGTACCAGACAATTATCAGCGATGTCCTAAAACCGGGTGGGGCTGATAAGGTTCCTGCAAAAGATCGAGTTCTTCCCTGCTTAAACTAATATCCAGCGCAGCCACATCTTGCTCTAAGTGTTCCATCTGGCTGGCTCCGATGATCGGGGCGGTCACCCCCGGTTGGTGCAACAACCAGGCCAGTGCGATCTGGGATGCAGCAACACCTCTCTGATTCGCAATTCCAATCACCCGTTCAACTACTTCAAAGTCCGTCTCCTGGTAGTACATTTCATGTGCAAACCCATCACTCTTGGATCTCGGGGTCTGCCCCCACTCCTGGCGCGAGCGGTTACCACTTAGGAACCCACGGGCAAGAGGGCTCCAGGGGATCACGCCGATTCCTTCGGCGCGGCAAAGCGGTAACATCTCGCGTTCCTCTTCGCGGTACACCAGGTTGTAGTGGTTTTGCATCGCCACAAAGCGTGTCCAGCCGTGGATATCAGCAAGATAGAGTGATTTCGCAAATTGCCAGGAATACATGCTGGAAGCTCCGATATAGCGCACCTTTCCGGCTTTGACCACGTCATGCAGAGCTTCCAAGGTCTCTTCAATGGGCGTCTCTGGATCCCAGCGGTGGATCTGGTAGAGATCAATGTAATCAGTACCTAAACGGTGCAACGAATTATCTATCGCGTTCATGATGTGAACGCGGGAAAGCCCGCCCTGATTTGGCTTATCACCCATGGGGAAGAATACCTTGCTGGCGACCACGACCTCTTCCCTTCTGGCAAAATCCTTCAACGCTCGCCCTAAGATCTCTTCACTCACTCCGAGTGAGTACGCATCCGCAGTATCAAAGAAGTTTATCCCTAATTCAATTGCCCGTTGGATGAAAGGACGCGATTCGTCCTCGTCCAGCACCCAATCTCGCCATTTTGTAGATCCATACGTCATCGTTCCCAGGCAGATGCGGGATACTTCCAGACCACTTTTTCCTAACCTCAGGTAATCCATAAATCTCCCTTTTTCAGAATATTGCTAGACATTTCTTAGCTAATTAACTTCTCCTGTTCAGAGATTGATCTGCTGATTGTGTCCACAGCCTCTTGCAGAGTCTGCTCATCAAAATCAAATCGCGCTCCTGCTGCCGAATAGAGTCCAGGTACAGTCACACTGGTACCCAGGGATAGAGCCTTTCGATATGCTTCTACAGCCCCAGCCCGATCATCCATGGAATTACGCCAGACCTGAATTGCTCCGAGCTGCGCTAAGCCATACTCAATATAATAGAAAGGCTCATCGAAAATATGGGGTTTGCGTTGCCAACCCGTCATCATCTCCTGCGATAAACCACTCCAATCCACACCAGGCATAAAGCGCGACCACAATCCTGCCCAGCACGCATCGCAGTTATCAGGTTCCAAGGCCTCCTGCTGGTTTTCATACACCCAATGCTGGAAGGCATCCACCACAGCCATATAAGGCCAGAAGAGCACCATACTTTCCAGGTATTGGATACGGGCTCGTGCAGCTTCACCTGGACTGTAATAACCACCCCTTTCTTCTTCCAGGTAGGGGCTCGCTAATAACTCCATCGCCATGGATGCAACTTCTGCAAATTCAGAGGGTATCTCCAGGAATAAATACGGGCGGTGACCGCACTCAAAGAGTTGGAAAGCGTGTCCTCCCTCGTGCAGCAAAGTTTGCACATCATCGTGAACTCCAACAGCGTTCATGAAAATGAAAGGCTCTTGCGAAAACCGGTAATAACTGCAGTATCCACCTGGACCCTTATTTGCGCGGTTTTCTAAATCTAATAATCCTTCACCCTGCATCTGGCTAAAATATTTACCAAATTGAGTATCGACCTTGGAAAAAATATTCTCCGCTTTCTCCATCAATTCCCGGGTTGTTTGAAACGGCTTCAATGCCCCATTTTGATAGGTGTCGACAGCTAGATCCCAAGGACGCAGGCGGGGTAATCCTAACCTTTGGCGGCGTTTTTCGTTAAACTCCACTGCCTTCGGAACAACAATTTTTTCAATCGCCTGGTGAAATTTGTAGCAGTCCTCAGGAGAATAATCGAAACGAAGCAGCTCCCGCCAGCGATAAGCCCGGTAACTTTGCAACCCGGAATTTACTGCAATGGATTGCCGTAACTCCAGGAATTTCAGCCACAGCTGGTTCAAGGCCTGTCTGTCATCGAGCTGTCTGGATGCAACCAGCCGCCAGGCACGCTCCCTGCGAGCCCGGTCTTGCTCTTCGAAAACCGGTTGTATCTGGGGTAGTGGGGTTTGTTTGCCATCCCAGGTTACAATTTGACTTCCAATGATCTTGTCGAACTCAACCACCAGCTTCTTTTCCTCGCTGATCAGTTGTTGATTCTCCTGCCTGAAAATTTCTGCCTGCGCCTTAAGATCACGCAGGACCACCTGATAGCCATCTGGTTCAAGTCCGCTAGCAAGAAATTTCTCCTTTAATTTTTGTTCAGCGGATTTTCCTTTTGGCCTGATCTCATCCAGGAAATCTGAAAATTTTTTCTCAGCAAGCTCATCACCCGTATCGATCGCGGTAGCGTCATAGAGTCGCCAGTGACTTTCATCAAGAAGTTTGCTCAGTTGCGACCACTCTTCAAGCCAGGACTCAATATTGCTAGCATCCAGATGCATTTGTTGCAACGCCTGGAATATTGGCTCAATCTGGGACCATTCCCAATTAAGAAAATCCTCGATCTTATCCGGCTTCCATGAAATCATCAATTACTTTTCCTTCAGATGCTGCGAGTTTCAAAAAAATGGGCCTGTCTGATTGTTAAAATTCGTTAGTTGATCATATCAGGTATTAGCTTGATCATAGCTGCGGTCGCTGAGTGTGCCAGGCAGTGATTTTCTGGTAAGCATGTGCCGCTTTAAATAATAATGCTTCCTGGAAATGTGCACACATAAGCTGCATTCCAACCGGTAATCCCTGCTTATCAAAGCCGACCGGGAAGCTCATCCCAGGAACACCAGCCAGGTTGGCTGGCAGGGTGAAGATATCCTCCAGGTACATCGAGAGGGGGTCATCCCCATGTTCCCCAATGCGAAAGGCAGTGCTGGGTGCCACCGGAGCCGCGATCAAGTCTACATTTTGGAATGCCAAATCGAAATCACTCTTTATCAATGTGCGCACCTTCTGTGCCTGGCCGTAAAACGCCTCGTAGTAGCCTGCCGAAAGTGCATAGGTGCCCAACATGATCCGCTGCTTGACTTCCGGACCAAATTTCCTTCCACGCGTATGGCGGAAGATATCCCACATCTCTTCGGCTGCTATACGCGGACCATAACGGATGCCATCAAATCTTGCCAGGTTTGCTGAAGCCTCTGCCGGTGCAATCAAGTAGTAAACTGGCAGAGCTTGCTCTGTATGCGGCAGGCTTACCTGCTTGACTGCAGCTCCGAGCTCTGCAAACATATCAACTGCTTCCAGCACTTTTTGCTGGACCTCTGGTTGTATCCCAGCGATGAAATACTCTTCAGGAATACCGATCCGCAAGCCGCTCAAATCTGGGGCATCATCCGTGAGCTTGATCTCTGGCACTGGCAAACCAATCGAGGTTGCATCCAGCGAATCGTTTCCAGCCATGATTCTAAATATGGGTAGAATATCCTTCGCAGAGATCCCGAGGACACCAACAACATCCAATGACGAACCGTAAGCAACCAACCCGTAACGCGACACCCTTCCGTAGGTGGGTTTTATCCCTGTAACACCGCAAAATGAAGCTGGTTGGCGTACACTTCCGCCGGTATCAGTCCCCAATGCCGCAGGTGCAAGCCGTGCTGAAACAGCAGCAGCACTTCCCCCGCTTGAACCCCCAGGGACGCGTTCTAGGTCCCAGGGATTGCGCGTTGGACCATAAGCAGAATTTTCCGTAGATGAGCCCATGGCGAATTCATCGGTGTTTGTTTTCCCCAAAATCACCACCCCTGCTTGCTTCAAGCGCTTGACTGCTGTAGCATCGAACGGGGGTATATAGTTTTCCAAGATCTTGGAACCACTGGTGCAGGGCATGCCTTTCACACACAGCACATCCTTGACGGCCAGAGGTAATCCAGTAAGTGGCGGCAAATCCTGGCTTGGATCCAGACGCCAGGCCTGCAAAATAAGATCGGCTTCGTCCGCCTGTTTCAGGGAAATTTTAGGATTTACATGTAAGAAGGCATGCAGGCCGGGATCCAAATCCTCTATGCGCTGGAGATATTCCGAGGTAACCTCTCGGCTGGAGAAGTTTCCTGCGCGCAAGCCGGACAGCAGTTCTCCAGGAGAGAGATCCACAGTTTCATTCATCTAGTTTACTCTACTCAAGAATTGGGGGGACCTTGAACTGACCTTTTTCCGTATCGGGTGCATTTTCCAATAGCTGCTGTTTATCGAGTCCGGGCAGGGGAATATCCTCCCGCAGAACATTCCCTGCATCAATCACCCTGTCCGTGGGAGAGATTCCAGAAGTATCAATAGATTGCAGGCGTGCAGCGTAATCAAGGATCTCTGAAAGTTGTTCCGCATAGCGTGTCATCTCTTCTGGGGTGAGTTGCAAACGGGCGAGCTCAGCAATATGCTGAACTTCTTCCAGGGTCAGTTTCATGCGGCGATTATAACATGCAGGCTGGCTTTTTCTTCGACTGGTGTCGTAATCGTTTCACCAAGGATGTGTATACCAAAGCAAGTATTCTTCTACATGTTCCTCCCAGTATGCCTCCTCATGATACCCGGGATATAAATGCCACTCGTGAGGAATACCGTATTCTGTAAGCAGCTCTTCAAACCAAATAGCCGATTTCGAAATCTGCGGTCGGTCCTTATCTCCTAAATCCATATAGATGCGCGGCAACGATTGGAAAGGTATTGTCTCCAGCCAGGTCCTGATAGATGGCAGATCGGTCCAAAATACCGGCAAACTATGCATCCCAATTGCCCCAAATTCATTCCACCGGGAAAAACCCAGGTGCAAAGCCCACCCTGCTCCACGGGTTAATCCCCCTATCGCCCGGTTTGCTCTTTCCGGTCTGGTGCGGTAATTCTGGTCAATAT
>Ga0209536_100010482_pt1 | contig 13672 bp, 6 predicted proteins | sample DeeMarSeWOR28_12_FD_187461 | JGI IMG/M metagenome (GOLD analysis project Ga0209536, IMG submission 187461) | Marine sediment microbial communities from White Oak River estuary, North Carolina - WOR-2-8_12 (SPAdes) (version 2) | ecosystem: Environmental > Aquatic > Marine > Intertidal zone >...
CAATTTCGTATTTGAAAAGGTTATCGTTGCTATCACTTAGGAACCAGCCGCTAATGTCAATTGTTGTGTCGGTCGTGTTGTATAATTCAATCCAATCCGAAGCCTCAGCATGAGAATGGGCCAGGATCTCGTTAATTACTACAGCACCGGGATTGGGGAGAATACCGCTGTCATCCTGTCCGGGTGAACCGCCAGTATAAGCGCTCGGACGCCAGGAATCTTTTTCATCCCAGCCGCTTAAATCATTATTAGCGGGATCTATAATTGTCAGTGAAAAACCTTCTCCATCTGTAATAGAACACCAGCCGTCTTCATAGCGGAAGTTTAGAATCGTTCTGCCGATGGTATCTTCGAGTTCGATTCTTTCGCCTACGTTGTTCAGCCTGCCGGAATATTGGCCTGCGATGTTGATATTTGTACCGTATCGGGCTTTAAATACGTTCTCGTTCCGAACAATGATTATGTGTTCGCCTGCCATAAGCTCTATGCTCGGGAAGGTAAAATCGATACCGTTCGTGAAACTTACCAAGTTCAGGTTTATGGTTTCCGTGCCAATGTTCTGCAGCTCGATAAATTCTTCGTTCGGGTCCGGCGGATTATACATTATTTCGGTGATACGCAAATTCTCCACTACCGGCCCAACGGCAAAAACCGCTTCGTTCAGCGCGCTCCAGGTATTGCCGCTCAATACCCGTGATTTGACATGAACACTGTGGGGCAAGTTGATCGGGCCGGTATATTCGACTGCATTTGGCGAGACTCCCTCGGGACCGGAGGAGCCTCCTTTGCCGGCTATTAGCTCTGTGGAGATTAGAAGATCAGAGCTTGTTCTGGAGGTATTCAAGCCGTGGATTGCTAATAAGTTGTCGCCCTGCTGGAGATCATCGAGGAAAGCTGAGACATCGATGCTCTCGAACAGGACAGCCGCGGAATCAGAATGGCTGGCACTGGCTCGTGAGTTCCAGGCCGGCATGCCGTTGAAATTTCGCCGGGCTATCTCGCTGCCATTAAGATAAGCGACAAAAGCATCATCGTATCTGATTTTCAAAGTCATGAAGTTGAATTCGTCAGTGCTTCCATTAAAGACAAACTCCGTACGGATATAACATGTGGTATTGCCGGCATACATCTGTTCTTCGAGATCGAGACTAATAAATTGATCGTAGCCTGAGGTTCTTTCATAACCAATGCCGCCGGGCGAGCCGACCGATTGCATCCAGGCTGTGTCATTAAAGCCCACGTCGCTCTTCCAGCTATCATCTATTTCAGCAGATGGAACGAGAACTCGTTTATTGGCATTTTCAGCAACCAATGTTGTCGTAGTGATACTATCGGTTGAATGCTTAGCTAACCGCGGATCGGAACCATCAAGAGTGTACCATATCGTGCCCTCTGTGGTTGTCATCGAGAGCGTATCGTTTTGCGAGACCAGCCCACCATGCCGATAAGAACCGTTAACGCGAAAAACCGGTGCATTCACCCTTGGATACCAGCCGCGCGATTTGAACTGGTCAAGGACGATGGCAGTACGCCGTGGGAAATACTCATCGAGCAGCCAGTCGCGTTCGAGGAGCCAGTGAGGATCGCGCATATAACGAATATGTGCAAATCTTCCTATCTGGTTGTCACCCCAGCGTGCGGATTCACCGACCACGGCCCGGTCAACATCGTCCAGCCTAATTTGGTACAAAGCTGCCGCACCCTCAGGAGTAAGAGCTCCATTATTGAAAAAATGCCGATGGACGTGGTCGGCAAACAAAAGACGGTATTCAGCGTTTTGCATAAGCCTGTTATGAAGGCGTGTGGGCCCGCCTGCATTATCCCTGCCGGTTGAGTTCTCATAAAGGTCTTCCATCAGGTGCTCGCCGTCCCAGTGATGATACCTCCAAAGACCGTTTGGATCGGCAGAATTTCTTGTAGCATAATAGTTTTTATGCCCCCAATCCCAGTCTCCGACATAGTAGTGGGGAATTAAATAATTCATGAAATTGTCCACGTCAAGGTACTGCTGAATGAGCTGATACTGCTGGTCAGATGCAAGGCCGGATTCGGCAATATTAAACATTTGAATAAGAGAAGCATTTGAACCGTTTATAATCATTCTCGGATCGCTGGAGCTATGCTTAATGCAATCGTAGTCGTCCGCGTCACCGCCGAAGTATGAAGCGGCGAAGCGGTGGTCCGGCCTCTCATGGAGGTTGTATAATCCCCAGTAAAGGCCGTTAAGATACAAATGTACATGCCTGCCGTGGTGGCTATAGCCGCCCAGGGCATTCTGGATGTCTGCTACAAACTGGTCTCTGGTATATTGAGCAACATCCGGCTGGTAGATCGGCCTTCCCTGTATCCAGGGCCGATTGCCGTGATCGGTGGTACCTCCACCGTATGGCCAGGTGTTTCCCAGGCGGGCATCGATAACGAGCGTATCGAAGCTCTCAACCGGAGTGCTCTGGAAGATTTTGTGATCAAGCTTTGTCGGTCCGCCGGTGGGTTTTCCATCATCTGTTTCAGTTTTGAATCTTGGTCGCATGGAAAGTTTGTCAGCTTTCCATCTATTGAGACTGGTGCCTCCACCACTGACACCTCCCTGCATTGATATGGCGCAATTGATTTGAAAATTATCGCCGGTGTTGGGATCAATATACTCCATCGAAACTACACGTTCGGTACCATCCTGGGATTCATTGACATAAATGCCCTTACTGCCAAACCAGTCATCTCTGTCCATTACCAGAGATAATGTCGGTATCGATTTCATGTCGTCCTTAATTGTGCCGCTGTAAGCATCGACAACAATAGGATCCATCTGGTAATCAGGGCCGGCATGTCCCCAGCCTCCGGTTGGAAAACCAGGCGGGTATTTCGGCTGGGCAATTACATCATCGAGAAAAATATAAGTATGAGTATCTATATTGCTGGGCAGCCAGCCCGGCTTGACAGCGACCGCCCGTAAACACGTGGTCCTGCTGATGCCGATAGGAGCGGTATAAACCATGCCGCCCGGGCCTCGGCCGGTAGAACCATACGGCTCGGAACCGTTGAGCGTATAGTAAATCATGGCGCCTTCTGTTTCGGTGGCGATTGTTACATAAATAGGTTCATCGTAAAAACCGCGATTGTGGCTGAACTTTGTGTCGGCTACTTCGTCCAAGTGACCACCATGATTTTGAGCCGCCGGGCTGGGGCTTGTAAAAAGACGCCACTCTTCGCCGGCATCAGGATTCCGCCCATAGGAAATGTCTGTCATCTGTCCGGAATAACTTACGCTGTCAATCAGAGTTTGGCCGTCTCTATCAAACAGGCCAATTTCTTCGCCATCGGCATTAAGCTTGAAATTAGCGTGCAGGCCGGCATCCGCAGTGTCATTGTCAGCCCAAATCAGTAAATATTGTCCATCCGTAATGACGGTCGCAGGCGGATCATTGGGGATTTGCCACTTGGTTGGAAAAGACAAGTCATCCGTCAAATACATGCCGCTGATATTGACAGGACTGGAACCAAAGTTATGGATTTCGATCCAGTCATCGTATTGTCCCTGCGGGTCCCGAATAGAATCGCTGTTTGAAGCCATGAACTCATTGATTACCAAAGAAGCGGAGCGCTGGGCCTTCAGAGGACTGACTGAAAACATTGCTATCACCAGCACAAATAATGTGTTTTTTACATATCCGGGCATACTGTCGAAACCTTCCTCAATAGTAGTCTGAGATAATGATGGTCAAATTTTTATCATTAATTAAGACCATTATAACATAAAAAGGGCGATTTTTCGATGAATAAAATGACTTTCGGGATCTTTGACTTAATTTATCCCTACGATATCCTCAATAAAATTGCATGGATATAGCATAAAATTATGGGCTTAAGGGCAATAACCGATTATAATATTATGTATTACGCTACTATTACGTTTTTTGTAATGAGGTAAAATCAAATGTTTTTTCAGGAGGAAAAATCAGGCATCATCACATTAGGAAAATAGATAGGAAAGTTCAACTATGTGCAAAAGAAAAGGATTCACCTTAATAGAGCTGCTGGTAGTGATTGCGATTATTGCGCTGCTGATGGCGATTATTATGCCGGCGTTGAACGCAGTGAAAAAGAAGGCTGCAACAACAGTCTGCCAAAGCAATACCAAGAATCTCTCCCTGGGTTGGTACATGTACATGGGAGATAACGACGGCCGAATCATGAGCTGCAACGACGACGCCACAGAAAACGGCATCTTCATCGGTTGGATAGGCGTGCCCCGCGACATCAATGGCAACCTGCATAACATCACTCAAACGAATCCCGCCGTGACGGATGAAGACGAAATCCGGGGGATTGAAGTGGGCCTTCTATACCCTTATGTGAAAGAACCCGATGCATATCACTGCCCTGCCGATAATGTCCGGACGAGTTTGTATGATATGACCAAGGTTTTTGTTTCCTATGGAGTGCCCTGGTGTCTATATGGAAGGGGCAGCAACAATATAGAGCAGATCAGGATATTCAGTGAGATTAAGCGTCCGGCGACCCGTTACGTATTCGTCGAGAGCGCGGAAACGCGAAACTGGAATTCGAGTCATCATTTCGCCTTCGGGGCACCCGAGTTCACAGGAGATACCCGGTGGGGCTGGTGGGGACCGATGGCGGTCAATCATGGCGACAGCAGCGTTCTGGGATTTTGTGACGGCCATTCGGAAGTTCGCAAATGGCGTGATCGATACACTATAGACCGTGTGGACAAGTTGCTTACTCAGGGTGGCGCAAATTACGGCATTGATTATCCCCCGGATGATCAGACATTGGATATCAATTATATGGCCGCCGGGTGGGCGTATCGCCATTTAGATCCCTGATAGAGAATTTTCGTACTATTTGATGTTGAGTTTGTTGCCCGATTTTGTTAAAATAGCAATAAACTGTTAGAATGTAGCAAGAGTGAAAAATATTATTGACTGACTCATAAGAATTTTTTGAAGGAGGATGATTATGTGCAGAAAACTTTTCTATTCATTATCAATTATTTTGTTGCTGGGCCTGACTGGCATAAGCACTGCTCAGAACATCGACCCGAGCCTTGTCGGCTGGTGGACGTTCGAGGACGGTTTCGGCTCGGTGGCAAAGGACCTCAGCGGAAAAAGCGTCGATGCGGAGATTTTCGGAGATGTCACATGGGGACAGGATAAACAGTACGGCGGTATTCTCTTGTTCGACGGAACTACAGACTCAGAGGACACATGGGAATATGCCTTCATCGATGGAAACTTTAACGTTCCGATTTACACGATCACACTGTGGGTAAGAGTGGACGGCGATTCGGGAGCCCCCCAGGACATAATGTCGGCCTATTCATCACCTGGTGTAGGTCACGGGATTCTGCTGGAGCTCAGGCCAGAAGGCACCCTACGATATTTGCATCGATATCCGCTTGGACTCGGGGGAGGTTCTAATATCTATACGACTGAAACTTATAACGACGGTCAGTGGTATCATGCAGCGATGGTAAAAGCCGAAGGCCAGATCAGGCTTTATATCAATGGCCAGGAAGTTGGCTCCGCCACTGACAACAGCGTATTCAATCCAGGTGATACATTCGGGATAGCTTTGGGTATCCTCGACCATGAGAGAGTTCAAGATGACAAACGGCTGTTACAGGGTGCAATAGACGATGTCCGTGTTTACGATCGACCGCTGTCGCTGGATGAAATTCAAGCGGTTATGGAAATCGAACCTTGGCCGTATGCATGGGGGCCAGATCCGGCCAATGGTGTTCTTTATCCTGAAACATGGGCGACATTAGGCTGGACAGCGGGAGCTTATGCGGTTTCACATGATTTGTATATGGGCGACAATTTCGACGATGTGAATGAAGGCACGGGCGATACGTTCCAAGGTAATACGGAAAATCTTTTCTTTATTGTCGGCTTTTTTGGATTTCCATTTTCTGATGGATTTGTTCCGGGAACAACATACTACTGGCGAATCGACGAAGTCAATGATCTGCACCCGGAAAGTCCGTGGAAGGGTGATGTCTGGAGCTTTACAGTTCCCAGCAAGAAAGCCTACAGTCCCGATCCTGCTAACGGGGCAAAGTTCATGGATCAGGACATAAGTCTTAGCTGGACACCCGGATTCGGTTCAATATTCCATTATGTGTATTTTGGCGATAACTTTGACGAAATCAGCAACGCTGCTGGAGGAGCTTCACAAGTAACAACAACATATACTCCCGGCCCTCTCGAACCAGGGAAGACCTATTACTGGCGAGTCGATGAGTCTGACGGTACGACCACACACACAGGTGAAGTCTGGAGCTTTACAACAGCCGCTCCTGGTGGAGGTGTAAGGGCGGATTACTTCCGGGGCACGGATTTAAATAATCACGTGCTGACCCGGATAGATCCCCAGATCAACTTCAGCTGGCCGGTAGATACGGTACCGGATGAAGCTCTTGGAGCAGGTGCATACTCGGTCAGATGGACCGGTGAAATCGAGGCAGCATTCACAGAAAGCTATATCTTCTACACAAACAGCGCCGATGGCGTACGTCTGTGGGTGGATGGCCTGCAGCTCGTAGACAACTGGACCGACCACGATAACACCGAGAACAGCGGCAGGATCGACCTTGTCGCCGGCAATGTTTACAGCCTTCAAATGGAATATTATGAAAGCGGCAACGGCGCAGTGGCAGAACTGCTCTGGTCGAGTCCATCGACGCCGGAGCAGATTGTTCCACAAGCTGCATTATCGCCGCCAATCCGCGCCAGCAGCCCAAGCCCCGCCAACAGATCAACCGGCACGAAAATGACACCGATTCTTAGCTGGAGCGCGGGAGATTATGCCGCTTCGCATGATGTGTATTTCGGTACTGATGAAAATGCCGTAAAGAACGCTACCAAAGACTCGCCCGAATACAAAGGCGCTAGGATACTAGGCAACGAAAGCTATGATCCGGGTAAGCTCGACTGGTATACCTCTTATTACTGGCGTATTGACGAGGTCAATGACCTGCATCCCGACAGTCCGTGGCCCGGCACTCTCTGGAGCTTTACTACCGGCGATTTCCTGCTGATCGATAACTTCGAGGACTACAACGCCGAGGAGAACCAGATATGGTACGCATGGCACGATGGACTTGGATACGGTGTGCCCGGAATCGAGCCTTACTTTGCCGGCAACGGCACTGGCGCCGCAGTCGGCGATGAAACCACCGCTTCATATACCGAGGAAACCATTGTTCATAGCGGCCGCCAGTCAATGCCCATTGTTTACGACAATAACAAACAGGGCTTCGCGAATTATTCGGAAGTAGAGCTAAAATTAACTGCACCACGCGACTGGACAGAGGAAAGTGTTGCCGAACTGTCGTTGTGGTTCAGAGGACTTCCGGCATCTGTCGGCAGCTTCACAGAGAACCCGGCCGGTACATACACAATCACTGCTACAGGTTGGGATATCGCCGGTACTGCAGACGCGTTCCACTACGCTTATAAGATGCTCAACAGTGTCGGATCGATTGAAGCTCAGGTGCTTAGTGTCGACAATACGGACCAGTGGGCGAAGGCCGGTGTGATGGTTCGCGAAACACTGGATGCCGGCTCGAAGTTCGCCGCCGTATATATTACACCCGGTATGGGTTGCAGATTCCAGGCAAGAAGAGATACCGACATCGACGTTGTAAGCGACACCCCGGTAGCAACGGATGAGCAGATTGCTATCACGGCACCATATTGGGTGAGGTTAGAGCGTGACATTGCAGGGAATTTCAATGCGTACTATTCCAGCAATGGAACCACCTGGCAGACGATGGCATGGAATCCGCAGAACATATTGATGAATTCGAATGTTTATATCGGCCTGGCCCTGTCCGCACACAATGCCAACGCCACCTGCGAGGCCCAATATTCCAATGTTCGAACAACCGACTCGGTCACCGGACAATGGACGAGCCAGGACATCGGCATTGAGAGCAACAGCCCTGAGCCATTGTACGTTGCGGTTTCCAACGCCGCGGGTGATCCTGCCGTAGTGGTCCACGATGATGCAAACGCAGCAACTACAGATGTCTGGACAGAGTGGGTGATTCCGCTACAGGCCTTTACTGATCAGGGTATAGACCTGACCAACGTCGACAGAATAGCGATTGGTTTAGGAACAAAAGGCAACACGGAGATACCTGGTGGCTCGGGTAAGATGTACTTCGATGACATACGACTGTATCGGCAAAGATTTATTCCCTAAAGAGTACCCCTAAACAAGGCGTCCAACTCAAATAGACTAAAGAGCTGGCAGATTGAAGAAATTGCCAGCTCTTTGTTTTTTATGAAGTTAATTGAATTTAATAATGGCTTTTCGAGACGTTTTACCGTCTCGAAAACCTTGTTGCACTAAACGAAGGGTAATAATTGGATAAGTTTCGTCCAATACGATGTCGATTTTTTGACCACCGCCTAACCTCTTAATAAATAAGAGCTTATAGAGTTAAGAATTTTTGAAAATAGGCAGATAAGTGAGTTTCAGGTTGTAGCCGGATTGTATTGGTTTCGCGAGTTAAAATTGGGCTATTTTGGTGTTGTTATGTCACTCTGTCTTAGCTTTTGTTTGCTGGAATTTTGCTCGCCACTGTTCGGTTTTTAATTAGCAGAAGGGTACGTGGCGAAGAAATAGAAGACCCCCTAATATTGTCCCAAACACATTACCTGCTGAAAACGCATATTCATTACGAATAAGATATTTCTTCTTCGATTCCTCTCCAGTAATAGATTCCGCTATTGTCCTGCCATATTGACTCTCTACTTGTGCTCTGAGCCGGTCAAATACTATGCTAACCTGCCTGCTTGGCGGAATGCATTGTCTGGCTCTTCGCAGATTGTAATAGCTCCAAAGCAAACCGACAAGCAATGGAGTGGCCAACATAGTCATAGCCGGTTGAAGTTGAAGATTATCGAAAACAACAACAAGAACATACACAGCGGTGATATTCGACAAGATACTGACCATCGCCCTCACGAGCTCTTCCTTGAAAGGATACAAGGGATTGGGTTGATGAAATCCCATGCTGCGATAAACTAATATGTAGAGGATCGATACAATCCACTTTGCTGAAAGCACAACAACACCGGCTAGAATATAGGAGGTCATAGCGTCTTTCTATATTGCCAATTGTCAAGGCAACGATATCTTCTCAATACGCGAACCACCTTCGTTAGCAAACGCCAACAGTAAGAGAGAAATGACGATTAATGATAGGCGAGGTGCTGAGATTGGTCCATGTTGATCAAGTTTGCTCAACGCTTCATTAGGCATTCATTCCAATGCTACATAAGTGCATCTTATCTCTATCGGTCAAATACACAAGGAATATTTGATCATTTTCAAAGCATTTTTTGAGGCCACGCACCGCAGGGAAAAACGTCCTTATAAAGGAAGTGAATTATAAAATGGCCGAATAACAGGAAAATCAATCTTTTTGAGACTACCCTTCTAAAAAAGCCATGGAAGGTCCTGGCGCGGCCTAAAGGCCGCAACCAAACTAAAAAATTAAAATGTAAAATGCAAAACTTCGGAATCCAGGCAAGCCAGGATAACTCTTTATTATTTAAACAATTACGTCAGCCTTGTCGAAAAAACACGCACAAAAAACAAGTAGATTACGGATAGTAGTACAGATAAACTTTACTTATTAAGGCAAAAGTGATATTCTGTCTAAATAAGGCTCAGCAGCGTGGCTGAACAGTGATGAGGGAGGAAATTTCTATTCAAAAGATTTGAAGGCTTTATACATTATGGCAATCGATGATATCATTACAGCACTTACCAGGATTTATCAGTCAATTGACCGAGGGATTCCAAAAACAGCCGCCAGCCCTGACGCTTTAGTTAACCACATAAACGATTTGTATAGTGATTCCACCGAAGGTTTTTCCTCAAAGGAACTATTCACATATGATGACGTAGAAAGCCCGTCAATAACACTCACTGTTCATATCGATGCTGAATTTGATCCCAAAAGGATCATGGAGAGCATGCAATCTAGACTGCAAGCAACACTACATGAAGAGACGGATGAAATTGGAAAAACAGGCGTAGTCTGGTCTTTTGGACGTTATGATTTTGTGCATGATGACGATTCAGGACAACTTCGAATATCGCACAAATATAGCCATAAACGAAGAAACACACAATCTGTACTAAGCATAATAAAGAGAATGATTAGTTATGCCAAAGATTACCTTGAGGAAGTAAAGAAATCTGTAGAGGAAAGTACCAGTAACCCTGAAACAGAATGACATACATCTTCGCATCCTCACGGTCGTGGCACAGAATTTTACGGTAAGCGTGTAGATAATGTGAATCAGCATGCATGGCTCCGGAATATATCAAGTTGATTCACAAAGATTCTCGACGTTGCCGATCTCAGCGGCTGGCTGGCTGACTTCTTGTATTCGCGAATGTGCCTTTAGGGCTACTCATAGCCGCTAAGAAATCAGACATGTAGGGTTGATAGACAGATGTTTTTTCTCTTGCGAATATCTCCGCTCTGCCTGTAACTAAATCTTTTTCTTCTCTTATAAACTTAATATGTTGCAGTAATGCCCAAGCGCTGTTATTCCACTGCATCTGGAAGCCTCTCTGGTGCGCCTCTTTTTCCATAGCAAGGCGTTTATTTTGGTTAAAGACTAAAAAATCAAGTGCTCCGGCTATTTGTTCCACCGAAGCTTCCCCGGCGTCAACCAAAATACCTCTGGCATATCTGCCAATGACAAGGCCACTCGGACAATGTTTGTTCGAATGAATAAGCTCCAGAGCACAACGAAATTTGGTTGCTATAGCAACTCTGCTGGAGCCTAAAGTATCAGCCAATATACCACTCGAGGTCTGAAACATATTGAGATAGGGGAGCACCATGACATTGGTAGCACCATAAAATTCCAAGAAAGTACTTTCATCCAAAAAGGTGTCGAGAAAGACAACATCGTGCTGCCTAAAGTCCACCCCTTTCAGGCCTTTGACTTTGCACCATTTCAGCTTGCACTCCTCTAGAGTATCAATCAAGGTAGACTGATATTTTCGGTATTCTCTGCCATCGGCTGCTCGGGTAAAATTTGGATGGTATTGACCTGCAATTAAATACACTATGCTTTCCCTTTGGCTGTCTGTACAAGACTCCTCTAAAAACCTTCCGTAGGCTCTAATGCTATACTGGATTCCTTTATCAGGAGACAATAGACCCAGTGTGGTAACGAGAAAAAAGTCTTTCAGACCGTGTTTCTCTTTAGTCACCAATCGGTCATATTCAGAAGGGTGTTGCATCCTGATTCCGTGGTCAATGTGCTTAAGTTTTGAATGGTCGATTCCGTACATTGACGATTCCAGAGTTCCTATTGTGTTTTCTGCTGTCACAATAAGGCCATCACTAAACTCGGCTAGTTCCTGCAATGTCTTTTTTTGATGGTCGTTTGGCTCATCGAGAACAGTGTGAAGGTAAACTAAAGTAGTAAGTCCCTCACGACGAAATGCGTTGGCCATGTCTACAAGATTAGTGCCCCGGCCATCCTCTCCATTCTTATCCGGATCGAGGCCATATTCGTGCTGCAATATGACAACGGTAGGGTTCGTTCCCTCGTTTGCCCTGGCTATTATATTCTTGATTGCATGACTCCAGGATTCAGAGCTGTACTGTTCGATAACAAGATCAACAGGAATGTTGTAGGGCCCATTATTGTTATCGATTGCTGCGACTCTTATTCGGCCAACTTCCCCCGTAAAATGTTCCAGCCCATTCGCCAAGTCGCGCGTGAATGTACCTATGCCACACCTTCTTGGCGGGTATGTACTTACAATTCGGATATCGTACTGCATATTTGTCGACCTTTAGCAGTTATCTTGTAGTTGCCAAAACTGATTTCAATTTTTCTTTTTTTTGCTTCCGTTTCTCCTTAAGGGTGTGCTTTGCTTTTTTCTGTTCTTCGCGTTTGCCTTTATCTTTTTTCCCCTTGTCTCCCATCTCTGTACCTTTCCTTTTAAAAATCTCTTTATTTTAGGTTCAACCGCAGAAAAGTTGGTTAATTTATTATGCTGCGAATACCTGTTTCACTTTTAATACGAAATATTCAATACCATCAAAGCCAAACACTTTACGTTCGATGACTTTGATTTCTCGACACAGAAGCGAGTATATTTCCCCAGAGCAGAAGATCAACCCTTATAAAGCTTGAATATCTGAGCAAGCAGCAAAAACTGGGCAGCACAATCCAGGTAGTTTCTGGGCAGCCGTATGAGGATCCGGCGACGATAAGCCCTTAGCTTATTTGCCAGGGTCTCAAGAGCCTCGTCTTCTGAAGCCTTCACATTTTCAAGATCCAGGATTAGCTTTCCCTGGTCCTTTTCAAGATACTCTTTGATTTTCCTGGCGAGTTTTTCTGCGCGAAAACTATCCAACATGCCATTCAACTTCACCCAAACCTGCCTCTTGGCATGTTGGAGATCCACCTGAACTGAGAAGTGCGAGGAAATGCTTTCGTTCCGCAGAGATTCCCATATCTTGGTCGCCCATAAACTCAAACCTTCTTCCGGCATCCTAAAACTTACCCGGCCGAGACGCGGGTGCTGGAAGATGCCCAAGCGCAGCTTCAATGCTGTCCAAGCTCCCGCTCCCAGAGCACTGAGAGACATCAGCCTCTCCGCCATTGTTGGATTACCCAACTCGGCACGAATCTTGTACTCCAGCTCTCTGATCCTTGATCGAATATAACTATTAGGCCCTAATAAACGCCCGACCAGAAATACGAGGTATGCCTTTCTGAGATCCTTTGCCAGGCTGGGAGCCTTCTCTCGGAGAAAATCGCTGGAACTTTCCCTCCACTTCTTGTATCCCGCGCACTTCGTCTCGAGAATACGATAGATCGATGGACCAAGTCTCTGAAAATCCTGTTCGAAACACCAATGTTGCATGCCCTCTATTTCAGAAGATGACATAGTTGGATGTTTTATTATGGATTTGAAGCCGCATCCATCATGCCAACGCATGTCAGCATCTTCGACATATTTACGTCGCATAAGACCCTGAGATATGACTCTTTCATAAAAGGGCGTTCCCGGAGGAGGACTATATATCAAGAATTGGGCAAGTTCTGGCTTAAGGGCCATCAGTCCGCTTAGTTCCTGAGAGATCACTTCCGGAGTCTGGTAATCGAATCCGACGATCATGGAGGTTAGAACAGCAATTCCATTCTCTCTGAGTTCACTGATGAGCTCATGCACAGGCTTGCCGCTCTGCTTGTTGTATCCCGAGCGGGTTCCTTCGTAACCAATCCATATACCATCTATGCCCATTTCCAGAATTTCCTGAACATTATAACGGCTGAGAGCCTTGACGCTTGAGAACACGAAGATAGAAATTGGTCTGCCTCCGGCAAGGACGCAATCCCGAAACTGCATCGCCCTCTTTTTGTCCAGAAGGAAATCTTCATCGATAATAGTGAACACCATACTGGGATCTCTTATGAGGTAGCGTTCGATAACGTTGTAGATATCTCTTCCCTCGGGAAGTAACTTGATGTGTCTCCTTTTGAAAAAATGGGAAGTACAGCAGAAATCACATCCATTTGGACAGCCCAATCCGGCAAATATCAGGCCTGTCTTTGAGATGGGAACCGATAAGACCTTCATGCGACTTTCAATC
>Ga0209536_100010483_pt1 | contig 13672 bp, 7 predicted proteins | sample DeeMarSeWOR28_12_FD_187461 | JGI IMG/M metagenome (GOLD analysis project Ga0209536, IMG submission 187461) | Marine sediment microbial communities from White Oak River estuary, North Carolina - WOR-2-8_12 (SPAdes) (version 2) | ecosystem: Environmental > Aquatic > Marine > Intertidal zone >...
GACTCGACCTGAGGTTGAAGGTGCTCGTCGGCATCTTCCCATAGCTCCAAGAACCAACCGTAGTAGCGTAGTGCGTCGTCCATCTCTCCCCGGCGCTCGTGGAGTTGTGCGCGGCGTTGGTAGCCCAGCGCTTCCAACCAGGGAGACTGATAGAGCGAGCCGTAGATGCGCAGCGCTTCCAGCTGGTCGCTCTCTTCCACCAGGTTCGCCAGCAGATAGCGATGTGCGTTGCGTAGGACGTTCCAGTTGCCGGGGATGAGCGTCAGGCTGCGGCGCAAGTAGTCGACGGCGGCGACTGCGTCGTTCCTTGCGGCCGCGATATGACCGCGGTAGGCGAGCGCTAGACCGCGATAGGCTCGGGCACGGTCGCTGCCTTCATCGGCATCGAGGCTGTCGGCGACGCCCTCGAGATAGTCGATAGCCAGCTGAGCGTCGGCGTAGCGGCCCTGCTGCGCGTAAAGCGCCGACAGGTAGTCCGCCGTTTCGGGATAGTTTTCCCGTGCCGTCAACTGCTCTCGCAATGCGAAGGCCGACGGGTCGGATAGCAGTCCGGTCATCTGGGCCATGGTCAGCATGAACAGCTCGTTCTCTCGACCCTGAATGCGATCGGCTTCCCGGTCGAGTGCCAGCCAATCCGCGATCCGACCGTGCCGCAGATACTGGTGCCCGAGTTCTTCCAAGGCGCTCGCCCGGGCGGGCGCTGGCATCCTCGGATCGCCGGCGGCCAACCATACCGTTTCGGAATATCCCAGGCTCGAGCGACCGGGAGGAACGGCGAAGCGGATCTGGCCGAATAGTGGCAGACTGAGCGTATCCAGCGCCTGGGCCGCGATAGCCGAATCCTCGGGTGGCCCCAAGCGGAGGGCGCCACCCAGGCGCAGACCGTACGAGTAGGGCGACAGGGAGTCGATGGCCAGGTAGCGCGCGGTCCACTCGCGGGCCGCGTCCAGCTCATCTCGGGAGAACGTGCCCTGAATGAGATGGAAGAGGGATGGCGCTATGGTCGAGTCGATCGCATACGCCCGCGCCATCGCTTCGATCACGCGTTCTTGCCCGTAGCCGACCTGGTCGCCCAAGTGAAACAGCGCCTCTCCGAAACCGTACCAGGCCTCGTAGTCGTCGGGATAGCGTCGCGTCAGGTTCTCGTACAGCTCGATGGTGTGCAGGTCGCCGTCGATGTCCACCAGCTTGTGGCCTGTGATCAGCAAACTGTCCCGGGCCGGCAGTCCCGCTGTGTGGCGCGCGGCAAGCTCGGCGTTGCGGATGTGCTCTTCCTCGAACGCGCCCAACGCCCAACCGTAGGCGAACGACAGTCGGTGCGCCGCGATGGCGAACGTCGTGTCGAGCTCCACGGCCCGAGAGAACGACTGCTGCGCTTCGATGAATCGACTCTGGCGAAAGGCCTGCTCGCCTTCCAGATAGGCGCGCAACGCCGGGATCGATGCCGTGGTCACCGTCGAAACGCGGACTTCCGGGACTTCGCCTTCCTGCCAGATCGATTTGAGAAGGTCGACGGTCAACTGGTCCACCAGAGAGGTCATCTCCGACTCCGGGCCCTCCACCGCCGCCGACGCGTCCTTGCGCAGCCAGCGCACGTTGAACAGCTCGGCGTGAACGCGTACTTCGCCCGGCCCTGTGGTGATCACAGTGCCCAGGATCATGTTGCCCGCGTTCAGGTCTGCCGCGACCACGGCGGCCTCTTCGGGTGCCGCGATCTCCTCCGTGCCGCCGATTTCTTTGTTCCAGCGAAGCAATACCGCCCGCGGGTCGGAGGCGACGTAGGCGCCCGTCCCGTCTAGAGCCGTCGATACCAGATCCACCAGCCCCTCGCGCCAGAGCTCGACGTCGCCTACGGCCTGGAACGGCATCACGGCCACGACGTCGTCCTGCAGCTCGCCGCCGGGGTCGCGTGAAAAGATCAGCATCAGCCCGACGCTGCTCAGGGCCGCGAAAGCCAGAACACCGCCGAGGATCGCGCGCTTCCAGGTGAGCAGGCTCCGCGGCTCGCTCCAGGATGTGCGTGGCTTCTCGAGCGGGGCGGCCTGCTTGGAAGCCTGAGCCGCCTGTGCGATCCCGACCTGCAGAAGAGCCGTGGCCAAAATGACCGGGAGGCCGATGAGCAACAGCCCGACGCCGGCCGGGAAGAACCAATCGGGCAACGTGAACTGCTGGGCTAGGATATCGAGGGCTTGGACGACACCCCAGGATACGGCAAGGTATACGATCAGGATCCGCACCAGGCGTGCGGATTTGGCTCGCTCGAGGAAACTATTGGGCGTCTGGTCGGAACTCATGGCGGCGAATTATAAAAAGACATGGGCAGTCTGCGCAAACCCTGGGCTTTGGCCCGGATGTCGAAGGCGACGATCCGGGCCGAATTCGCGGGCTAAATGTCTTGGTCGCCGCTACCCTTCCTTGCCGAACAACCCACTCAGCATCGACTGAAAGCTGGCCCGCAGCTCGTCCATTTGGGCCTTCGACAGGCCGTAGGTAGCCAGCCAGATCAAGGCTACAGGGAACCGGCGAGCCGTGCTCGAAGGCGAGCTATCTCGCTCCACTTCACCCGGCCCTAGCGGTTGCCAGCTGGATCGGTGTCTAGAAGGCGTGAAAAGCGCGGCTCGCCGCGGAGCGGCGCGTAGTGGGGGTCCAGGCTGAGGAGCGCGGGCGAAAGGGGCCCGGGGACCGAGAGCACGGTCTCCAGTGTGCCCAGCGCCTCGGTGTGTTGTCCCAGGCGCATGTGTATCCAGGCGAGGTTGTCCTGAAACGCACGGCCCCAAAGGGCGTCGCTGGACGTGGGTAGTAACTCCGTTGCGCGTCGCCCCTCCGCCAGCGCTGCCTCCGATCGGTTGAGCCCGGCCAATGCCACGCCGAGAAGGCTGTGGTACCGTGCTTCCTCCGGTCGCTGCTCCAGGCGTCGCTCCATCATCGCCCGCAGTGACTCGTACGCGACGGAGGCCTCATCCGTTCGGCCCCTGCGCTCGGCCACCTCGGCCTGCACCAGGTAATACGAAGCCGTGTCGTTGCCGAAAAAACCCGCCTCGAGACCTGCCAACCACTCGGGGTCATCGTGCCCGGCGACGCGGAGCATCTGCCAGGGCTGCACGTCGTCAGCGGCCGGGACGATGGGGTCCGGCGAGATTCTCTCGCGCGCCGTATCGATGATGCGGCGGGCCGCCGCCGCGTCACCGTTCCAGGCCAACTGGAGCCAGGCCCGGTAGAGCATGGGCTGCGGCCAGTCCAACTGGATCGTCGAGGAACGGTCCAGGAAGGACATCGCTTCTTCGTAGCGGCGCATGTAGAAGAGTGTCGAGCCCACGGTATGGATCGTCTCGGCGGATTGAGGATCCAACTCGGCGGACTGGCGAAATGGCTCGAGGGCCGCTTCCCATTCGCCCATCCGCCGCAGCGCGATGCCGATGGTGTGAGCGACCTCGCCGTCTCCAGGGAGCTTCTCGCGAGCGATGCGCAATTCCGGGAGCGCGCGCTCGTAGTCGCGTAGCCGATAGTAGAGCTCACCCAGCGCGAGATGAGCCGCCGGCAAATCCGGGTCCAGTTCCAAAGCGCGGTCGAGTTCCTGGCGCGCCAACGCTACGCGCTCGTTCGAGCGGTCGAAGTAGAACCAGTAGAGCTGTAAGTGGGCTCGCGACAGCCAGGAGCGAGCGAGGGCGAAGTTGGGGTCGAGCCTGACAGCTTGCTGCAACTGATCCAGGGCTTCCCAGGTGCTTTCCTCGGAGAATCCCCGCTTGAGCAAATCGCGCCCGCGAAGAAAGTGGGTGTAGGCTTCCAGGTTGTCGGTCGGCCGGTCACCCTCGGAGCCTGAAACGGGCGCCAGCAACGTCATGCCCATCGCCTCGGCCACGCTGGCGGCAATGTCCGACTGGATCTCGAAAACGCTGGCTAGAACCGCATCGTAACGCTCGGTCCAAAGGTGCGTATCGGTGTCCACCTCGATCAGCTGTGGCGTGACGCGGATGCGGCTGGTTCCGGCCGAGTGGTCCCACCGCACGGTCCCTTCCAAGATATAGTCCACGTCCAGCTCTTCGCCGATCTGTCCGATGGTCTTGACGGTGCCCTTGTATTGCAGCGCGCTCGTACGCGAGATGACCGCCAGGCCGTTCAGTTCGGCAAGTCGCGAGATGATCTCTTCGGTCAGTCCGTCCGAGAAGTACTCGTCCTCGGCCGCTCCGAGGTTTTCGAACGGTAAGACGGCGATCTTTCTGCGATCGGTTTCCGTCTGCGCCGCAGGCGACAGCTCGCCCGTTGGGTCTAAAGTGTCCTCGGTGGGTGAGGCGCGCCGTTCCATCGTCCACCACACCCCCAAGACCAACGCCAGCGTTCCGGCCAACGCGAGTATACCCGCGGGCCAGCGCCGACCGAGTGGCTGTGCGACGAGGGCTTCCAACTCTCCGGACTTGGCTGGGTCGGTTCGCTTCACACCCCGCGGCGTCACATCGAACACCCAGGCCAGTGCCAGGGCGATGGGGAAGGCCGCCAACGCGATGACCACGGTGGCGCTCATCACGACTTCGGGCAGGTTCAGCGCCGGTACGATCAAGTCGATGGCCTGCAGGACGACGAAGGTGACGCCGCCGTAAACGGCCGCCACTTTGAAGACCTGGCGCCGCTTCAGCTCGGCGAAGAAAGTCTGGTAGGTTCGGGGCTTTCTATTCATGCGACGCCAAGATATACAGCGGCGGTGAACGGAATCAACGTGCGGGCAGCTCGGACAAGCCTGCTCGTTCGAGGAGGTCGTTGTAGCGCGGGTCGTCACGCAGGGGAGAAAGGTCTTGGTCCTGAATCCCCGCGATGTTGCCCAGGCCAGGCTCCACGAGAACGCGCAATGCCTCCAACGCAAGGTCGTTCTCTCCGAGGAGCACATACCACTTGGCCTGTCCCATAGGTGATAGCTCCCAGGTTGCGTCTGTGGATGCTGCCAGAATCGCGAGTGCCGCCTCTTTCAGTTCGTCCGGGTTTTCCACCGCACGTACCATCGTCGCGTAGGCTTCCGGATCTTCGCCGACCAGCCCGGCACCCATTCGACCCGCTGCCTCGGCCTCGTCGTACTGCCCCGTTATGACGTAGCACCACATCAGCCACAGGTGAGCCAACCCCAGATTCGGGTCCAACTCGATCGCTCTCCTCAGCGATTCGATGGCCTCGTCGTAGCGGCCAACGTACATGCGAGTGCGCCCGTGGCCGGCGTTCATGATCGGAGACAGTGGGTTAAGATCGAGGTAGAGATCGGTCTGCTCTATGGCCTCGTCGTGTCTCCCGACCACGCTGAGGTATTGCGCGTACTGGTGTTTGGTCTCGGCATCGTTGGGTGCGAGCTGTACGGCTCGCGCGTAGTGCTCGCCGGCGGCGGTCCAATCCCACATGTCACGACGGATGTTTGCCAGCGCCACGTGTGCCCGGGCTGAAGTACTGTCGATGAGTAGGGCACGTCGAGCCGACTCTTCCGCCGCCTGCAGCGATGGACGCCAGTCGCCCAGATCGTACCACGGTAAGAGCGCCTGGGCTTCGGCCAGGCCCGCGTGCGCGGCGGCGAAATCGGGGTCACGATCGAGCGCGCGCTCGTACAGGGTGATGGCGCGGAGCAGCGATGGTCCGCGCTCCATCAGCGTGGCTTGGCCCTGCAGGTACAGCTCGTAGGCTTCGGCGTCTTCGGTCGCTATCCGCACCAGCTGGCTGGCGGGTTCGAGGCCCAGCGGGGCCCGCAGCGTGTCGGCGATGGCCCGAGCGATCTCATCCTCCACCGCAAAAATGTCCACGAGCTGCCGATCGTATTTGCCCGACCAGATGTGGTAGCCTGTCTCGGCGTCGATCAGCTGGGCGGTGATACGCACGTCGTCGCCTACTCGTTGCACGCTGCCCTCGAGGATCGTCGCCACGTTCAGCTTCTGGCCGACATCTCGAAGGTCCAGTTGCTGTCCCTTGAATTGAAACGCGGAAGTGCGTGCGGCGACCTTCAGCCCCGGGACCTGGGCCAGTGCGTTGAGGATCTCCTCGGTGATCCCGTCGCTGAAGTACTCGTTTTCCTCGCCAGGGCTCATGTTGACGAAGGGGAGGACCGCGATGGAGGCCGCCCTTTCACTTGTGGCTGACGGGCCGTCCGTCCCCCAATTCCCACTCCGCTGCAACGTCCACAAGACACCGATGACCAGCGCCATCGTGCCGGCCACTGCCAGCATCCCGATGGGCCAGCGCTGCCCTGGCGATTGAGCCACGATCGCAGCTAACTCGCCCGACGCGGCCGGATCGGTGCGAGTCACACCCTTGGGCGTCACGTCGAAGACCCAGGCGAGTACCAACGTCACCGGGAACGCCGCTACGGCCACGACCACGGCTGCCGTCATCACCACGTCGGGTAGGTTCAGCGCCGGGGCCACTAGGTCGATGACCTGGAGAACCACAAAGGTGACGGCGCCGTACACTGCGGCGACTTTGAAGACGTGGCGCCGCTTCAGCTCGGCGAAGAAACTCTGATAGGTGCGCGGTTTGCTTGCCATGAAGCGACCAAGATAGTCAACGTGGGCGCTCGGAATCAATGAGCCGCGTAACCGATTCGAACCGCGCCGCCTGGGTCGCTACGCCCGGGCCATCGTTTGCCGGGGGTGACGGCACCTTCACCGCAGATTTCGTAGGCCGCTCGGTGGGCACGCCGGTCGCCATCGGCGCCCTCATCGATGGCAATACGGTGACCAAAGCATCGCCGACTATCGAAGTGGTGGCAGGCACCATTTCGACAGAGAGATCGATCGTCTCATCGAGTGCGAACACCGTGACGGCTGGGGACACGGTCGTGCTTTCGCTGAAAGGTATCGACGACTTCGATCGCGAGTTGGTGGGCGGTGGAAGGGCGATCGTCTTCGACCATTCCGGCGGGGCCAGCACCGGGACGGTGATACCACCGTCAGCAATCGACAACGACGATGGCACCTATACCGCCTACTTCGTCGGCCAGACGGCGGGCACGGCCACGACCATCGGGGCCACCATCGACGGAGCGTCGGTTACATCGACACTGCCGACGGTTGCGGTGATGCCCGGCGCAGCGTCTACCTCGGAGTCGACAGCCACCGTTGCCGATGACACTCTCGCCGTAGGCGGTGCGACCACCATCACGCTACAGGCTCGGGATGCCTTCGGCAACGACATCACTGTCGGCGGCCTAGATGTGGAGTTCGCTTTGCAGACCGGAGATGGAGTCAGCGAGGGCACACTTGGATCGACGACAGACAACGGCGACGGGACCTATACGGCTACTTTCACGGCTGTGACGGCCGGATCACCGGTGGCGATTCTGGCAACGATCGACGGTCAGTCGGTGACGTCGGTGCCGCCGACGATTACCGTTCAGTAGCGGAGGCGGCCTTCGGTCGGTAGCCCTTTTCGAGGGCGCTGCGATACAAGTCCTGCTGCAGGAGATGCCTGCCGCGGAAGATGCGCGACTTAGTCGTGCCGATGTCGGCATCGGTGATCTCGGCGATCTCCGCGTAGCTCAATCCCTCGATGTCCCTCAGTACCACGACTTCTGCGAACTCGTGAGGGACGCGCTTGAGCGCCCCGAGAATCTCATCGCTTCTCAGGACTTTGAAGAAATCTCCTCGCGGATCCGAATCGTGTATCTCGGGGATCGGCGTGTAGTCGGGGATGTCGGTGGAGCCCTTCGAGGCGAACCCGCCGTTCTGTCGCAGACTGGATGTCACGAGGGCGCGGAGGACGGCGAACAACCAGGCACGGACGTCGATTTCGGGTTCACGGTCGGACCAGCGGCGGTGAGCGTCCAAGATCGCATCGGCGACCCAGCCCTCCGCCTCGTTGGCATCGGCAGCGAAGACGAAGGCGTAGCAGTAGAGCGCATCGAGGTAGGGAATCAACTCCCTCTCGAAGTCAGCCGCCTCGGGTCCGGGTCCCTCGGGCCGCAAGCTCTTTAAGATCACTTCGGCCCTCCGTTAGTGGATCTGAACGTTAGCCTGCCGAGTTTCGTCGCCCCCCAACTCGGCCAGCCGTAAGGCTCCGCCGGCCAGGCTGCGGACCAGGCCCGGCGAGTTCCGCGTTGCGGCCAACAGCTGCAAACCTTCCAGGTATGCGAGGATCGCTCGCGCTCCGGCGCTGGGATCGACGTTCTCCAGGTCCCCGGCATCGCGAGCCTCGATCAGCTGCTGCTCAAGGAACCCGGCCGCCTCGTCGAAGACACCATCGATCTTCTCGCGGATCACTTCGTCCCGTGTGTTCAGCTCGGCGGCGAGGTTGCCGAACGGGCAACCGGACATCTTGCCGGTACTGGCCATCAGCTGCTCATCAAAGTCGCCGATGAGTATGAACAGACGTCGAATCCGCTCGAGCGGCGGCAACTCCGGCTGCGCCGCCTCCGCCACGATACCATTCAGCCACTCGACATGGGCGTCGATGACGGCCAGCAGCAGATCGCGCTTGGTGGGGAAGAAGTGATAGAAGCTGCCCTTGTGAACTCCGGCCTGCTCGCAGATGTCCTTGACCCCCACCGCGGTGTAGCCGCGGGCGTAGGTAAGGTCCTTGGCGGCCTTGATGAGTCGATCTCTGGCGTCGCTGGTGCGTCCCATACCGAGGAGTTGTTATAGTTGACCGGTTGACTATCCCAATATGCGGCCTGGAACCCTCCCCTGTCAAGCATTTCTCCGTCTCCAGGGCGGTGGCAGGTCGCGTTGCCCCTAGCTTCAACGCTTCTCGAGCAAGGGGTGTTAGTCTTCTTGAGCGCCCCTTGTGAGCGGTGCTCGCCCCAATTCCAGAGAATCCCAAGAACCACGGAAGGGAACGAGATGAAGAACCCGTCCATTTCCGCGGAGGCGACGTCGTATGGCATCCGGCGCCGCTTTCTCTCGTGTGTCGGTGCCGGGCTGCTTCTGGCCCTGGCCGTTTCGGCGCTCCCGGGCGCCGCGGCCGGTCAGATGCCGAACCAGGAGCCGCACCCACCGCCCTACTTCGCCATTACCAACGCCCGCATCGTCACGGTTTCCGGCCCGGTGATCGAGAACGGAACGGTCGTCATCGCCAACGGGCTGATCGCGGGCGTGGGCACGGACGTGTCGATACCGCCGGAAGCCTGGGTGATCGATGGCACGGGGCTGACGGTCTACCCCGGGCTGATCGATGCGCTGTCGAGCCTGGGCCTTGAAAACGGTGGAGCGGGAGCGCAGGCGCGCGCTACAAACCCGTCCGCCGATGGGCCGGAAGACCGACCGGCCACGTACTCGTGGCGAGCCGCCGCAGATGCGTTGACGGTCGACTCCGAGAGCTTCGCGATGTGGAGGGAGGGAGGTTTTACCACCGTGATGACGGTGCCCAGCGACGGACTGGTTGCGGGCCAGGGCGCCGTGGTGAATCTGAAGGATGGCCGTCCGGTCGAGAATGTGGTCCGGTCCCCTGCGGCCCTGCGCTTGAACCTGAGCGGTCCGCGAGGTACGCGTGGCTATCCAAGTTCACTGTTCGCTGTGATCGCCTACCACAAACAGTTGTTCCTGGATGCCGAGCACTACTCGCGGGCCACGGCCGCCGACCAGGCACGCGCCGCCGGACTCGAACGGCCGGCCTACGATCGAACGCTGGAACCCGTGAGCTCGGCGGTCGAGCAGCAATGGCCCGTGCTCATCCCGGGCAGCGACGCCAGGGAGATCATCCGGGCCATTGACTTGGGCAGGACGCTTGGCGTTCGAACGGTCGTGTATGGAGCGGGCCAGGCGTACGACGTCTCAAGCGAACTGGCGGCCGCCGAGGCTGCCGTTCTGGTGGGAACGCAGTGGCCCGAGCGAACGCGTGACGCCGATCCGGAATCCGAGGAAGAGCTCAGCTCCATGCGTAGCCGTGCCTGGGCTCCGAGCACACCGGCGGCGCTCTACGAGGCCGGTGTTCCCTTCGCCTTCTACTCAGACGGCGCTGCATCGCCTCGCGGCGCGCTGGCGGGTGTCCGCAAGGCGATGGAAGCGGGATTGCCCGCCGAGGTCGCACTGCGAGCGCTCACCCTGTCGCCTGCCGAGATCTACGGTGTCAGCGATCGCTTGGGGAGCGTCGAGGCGGGTAAGATTGCCAATCTGGTCGTTACGGAAGGTGATCTGCTAGACGAGGGCGTGAAAATCAAAATCGTCTTCGTCGAGGGACAGAAGTTCGAGAAACGTGAGGCGGGTCGGCCGGCCGAAGCACCGGCTGTGGAACTCAACGGGACCTGGACCCTCACGGTCGAGTCGCCGCGGGGCACGCAAGAATCGACCGCGGAGCTAATAATGAGTGCGGACGGCAGGCTCTCCGGTAGTGTGCGCGGCCAGCGGGGCGATGGCAGCATCACCGAGGGTTGGGTCAGCGGCAACAATTTCAGCTTCACCGTCGCCATGAGCATGGGCGGCCGCACAGTCGAAGCGGCTTACACCGGTACATTGGAGACGGATGAGATGGCCGGAAGCGTCGCGTTCGGACGCTTCTCCTCGGAGTTCAAGGGGACGAAGACGGCCGGCGCGGCAACGGTCGTTGCAGCAGCGGATAGACCGTCGCCGGCGGAGCCGCAGCCCGCGGCGGAGGCCGACGCGATCGCGCCAGCCGTGGGTCCCATGTCGGTCCTGGTCGATTGGGATGCGCCGCCAGCAGACCTGCTCATTCAGAACGCCACGGTGATGACGGTTTCGCAGGGTACCATCGAGAACGCATCGATTCTCGTCCGCAACGGGAAGATCGCAGCGGTGGGAACCGACGTTAGCGTCCCGAACAACGCCAACGTCATCGATGCATCGGGCAAATACGTTACGCCCGGCGTGATCGATGCCCATTCCCACGTTGCCACCGATGCGGTCAACGAAGGCAGTATCGCGGTATCGTCGATGGTGCGCATCGAAGACGTCATCGATCCCACCGACGTCAATATATACCGGGAGGCCGCCGGCGGTGTGACGACCTCTCATGTCTTGCACGGGAGCGCCAATCCCATCGGCGGCCAAAGCGCGACGATCAAGCACCGTTGGGGCGAAGATGCCGAGGGACTGCTGTTCGTTGGCGCGATGCCGACCATCAAGTTCGCGATGGGCGAGAACGTGAAGCGCTCGAACTCGCCGGCGACACCCGGTACACCGCGGCGCTATCCCGGCACGCGCATGGGAACTCTGGACGTGATGCGCCAGGCCTTCATCGATGCGACCGAATACCGGCGCGAGTGGAACCAGTGGGAACAGCGCCGTCGCGCAAATCGGAACACGGTGCCGCCGGCTCGTGATCTCAAACTCGAGCCTCTGGTCGAGGTGCTGGAAGGGAAGCGTTGGGTGCACGCCCACGCCTACCGGGCGGACGAAATGCTCCAGATGATCCGCCTCGCGCAAGAGTTCGATTTCAAGATCGCCACCTTCGTTCACGGTCTCGAAGGCTACAAGCTGGCCGACGAGATCGCCGCCAGCGGTTTCGGCGTCTCCACCTTCTCCGACTGGTGGGCCTACAAGATGGAGGCATACGACGCGATTCCCTACAACGCGGCGCTGATGACTCAACGCGGCGTGCTGGTTTCGATCAACTCCGATAGCCAGGAGGAAGCACGGCATCTCACCCAGGAGGCCGGTAAGACGATGAAGTGGGGCGGTCTGTCCGCGGACCAGGCTTTGGCGCTCGTGACGCTGAACCCGGCCATTCAACTCGGGATCGACGACAAGGTCGGCTCCATCGAGGCAGGCAAAGACGCCGACCTGGTAATTTGGGAGAACCACCCGCTCTCGGCCTTCGCCAAGACTCTGACCACGATTATCGATGGCCGAGTGGTCTTCGATGTGGAAAGGGATGTCGAGCGGCAGGAAGCGATTGCAGCGGAGAAAGAAGCGCTAAGAGCGCGTCTCAGTGGCTCGGGATCAGCGGGCCAGAACGCGAGCGGGCGGCCCGGGCAGGGCGGCTCCGATTCTTCGAGCAACTGAACCGAACAGATAAAGGAGTCGAGCCGTGTCGATATATGCTAAGAAAAGTGATGGCGATCGGAGCCGGCATCGTCCGAGCTCCATCGCGGTCTCGTTGCTCCTCCTTCTTGGCGTCTCTCTAGCTCTGGCGCCGGGGGCCGAGGCCCAGCACGATCCGCGAATCGAGCCCGCGCCCGCGTACGTGATCCGGGGCGCCACCGTTCACACGATTTCGAATGGTGTGATCGAGAGCGCGATCGTTTTGGTGCGGGACGGTAAGATCGCGGGGGTCGGTGCGGACGTCGCCGTTCCCGCCGGCGCTGCGGTCATCGAGGGCTCTGGACTGCACGTCTATCCCGGTCTGCTGGATGCTTACAGCCGGTTGGGGTTGAGCGAGGTCGGGTCCGTTTCTGCCACCTCCGACGTCAACGATTTGGGGAACTGGAACCCGCACCTCGATGCATACTCGGCGGTATATCCGGCCAGCGAGCATATCCCGGTGGCCCGTGCCAACGGAGTCACTCATGCGCTCACCGCGCCGGGGAGCGGCGGCGGATTTCGCGGCGGCGGCGCCGCTGGTATCCCGGGCCGAGCCGCGCTGATCCACTTGGACGGCTACACAGTGGAAGAGATGGCGATCGAGCCGTCTACGGGCATGATCATCCAGTGGCCCACCATCCGAACCATGACGTTCGACTTCGCCACCTTCTCGCGGCGCGAGCGTCCATTCAGCGAGGCCAAGAAGGAATACGACGAACAAATCGCGCAGATGGAGGACTGGTTCGGGGCGGCGCAACACTACAAGCAGGCGATGGAGAACGGCGACCCGACGAAGTTCGAGCGCGACGTACAACTCGAGCACCTCGCCCACACGTTGGGCGGGGGCCTTCCCGTGATCGTCGTCGCTAACGACAAGCGGAGCATCGAGAGTGCCATCGAGTTTAGCGAGCGCTACGATCTCCATCTTATCCTCGCCGGCGGCCGCGACAGCCGCGAGGTGAAGGGTGTTCTGGCCGAGAAGCAGATTCCGGTCATTCTCGGGCCGTCTCAAGCGCTCCCGGCGCAGGAGGACGACCCCTATTACTACCCGTTCTCGCTGGCTGGCGAGCTGTATGATGCCGGCGTGAAGATCGCTTTCGGTACGTTCAATTCCTCGGACTCCCGAACGCTGCCCTACGAGGCGGCCAACACGGTCCCCTTCGGACTGCCGCACGAAGAGGCGCTCAAGGCCATCACCATCAACTCAGCCGAGATCCTTGGAGTCGCTGACCGCCTGGGCTCCGTCGAGCCCGGCAAGCTGGCGAACCTGATCGTCACCGACGGTGACCCGCTCGAGATTCAAACGCACATTCGCTACGTGTTCATCGACGGGATCCCCGTGGACCTGGAAAACAGGCACCGGCGGCTCTGGCAGCACTACGACAGCCGGCCCAGCCCAACGGACGACACGACCGTAACCGCGACGGCAGAAACGAACGGAGGCGAGCAGTAGAAACTAGGCTCGAGGCAATACTGACCGAGCCCGACAATATCGCCAACGTGCAGACTGCAGCGTTTCACGCGCTCGCCATTGACGAGAACACCGCTACTGCTGTTCAGGTCAACCACCGTATAGCAACCGTTCGCTGACGACTGAATCATCGCGTGAACGCGGTTCAGGCTCGCGCTCTCGAGTAAGAGGTCATTGGTTTCACCGCGGCCGATCATGATTCGTTTGTTCATGCGGAGAACTCTTTCGATTTTGCCGTCGCGGGACACGATCAGACGATCCGGTA
>Ga0209536_100010484_pt1 | contig 13671 bp, 14 predicted proteins | sample DeeMarSeWOR28_12_FD_187461 | JGI IMG/M metagenome (GOLD analysis project Ga0209536, IMG submission 187461) | Marine sediment microbial communities from White Oak River estuary, North Carolina - WOR-2-8_12 (SPAdes) (version 2) | ecosystem: Environmental > Aquatic > Marine > Intertidal zone >...
AACGTGGACATCGCCTGCGAATGCGCCCGCGAGGCGAGGCGGCTACTGGGCGGAAACGGGATTCTGGTGGAGTACCAGTCCATGCGTCACATGGCGAATCTCGAATCCGTCTATACCTACGAGGGAACCCACGACATCCACGGACTGATCCTGGGGCAGGCGATCACGGGGCTGCCGGCGTACGATTGAGCCGCGCGGACGCGTCACGGCTCCTGCGGTGATCCGATCCACCGGTTACCGAGCACCACGGCGAGGCCCACGACGATCAGGCCCGAGAACAGCACGTCACTGAGGAAGTGACCGCCGGCGGCCACGCGCGCCAGGCCGACCAGCAGCCCGAAACCGGTCGCGCCGACGATCACCGCCCAGCGGCGTCGGCGCGAAAGGTACGCGTATCCGAGCGCGGACAGGGCGAATCCGGCGGAAGGATGGCCCGCCGAGAACGAGCAGTTCCGCTCACACTGATCGGCGATCACCAGGGCCGGCGTGAACTGCTTGTCGCCGCCGAATTGCGTCACGTCGCGGGGGCGGGCTCTCCCCCAGTGCTCCTTGAGGACACCGTTCACGATCAGTCCGGGCCCGATCGCGATCACCACCAGCAACAGCGCCGCGACCCGTCCCCGTCGCCGAAACGGGCCCTTCCGGAACGCATCGCTCAGCAGAACCGCGAGCGAGCCGACGACGGCGGCCCCGACGATCCAGTCGACCGACTCGTACAGCAGCCGCTCCCAAAGCGCGCCGTTCTGCGTGAATCCACCGGACGGGGAATAAAACAGCTCGGTGAAGGCCAGGTCCAGTCCGGGAACGAACAGGAACAGCAACCCGAGCAGCGCGGCCGGGACGAGAAACGCGGCGGCGACCTCGGTGCTGGTGCGCGTGCCGGGCGTGCGACTCATCGATCCCCGCGGCCACCGGGCCCGATCGCTTCGGTTCTGTGGGACTCCGCCAGCGACTCGAGAAAGTCCTGGCGATCTCCCATCAACTGCATGCGCTGCTCCATCGATTCGACTTCACCGTGCAGCTGGCGCAGTCCTGCTTCAATCCGTTCGAGCCGTTCGCGGTCGGGCGACGCTTCCCGTCGCAGCTGGATCCACTCCTCCATGACGCGGCCCAGCCGCCGGCTGAGTGGAAACAGCAATACGAACGTCCCGAGCATGAAGACCATGACGAGTATGGCGATCAGTTCGGCGATGGCGTACGGCATGGCAGTTCTCCTGGTGCCGGGAATCACCGCTCAGGATAACGATTTGCTACGGGAGCGGCGACGTCGCGGTTTCATCTCCCGGATGTTGTGCCCGCCGCCGGTTCTCGCTAGCGTTCTGACCGAGGGACGGAACAGGTGCGCGCCCGTAGCTCAATCGGATAGAGCGTCTGGCTTCGGACCAGAAGGCTGGGGGTTCGAGTCCCTCCGGGCGCATTTTTGATCGGGGATGGTCATTTTCTGCCGTACCTCCGCCAGATCAGGAGCGTGACCGTGGTATCCGAGTCCTCCGCGCGCCCGGACCGCAGCGTCTTCGTCTCCTTCTTCCGCGGCCTGAGTCGGCTCCGCCGGGGTTGGCCGCAGTTCGTCGCGGCCGACATCGCTACCCGGGTGGCGGCCACCCTGCTGCTGGCGCCGTTCCTCGCCTGGATCACCCGCAGTGCCATGGCGCGAGCCGGTGGGGGCGCGGTGACGGACCAGGACATCGTGTGGTTTCTCCTCTCGCCGCTCGGGATCGCGACGCTCGTCGTGGTCGCCGCCGGTTCTGCGCTCGCCGGTCTCATCGGACACACGGCGATCATGACGGTGGCGGCGGGGGTCGAGGAGACGCGATCCGTCTCGTGGCTGGACGGGATGCGGCATGCGTTCCGTCGGCTGTTCGCGATCTTCTCGATGGCGGTGCGCGGGCTGATCCGACTGATCGTCGATGCGGCGCCGTGGCTGCTGATCGGGGGTGTCGTGTACCTGGTGATGTTCCGGGCCCACGACATCAACTATTACCTGAGCGAGAAGCCGCCGGAGTTCTGGGTCGCCGTCGTGCTGATCGGGGCCTCTCTCCTGGGTCTCGCCTGGTTCGTGGGCCGTCGGCTGCTGAGCTGGTCGATCGCCCTTCCACGTCTGCTGTTCGGAAACGAGACCCCTGCGGGTGCCCTGGCGGCCAGTGCCGAAGCGACGGAAGGACGCAGGCTTCGCGCCCTGCTGCTGTTCGTCATCTGGGGTTTCGCCACCATAGCGATCTCCGTCGTCATCACCGGGATATCGGCCTGGATCGGGCGGCTGCTGATCCCGGAGGGCACGGAAGATCTGGCGCGGATGGCGACCGGCATCGGAATCGCGTCGGTCATCGCGTTCCTCGGCAACCTGATCGTGTCGATCGTTTCCAGCGTCATTCTCGCGCTCAGCGTGTACGAACTGGATCGGGGCTGGGCGGAGCCCTGGCTGCTGCCGAAGGAGGTCGCCGCGGAACCCGGCACGCTTGGCGACCGGGCCAGCTTGCGGGTACCGGGCTGGGCATGGGTGCTGCTGGCGATCGCGGTGCCCGCCGCCGCCCTGTTCCTCGGCGTGCGGCTGCTCGAGGACGTGACCGTGACCGACGAGGTAGAGATCACGGCGCATCGCGGCGCCTCGGCGCGTGCTCCCGAGAATACGCTCGCCGCGATCCGCGCCGCGATCGCCGACGGCGCCGACCGGGTGGAGATCGACGTACAGGAGACGCTGGACGGCGTCGTCGTGGTGCACCACGACGCGGACTTCATGCGGGTCGCGAAGGACCCCCGCAAGATCTGGGAAACGCCCTGGGCCGCGGTGTCCCAGATCGCGAACGGGGCCTGGTACGGCCCGGAATTCGAAGCCGAGCGGGTGGCGACCCTGGAGGACGTGCTGAAGACCACCGCCGGGAGGATCGATGTCAACATCGAGCTCAAGACGTATGGACACGGCCAGCGGCTGGAAGAACGGACGATCGAGATCGTCGAACGCATGGGCCTGACAGACGAAGTGGTGCTGATGTCGTTGGACCGCCCGACCGTCGAGAAGCTCAAGGCCCTGCGGCCGAACTGGACCGTGGGACAGCTCGCCGCCGTCTCGATCGGCGACCTGACGAAGCTCGAGGCCGATTTTCTCGCGGTCAACGCCAAGAACGCCCGCCCGGCGTTCGTGCGGCGGGTCCACGACAGCGGCAAGCAGCTGCAGGTCTGGACCGTGAACCACCCGGCGCAGATGTCCGCCATGATGAGTCTCGGGGTGGACACGATCATCACGGATGAGCCGGCCCTCGCGCTCGACATTCTCGCCCAGCGCGCCGAGCTCACCCCCGTGGAGCGCCTTCTGATCAGCGTCGGGGCCCGGTTCGGAATCGTCGAAGGCGCGAACGTCAGCTCCGAGACGGAGGATGCCTGACGGGCGACGGCCGTCGCGGGCCGCGGGCTGACCCGACCCCCGGGGCTACTCCAGTTCCGGGGGGCTTCGCAGCGCCGGTTGGCATTCCGGCCACGCCCCCGGCTCGCCCGTGCGCTCGTCGATCGGGAGCAGCGATCGGTCGCGCGGCGTTCGCACCGGGTCCTGGGCCGCCGCGTAGGCGAGGATCGCCGCGAGCACTGCGTTGTCCCTCAGGTCGTCGAACACGATCTTGTCGTAGGTGTCGCGCTCGGTGTGCCAGGTGTACTGCCTGTACTCGTCATAGGGGGACTGCAGCCGGAATCCCGGGGCGCCGGCGCAGGTGAAACTGATGTGATCGCTCCCCCGGCTGTACTGCGTGCCGGGAAACTCCAGTTCGATTCCGCCGGCGATGTCGCGCGGGACCTGGGCGATCCACCGGGCGATTCTCTCGCCGGCGTACAGGAAGCCCTGCCCCTCGATCTTCTCGATCTTCCACGTCCCGTTGTCCTGGTTGAACGTCGCCTGGAGTCCGTCCAGCACCTCGGGGTGATCCTCGCTGAAGGCCCTCGAGCCGATGAGCCCGACCTCCTCGGCCGCCCAGTGTCCGGCGAGGATCGTCCGCCTCGGCGCGGCGCCGGAGGACTTCAGCAGTCGCATCGCTTCGAGCATCGTCAGAGTCCCGGTGCCGTTGTCCGTCGCGCCGCTCGCGGCATGCCAGGAGTCCAGGTGTGCGGAGAGCAACACGTACTCGTCCGGAAGCTCCGAACCGCGGATCTCGGCGATGACGTTGTGATGCGGCACCTCACCCGTCAGTTCCGCCGACATGTTCACCCGGAGCCGCGGACCGCTGCCGTTTTCCGCCAGCCGGTACAGCAGGCCGTAGTCCTCGCAGGAAAGGCTGAAGGAAGGAATGTCCGGCGTCGGCGCGTCGAAGATCTTGGTCACGCCCCAGCCACCGGACCACCAGCTCATCACGATGCCGGCCGCACCGTGATCCGCGACCCTGGCGAGAGCTCTCCACGGGTTTCGGCTGCCGAGCGCTTCGAGTCGGTCTCCCCATGCGGCTCGTCCGGCTTCGCGAACCGAGTCGATCCGCGCCACCGTCTCCTCCCGGGCGTTGGCTTCGAGCTCCTGGTCTGCCCTGCACGTCGGCTCCACGGGCATGGCCAGAACGAAGGCGCCGTCCAGTCCCGCCAGCCACTGCCCGGCACTCTCCTCGGTGAGGTTCGCGGGAATCGTGACGACGCGGCCCTCCACCGGCCCGTTCGTTCCGGGACTGTATGCCATCGGGATGGCCTCCAGCGTCCGTTGCCGCGGCGCGATGAGATCCACGTGCGTCAGCCCCTGCTCCCACCCCGTCCAAGTTCCGACCGGTTCCTTCCGGACGGTGATGCCCCACTGTTCGTACTTCGATACCAGCCAGTCGGCCGCTGCGGCGTAGGCCGGAGTGCCGGCGAGTCGGGGACCGATCGAGTCCAGCAGCGCTCTGCCGAGGGGCTGAAGCTGTGACCGCTCTCTGCCCTCTTCGGTGATCGAGACGATCACCGGATCCTCGTTCGTGAATCCCTGCCCGAGCAGCGGCAGAGAATTCGACAGGCTGGTGACGACCAGCCCGATTGAGAGTACGACGGTACTCGGCTTTATCATCTGACATCCTCCGTATCGAGTTCGCCGACGAATCTCGGCCCTCCGGCGCCCGATGGCGAGCGGCATCTGGTATCCGCATTCCCGAGCGGCCAGATTCGGCAGGTGGCGACTCGCCGGTGGGATCCCGAAGGATGATGGGAGGAAGCGGAGCGACAGATGATGAGGCTCGTCAGGCACCCGGATCGCAAACGGAGCCGGGCGCGGTCGTGCGGGCGGAGCGTGGGCGCGCTTCTGGTTCCGGTCGTGATCTCCGCTTGCGGAGGAACGGCCACGCGCGGTCCCGATTTCGAGATCCGCGAGGCCCGGGTGCGGCCGGCCGTGGTGCCCGATTCAGGTGGGGCACCGATCCACAGCGCGGCCTACCTGACGATCCGGAATCGAGGGAGCGCCGACGATCGATTGCTCGGGGCCGGATTCGCCGGCGCGCGGCGAGTGGAGATTCACGAGACGCAGGTGAACCCGGAAGGCCTCGCCACGATGCGTCGTGTCGAGTCGATCGCGATCCCCGCCGGCCGGGAGATCCGGCTCGAACCGGGCGGGCTGCACGTCATGCTCATGGACCTCGAAGCTTCGCTGGTCAGCGGTGACACAGTCCGGCTGTCGCTCGAATTCGAGAACAGCGGCAGCCGAACCGTGGCCGCCGAAGTCGGCTCCTAGTGCCGTCGTGGGCGCGATGATCCGCATCGAGGAGCTGCTGTTCACCTATCCGGATTCGGACTTCCGGCTGTCGGTCGCAGAGCTCTCCGTCCACACGGGGACTACGAACGCGTTCGTCGGAGCGAGTGGTTCGGGAAAAACCACGCTGCTCAACCTGATCGCCGGGATTCTGCTGCCGACGAGCGGCCGGGTGGAGACCGACGGAACGGTCATCACCGGACTGTCGGACCGGGAACGTCGGGCATTCCGGGTTTCGAGGGTCGGGCTCGTGTTCCAGGAGTTCGAGCTGCTGGAGTACCTGAACGTGCTGGACAACATTCTGCTGCCGTATCGGATCAACCCGGCTCTGCCGCTGGAGCCGGCGGTGGCGCGGCGAGCGGCTTCGCTGGCCGAGCGTGTCGGAATCGGGGACAAGCTGAAGCGGTTCCCGAAGCACCTGTCGCAGGGCGAACGACAGCGTGTGGCCGTCTGCCGGGCCGTGCTCACCGATCCGCCCCTGCTGCTGACCGACGAGCCGACCGGCAACCTCGATCCCGTGAATCGGGAGAAGGTGCTCGACATCCTGTTCGACTACGTCCACGAGTCGGGCACGACGCTCGTCTCGGTGACGCACGATCGCGAGATCCTCGGTCGGTTCGAGAACGTCGTCGATTTCCGGGTCTTTCATCAGTCGGAGCTCGCAGCCGACGACGCGGGCGCTGACAGGTGAGCGGCGCGTCGTATCTCGCCGGGCGCTACCTGGCCTTTCATCGCTGGAAGGCCGCGCTGCTCGTGACCGCGCTCACTCTGATCCTGTTCATCCCGATCGGACTGCGCGTTCTCGTCCGCCAGAGCTCGGAGCAGCTCAGCTCCAGGGCGCAGGCGACGCCGCTGCTCCTCGGCGCGCCAGGAAGCCCGACCGAGCTGGTGCTCAACTCTCTCTATTTCAGCTCGGACGTGCCCGCGGTCGTGTCGTTTGCCGAGTCGGGTGCCGTGGCGGAAACGGGCCTGGCGACACCGATCCCCCTGTACGTCCGATTCCGGGTCCGTGACCAGCCCATCGTGGGGACCACGCCGGAGTACTTCTCATTCCGCGACCTGCGCATGGCCGAAGGACGACCGCCGGCGATCCTGGGGGAGGCCGTGCTCGGCGCGGCCGCCGCCCGCTCGCTCGGAGTGGGCGTCGGAGGTCACGTGGTCTCCTCTCCGGAGAGCGTCTTCGACATCGCCGGCGTCTATCCGCTCCGCATGGAAGTCACCGGGATCCTGGAGTTCGCCGACACCCCGGACGACGATGCCGTGTTCGTGGACATCAAGACCGCCTGGGTGATCGAAGGCCTGGGCCACGGTCACCAGGACCTGTCGCGCCCCGAAGCGGCCCCCGGCGTGCTGAAGCGTGAGGGAAACGTCGTCATCGGCAATGCGGCGGTCGTGCAGTACAACGAGATCACGTCCGACAACATCGACACCTTCCACTTCCATGGGGATCCGGCGGCCTTTCCCGTTACCGCGATCATCGCCGTCCCGAACGACGACAAGGCGTCGGCGCTGCTCCAGGGGCGATACCAGGACAGCGCCACGCTGCAGATCGTGAGACCGGAGACCGTCATGGCGGAACTTCTCGGAACGGTATTCACGGTGGAACGCTTCGTCGTCGCGGGTGCGGGCATCGTGGGACTGGCGACGTTCGCCACCGTTCTTCTGGTGTTTCTGCTGTCGCTTCGGCAGCGCGAGCGCGAGCGCGAGACGCTGGGCAGGATCGGAGGATCCCCCGGTGCGATTCGATTCCTGATGGGATCGGAGATCGCCTTCGTCCTGAGCATGGCTGTCGCACTGGCTGCCCTGCTCACCTGGCTCGCCAGCCGCTACGGTTCCGAGGCGGCTCGGGTGATCGTGGGCATCTGATTCTGGAAAAGGGGGGGAGAAATCGTGCTGCGACACTTCATTCGGATCGGCGGCTGCGTCCTGCTGTTCACGCTTCCGGCCTGTTCGTCCGACGACCGGCAGGAAGTCGATTCGACGAAGCAGGCGACCTCCGTGTCGGATGCCCCGCTTCGCGTGTTGACGGTCAATTATCCCCTGGCGTACTTCGCGGGCAGAATCGGCGGCCCGGATGTGGAGGTGCGATATCCGGGGCCCGCCGACGAGGACCCCGCCTACTGGCGCCCGACGCCGGAACAGATCGCGGAATTCCAGGCCGCCGACCTGGTGCTGCTGAACGGAGCCGGGTACGCCGGCTGGACGGAACGGGCCTCGCTTCCTCCGTCCCGGATCGTCAACACGACCGGGGCCGTCACCGACCGGTACATCCGGGAGGAGGAGACCCTGGTGCACGCCCATGGGCCGGAAGGGGAGCACGAGCATGGCAAGCTCGCGTTCACTACCTGGCTCGACCCGACGATCGCCGTGGCGCAGGCGGGCGCCATCCGCGACGCGCTGGCGGCGCGCCGGCCGGAGGCCTCGGCCGGCTTCGATGCCCGCTACCAGGAGCTGGAGAGCGAGTTTCTCGACCTCGATGCCGCACTCGTCCGGGCCGCGGACGCCCTGGCCGGACGCCCGGTTCTCGGGTCGCATCCCGTGTACCAGTACCTGGCCGCGCGGTACGCGCTGGACCTTCGCAGCGTGCACTTCGAGCCCGATGAGCTTCCCGATTCCGAAGCGTGGGCCGAACTGGAACGGCTGCAGGCGGAGAGACCGGCCGGCATCATGCTGTGGGAATCCGAGCCTCTGCCCGAGCTGGCCACTCGCCTTCAGTTCGAGCACGGAATCCGCAGCGTAGTGCTCAGCCCTTGCGCAAACGGCTGTGATGTTGACGATTATATGGCTATGATGCGTAGAAGTGCTCAGCATCTCTCCTCGCTCGCCGACTGACTGCCGGCGATAGCGATTCGACCCTCTGGCAAGGAGGACCCATGCTCGATCTCCTCACGCGGCGATGGTGGTGGATGCTCGTACGCGGTATCGCCGCGATCCTGTTCGGAATCGCGTGTTTCGCGTGGCCCGGATTCACGATCTGGGCGCTCGTGCTCCTGTTCGCCTCCTACGCGATCGTCGATGGCGCATCGATGATCGTGTTCGGCCGGAAGCTGGGCAGCTGGTTCTGGTACGGACTCGCCGGCCTGGTCAGCATAGCAGCCGGCGTGATCGCCATCGCCTGGCCGGGAATCTCGGCCATGGCCCTGCTGTGGGTGATCGCGGCCTGGGCGATCCTCGCCGGCATCTTCCAGATCATGGCCGGCTGGGACATCCGTAAGGAAGTCGAAGGCGAATGGGTCCTGTTCGTGGGCGGGGTCCTGGCGATCCTGTTCGGTCTGCTGCTGTTCGTGCGGCCGGGGGCCGGCGCGCTCAGCGTCGTGTGGCTGATCGGTACGTTCATGATCCTGTTCGGAATCCTGCAGGTGATCCTCTCCTTCAAGCTGAAGGGGCTGCAGGGCAAGGTGAAGGACGTTCGCGGGGCAGTCGAGGATCGGATCGGCCAGTAACGGCGATCGGACTCCTGCGCGACCTGGGGGCGGGACCGCGATCGGCGGCCCGCCCCTTCGCGCATCTACAGCAGTTTGTTCCGAAGGTGCAGCAGGCCCAGCACCGGATCGGCCAGGGTGGAGGGAAGCAGCACCTCGTGCGCCCTGCGCATCAGATCTTCCACGAAAGTGGTCGCGTCCCGCAGCGACACCACGTAGTGCGTCTCCGCCTTGCGACTCGTGCCGATGCCGAACGCGACGAGTCGCACCTGGCGCACGGGGTCGCTCGCCGTGAGTCGCACCGCGGCCTGCTCGGCCAGTGCGGCCGAGGCGATCTCCAGCTCGTCGTCGCTGCAGATGCCCACGCGCTCGAGGCCCATGCGGAGGGCTTCCTGCGACCGGAGCGCCCGGTTGAACTGCGCCCTGCCTTCCTTGACCTCTCCGATGATGACGTCGATCACCCCCTCGGGAACGTCCAGGACCGGGTCGGTGCGGATCGGATTCAGAATCCGGCCGGCCGCATCGGGGGCGCCCATCTTCACCCGCGGCCAGCGCACCGCGACGATGTCCAGATCGGTGAGGGTGCGATATCCGCCCGTCTCGTCGGGTAGAACCAGGGGGACCTCGTCGAGCACGAGGTAGCCGTTCACCCGCAGATAGGCCTCCACCAGAGCGGCACCGGAGTTCATCACACCGCTCCCGGCCGGTGGTTGCGGAGATCCTCCCACGTTCCGCCACTCACGATATCCAGAATGTTGGGGTCCGACAGGAAGTTGTGCGGAAACCCGAGATCCACCCGGCTCGCCTCGTCCAGCCGCCCGAGCTGGTCGGCATCCAGCTCGACCCCCACCGCGCCCAGGTTGTCCGTCAACTGCACCAGGTTCCGGGCGCCGATCAGCGGGATGACGACGCCGGCCTGCTGCCGGACCCAGGCGATCGCGACCTGGGAAGGGCTGCAGCCGATTTCCTCCGCGATCGCCACGACGATCTCGGCGATCTCCAGGTTCCGCTCGCGTCGGGCGGCGCCCTCCCTGGCCCGGCCCTCCTCCGGCCGGTTGCCGCGACTGTACTTTCCGGTGAGGACACCCGCACCGAGGACGCTCCACGGGGTCACCGCGAGGTCGAGGGCGCGCGCCATCGGCAACAGATCGGCCTCGGCCGTCCGGTCGATCAAGGAGTAGCGGATCTGCAGCCCGACGAAGGGGGACCAGCCCCGGAAGTCCGCGATCGCATTGGCGCGCGAGACGACCCACGCCGGTGTGTCGGAGATGCCCACGTACATCACCTTTCCCGCCGACACGAGATCATCCAGGCCCCGCATCACCTCGTCGATGCCGGTGGTGAAATCCCAGGCGTGGACCCAGTACAGATCGATGTAATCGGTTCCCAGGCGCTCGAGGCTGGCCTCGCACGCCCGGATCATGTTCTTCCGGTGGTTCCCGCTGAAGTTCGGGTCGTCCCGGCGGGTCCACAGGGAGTACTTGGTCGCGACGATCCAGTGGTCCCGGTCGGCGGCGATGAACTCACCCACGTACCGTTCGCTCGTGCCCTCCGTGTACCGGTTCGCCGTGTCGAGAAAGTTGCCACCGGCGTTTCCGAACGCGTCGAACATCCGCCGCGACTCGGCCTTCGACGCCCCCCAGCCCCACTCGTCGCCGAACGTCATCGTGCCGAGCGCCAGCTCGGAAACCCGCAGGCCGCTGCGACCCAGAAGCCGGTAATTCATGGTCCGAACCCTGCCTCTCCCTGTATCATGTTCGCAATGTGAGCCGGGACCGGGGCCCCGATCGAGGTTGAGTCCATCGTACGGATCGCCCGTATCCCGGCCAAGAGTTCACGCGGGCCGCCGCCAGGAGAGGAACACGCTTGCGGGATTCCGAGCTGCTGACCGAACTGGCGCATCGCCTCGCGAACCGGCAGAACGCCGACGGGGGCTGGCCCGCCGCGGCATCCGGGGAGTCGGCGACGGAGCCGACCGCCTGGGCGCTCCGCGCCCTCGTCGCGGCACGCAACGCCGCTTCGCCGGGAGATTCCCCGATTCGCTCGCATGAAGGCGCCGTGGGCTGGCTGGTCGAGCGCCAGTCGCCCGAAGGGTCCTGGCCGATCTCGGACCGTGTGCCCGAGCGTGGCGCGAGTACGTCCCTGGCGGCCCTCGCGCTGGCCGCCACCGGCGACGCGGGACTGCTGGATCGATCCGTGACCGCCGCGGAGTGGCTGCTCGAGCACCCGGGGAAGCAGGTCTCCTGGCGCACCCGGCTCTGGCTGCGCTGGAACCCCGATCGGAATCCGCTCGAGATGGACCTCGCCGTCCGGGGGTGGCCCTGGCTGGAGGGGATGTGGGGGTGGATCGAGCCCACCTCAACGGCGCTGATGCTGTTCCGGCGGCTGCGTGACAGACTGGACGGGTCGAGCGTGACGGCGGCGATCGCCGACGGCGAGGCGATGCTGCTGGACCGTACCTGTCCGGGCGGGGGCTGGAACCACGGTCTGGGCCGTTCGCACGACGAGGACCTGTGGCCCTATCCGGACACGACGGCGTTCGCGCTGCTGGCGCTCGGGCCCGGTCGTCCGGAGCCCGCGGTCCGTGAGGGCCTGGCGGCACTGGAAGAGATGCTGCGAGCCCCGGTATCGCGCTTGGCCTCGGCCCTGGGAATCCTGGTGGCGCGGGCCTTCGCGACCGACCCCGGCGTGCTTCCCGCGCGACTCCGGGGACAATGGGCCGAGGAGTATCCGCAGCCCACCACGCGGGCCATCGCGGTCTCCATGCTCGCGGCGGCGGAAGAGCCGATCGCGGGGCCGCGCGCCGTCGATTCCGGAACAGCGAAGCCGGCGCATGGCTGATCGGAGAGACTTCCTGCGAGTAGCCGGCGGGGCCGCACTGGCGCTGGGAGTTTCCGGCTGCCGCGGCGGCGAGTCGAGCACCGAACCCTGGCAGCCGGCAGCCCGGACGAAGCCGGATCGCTCGGCGACGGCCGTGCTCGCGGCCGGTGCCTACGGCGACAGCCTGCCCGATCTCCTGTCGCGGGGACTGGGCGAATTCCCGCAGCTGCGGATCCGGGACAGGCGGGTCCTGCTCAAGCCCAATCTGGTCGAGGTCGATGCCGCCGGCGTGGTCAACACGCACCCCCTGGTCGTGCATGCCGCGATCGAGGCGTTCCGGCGCGCGGGAGCGTCGGAGGTGATCGTCGGAGAGGGCCCCGGGCACCGACGGGACACCGAATTCCTGCTCCTCGAGACCGAGCTGGGGCCCGTGCTGCGCGATACCCGGACCCGCTTCGTGGATCTCAACCTGGACGATGTCCGCCGGGTGCCGCTGCTCGGCAGCTTCGGTCCGCTCGGCTCCCTGTACCTGCCGAACACGCTCCTCGGCGCCGATCTGCTCGTGTCGATGCCGAAGCTGAAGACCCACCACTGGGCCGGCGTCACGCTGTCGATGAAGAACATGTTCGGGGTGGTGCCGGGCAGCGTGTACGGATGGCCGAAGAACGCGCTGCACATGGCCGGGATCGGGAACAGCATCCTCGACATCAACGCGACGCTGTCCCGTCTGGACCGGTTCGCGATCGTGGACGGGATCGTCGGGATGGACGGAAACGGGCCGATTCAGGGCGAGCCCCGCCCCGCCGGGGTCATCGTGATGGGCGAGGACCACGTGGCCGTGGATGCCACCTGCTGCCGGCTGATGCGGATCGTTCCGGAGAGGGTGGACTACCTGTTCCGGGCCTCCGCCTTTCTCGGGAACCTGTCCGAGACGCGCATCGACCAGCGCGCGGAATCCATCCGCGGTCGGGAAACGGACTTCCGGGTGATCGAGGACTTCAGGTCGCTCAAAGTCGACGCGGCTCCGGCCGGCTGAGGCTTCGCAGGACGCCCAGCGTCAGCACGATCAGCGCCGCCATCTGCACGAAATGAAACAGGCCGTTGTGGTCGAACGGCAGCCCCGCGATCACCAGTTCGGCCGGACTCTGTTGCACGGCGGCCGCCACGAGATTCAGACCGACGCCCAGCGCCATCACACCCGCCCCGGCCACACGGGGCCGGAGCGCCGCATCCACGTAGAGCAGGAGCGCGGCGAGCATGGCGACCGCCTCGTACGCGATGAACACCACAAAGCTGCCGGACACCATCCGGGTCAGAGCGAAGAAACCGACGCCCGCCGCGATCATCCAGGGGAGGGCGCGACGAGCCGCCGGTTCGCCGAGCCGGTCGCGGACTGCCGCGACGACGAACAGCGCGACCACGAGTCCGAGCAGCAGATACAGCGGCTGCCACAGGAGGTCCGCCGTCTCCCGGCTCAGGTCGAACCCGTGCGCAACCGCACCGAGTACCGACGCGGTGGCGAGAAGCGCGAGAAGCCGGTTCCACAGATCCACCTTCCACGGGTCAACGGCTCTCCGGCGCCGGATCAAGCACAGGGCGGCGATCGCCATGATCGCGAGGACGGCATCCGTCGCGGCCGTCGTGAGCTCCGTCGGCAGGGGGTTCCAGTCCATCGCTGCGTCCTCCGGTGCGGGCTCCACCCGACGGGAGCGAGTTGAGCGACGTGGCCCTTCTCGGTCCGGGCTTCCC
>Ga0209536_100010485_pt1 | contig 13670 bp, 12 predicted proteins | sample DeeMarSeWOR28_12_FD_187461 | JGI IMG/M metagenome (GOLD analysis project Ga0209536, IMG submission 187461) | Marine sediment microbial communities from White Oak River estuary, North Carolina - WOR-2-8_12 (SPAdes) (version 2) | ecosystem: Environmental > Aquatic > Marine > Intertidal zone >...
AATAATCCAAGCTTTAAATTAAGCTATTTTTTTTACTTTTTTATTTTGTTTTTTATATATAGTACTTTCAGTAAGTTTATTTTTTAAATTGTAATTAATTGAAAGATAAAAAAAAAGGAAAAATTTCATTTGTATATCAATTAAAATTAAATCGCACGTGCTAAAGTTTGGGCATCTCTTATTGCCGCTTGAATGTCTCGTGGTGAATTACAATCTCCAATAAACTTTACTTGAAATCCTACATCTTCAAACTCTTTTTCTAGAACATTTTTTGGTGTAGTTCTAGCTCCAATATGAACTAGTGTATCAGCTTTGATTTCATGTTCTTTTCCCTCAGAGTCTTGTATTATAACTGCATTCTTTGAAACATCAATAAGTTTTGCTCCTCTGAATTGGGGAATTTTATTTTCTTTAAAATATCTATGAATCCATGTAACCCTGCCTGTAAGTCTAGCTTGAGTAAGTATCCCTGCTAGTATTTTTTCCGTTCCTGCAATCGCTTTAATGTTATGACCTCGTTCTCTTAAAGTAATAGCTGTTTCTGCACCTCCTTTCCAATAGGTGTCTAATCCCCATATTACTACATCTTTACCTATTGGTTTACTTTCTAATATAGCTTCATCTTGAGTGATTACATTTGGGTGATCTTTGTATTTTGCAGGAAGTACTGCTTCGGTTCCTACGGCAAATGCTAAAACGTCGCAATCGAGTTCCTTGATTTCATTACTTGTTAATTCTCTATTAAAATGAATAGGAACCTTTAGCTTCTTTAGTTGAATTTTCTGGTAATTTGCAATATTCATAAATTGTTCTTTTTTGTATTCTGCTGCCAGTATATGCATTAATCCGCCCACTTTATCCGATTTTTCATAAATCTCTACTTCATGTCCTCGGAGTTTTGCCACCCGCGCTAATTCCATCCCCGCGATCCCTGCGCCCAAAACAATAATTTTTTTGGGGTCTTCAGTAGGAATTAGCTCTTTATAGGCATGCCTTTCATATGGGTTAAGAACACAAATACCACCACAGCCTATTTGACAACCGATACAATATTTAATATCATCAGCATGTCCACTAAAGTATTTGTTAGGGGTTTCAGGATCAGTTATTAATTGTCTTCCCATATAAATTATATCTGCTTTTCCTTGTTGGATGAAATCATCGGCCATTTTTACGTCAATAATATTTCCAACACCAATTACAGGTATATTCACAACTTTTTTAATTCCCTCGGCGTGGTGAATAAACCCACCAGGCGGAATATATGTAGGGATATTTATTCCTTCAGGTGTTCTTACTTGTATTCCTTGACTGACATCTATACAATCAACACCAATTTTTTCTAAGATTTTAGCCACTTCTTGTTGGTCTTTTAATTTTAATCCATCATCTAGCAGTTCTTCAGCAGATATCCGAACAAAAATAGGATTATCTCCAATTTTATCTCTCATTTTTTCAACGGTTTCTCTAATGAATCGTGTTTTATTTTTCCATGAACCACCGTACTCATCTGTTCTTTGATTGTAATAAGGGGATAAGAAATCGTGATATAATGTTCCGTGTGCAGAGTGTATTAATATATAGTCAAAACCCATATCGATTGCTCTTTTAGCAGCCGCGGCAAATCTATCCTCAACAGCTATAATTTCTGGTTTTGTCATTGCATGAATTTCTTTGAATCCAGTTTTAGCCAAGTCTTCACGCCAATTAGGATTAATCAAATCATAAGCAGAACTAGCTATTACAGGATCTACACTGGAGGGTGCCATTACAGGCATGTTCATTTTCATAATAGCAAGGAACATAAGAGTAAGAATACCACTATTTGCAATTTGGATACCAATCTTAGTTCCATATTCATGAATTTTATCAGTAAATTTTTTAAACGCAGGTATATTTTCATCCAATCCAATACATGGTGATATTGGCCCATTCATTGGTTCTGGTGAAGATGCTTCCACTGTGATTAATCCAACACCGCCTCTTGCAATTGGTTCATATACATTATAGAAATTCTTTCCGGGAATACCATTAGAGATTGAACCGGACATCATCGGCGGAAATCCAAGCCTATTTTTAATTTTCATATTTCTAATTTTTAAGGGATCAGTTACTCTTGGCATATTTCTCTCACTTATTCAAAATTTTGTAATTAAATAGTTTATCTACTTGATTTGAATTAAAGTTTATCATCAATCGATTCAGTGCTATCAATGATTTCGTTATTACTTTTTTGGGGAAGAATAAGGAATAATGGCGTTTTTAAGAGTTAAATTTTCTTACTCTACTTACTTCCCAATAAAGTTTAATAACATTTTAAGTGAGATTACAGGATTGATCGTGCTGATACTAAAAAAAGTAAAAAATCTAAAAAGTATATTAAAATAAAATAGAAAAAAAAATTTTATCAAAAACAAATTTTAAAAGATTTAAATAGTACGTGCTAAAGTTTGGGCATCGTATATCGCCGCTTGAATATCTCTTGGACTTTTACAATCCCCCACAAACTCAATTCTGAATTTTACATTTTCAAATTCTTTTTCAAGAGACTTTTTTACTGTGATCCGACCTCTGATATATACGAGTGTATCAGCTTCTATATCATGTTCATTGCCCTCAGAGTCTTGTATTATAACTGTCTTATCGGTAACGTCAATGAGTTTTGCTTCTTTGAATAGTGGTATTTTATTATCTTTATAATACTGATGAATCCACGTAACCCTGCCTGTAAGACCGGGTCCGGTAATTGTTCCGGCCAATCCCTTTTCTGGTCCAGCAATAGCTTTAATGTTATAACCTTGTTCTCTTAAAGTAATAGCTGTTTCTGCGCCACCTCTCCAATAGGTGTCTAAACCCCATACAACTACATTCTTACCGATTGATTTTGATTTTGAAATCGCCTCATCTTGGGTTATAACATTTGGGGAATCTTCGTATTTCACAGGAATCACTGCCTTAGATCCTACAGCAAATGCTAAAACATCGCAATCAAGTTCCTTAATTTCATTAGTTGTTAATTCTCTATTAAGATGAATTGGTACTTCTAACTTCTTTAGTTGAAATTTCTGATAGTTTACAATATTCATAAATTGCTCTTTTTTATATTCTGCTGCTAATATATGCATTAATCCACCAACTTTATTTGATTTTTCATATATTTCCACATCATGCCCTCGAAGTTTTGCCACTCTTGCTAATTCCATTCCTGCAATTCCCGCTCCTAAAACAACAGTTTTCTTAGGTTCATCAGCTGGAATAAGTTCTTTATAATTATGTCTTTCATAGGGATTTAGAACACACACACGACTACATCCAATCAGGCACCCTATGCAATGTTTGATTTCTTCAGATTGACCATTAAAATATTTATTAGGTGTTTCAGGATCGCAAATTAATTGTCTACCCATATTAATTAAATCAGCTTTTCCTTGTTGTATGAAATCATCAGCCATTTTTGGGTGAATAATATTTCCAACACCTATTACTGGAATATTAACCACTTTCTTAATGGCTTCTGGATAATGAATAAATCCCCCAGGCCCTATATATGTTGGTACGTTTATTCCTCGTGGAGTCCTTACTTGAATTCCTTGACTTACATCAATACAATCAACCCCCGCCTTCTCAAGAAGCACAACAACTTTTTTCTGATCTTCAATTTTTAAGCCATCATCTAGGAGTTCTTCCGCAGAAATTCGTATAAAAATGGGATTATCCTCAATTTTATCTCTAATTTTTTCAATTGTCTCTCTTACAAACCTAGTTTTATTTTCCCATGAACCACCATAGTCATCTGTTCGTTGATTATAATAAGGTGATAAGAAATCATGGTATAACGTGCCGTGGGCAGAATGGATCATTACGTAATCAAATCCAGCCTCAATAGCCCTTTTAGCGGCAGATGCAAATCTATTCCCAACGCCGTCCATTTCTTCCACAGTTATTTCATGAATCTCTTTAAATCCCGTGCTCATTAAGTCTTCTCGCCAATTAGGATTTATTAAATCATAAGCAGAGCTAGCTATTACAGGATCTACCTTGGAGGGAGCCCATACAGGCAAGGGGAATTTCATCGAGGCAATAATCATCAATGCAAGAATCCCCCCATGTGCAAATTGAATGCCTATTTTAGTACCGTATTCATGGATTTTATCAGTAAATTCTTTAAAAGCGGGAATATTTTCATCCAATCCCAAACATGGCTGAATTGGGTTATTCATGGGATCTGTTGAACTCGCTTCTACCGTGATAAATCCAACTCCTCCCTTTGCTATTGGTTCATAAACATTGTAGAAGTTCTTTCCGGGGATACCATTTGAGATGGAACCCGACATCATAGGTGGAAATCCAAGCCTGTTCTTTATTTCCATATTTCTTATTTTTAATGGATCAGTTACTCTTGGCATTTTTTTATCACTTATTTTTTAGAAATTTTAATTTAACAAATGAACTAATTGATTTAACTTAAATGTTTTTGTTTCACTGATACACCAGTAAACTGTGAGTTTAGAAATTCCCTTGGATAAAAGCTAAAAGATGAGTTTGAAGGAATTACTCCCGAAATAGTTCTAATTGGAGTCGGAAAACAGCCAAAAGATATTACTGCAGCCATAATAGAAGCTCAGATTTTTGCTAGAATATTAGAATAATAACGTTTTTCTTTTAACTTTTTTTTTACATATTATTAAAAATTTAAATCATATTCAAGGAGTAATATAAATTATGCCAAAAATTTCAGATCCACTTACTATAAGAAATATGACGATTAAGAACCGATTTGGTTACCCTCCCATGGTTTCTGGTTCGCATGATGAAGAAGGTCGACCTACTGAGAGAGCGTATAATAATTATGTGCGAAAGGCAATGGGCGGTGTAGGAATCATGACTTATGAGGCTAGTCAGCTTGACACTTGGCTCCGAGGTCCGGGAAATACGGGTCCAAACATTGGAAGAGCAGAAAATGTCCCTGCATTTAAAAAAATGACCGACGCTGTTCATAAGCATGGTAAAGGTGTAAAAATTGGGATGCAAATGAACAAGCTTGGGATGATCTCATATGTTTTTGGTGGACTTGCCAATTATTTTGGTCCCTCTAACATCGGTCCATCAAGTATTGGCGTAGATCACGCATCATCCGCTTGGACATTGATGTACCCGGCTTGGGGTGAAACGATTAAAAAGAATAATCTTCAAATAAGAGAATTAACAATACCAGAAATAGAACAAATTCAGGATATGTATGCAATTGGGGCAAAGAATGCAATGGACGCAGGATTTGATTATGCGCATGTCCATTCTGGTCATGGAACCTTACCCCAATCTTTTCTTACCCCGTATTTCAATAAAAGAACCGATAAATATGGAGGTTCCGTGGAGAAACGATGTACTTTCATCAAGGAAACTGTAGGTAAAATTCGAGAAGCCATAGGCGATGAACCACCGATATTAGTCCGATTTTCTGCAGATGATCTCGTCTATGATGGAAATCGAATTGAACAGTCAATTGAAATTGCCAAAATTATGGAAAAAGCAGGAGTAGATTGCCTTGATGTAACCCAAGGTATAATCCTCAGAAGCCCATTTGGAATAACAATACCAAGCTATTGTGAACCAGGTTGTTATATTCATTTGGCAGAAGAGATTAAAAAACATGTTGATATTCCAGTTATAGGAGTTGGAGGAGTAAACGATCCTCGGATGGCAGCCGAGTTTATAGAACAAGAAAAGTGTGATATAATTTACATGGGTCGTCAGTTAATATGTGATCCCGAAACCCCGAATAAATATTTTGAAGGTCGAATTGAGGATATTAAGCGTTGTATCGGGTGCCTCGCAAGCTGTGGTACGTGTGTTTATGATGCCTATAGCGGTTTGAACTATACAGAATTAACACCCTCAACTGAAAAGAAAAAAATCGTCATCCTTGGAGCGGGAATTGCCGGAATGGAAGCAGCAAGAGTTGCAAAGCTTAGGGGACATGAAGTTGAAATCTATGAAAAAACAGATAAAGTAGGAGGCTTAGTACCACTATTAGCTAAGGAGTATGGTAAAGAGAGATATATTCAGATTTCTGATTTCTTAGAAGCCCAAATTAAAAAGATGGGTATCCACCTTCACTTGAATCGTGGACTATCTAAAGATGAAGTTGCAGCATTAAACCCAGATATCTTGATTCTAGCCACTGGTTCGGAAGCCACTCTGCCCATAAACTTGAAGGGAAAACCAAATGTCCTTACCCAAGATGAATCAATTTTAAAAACCAAAGATATGGGGAAGGATATCGTTGTATGGGGGTTGAACGCATACTGGAGAGGCGGGTACGAATCCGTAGTGTCGCTTGCAGAAGAAGGCTATAATATAAAAGCTTTCATAGGACCAGAAGCAACGCTCGGACAAGTAATTCCTGGTGGTGGACGACGATTATGGATTACTAGGTATTTACGAGATTTAAAAGCACCAATCTACACTCAAGCCAAACTAATTGATGTAACCTCAGAGGGAGTTAAGTTCTTAGATAAAGATAAGAATGAACAATTTATTGAAGCTGATAGTTTAGTTTTTTGTGGTTCTAGGATTACTCATGGTAAAGCATTGAAAGAACAATTTGAGGGTATTGTCCCTGAAATTACCTTAATTGGAGATTGCAGTAGACCTCGGGATATTCAAGCAGCTATGAGCGATGCCCAGAAGTATATTCGGAGCTTAAAGTAAAATTCCTTTTTTCTTATATCTTTTTTGTAATTAATGTTACATCCAAGAAACGATTTTAGGAGAGGTGACTAAAAGATCAACCAAATCATCATAATCAATACCTCTAATTCCATCTTGAAGGTTTTGGGCATCTATTCCTCGAGCTAAAAGATCTGGTTTCATTGAATAAAGAAATATGGGTAATTTCAATAATTTAAGTAAAGAATTAGAAGTTTTACTCTTTATTGATGTACCAATAACTCCATCATGAATAAAAACCACATGAATTTTTTTTTTCTGCTCTAACTGGTATTCTAGTAGTCTTAGGAGATTTAAGATCTTTGATTCCAATGTTGTACTAAACCCATACATATAGATTATTGAATCTTCTTCTGTTATTTTTTCTCACCTTATCACTTCTAATATTTAAAACTCATATCTGCATTACTAATTATTTGTGATAACTCCTCAAAACTAGCAATCTTGAGAGTTTCGATTGGAAGTAAATCTGTGGCAATTAAGCCCGCATTGTTGAGGGCTTCATCATGGACGAAGATTTCCAAATCAGAAAGCTCAATCAATCTCATTATGTTCGTAAATTGATCAACTCCTAAAGCCTCGGGATTCAAGTTTCTATTCATAAAGTACACTGCATCCCGTAATAATATAACTTTACAGTCATCCAAGTCCCCAACTGCGAGTATTCCCGTAGCCATTCGAATTGATTCAACCACGGAATTCTTACCAAAAGGCGAATCTTCGCATATAATAACAATACTATTTACCATTTTTTCTCACCCTCCTGGTCCAAAGAATAATACTCTATCTGAACGCGAGATCATATCTGAAAGACCACCTAATCCTTCCTGCAATGCTCCCTCAGTAAATTCTTGGTCTTGAATTCCTGTAAAACTAATCCATGTACTACAAGCTGCTAATTTAGCATTAGAATTTTTACGAAACTTACTTAGGCGATCTGAAATATTTCTCACAGATTCAGAGGTTATCTCTCTGTTTTTAATGTTATAAACACCACTTCCATACAGAAATATCCCCAATATCTCATGTCCTTTATTTAATAATGCCTCACCTAAGTTCATAACAGTGTCTATAGCTTCATATTTATAAGGTTCCGCGCACACTACTAATGTAAATGATACCATTGTATTCATTATTTAAAAATAATTAAGTTGAGGATAAGTTTTAATATTTTTATACTTTAATCTTTTAGAAAATAGTAAAGATAAGGTACCAATTAAGAAGAATAATTAAAACCTTGATCTTGACCTGAAAATATGTCTATCATCTATGAAACCTTTGGGGATTTTAATGCTGGGACATTTTCTTATAGGCTATTACTTTCAAAGAAAACTTTGGGTTCTATTACCCTTACTGACACAAATTTGTCATTTGAATCTCAAATTGATAAAGTAGTTTTTCAAATAAAACTGTCAGATATTCAAGATTTCTTCCTGAAGTATAGGCTTTCCATCCCCCTAATTGAACTTATTACAATTCATGGAACCCATTATTCATTATTCCCATTACGCAGAAAAAGCACAGTTTTTGGATCTTCGCTAGGGATGACAGAAGATCTCTTTCGACATCTATCTCGGCTAATATTCATTAAAGACCAAGTTGTCCTTTTTGATGCTACTGGTATTTTTAATCCAGGTTCTCCTAAGAGTATTAGTTTTAAAGAATCAAGTTCAAAGGGGCATATCTTTTTAACAGAAAATAATATTTTATTTAGATCTTTCCAGCAGGGGGGAAAAGATAGTATTTCAGTATCAGATATTAAACAAATCATGATGAATGCCGAAGGTTCAACAACTTATACGACAATTGAGACATTTAAAGGAGATTTGTTTTCATTTTCAATATTGAAGGCTCGAAGGAAAAAATTCAGACAGGATCAATTCAAAACTGAGAAATTTTATGATATATTAAACCAAGTTAAAATGTACAAGGATTCTGAAAAGGTGGGCTCTTTAAATATCACATGTTCTTCTTGCGGGAATTCAATTGAGAAAAATATGAACCATTGCCCGTTTTGTGGAAACGAAATTTGAATTTGTTAATAAAAGAAAAAAAAAAGATCGATTGAGGATCTCATCAATTTCAATCAGCTATCCTCTCTAATTTGAAGCAGACTGGTCTAATACCATCTGGACAAGCGGTATAAATCATATCATTACCCGTCCAACCTGAGAATCCTCCACCACATTGGAGAATTGACACGTTTTTATACAACCCATACCACGCATGGTGACAAAATTCCTCTGGCATGTTTCCTGTTTCATCTACAATGAACTCTTTACCTTCAGTCATGCCACATTTTGTAATGGGGGTTCCATCTTCTCGAATGAATGCCTTCCCTATTACATCTTCAGGACTAAACTGTTTAACTACTGTTATTTTAACATTTGACATTTGCTTCACATCTTAAATAATTTTAAGTAATATCTTCTATACTTATTATTTTTTCGTTAATAATTAGTGTAAGATTGGATAATACATCTATTTAAGGGAAAAATAAAGACTCTAAAGATTTAAATTCTTAGTGAGCAATATTTTATTAATCGTAGACAAAAAAATGTGCATTAATAACACATAATAATTCAAACGTGAGATTTAAAAAACCATGGCTCCTGTCAATCCCCTGGATTTTTGTCTTTTGGTAGTGTAACTAGTTACACTCAAAATTTACCTTCTCCTAATTAATGGATTTGACCTTGTAATTAGGTCCTTGGCAGGAGCTACCCTTTCCTTTAAAGAAAAGTCTCTTACATTCAATATAGGGATCAAAATATGGAACACTCAATGCATTCATATCAAAAGAAAGAGTTCTAAAAAGAACATATCTAAATTCAAATCTTTGAGCAACTCCATACTATTAAAAACATATTCAAAGACTTTTTCTTCTCTAAAATATTTAAGACATAGATTATCCCCTTTCACTCGCTTTAAGGTATTAACAACAACAGTTATTAATGATTTCAAATGCTTTATAACTAAATCTTTATCACACTTGATTAGGTTAATGTCAACTATATCGAACCACCCTTCCTTACTGAAGGATATATTTTCCAATTCAGGGTCGCATTTGAAGTCTTTTCGATTGCTGTAAGTATTATAGAATGAGTTAATGTAATTTAGAATATCACCCCGAGATTTACTGTACATTTTATTTTCAATTATGTTTCGCATTAAGATAAAGATATTTTGAAAGATTCCTAGTATATCGAAGAAATCAGCGACCCGAGTTAGTGATTCTACTTCCTCCCATTGATTATAATAATCTTCAATGAGTTGGAGAAAAGGTAAAAAGACGTTAATATTACCATCCCAAGTTTTACCTTTTTTTTTCCATATTGGGGCAAACTCTTTCAGAAATGCATTTCTTATAACATCCAACCTCCCTTTCAAGATTTGCGTTTCCATATCTTTTTCGCTAGCTGCGACAAAAAGCAAATTGTACTTTTGTTCTACAATATAGATCCATCTTAATCCTCTCATTTCAATAGAATCTATTGACTGTTTAAATTCCATCATAGAGAATTGATTAAATGCGGTTAAAAATCCAGAAACAATATCCTCATCTGCATCTGTCTTCAAAAATGATTTGTAGAGAAGTTTAACCCCAGAATCGCTTTCTACTATCCAGATAATCATATTCTTATCTTTGTATAAATAGGTTCAAATAAGAGAATTTTTTTTTGTACTTAAACGTTATAAATGGATAAGTAATAAATTAATTTAACTTTTCATTGAATAATTTAAAACGTGGCAAGAATATGACAAAGGAGTTTCCTCTTCAATCGAAAGGCTTTCATCCTTTTGGGGATTTAATTGGTCTAGAGTTTACAAAACACGAAAAAGGGTATTCTCAGTGTACCTTACAAATTACCCCAGAATTATTTAATCCACACCAGGTACTTCACGGGGGAGTATTGTATTCAATGGCGGATACGGGAATGGGTGCCGCATTATATTCATCATTAGAAACGGGAGAACTTTGCGTTACTGTGGAGATTAAAATTACATATTTTAAACCAGTTAGCAAGGGAATACTTATTTGTGATACAAGAGTTGTTAATAGAGGAAAAAGAATTAGCACACTGGAATCCGAAATTTTTAGTGATGGGATTCTGGTAAGCAAAGCTTATGGAACTTTTTCCATTTTTCAGGTGAAAAAATGAGCAGAGGTATTATGGTTTTCATTTACTCTTTTTTAGTAGAGTAAAGATCATTATATTTTGCTCGTATTACCTTTTTATCGAGTTTTCCTACACTCGTCCGTGGGAGGGTGTCGATGAATAATATTTCTTCTGGCAATTGCCATTTAGCAAAGTGGCTTGAAAGATGCTCTCTTAAATTATCAGCATTAAATACATCAGATCCTTCTCGTAAAACAATTAAGGCTAAAGGTCTTTCATCCCATTTAGGATGAGGGATTCCTACAACTGCTGCCTCAAGCACATTTGGATGAGAAACTAATACATTTTCCATGTCGATTGAACTTATCCATTCACCACCACTCTTTATTAAATCTTTTATTCTATCCGTAATTTTGAGATATCCTTCCGAGTCAAGGCTTCCAGCATCGCCGCTTTTGTAGTATCCATTTTCTGTAAAACTATCTTGTGAAGCCGGTGAGTTATAATATGCTTGAGCTATCCAAGGACCACGTAATAAGATTTCGCCAGATGATTTCCCATCATGTGGCAGATCCTTTCCCTTCTCATCAATAATTTTAATATCAAGCCCTGAAACAATTGTTCCTTGCTTTTTTTTAAGTTCCCATAGTTCCTCGTCTGAAAGTTCCTTCTTTAACCATGGTTTAAAAAAGTTCAAGGTAGTTATCGCCATTGCTTCAGTAGATCCATATGAATGAATTATTTCACCACCAGTTTCATCCCAAAAGCCACGCATTAATGCAATAGGAGGCTCTGCCCCACCACATATTAATTTCGTCCTTGATAAATCTGGTTTTTTATCCATTTTTCGAATATGTTCAAGCATTGCCATGAAAACCGCGGGAACGCCTCCAGAAACAGTAACATCTTCTTGGACCATCAAGTTTGTGAGTTCCTCTAGATTGTCTAAATTCCACTTTCCTGAAAATACAATTTTAGATCCAGCATAAACAGCAGCTTGTGGTTTTGACCATCCAATAACATGGAACATTGGTACCAGTTGAAGTACAACATCAAAAGCTGTCATCGAACTCTGGGCAGTAAAAGCGAGGGCTTGAAGATATACATATCGATGAGAGTAGTACACTCCCTTAGGTCTTCCTGTGGTGCCTGTAGTATAACACGCCCCATATGCCGAATCTTCATCTAAAACAGGCCATTTATACTGGGGGACCGATTGATTTAAGAGTTCTTCATAACTATAGCAAGGTTTGAGACTTGTGTTTATCTCAGTTAAGTCTTTATCGGTTATTATTATAAAATTTTTTACATTTTCGCATAAAGGTTGTATAGATTCTGCTATTGGGATCAAATCCTCATCGATTATTAGCATCGAAGCCCCTGAATGGTTTACCACATAGGAAAGATCCTGGGGCGAAAGCCGTAGATTGAGGGAGACCATTACTGATCCCGTACCAGGAAGTCCAAAATAGATTTCAAAATGCTGGTAATGATTCCATGCTAATACGCCAACTCTATCCCCAACTTTAACTCCAATTGATCCTAATGCGTTTGCTAATCTTTGCATCCTTTCATATGCATCTTGATAGGTGTAGCGGAACAAGGAGCCATCCATATTTCTACTCACGACTTCTTGTCTCGAGAAATTTCTGATTGCATGCCTCATTAGGTTTATAACATTCAAATGGTATTTTCTTGGGGAATCGACGGTAAAGCCTTTAATTGGTTCCATACTCATCGTCTCTGTTTTTATTCGTATTCAAATATATTTAGTAGATAAATGCATTATTTTATAAATAGATATTTTCGGATTTTGAATATAAAAAAAGCTAGAAATAGTCTTGAAAAAAGGGATTCTCCTTAATCTCTTTCTTCTTGGGTAAATTCAAATGATACTTCGATTGAATCCCGAATACCTAACTTCTTCCCTATTTTCTTTATGTATTTAATCCGGTTTTTCTTAACAAGATCATTAAGGATCAATGCGGGTATAAGAGAAATCGCTAAATAAAATGGTAATCCCAGCCATAAAATTAAACTTAAGGTGTTAGTTATGTTGTTCGCATCAGCTAAATTGTTGGCAAAATCCCCGACAAAATTATAAATTACGAGGATGTAAGTGATAATAGCCCCAATCCCTGCATAACTACGTAGAATTGTCTGATACCAATCTCCTATCGTTTTTAATACAAAAGTTTCATCTGAGTGAACTATTCTCTGTTTATTAGAATAGATGATCCCTGAATCTTTTAAGTACCATACAGCGGAGAATAAAAAGGTTGCAACTCCGAATGTTATGGTTAACAAGATAATTTCTGCGAGAAATCGAGTTAAAACTGGAATTCTTGAAACAACATCTATTTCATTAATGAGATCCCCCTCAATTACGAATTTAATTGTAGTAGGAGTTAGGAATATCGATGAAAGATTAATAGCCATCAATACGGGAAAGAAAGCTCTTGAAAATAATTGAGGTTTTTTTGATTTTTCTTTTTGAAATCCATAATACATTTTTGATCCAATTACCTTCTTATGAATAATCAAGATTAAAGGAGTTATGCAGTATCCCCCGATAATGACACCGATAATACTTGAAACGGGGAACACAAGAATAAACATCAAACTTAGTTCGATCAGAGCATCATCTAATGGGATAAAACGAGTCAAAGCGAGAGGATATACGGGTTGAAACAAATCTCGTAAGATAGTTATCAATACAATCCAAAATATACAATAGAGGGTAAATATAATAATTAAATTTCGATATCGAGATATTCCCTTCTGGTTTTCAGACATAATTCCTTACATTTGTAAGTTTAT
>Ga0209536_100010486_pt1 | contig 13670 bp, 14 predicted proteins | sample DeeMarSeWOR28_12_FD_187461 | JGI IMG/M metagenome (GOLD analysis project Ga0209536, IMG submission 187461) | Marine sediment microbial communities from White Oak River estuary, North Carolina - WOR-2-8_12 (SPAdes) (version 2) | ecosystem: Environmental > Aquatic > Marine > Intertidal zone >...
GATGTACTCGTAGCGCATGAGTAACTCCTTCAGGGATGGCGTTCGAGCAGGTGGAGGGCGAGATCGCGGCGCTCCGACTCGGGCAGGTCCACGACCGGCATCGGCGGGGTGGGGGTCGCGAGATAGCGCGTGAGACCCTCGAGGGTGTAGCGCAGGCTCACCCCTCGGAGGGGCACGACGACGACACCCTCCCTGGCCTGCGACGCCTCGTGACAGCCGGCACACTGTCCGGACGCGTAGAGCGCGCGACCGCGAGCGCTGGCCGCAGGGTCGACGTCGGGTGGGTGGGCGGTCGCGGCGGGGAAGGGCGCGCCCGCCGTCGCGCCGGGGCTGGCCGCGCCACTCCCACTCCTGGTGATCCGGTAGATCGCGCCGGCGTAGTCGTCGGAGACGTAGATCGCACCGTCGGGGCCTTCCGCCACATCCACGGGGCGACCGATCACGTCCTCGTCCTGCTCGAAGCCGGTGACGAAGTCGCGCTCCTGGATTCGGCCGTCGGACTGCCAGTGCAGCGAGACGACGCGATAGCCGTCCTTGCGGCTGCGGTTCCACGAGCCGTGGAGCGCCACCAGGGCGGCGTTCCGGTAGGGCTCCGGCAGCGCAGGGTCGCGCAGGAAGACGATCCCCAGCGGCGCGTTGTGGGCGCGGAACGCGTGGGCGGGCGGGATCGAGGCGCGTGCGGCGTCCTCGTTCCCGGGGCCCAGGTCCGGGTCGAGCTCGCGGTTGCCGTTGGCGTAGGGCCAACCGTAGAACCCGCCGCGTTCGATGCGATTCAGCTCGCAGGGGGGGAAGTCGTCGCCCAGCAGGTCTCGGCCGTTGTCCGTGGCGTAGAGGGCGCCGCTGCCCGGCTGCCAGTCGAAGCCCACCGCATTGCGCAGACCCGTGGCGAAGATCTCCAGCCCGCTCCCATCCGGTCGGGCCCGAACGACGGTGGCCCGGAGCGGATCCGACTCCTCGCAGACGTTGCAGCTCGAGCCGATCGAGACGTACATCCAGCCGTCGGGGCCGAAGCGCAGCGTGCGCGTGTAGTGGTTGCCTCCGCCGGGCAGACCCGTGAGCACGCGCTCGAACTCGCCCAGCGTGCGCCTGCCGGCGGCATCCAGACGCACCCGACCGACGCCGTCGGTCTCGGCGACGTAGAGCCAGTCGTCTCGCAGGTCGAGTCCGTGCGGCCGGTCGAGTCCCTCCAGCAGCGTCCGTTGCCCATCCGAGCGGCCGTCCCCGTCCGCGTCGGCCAGCAGCAGCAGCACCCGGCCGCTGCGGGGTGAGCTGACCAGCAGGTCGCCGTTCCCGGTGAAGCGCAGCAGGCGCGCGTTGGGCACGTCCTCGGCGAACAGGCCGATCGCGAATCCCTCGGGCACCTCGATCCGGGCGAGCGCGTCCGGCGAGGGGGCATCGCGCCCCAGACCGAAGACGAGATGCAGGATCGGGGCGTTGATCGCGAACCGCTCGGGCAGCAGCCAGCCGCAGGCGGCCAGCGCCAGGGCGATCAGCGCGACCCCGGCTCGCCCGGCTCGGGTGACTCGCCGCGCCCTGCCTGTGCCCATGGCCGGAATATCCGGGTGGAGGCGGCCTTCCGCCAGCGCGCCGAGTCCCGGCCCCGAGGGGAGGGCTTGACGGAAGCGCTGGAGTAGCGCACTCCTATGCGCTCTTTTGGGAGGCCCAGCGGCGATGTCTCGGCGAATTCGAGTTGGAGATCTGGTGCAGGTCACCGCCGGCGCCGATCGCGGCAAGCAGGGCAAGGTGCTCGCGGTGGATGCGGGCAAGGGCCGGGTCCGGGTCGAGAAGGTGCGGATGCAGAAGCACCACGTGAAGCCCGGGCGCAAGATCGCGCGCTCCGGAGGCATCATCGACCAGGAGGGCTACATCGACGCCTCCAACGTGATGCTGATCGATCCCGATACGGGTCGCCCGAGCCGGGTCGGCACAGCGGTCGATGAGCAGGGCAAGCGTGTCCGGGTCTTCCGCAAGAGCGGCGCGCGGGTCCCGACGCCGGCAGGCCGTTAAGGGGAGGGCGACGTGGCCAAGAAGGGCAAGCGCGAGAAGATCAAGCTCGAGTCCTCCGCAGGGACGGGCCATTTCTACACCACCGCGAAGAACAAGCAGAACACGCCGGGGAAGATCGAGCTGAAGAAGTACGACCCGGTGGTCCGCAAGCACGTCGTCTACAAGGAGACGAAGCTCAAGTAGCGAGTGGCTGCGCGCCGCGGTTATGCTCCGCGCCGAGGTCTTCGCTCCGTCGCAGGTGGCTCGCCCGACGCGTGCCCGCCGGGTCGGAGCGACCGCGATGAATCGTCAATCGGAGCCAGCGAGGGAAGGAAATCCGAATGGCCTGGGTGATCACGAGACTGTGCCGGGACTGCGTCGACCAGGCTTGCGTCGAAGTCTGCCCGGTGGACTGCATCTACGCCTACGGGGGCGGCGATGCGGAGACCTTCCCGAACCAGCTCTACATCGACCCGGAAGAGTGCATCAACTGCGGCGTGTGCGAGCCGGAATGTCCGTGGGAGGCGATCTTCGAGGACGAGCAGGTGCCCGACGTCTTCCAGGACGACATCGCTCTCAATGCGAAGATCCTCGACGAGAAGGACTCGTTCTCGGTTCCGGAGGTCGAGGAGAAGTCGAAGCCGACCCCGGAGCAGATCGAGCAGAACAAGGCGAAGTGGGGCTACTCCGCCTGACCGCCTGACCGGGCCGGTGTCTTCCCCGCCCGATCGAACGCGTCCGCCATCGCCTCGACCGGCGCCTTCCGCGCCGACCAGGCCTCGAGCTGGGCGACGGCCTGGTGCACGAGCATCCACTTGCCGGAGATCGCGCGCGCGCCCCTGGCCTCGGCGTCCCGCAGCAGGCGGGTGCGCTCCGGCTGGTAGACGGCGTCCATCACGACGGCCCCGTCGACCAGCTCGCCGGCGGCGACGGGCGAGACGTCCTCGCCCAGACCGACGGAGGTCGTGTTCACGAGCACCTGCCACGGGGCCCGGGAGAGCTCGGCCAGCGATCCGGACTCCTCCGCGCCGAGCTCCCGCGCCAGGGCTCGCGCCCTCTCGACGGTGCGATTGAGCACGCGCACGTGGGCGCCGCGCTCACGCAGCCCGTAGACCACGGCGCGCGCGGTACCGCCCGCCCCCAGCACGACCGCCCGCTTGCCGGCCAGGCTCGTCTCGCGTTCGAGCGCCTTCACGGCACCGAGCCAATCGGTGTTCGAGCCGCAGAGCCGGTCGCCCCGCCGCACGACCGTGTTCACCGCGCCGATGCGTCGGGCCGTCTCGTCCAGCTCGTCCAGGTACGCCTGGATCGACTGCTTGTGGGGCAGGGAGACGGAGAGCTGACGCAGTCCGAGCGCGCGCATGCCCGTGACGGCGCCCTCGAGCCGGGCCGGCGCCACGTCGAAGGCGAGGTAGACGGCATCGAGCCCCAGCGCGGCGTAGGCTGCGTTGTGCATCGCCGGCGAGCGCGTGTGCCCGGCCGGATGCAGCACGATGCCACACAGGGCGGTCTGTGCTGAGATCTCCAAGAGCGTCCCCGTGTGCGGATTCGGGCGAAGGCTATCCGATCGCGCCCGCTCCACCTACACTGACCGTCTCCAGAGAGGACCGAAGCGATGGCTGAGAACGGACCCCGCGTGGCAATCCTGATGGGCAGCGTGAACGACTGGGACGTGATGCAGGCGGCCGAGAAGGCGCTGGCCGAGCTGGGCATCGCCAGCGACGCCCGCGTGATCTCCGCGCACCGCACTCCGGAACGGCTTACGCGCTTCCTGCGCGAAGCCGAGGAGGGCACGATCGAGGTGATCATCGCCGGGGCCGGCATGTCGGCCCACCTGGCGGGGGTCACCGCGGCCCACACACTGCTGCCCGTGCTCGGCGTGCCGCTCGCGGCAGGCGAGCTGCGCGGCATCGATGCGCTGCTGTCCACCGTCCAGATGCCCGGCGGCGTTCCCGTGGCGACCTTCGGCATCGGCAGGGCGGGCGCGAAGAACGCCGGTCTCTTCGCTGCCGCGATCCTCGCGCGCAGCGATGCGGGCGTGCGCGAGCGCCTGGCGAAGTACCGGGAGGCGCAGTCGGCGGCCGTCCCCGAGCGGCCCTGACCGTCGACTCCGCCCATCGGCTCGCCAGCGCGATCCGGATGGAGATCGCCGGTGGCGGGCCAGTCGGCCGACGCATCACTCCCGGGAACGGGCGAGGGCGGCCTTGAGATCGCTCCAGACGTTTCGTCGGTTCTCGGGAGAGTACTGGCGCAGCACGTAGGCCGGGTGCAGCGTGGGCATCAGCGGGATGCCCCGGTACTCGTGCCAGGTGCCGCGCACGCGCGTGATCGCGACGTCGCGTCCGAGCAGCAGGCTCGCGGCCGGCTTGCCGAGTGCGACGATCACGCGGGGTCGTACGGCGTCGATCTGTCCGTCGAGGAAGGGCCGGCAGCTGGCCACCTCGTCGGGCAACGGCGTGCGATTGTCGGGCGGCCGGCACTTCACGATGTTGCAGATGTAGACCTGGCTGCGCGGGATCTCGAGGCCCTTCTCGATCATCTGGGTGAGCAGCTCGCCGGCCCGGCCGACGAAGGGGAGCCCCCGGCGATCCTCTTCGGCGCCGGGGCCTTCGCCGACGAACAGCAGGTCGGCATCCGGGTTGCCGTCGCCGAACACGATCTGGCGTCGGCCCTGGGAGAGTCGACAGCGGGTGCATTCGCCGAGGGCGGCGCGCACCGCCTCGAGTGCGCCCGCGGCCGCGGATCCGGTCGCCGCGTCGGTCGCGGCCGACGGATCGCTGGCGACCGCGTCTTCAGGCAGTGCGGTCGCGTCGGAAGCGTCGCTCGCCTCGGTCTCGGGCTCCGGTCCGGTGCTCGCCGCACCGGCGGGGAGCGACTCGAGCCCCTCCTCGTGCAGCTCGATCAGCCAGGCGCGCGTGGCGGCGACCGCGGCGCGCGTCTCTGCGGCGAGTCTTCGGTCCAGCTCAGGCCCCCCCGTCGTGTGCGTCGGCCCACGCGAAGGCTTCGGTCAGCAGTTCCCGGCTCGTCGGTCCGGAAGCCGGTTGCCGCGCACGTGCCGAACGCCCGTCGTCGGCCAGCGGCTTGCCGGTCCCGGCCTCGATCGTGCCGTGCCGGATCTTCTCGATCTTGTCGAGCACCTCGAACTCGAAGCCCGGGTCGTTGGCGTCGTCGTGGCAGCCGCCGCAAATCTGGAGGATCACGCAGGAGTCGCACTTGTCGCCGAGCGAAACGATGCTCCCGAGCTTCTTCGCACCCTCGTCGACGTGGTCGCCTCCCGGCCCGTGACAGGACTCGCAGCCGACGCGCGCGAGGTCGGCGTGCTCCGCGATGTCGCCCTCCCGCGGGAATCCGCCCGGCTTGCCGTAGCCGGTGGTGTGACAGCGCAGGCAGTCCGCGTCGCCCTGCTTCTGGGCCCGGGTGAGCGACGCGAGCGCGGCCGCATGGGGACCGGCGGCCCAGGTGGCGTATTCGGCCTCGTGGCAGCTGCGGCAGGGCTCCGAACCCACGTGATCGGCCCGGGTCGGGAGTACGTCCTTGCGAACCGCGCCGCGGGCCGCGAGGATCTCGCGCCGCTCGGCCTCCGGCAGCGCCAGGATCTCCGCGTTGGCGGCGTGGGATATGCGCGGCAGGAAGCTGGCGTACTCGAAGCCGAGCGAGTGCTTCGAGTCGTGACACTGGATGCACACGCCGCCGTAGTCGCTGCCCTTCACGAACCCAGGCGAGAGGTGCGGGCCGCCGCGCCCGTGGCAGCTCTCGCAGCCCACGTCCTCGAGCTCCGGGGCGCGGTCGGTGAGGTCGAAGCCGCCGCGTTCGCCGAAGCCGACCACGTGGCAGCCCACGCACTCGGGATCGCTGTCGGAGGCGTGCTTCACCAGCGTGTCGTAGGCAGAGGCGTGCTGGGTGAGCTGCCAGGTCAGATGCTGCTGCTCGTGACACACGCCACAGGCCTCGTTGCCGCTGAAGCCATTCGGACGCAACAGCATGGGGACGGGGGCGCCCGTGAGCTTCGCGAGTCGCATGCGAAGCAATGGGGCGTCGGTCTGTGCGAGCCAGCCCTGGGATCGGCTTGCGATGCGCCCGTCGGCGCCGATCAGGACGATGTCGGGGACACCGGCGAATACACCGTAGTCGGCGCGGATGCTGCCGTCGTCGTCGAACACGACCGGGAAGAAGTCGAGGCCCTGCGAGCGCATCGCCTCGCGTACCGCGAATGTCTTCCCCGTGACCTCGACGCCCACCATGCGCGGCCGCAGCTCCTCCGGGGCGTCCAGGATCAACGGCTTGATGAACTCGAGGAATTCGTGGCAGTGCGGGCAGGTGTGCAGGAAGAACACCAGCACCACCGCGTGCCCGCGCTGGTCCGCGAGGCGGAAGGTCTCGTCACTGTCGATCACGCGCGCTTCGAAGAGAGGGGCCTCGGGGCGGGCGTCGGACGCGCTGCCGGCGTCCGGTTCGGGCAGTCGCAGCGCGGTGCGCAGCTGCGACTCGATCAGCGCCTGCGCGTCCGGCGCGCTGCTCGCGAACTGGGCGAGCCCGAAGGTGACGTAGCCTTCGGCGTCGATGCCGAGCATTGCGACCGGCGTCCGCAGACCCAGCTGCCCGGCGATGCGCGCGCTCGAGTCGTCGAGGATGGGGAACTCGAGCCCGTGCTGCTGTGCGAATTCACGCGCACGCTGGGGGGGCGCGGCCATCGCGACCCCCAGGATCTCGAAGTTGTGCTCGGCACGCTCGCGTGCGATCTGCGCGACCGCCTGCGCGACCACGTCCGCCTCGTCGATTTCGGGGTTGAAGAAGAAGATGAGCAGGCGGCGTCCGAGCAGCGACGAGACCTCGAGCCGTTCGCCGGTGAGCGTGCGACCCGCGAAGGCCGGTAGCGGTCGCTCCTTGCGCTCGTGGGCGTGCGCGTCGCCGCCCGCTCGGGCGGCGACCGGCTTCGCGGAGGCCTGGGTCCCGCTGAGAGTCCCTGCGTCCTGACTGCCTCCGTCCGCACCGGACGGCGGGCGCTCGGCGCCGCAGGCGGTCAGGAGGCCCGCGACGATGACGCCGGCGAGCGCGTGCTGAAGCAGGCGTCGTCTCACACGCGCAGAATAGCGCGGCCGACGCCGCCCACCGCCTCACTCGGCTCGGGTCCGTCAGAAGGGCGATGCAGCACGCCTCATCCGCTGCTTTGGCGCTGGCCGCGTCGGCCGACTCGGGACGCTGCGCCCGTGCGTTAGGCGGTCTTCTCGAGGATGTGGATGCCGCAGGCGCTGCCGAGGCCGATCACGTGGGTCATGCCGACCTTCGCGCCTTCGACCTGCCGCGCTCCGGCTTCGCCGCGCAGATGGGTCGCCACCTCGTACATGTTCGCGACGCCGGTGGCTCCGAGCGGGTGCCCCTTCGAGAGCAGGCCACCGGACACGTTCACCGGGATGCGGCCGCCGTGCCAGGTCTGACGCTCGTCGATCAGCTTGCCGGCCTCGCCTTCGCCGCACAGGCCGAGGTTCTCGTAGTGCAGGATCTCGGCGGTCGCGAAGCAGTCGTGGAGCTCGACCAGGTCGAGGTCTTCGGCACCCAGGCCCGCCATCTCGTAGGCCTTCGCCGCCGCCTGGCGCGTGCATGTGTTGACGTCGGGCATCACCAGATCGCGATCGGTGAAGGGGTCGCTCGTGAGCACCGAGGCCGAGACCTTCACGGCGCGCGCCATGCCGAGCTCCCGCGCCTTCTTCTCCGAGACGAGCACCGCGGCCGCTGCCCCGTCCACGTTCACCGAGCACATCAGCTTGGTGTTGGGGTAGGCGATCATCTCGGCGTTCATCACCATCTCGAGCGGGGTCTCCTTCTGATACATCGACTTGGCGTTCTTCGTGGAGTGCTCGTGGTTCTTCACGCTGACCTTCGCGAACTGCTCGAAGGTCGTACCGTACTTGCGAGCGTGCTCCATGCCCGCCTCGGCGAACACGGCCGGCATCAGCTGCGACCCGAGCAGGCCTTCCCTGGGTATGCCGCCTCCGCCTCCGCCGCCGCCGAGCAGGCCGGCCTTGCCGAGCTGCTCGACCCCGACGATCAGGACGGTGTCGTAGAGGCCCGCCTTGATGGACATCCAGCCGCCCCGGAACGCCGTGGCGCCGGTGGCGCAGGCGTTGGCGCTGTTCGTCACCGGGATGCCCGTCTGGCCGATCTCCTGCAGGATGCGCTGACCGACCATCGCGGACGCCTGCATCAGGTTTCCGCAGTAGAGCGCCTCGACGTCCTGGATGGACACTCCCGCGTCCTTGAGCGCGAGCAGGGCCGCCTCGGCTCCGAGCTGCGGCACGGTCTTCTCGGGGAAGCGGCCGAACTTGAGCATGTCGATGCCAGCGATGTAGACGTCGCTCATGGAGGTCCTCCCGTCCGCGATCAGCCGCGGGGCTTGAAGTAGTAGGTCAGGTACTCGTTGCCGTCGCGATCCTTGCGCGGCGCGATCCGGTAGACGACGTCGACCGGCATGCCCATCTGGATCTTCTCGGGGATGGGCTCGACATCGATCAGATTGCCCTTCACCGTGCCGCCGCCTTCGAGGTCGACGATCGCGGACACGTAGGGCACTTCGATGCCCGGGAACGAGCGGTGCACGATCGAGTACACGTAGAGCTCTCCGCGATCGGAGAGCCGCTTCGGCTCCAGCCGACCGGTCGTGCCACACTTCGAGCAGGTGGTGCGCTCGCCCAGGAAGATCGCGCCGCAGCTGGCGCACCGGGTGCCCTCGAGATAGGGGTCGCCGTCCTCGGGAATCTTCAGGAAAGGGACGACGGGTCGCGGCCCGCTGGGCGCGGCTTCCTCTGACATGCTGGAGACCTCTGGTGAGCCCGACCCCGCGGCCGGAATTCGCGTGCTCCGAGCCGTGATGCCGGCGCGAGAGCGCTGTGAGCGGGAAGGCCGGCGGGGTGGAGAGCCCGCGGTCCGGCCGGCGGCAGGATGCCAGTCGGGCCGGGCTCGTGTCAACGCAGGCCGGCGCAGCGCAGCAGCGAAATCGGACGGCTGGTCTCCCCGCGCAGGGGCTGGTCTCCCTCTCGACTGCGCTCGCCGGAGGCTCGCTGCCGGCTGGCGAGGAGACGCTTGCTGCGTCGGCTGACCCGGGAAGGGTCGGCCCCTAGCGCAGCTTTTCCTTCACCGCCGCCAGCTGCTGCTGGAAGAGTGGATTGTCCGGCTCGAAGGTCATCGCGGTCTGGAGGTTGCGCGCGGCGCTCGACCAGTCCTCGCGCCGCAGGTCGCGCTCCGCGAGCTTGTAGAACTGGCGGCCCTGGGGCGTGCGGCCACCGCTCTCGACCGAATCGCGCTCGGCCCGGGCCTCGGCCTCGGCCAGCTGGATGCGCACGCCTTCCCCCGCATCGAGCTTCTGATCGTAGGCCCGGCGGCGGCGCGTATCGCGCAGCACCGAGTAGGCCTCGGCCACGCGCTTTGCGATCACCTGCACCGCCTGGCGCAGCTCCGGCGGCAGATGGCGATTCGCGTCCGGGTGGAACGATCGCGAGGCGTGGTGGTAGGCCTTGCGCACCTCACCGGCGACCGCGCCGCGCGGGACCTGGAGGAGCTGGTAGTAGTCGATCTCGCCGATGACCCGGGCCAGCGCCTGGATCTCTGTCGCCTGCAGGCGCGACACGACTCAGTCCTTTCCGACCGGATCTTCCGAGAGGTCGTCGACGCGGGCGTCGAACAGACTCTCGGCATCGTCGCTCTCGATCGACAGATCCTCGAGGGAGGTCAGGTCGTCGAGGTCGAGATCCCCGCCCGCGATCACCTCGTCCTCGAGCAGCAGATCCAGGCCGTCGTCCGGGTCCCTGCCGTCTGCCGCGGAGGCCGCCGTCGCGCTGCCGGCGGCGGTCGCCCGGATCGGTCCGTCCAGCTCGATCTCGGTGACGGCGAAGGAGGAGTCGACCTCGACGGTGATCGGCATCTCGCCGAGCTGCGCGTCGGGCGCGAGCTCGCTCTGGTCCACCGGCTCGGCGAACGCCGAGCGATCCCCGAGGCCGACCGGCGCCCCCGCGAGCGGGTCCGTGTCGAGCTCCGCCGGTGTGAGCTCGGGACCCGTGTGGGGATCGGTCTCGAGTGCCGGCGTCAGGTCCGGGTCCGTCTCGAGCTCGGGCATCGCGTCCAGGTCCGGGTCCGTCTCGAGCTCGGGCATCGCGTCCAGACCGGGGTCCTTCTCGAGCTCCAGGTCCTCTGGGGAGAGCGGCACGAGGTCGAGGTCGGCATCGGGCAGAACGTCGTCGCTCTCGCCGACGAGGCCCGGCTTCCCGGCTGGCACCGTTGCGGCCGGCGCGCTGGGGGCGATCGCAGCGGCCGTCTCGACGCGATCTGCGACGCCGCGCTCCAGGATCGCCGACATCTCCGCGTCGGAGAGACCGGACGAGAGGGTGAGGCGGGTAGACGCCTGCTCGCCGGTCCTGCGGTCCCTGGCCGTGACGGACACGATGCCGTCCGTGTCGATCTCGAAGGTGACGTCGATCTCGACCTCTCCGCGGCGACCGGTCTGGAAGCCCGAGAACTCGAACTGGCCCAGCAGGGCGTTCTCGCTCGCCTCCCGTGACTCCCCCTGGAAGACCCGGATGACGACCGATTCCTGGTGGTCCTTGAAGGTGGTGAACGTGCGCGTCTGCTCGATCGGGACCGGCGTGTTGCGCTCGATCACCGGCTCGGTGAGCCCCCCGGCAACGCCGATCTGCAGCGACAGCGGCGTCACGTCGAGCAGCACCGACTCGGTCGCTTCGGAGAGCAGCGACTCGGCGTGGATCGCGGCGCCCATGGCGACGACCTCGTCGGGGTCGACGTCCGTGAGCGGCTCCTGCTGGAAGTACTCGCGCACCGCCTGTCGGATCACGGGCAGCCGGGTGGGGCCGCCGACCAGGATCACTCCGTCCAGGTCGCGTGCGACGATCCCCGCCTGCTGCAGCGCCTCGTCGCAGACCTTGAAGGAGCGCTGCAACAGGTCCGTCACGAGCGACGAGAACTCCTGGATCGTGAGCGTCCGTTCGATCGAGCGCGGCGACCCGTCGGGGCCCTGGATCACGTCCGGGATGCGGATGTGGACCTCGTCCTCCAGTGACAGAGCCTTCTTCGCATCCTCCGCCGCGACCTTCAGCTTCTCGAGTGCATAGGGGTCGTTGCGCAGGTTCAAGCCCTCGCGCTGCATGAACTCGTCGGCGAGGAAGTCGATCACGCGGTCGTCGAAGTCATCACCGCCGAGGAAGGTGTCGCCGGCGGTGGCGAGCACCTCGAACACGTCCTCGCCGATCTCGAGCACCGAGATGTCGAAGGTGCCGCCGCCCAGGTCGTAGACCGCGACACGCTGGTTCAGGCCGCGCCCGAAGCCGTAGGCGAGCGCGGCCGCGGTCGGCTCGTTGAGGATGCGAAGGACATCGAGCCCGGCGATGCGGGCCGCGTCCTTCGTCGCCTGGCGCTGGTTGTCGTTGAAGTAGGCCGGGACGGTCACCACCGCGTGGGCGGCGGGCTGTCCCAGGCGCGACTCGGCGATGGACTTGAGCTCGCGCAGGATCATCGCGCCGATCTCGGGCAGGCTGAAGACTTCGTCGCGGATCTTGATCCGGACGCTCTGTCCCTCGCCCTCGACGATCTCGTAGGCGCAGACGGCCCTCGCCTTCTTCCCCTCGTCCGAGAAGAAGTAGCGACCGATCAGTCGCTTCGAGGAGTAGATGGTGTTGTGGGGGTCGTGGATGATGTTCGCCTTGGCGGCGTTGCCCACGGTGATCGAGCCGTCCGCACCGATGTTCACCACGCTGGCCGTCGTGCTCTCGCCGAAGGCGTTGGGGAGCACGTCCACCCGCCCGCGGCGCGAGATGGCGACGCAGGAATTGCTGGTGCCCAGGTCGATTCCGACGGCGATCTTGGCCATGCCCCCCCGCTCCGCTGCCGATTCGCTCGACTTATCGGCAGGTTGCAAGGCCCGCTGGAGTGCGGCGGGTCGCGCCCGGCGCGCTTGGAGGCGCCCGGTCTGCGTGCTAAACCTTCAGTGTTTTCAGGGAGTTGTGGCAATGTCGGGTCATTCGAAGTGGTCCACGATCAAGCGCAAGAAGGGTGCAGCGGACGCCAGGCGCGGAAAGATCTTCACCAAGCTGATCCGGGAGATCGCCACGGCGGCCCGACTCGGCGGCGGCGAGGTGGACTCCAACCCGCGCCTGCGTCTCGCGGTCGAGAAGGCGCGCACCTCCAACATGCCCAAGGACAACATCGAGCGCGCGATCAAGAAGGGGCTGGGCTCGACGGAGGGTGAGTCCTACGACGAGGTGGTCTACGAGGGCTACGGACCCGGCGGCACGGCGATCTACGTCGAGGCGCTGACGGACAACAAGAACCGGACCGTCGGAGAGGTGCGCCACGCGCTCACCCGTTTCGGCGGCAACCTCGGCGCTGCCGGCTGCGTCTCGTACCTGTTCGAGAAGCGCGGTCTGCTGAGCTTCGACGTGGCGGGCCTCGACGTCGACGCGCTGCTCGAAGCGGCGCTGGAGAGCGGCGCGGACGACGCGGTCGAGTCCGAGATGCAGGTGGACGTGCTGACGGCCCCGGGGGATCTCGAATCGGTCAAGGCCGCGCTGGTCGAGCGAGGCTTCGCCCCGATCCAGGCCGAGGTGACCTTCCAGCCCACCACCACCGTGAAGCTCGAGGGCTCCCAGGCCGAGACGATGCTGCGCATCGCCGACGCGCTCGAAGATCTCGACGACGTCCAGAACGTCTACGCGAACTTCGACATCTCGGACGCCGAGCTGGCGCGGCTGGCGGAGTAGGGCGTCGGGAGGCCTCTTCCGGGCCCCCTTTCGATCCACTCACCGGGCTCCTAGAATCGGAGTCGCGGCGAGCCCCCCCGTCGCGTCGGCACGCGGCACCTCCTCCAGGACCGCAGAGGCATCGGGGCGACCCATCGAGAAGTGGAGCCAGACGCGTGCGCGCCCGGGCCTGTCCGAGGCTCCGTCGCGCATCCTGGGCATCGACCCGGGCTCGCAGGTGACGGGCTTCGGCGTCGTCGAGCGTGTCGACGGTCGCGTGGTGCACGTGGCCCACGGCACGCTGCGCCATGCCGCGGACGCCAGCCTCGCGCGTCGACTCGATCGCCTGTACCGCGCGCTGTGCGACGTGATCGAGGCGCACGGCCCGGACGTCGCCAGCGTCGAGCAGGTGTTCGTGGCGCGCTCCGCACGCTCCGCGTTGGTGCTGGGCCAGGCGCGCGGGGTCGCGTTGGCGGCGCTCCTCGCCGCTCCGGCGCTCCAAGCGCAGACGACCACCATGCCGTCCACCCTTCGGTACGGGTCGGGCCTCATGGATATTCCGGTGGCCAGTGTCCTTCCTCACCTCGCCATCACGGGGACCTATTCCGGCTTCTTCGTGAACCTGGAGCGGAACCTGCAGGTGGACGCCTCGGGCCAGCCGGTCGGCTTCGGGCAGGTCGAGGAGGTCCGCCGTGGCAAGCCCAGCCTGGAAGAGGTGTTCATGACATTGATGGAGGAAGAGAGATGATTGACGACATCTTGACCGTGATATGGAAAGAAAGCAGGAGCCAGTTTCGCGTACGGGGCAGTCGCATGCGGTTCCTGTTGATGCTGGCGAGCCCCGTCCTGTTGGCTACCGTCTTTCCCATTATCTTGGGGCCAGATTGGCTGGCACAGGTACCGCCGCTCATGATTAGCGCCCTCGTGTCGGTGATCCTCGTGGCT
>Ga0209536_100010487_pt1 | contig 13669 bp, 13 predicted proteins | sample DeeMarSeWOR28_12_FD_187461 | JGI IMG/M metagenome (GOLD analysis project Ga0209536, IMG submission 187461) | Marine sediment microbial communities from White Oak River estuary, North Carolina - WOR-2-8_12 (SPAdes) (version 2) | ecosystem: Environmental > Aquatic > Marine > Intertidal zone >...
TCCGGTCACAGATGCCGCAGAATTCAATCCCAATCCATCCTCAGAATTCACTTTATGCGCTCCCGGATGAGGTCACGCCCGCCCCGGCGTATGCACGACCACTAGAAATCCCGCCTCCAGACTTACGCGTGCACCGTCGGCCATGATGACGTTTACGGGTTCTTTTCCGGCGATCCGTGCCTGTCTGATAGCATCGCGCGCCCGGGTCAGGGTCGCGAAAGGTCTCTGTTTAGATCCCGCGTTGTCGTCTGAACCGGTCGGTGAGAGGTAGTAATCTCTCGCCGTCAACGAGCCTTGCATTACACAGCACATCAGGATGCCGACAATCAGTTTCTTCATTTGCGGACTACTCCTCAGGCTTGTCGGTTACAGAGAAAACAATCTCCCTGCCTCGGAAGAGGCAGGGAGATTATCCGCCCCAGGCGGATGCGAACCACAAAAAATCTTCACCGGCCCAACGTACTTTTGTTGAGGCGTCAGCCTTCTGCCTTGGGCTATTTGGCAACGGCTCGAGCGGCCTTAGGCATGAGCGCAGGGACAGCACTCATGCGGGCTGCCGGGATAAACGGGCTCTCTCAGCGACTCGCCGCGGGCGACTCGTTCCTCTTGCTTCTTGAAGAGCGACAGGCAACTCTGGGCCGTATCCTTCAACTGTTGTGTCTCGGCTTGCGATATGGGCTGATACGATCGGCCCGCTTCGATTGCCTTGTCGAGAAGGTCGAGGAACGAAGGCGGTATTCCCGCAGCGACCTGCTTCTGCGAGAGGACAAAGCGCATCGCAGCATTCGTTTCTTCCTGGGTTTCGGTAGCGCGATACCACCATTGTCGAGTCCTCTTCATGCCCTCGGGCCATGGACCCTTCGATAGCGCCTTGATCGCCAGGACACCCGCTCCCTGCTCTTTCGCCAGCTCAAGGACGGGCTTGCCGAAGCCTATCCTGAAGTACTCGACGAAGTTTATTGGGAACATGACGGTGTCGAAGCGGAAACCATTCATAGCTGCCAATGCGCCTTTGGTTGTATGTGCGGAAAAACCGATGTGCCGGATCTTGCCCTGCTCTTTCGCCTTGAGAATCGTCTCCATCGCACCACCCGGGCCCAGTGCCTGTTTCACCTCTTCGGGGGTGAAAATGCAATGGAGCTGATACAGATCGAAATGGTCGGTTTTGAGCCGCTTTAGCGATCGCTCCAGCTCTTCTCGAGCACCCTCTTTGTCCCGTTTCTTTGTCTTGCAGGCCAGGAATATCTTGTCGCGATCAATGCCCTGCAGACCGATCCCCATCTTTTTTTCGCAGTCCCCGTCCCTGCCGTATGCAGGGGCAACGTCGAAATAGTTGATGCCGCGATAGAAGGCATCCCGGATCCCGGCGTTGCAGCGGAACTGGTCGTATTGGCTCAAGGCCAGACCCGGAAAACCCACGACCGAAACCTCATCGCCGGTACGCCCGAGCAGCCGCTTCGGCAATTCACCGACGTTCGCGTCCTGAGTACCTGCTGCGACCGGATTGACGCCAATAGCGCAGCCAGAGGCGACGCCGCCTGCAATTTTCAAAAAAGACCGCCTTTTCATGATCGTCTCCTTATTCTTCAGATAAATGTCTCTGACGGATTTTCAATACCTGCTGATTATATACGAACTCGACGGCTAAATCAATTCAACCTTGCCCGGAACCGCTACGGGTCTGACCGGCAGATCGCCGAGTTCGTATTTGCCGACAGAAAGGTCGAGCTTGGATTTCATTGCCCATTTCCAGCTTATCGCCCGGCCCGTGTAGGCGCTCATTCGACCCAAGATGACGGTCATCGTGCTTTCGGCGAGCCTCTTGCATTCGTTTATCGGTTTGCCTTCGCGAATGCTGTTGATCAGATTCGCGCACTGGGCCACCTCGCCGCTGTGGATGTTGTCCTCGTACCTGTAGACTACATTGCCCTTTGTGTCTTCTATGTAACCCTCTCCACGATTGGTGCAGATCGAACCTTTCGCACAGACGACGCGCTCGCCGACCCGGGGCGTAGAGCCTTCGATCTGTGAGCACATACTCATCACTCTAATACCGTTGGGGTACAGGTACTCGGCGGCAAAGTGGTCGTAGATATTGCCGAACTCCGGACCTGTCCGGGCTTGCCTGCCGCCGACGGCAAGGCACTGCACGGGAGGAGAACCGATGGCCCAATTGAGAATATCCATGTTATGCAGATGCTGCTCGACGATGTGGTCACCCGAGAGCCAGACAAAGTAGGGCCAGCATCGAATCTGCCATTCCATGTCGGACCATTCGCGCTTCCTCTCCTCGAAGTGCCACTTGGAGCTGCCCCAGTTCCAGTACGCCTGGCCTCCAACAATGTCACCGAGCTTTCCATCATGGATGCGCCTTATTAGTTCGAGATATTGCGGCTGCCATCGCTGCTGTGTTCCGACGACGATGCTCAATCGTTTTCTGTCGGCCAATTCGGCCGAGGCAAGTAACGAGCGCACGCCGACAGGATCGACCGCGCCGGGTTTTTCCACAAAGAGATGCTTGCCGGCTTCCAGGGCCGCCCTGACCATCTGTGCACGAAAAGCCGGCGGGGTCGTCAGCATCACCACGTCAACATCTTTGATCGCCATGACTTTCTTGTAGGCATCGAAGCCGAGAAAGCTTGTATCTGGAGTGACTTTCACCTTGTCGGGAAGGGCTTCTCTCATTTTCTTTAGTGAACTGTCGACTCTGTCCTGAAAGATATCCGCCACAGCGACCATCTCCAGACCCTCGGCGGACCTGAGACAATCGATTGCGTCGCCGGTACCTCGACTGCCGCAGCCGATCAGGGCCAGACCCATTTTGTCAGAACCGGCGGCAAAACTCCTGCTGTTTTGTGCTGCCAGTGCTCCGGCCGAAACGACGGCGCCGGCCTTCAACAAATCTCTTCGTGTCATCTGTTTTGTTTTGCTTTTCATTTTAAGGCCCTCTATTAGCGTCGAATATCCGGATCACCAACAAGATCACCGCACCGGGATTATAAGCTGTCGACGTAGTTAATGCAATACGAGCAAAGCCCACGTATTTCTCCTGCGAAACAGCTCTGCAATTGTCAGAGTCTGTCCGCACAGACACACACATGAAGGCCTTTTCCCTGCCGTATTTCTCGCCGCTTCGATCCGGCGCCAGCTCGTGCACCGGCGACTTTGGCCCGGCAAACTTCTGCGTATTGGCCGGCAAGGGCCTTTCTGCCACCCCCGGCGAACGGTCATGGCCAGGGCCCCTGTGTCTCGCGTGACGGCACGAATCCGGCAGCGGCGGTAAAATACTTGACTTTTCTTTGCAGAGTCCATATTCTGCCATACACAGATCTCAGCAACGTCGCTGGGCGCAGATAACTGGAAAATCTCGGGTCAGGTGTTTTGTCCGAAAGGAGTTGTGCAATGAGACGTTGGGTCGCTGTCTTGCTCGTTACTCTAATGTGTTTGTGTACTGGTTGTGCCAAGTATTACTATCAGGAGGGTAAGAGTTTCACTGAGTGCAAGAAAGACTGCGTCGATTGCATGGGCGAGTTGAGCAAGCGTCTCGCCGTGCAGTCACAAAGCCCGGGGGGTTATGAATACAAATTCGTCGAAGAGTGTATGAAGAAAAGGGGATACAAGCTCGTCACCGAGGGCAAGCTGCCTCTAAGTGCCAAGCGCCAGGACCCGGCTCAAACCCTCCGCGGGATCCTTTACGGCCAGCGGCGAGGCATAGCCGGCGCCGTGGATTAAGAATAGTCGGATCGTCAGGTTGCTGCTCTTGTCGACGAACGGAGGCACAAATCAATTTCTGCCGATCCCGAGTCACGTATCATCAAAGACCAGGCCGGTAAATCTTCTGAGCATCCTTATAATCGCCAGGTTGCGGTTGATGAGGCTTCCATGAGCGTATCTGTCGGCTCGCCGAACGCCTCAACCTGAGTAATTTTAGAGAGACTTGATTGACCGTGTGATTGTCAAGGGCGATAGGATCAGGTGAAGTAGGCCGGCCATATTGACACATCGCGATATTTCCATTGTAATGGCACCCCATGACCGGAAGTCATTTGCCGTTGGCTAGCTTACATATTGTAGATATCTCCGTTATCGCCTTCTATTTATTGGGCGTTACCTTCATTGGCATCTGGTCGGCCAGACAGATAAAGACCAGTGCCGACTTCTTCCTGCCCCACCGATTCGGCAAGGTGATGATGATAATGTTTTCGTTCGGCACGGGCACCCATTCAGACCATGCCGTCAGCGTCTCGGCCAAGAGCTTCACTAACGGCCTCTCCGGCATCTGGTATCAATGGCTGTGGCTTCCGGTGACTCCGTTCTACTGGCTGATCGCGCCGGTCTTTCGACGATTTCGCGCCATTACCACTTCTGACATTTTTGAATCCAGATTCAGCCCCAGTGTTGGAATACTGTATGCCGTAGTTGGCGTTCTGAATCTTACGTTCAATATCGGCGTGATGCTCAAAGGCTCGAGCGCCCTTGTTTCCGCCAGTACGGGGGACTTTATTTCTGCCAGTTTTGCCACCGTGATGTTGACGGTGATATTTGTGATATATGGGGTAGCCGGCGGCCTCGGAGCGGCTATTGTAACAGACCTCATTCAAGGCATCCTGACCATCATTTTCTCAATTCTGCTCCTTCCGCTGATCCTCAAATCAATCGGTGGTTTCGCGGCAATGCGCGAGCAAATCAACGATCCCGAAATGTTTTCGCTGGTTGCACCCGGAGAGATTGGAATCTTCTACGTTGCCGTAATTGCATTCAATGCTCTTGTTGGAGTGATGACGCAACCTCAGGCCCTGAGCCACTGCGCCGCCGGCAAGACAGAGGCCGAGGGCCGTATCGGGTTTATGGGCGGAACTCTGATCAAGCGTTTCTGCACAATACCTTGGTGCCTTACGGGAGTGGCAGCCGTTGTCTATTTCGCCGGCAAAGACATTCATCCCGACCGTGTCTTCGGCACAGTGGCCGGCGATTTCCTGCCAAAACTCATGCCAGGCATGCTGGGTGTTTTTATCGCCGCTGTTCTTGCTGCTGTCATGAGTTCATGTGATGCATTTATGATCGCCTCATCTGCGCTATTCACTGAAAACGTTTATCGGAGACTGATTGGCGACAAAGACGACAAGCATTACATCACGGTCGGGCGTATTGCGGCGGCGGCGATAGTCGGAGGCGGCGTGGCATTCGCTTTCTGGCTGCCCGACGTCGTAACCGGACTCGAGATATTCTGGAAGATCTCCCCGATGATGGGCATTGCGTTGTGGCTGGGACTATTCTGGAGGCGCACGACTTCCCAGGGCGCCTGGGCCGCGACGTTGACCGCCTTCGGCATCTGGTTTCTGACCACAAAATCGTTCTTCATTGATTTTATGGGCAGCGTTCCGGGCAGCGAGGCAACGAGGTTTGTAATAGTCAAAGACGGTTTCCCTGAGATTTACCTTCCCTGGCAGATGTTGTTTTATCTGACCGGCGGAACGCTGGCAGCAATTGTCGTGAGCCTTTTGACCAGGCCAACGCCGGAAGAGAAGCTCGATAATTTCTACGCGTTGGTGCGGACTCCTATCCAGCCCGGCGAAGATCAGACTGCTCCCTGTACGCTGCCGGAAGACGTCGTTGTCCCCGAAAAAAGAAAACTGCTGCCGTTCAAGAATCTGGAAATACTGGTTCCGTCACGGACCTCGATAATCGGTTTTCTCATTGGCTGCGTCTGTGTGGCGGCAATTGTCTGTGCAGTCTGTCTGATAGCAAAAGGATAGAGGTTGAAAATATGAGCGGCGCAGGCCAGACTAATCACTGTAACATGGGCGCCTGCCGTCAACGAGTACGGGCCAGCCTGAGCCATACCGAGCCTGATCGGATCGTTGTCGATCTGGGCGCAACAACCAGCAGCGGTATATCCGGCATCGCCTATGATCGTCTCAAAACCCATTTGGGAATGCACTCGGGAGAAACACGCATATTCGATGTGATCCAGCAACTGGCCCGTGTCGAAGACGAACTGCTCGAGACCTTCGGCGTGGATGTTGCCTCTCTCGGCCGCCAACTCAATCAAGAATCCAACAACTGGTATCCGGTGACCCTTGCTCAGGGCACCAAGGTGCAATGGCCAATACATTTCAGGCCACTCGTGCGAGCAGATGGCAGCCGGGATGCCCTGGACTCGAGAGGCAAGGCCATCGGGCGCATGCCGGCCCAGGGAGCCTTCTTCGATCAGGTCTATTTCCCTTACGTCGACGGCTATCCGGATGACTTCAGGGATCTGGCCGACGCCATGAGTCAGGTTCCCTGGGGGAAGTTTCCGCGAATGCCCTGGCAAAGCGCTGATGAGAGCAGTTTCTGGAAGCGGCTCCGTGCCGGGGCCATGGAACTGAGCGCCAAGAGCGGCCGGGCCCTGGTGGCCAGCGTAGGTTGTAACATGCTGGAGTGGGGGATGTTTCTGCGGCGCATGGATCAATTCCTGATGGATCTGCATACCGAGCCTCACGAGGTGGAACGTTTTTTGGAGGCTCTCGCCGAGCATCATATGGGCACGCTGGCAAAGACCGTTGAAGCGGTGGGAGATATCGCCGACGTATTCCGCTTCGGAGATGATCTTGGCACGGTTCAGGGACCCCTCATTTCGCCTCAACACTATCGACGATTCTTCAAACCCAGGCACAAGCTGCTTTGTGATTATGTTAAACGTCATACGGATGCCTTTACCCTTTTGCACTCGTGTGGTTCGATCTATGAACTGATCCCCGATTTGATCGAAGCCGGATTCGACTGCATCAACCCCGTGCAAACAAGCTGCCGGGACATGGACCCGGCCCGGCTCAAGCGCCAGTTCGGCAGCGAACTGGTCTTATGGGGGGCAGGCTGTGACACGCGACAAGTGCTCAACAACGCCAGGGCCCAGGAGGTGACAGATCACGTGCGGCGGAATCTGGACATCCTCGCTCCGGGCGGCGGATTTGTCTTCTGCACTGTACATAACATACTTCCGGAGGTCCCGCCGGAGAATATCGTGGCAATGTTCGAAGCAGTGAGAGAGTTCACCGGTTGACGGTCGTCGGAGGAGCTGGCCATAAGATTCCACACCTACTCGGCCGTGCCCGGATTCCTGGAAAGTAAGACGTGGATATCGGCGTCATCGGCCAACTTTGGCCTGTGCCTGCCGGAAGCGGCGGCTCGCCTATTGACCGGCGTCAGTTTGCTGAGTAGAATTCGCAACGATCTCTAGGCCCAGCAGCGTCATGTCGTCAATCTCGGACGGCGCCTTTTCTTGACTGGTCAAGAGGGCCTTGAGTGAGTCCATGAACTCGGCAATCGGCAAATCGGTGGTCTTGCAGAACTCTTCGTGAAATTCGAATTGTCCCTTGTCGTTGAAACTGCCTATGAAAGGCTCGGCCCCGTCGGAATACAGCAGTAGTTTGTCGCCGGGTTGAAGCTGCACGGCCTCCTGGGCATAATCTGCCTGCTCGAAAATTCCCAGCAGCGAGCCCCGCACTTCCAGTTGTCTCGGCGGCTCGCCTGGCCTGATGACGACCGGATAGGGGTGACCCGCACGCGCATAGGTCAACTGCAGCGTTTCTATGTTTAATAGGCAATAGCAGCAAGTGGCAAATTGGTAGCCGGACAGCTTCTGTGCGGTCATTCGCAAATTGAGATTCTTCACTACCTCGGCCGGCGAGAACACGCGGTAATAGTCCCCGACCGTCTCTCGCATTACCAGGGCCTGCTTGAGAAAGATCGTCAACAACGCTGCAGGCATCCCGTGTCCTACGACGTCAGCCACGTAGAAGCCAATGTTCTTCTCGTCGACCCGGACTGCGTCATAAATGTCGCCTGAAACCCATTCTGCCGGCAAGAACACCCTCGCCCACCGCGTCTGATCGGTATTGGGCAGTTTTTTGGGCAGAAAATCCTGCTGGACAAGACCGGCCAAATGAAGCTGATCGGTCAGGTTATCCACTAGCGTTTTCGTCATGTCGGTCTTCCTATCATCTTATAGGACCGTACACAAATGCTGGACTCTGAAACGAGCCCAAGTTAACTTCGGCTTATTACCGGGGCCACTTTCCGTTTTTTAGCATTTTTCGCTGCCGCTTCGGAAACGCCTGGTTTTGGTCAGGTGCAGCCAGTCTCCCGTCTACCCGCAAAACATGCCTGAATTGAGACAACTGCCTCTAATCCAAAGCGCCGTCTTGACAGGAGCGCAAGTATCAATGCCAGCAACAATAAACAGAGCAGCCAAAGCAATTATGAAAGACCAGAATATCAGCTTCGTTCTGATACTCTTTGACTGAAGATCTGATTTTCATTCCCAATGCTCCTTCCAGCAGCCGAGAATCTCTGTCAACTCTCTTATATCTGCTGACACAATCTGACTATGGATATCAACAGCGAGAAACGTCATAGAAACATAGAGAGGTCGATTGTGCCTTGGATCGTGGAATTCTTCATAGCCGTAGAGAAGCCCCGAACAACTCTGGGCCAGTCTCTGCCAATGAACCTGAGCACAGGCACCTCACTGAGTATCTCGCCGGTCTGATGATCGCAAACAAGAAGCTTGGCAATCAACCGGGAATTCTCCTGTATCCGCAGGTAGAAATGTCCCGAAACGATAAAAAACTTGATACCCCCTCGGCCCCTGTTCTTGGCACTTCGAGCCATTTCTCTACCGCTGGACTTTCGCAAACCAGTTAGGGAATGCCGGACTCTGAGGTGCGGTTTCGAATCCTCCGCGCACCACTGACTGCCGGCGAAATCTTGCTGTCAGAATCGACACCTTCATCTTCTACTTGAGCAGATCCTCAAAAATGCGCCGATGCTCGCGTCATCCGGCAGCTTTGGGGGTCTTTTCGTGGGAGCTGATGATGGTGCGGCCTGCAATTGTGCCGGGACATTCGGACCGGCGGCCAGGCAGAAATGGCGTCAGTTGCATGGTTTTCCCGCGTTTTTGGCATTTTTCTCTTGAATTGCCTACTGACTTGTGCTACGATAAAACTGACTTCAACAGGGTCTCAGGTAAGATCTGCATAGTGCAGAGTCATTGGCTCTGTGAAGAAGAACAAGAATAAGGAAGGAGTTGTCTCATGAAAAAGACGATTGTTGCGCTGTCAGTGGTGATGCTGACTGCTCCGGCATGGGCCGGCGTTGCAATCACGGTGACGGACCTGGGTGATGGAAAAGCCGGCATCGACTATTCCGGCACCGAGCTGGTCAGGGCGTTCGCTCTGGACATCACGGTTGACGCCGGGACCATTGATGCCATCAGCGACTTCGCCGTCGGCGACGACAACAACGGCTACGGTATATTCCCGGCCAGCTTCAGCCGGAACATTGTCGTCGATCCTGTGACCGGTGATGTCAGCGATTGGGCCGTGGCCGGTTACACCCCCGTGGCTGACGCCGGCGATCCGGGTGCTCTTGGAGGCCTCGGCACCAGCGGCATCACCATCGAGATGGGCTCGCTCTACGACACCAAGGCCCCACCTCTTTCGGGCAGACTCTGCGTTATCACCTGCAGTGAGCAGTGCAAAGTCACGGTTACCACCAACGCGACCCGCGGTAATGTCGTGCTGGAAGATGCATCCGAAGCGGTCGTGGATCTGGCCGGCGCGACGGAGATTCCAATTGCCGGCGCCGGCGCCGGTGGCTACACGGGCCCGCATCCCGACCAATGGAATGCAGTAGGCCAGCCCGAATGTTGGATGTCTATCGTTAACGCTAGACAGTGTCACGGCGATGCCGACGGCACCTCTCAGGGCAAAAACAAATTCTGGGTCTCCACAAATGACCTGGACATTCTAATTGCGTCATGGAACAAGACATTCGCCGAGCTTGACGGCCAGATGATCAACGGCATTCCGCTGATTTGTGGCGACTTCGACCATTTGCCGCAGGGCAAGCAACAGTTCCGTGTCTCGACCAACGACCTTGATATCTTGATTGCAAACTGGCAGGCTGCCGACGCACCGGCGCCGGACTGCCCGTAAAGGTTGTGGTGCCGAGCCGCGGCGATCCGGCAAGTTTGACGTGACTGACACTCCTGGTGGATTTCGTGTGAGTCACGTTTTCTCGACGTGTTGAAAGGAGAAGATGATGAAAAGACTGATGGTTCTGATCCTCGTTCTCGCCCTGACGTCTGCGGCGAATGCCGTGTTAATTGAGGTCGACGGCCAAGTCGGCGAAACCTTTGATGTTCAGCAAAATGCCACAATCTCTGTCGTCAGCGAAGATGCCCTGAATTGGCTGGGTTATCTCATCGTCGAAGAAGGCGGCTTGGGAGTTTTGAGCAATCCGGTCGGCACGGCGCTGGCCGGTGACCCGGCACTGTCCGGCGCGATACCCTACACCGAAACCGGTTGGGGCAGCGGTTATGAGATAACCGTGGCGGGCAGCGCGTCCTTTCCTGTGGGTGTAGGTACGCAGTTCAGCTTCGACTATACCGGGGCCATTGGAGATACTGCCAGGATATCGCTGTTTGTGGATCCGGAGTTTAGCGTACCGGTTGCTTCGGTGGGCGTGAACGTCGTTCCTGAGCCGATGACAATCCTACTGCTCGGTCTCGGCGGCTTGTTGCTGCGCTGCCGCAGATAGTGAGTTAATCTTGGCCACGGCCAACAATTCAGTTAGCAAAGAGGCAAGTCTGGTGGCTTGCCTCTTTTGCTTTTTATCTTGCCGCCAGCGTCGAGGTTGCCTAAGATCTGCTGGCCCCAGGGCGAAAGAAACTCAACCGGCAAGTTTGGAAGCGAACTATGAAACGGATAGTGCCCCTGCTGCTTTTCGGTCTGTCTGTCCTGTCGTGCAGCGGCTGTCACGGTTTGGCCGAGCGCCCGCCTGCGGTGGAGGTGGTCATAGACGGTGACGGGCAATTTCCGGATTTTCTCGTCGGCACTTGGAAAGCCGACTCGGGCGGATGGGAGATCGTCTTCGAACCAGAAGGGACAATCTCCTCTGCAGTGGTCAGTCTTGGCAGGGTGAGAATGAAACCGGGCAAGGTGACAACGGTGCCGATGAAACTGGGAGGCAAAGGAGTCTTCGAGGCTGGACCCTGGGCGGTTCAATACTCGCCGGAGCGGCGGGAACTAGTGGTGGAGATCGCAATCGCGAGCTTCCGCGTCGAGCTTGGTGGCAGCGTAGTGAAGGGCCGGACTTTGAACATCTTCGCCGGTTCGGTTTCAACAGACGGCCGGTCTTGGTGGGCCAATCGCTTCAGCTTTCCCGAGTACGTCGCAGATACGAAGAAATATCGCGATCATAGGCTGACCGCAGACCCGAACGACAACCCGCCCGAGGAACTGCTCTTCCAAAAAGTCACCGAGTCTCAGTAATCGAAATAGGCAAGCCCATTCGAGTCTGTGCCAGGCCAGTTGAACCGTATCGTCTTGGTGGCCGGCTTATAGACCCAGGCAAATCCATCAACCGCCTCCTCGGGAAAGGCCTCGGCGTTTCCCACCATCCTGATATTGCGCAGATTGTTGAAAGGATTCTTGGGGATGTTCGCCATGTAGGTCTGATCCACCACGAGTTGATTGTAGAAGACCGCACTGGACGGGGGTGTCTCTGGATCGTCGCTCTCATAACCCGGCGGTATTCCACCGTGCTGGGCAGTATAAAGCTCAATCGCGCTGCGCAATATGCGCAGGTTGTCTTTGCCCACGGTACCTTTGGCCCGCTCTGATTGTGACTGAAACTGCGGTACAACAATAGCGGCCATTATCCCCAGGATCGCCACTACTATCAGCAGCTCAACAATTGAAAATCCGCGTTTCTCCATTTGATGCCGCACTCTATTTGTGATATTGCCCGCAGGTATGCTACGGGCGCACTGGGTCGCTCTTTTCTGTTATCGACCTGCATGACCGCCCACTTTAGCCGGCAACCACAATATGGGACCATAGCTCGGCCGTGCGGGTAAAAAGCAGTTGACATTTCCCGGCTGTTGTGCAACCATATCCGGAGCAAAAATGCGCTGTTTGTCAGCCTGGAGGCCTTTTGCTGGCAATAGGCGGCAGAACCGGCTCGAATTGAAAAGGAGAGAACCCATGAACAACGACCAATTTTCACGAAGAGATTTCATGCGCAATACTTCCCTGGCAGCCGCCGGGACCGTCGCCGGCGCCCTGGCGAGCCGGGGTAGCGCCGCCACCGAACCGGTCCATACTTCGAGAATTCTCAACTTTCACGAAAAGATGACCTACCGTCGGCTGGGCAAGACCAACCTGATGATCTCCGAGGTCAGTCTTGGCGGACACTGGAAGAATCGCAATGCCGGCCGATACTGGGACAGCTTCGCCAACGAACAGGTGCCAGATGACGTCGCCAAAAACCGCACGGATGTCGTCAGCGCATGTATCGATTCGGGCATCAACTACCTGGATATCACCACCGCGGCCGAATGTCTCTGCTACGGCGAGGCCCTCAAGGGCCGCCGCGAGAAGATGTATGTCGGCGCCGACATACACAACCTCGGCCCGCGCGGGTCCAATCGCTGCAACGTCAAGGACCAGACTTTCAACGTCGAAACTTGTCTGCGTTTGCTCAAGACCGACTATCTCGACATCTGGCGCCCGCAGGCGAAGATGGCCGGAAAGCTGGGAACCAACCAGCTCAACACCGATCCCGAGGTCGAGGCTCTGATCGAAACCTTCCAGATTCTGCACAAACAGGGTAAGGTCCGGCATCTCGGCATGTCATGCCACTGCCGGCCCTGGTTCGAGCACGTTCTGAACAAGTACTCCGAATTCGAGATGATTATATTCCCCTGCAGTGCGATGACCAAAGTAAAGGGCGAGGTCCCGACGGCGGAAAATACCAAGGAGGTCAATCCGGGACACGGCTCCGACCAGACGCAGAGCATATTCAAGGTCGTTCTCGAAAGTGATGTCGGGATCGTGACTATCAAGCCCTACTTCGGAGGCAGTGTTTTCAAGGATACGTACGGCAAGATCAAGTTCCCGGTTATGGGTGTCGGCAGCAAGAAAGAGAACGACCTGGCTCGTCTGACGCTTCAGTGTATCCTCGCCAATCCGGCCATCACTGCGTCCGTGCCGGGACTGTCGACGGTGTACGAAGTCGAGAACGCGGCCCGGGCCTCGTACACACGCGCGCTCGGAATGGCAGCGGCGGACAAACAATGGCTGATGGACATTACCGAGCGGCAATGGGCCAATCTGCCGTCCGAGTACGAGTGGCTGCGCGATTGGGAAATCGTCTAGGAGAAAATACAGAATTCAGCCATAGGATGGGCAACTTGTTGCCAATCCTGCTTATGTGTGCGCGGTCCGCATGGGCAATCCGCCCGCGGCGGACCCATCCTACCGCCCGGTCAGGCAATTTGACAAATAGAAGGAGAGAATAGTGCGCTTGTACATTCGAATGAGACGATACTCAATCGCGGCGATTGTTGTTGCAGTTTTTGCCGGTGTATCGGCAATCACAATGGCCGAACGGTCGCAAGCAGAGACGCCCGGCGGCAATAGCAAATGCTACGTCTGCCATCCCGACATGAAGACCGAGGAGCTTACAACAACCCACCTGGATATGGGCGTTACCTGCGACCAATGTCACGGTGCGTCGACCGAACATATGCACGATGAGATGCTGATGACCAAGCCCGATCTTCTGTTCGGCCGATCGCAGGTGCGCAAAATGTGCTCGAGTCCGACATGTCACAAGCCGG
>Ga0209536_100010488_pt1 | contig 13669 bp, 10 predicted proteins | sample DeeMarSeWOR28_12_FD_187461 | JGI IMG/M metagenome (GOLD analysis project Ga0209536, IMG submission 187461) | Marine sediment microbial communities from White Oak River estuary, North Carolina - WOR-2-8_12 (SPAdes) (version 2) | ecosystem: Environmental > Aquatic > Marine > Intertidal zone >...
AAAAAAAGCAGGCAGACTGATACATCTCCAAACTCGAATTTCTAAAAAACACTCGATAGTGTCTGTCCAGAAATGAGATATCTTGTTCAGATCGAGGCATGCGAGAAAATTAACCACAGGGATATGTTTAATATTCCGAGGATTAATTTTTGAGCATAATGAAGATATTGGGCAAAATAGCCATTTATGGACAGGCACTTATAATATAATCACCTTCTGTACGGCTTTGACGATCTCTTCAGGCTCATCCATGACTTGCAAAATTTCAATGTCCTCTGGAGATATCCGCTTTTCGGAAAGCAGTTTTGTTTTTATCCAATCAATGAGCCCTGCCCAGTAGTCCGAGCCAACCAGAATCAAAGGAAAAGGCTTTATTCGGTGGGTCTGAATCAGTGTAACCGCTTCAAACAGTTCATCCAGGGTGCCGAAACCGCCAGGTAGGATGATGTACGCCATAGCATATTTAACGAACATGACTTTGCGAATAAAAAAGTATTTGAAGTCGATTTTAATATTGGCAAAAGGATTCGGTTTCTGCTCAAACGGAAGAATGATATTCAGCCCGACGGAGGTGCCCCCTGCCTCTGCTGCACCTTTATTGGCCGCTTCCATCACCCCCCCTCCTCCACCTGTAATCACGGCAAAGTTGTTTTCTACAAAAAGCTTGGCCAATTTTTCAGTTTTTTTATAAATTGAATCAGAGGGTTTAACTCTTGCAGATCCGAAGAAACTGACCGCAAGGCCTATTTCATTAAGCGTATCAATGCCTTCAACAAACTCTCCCATGATCTTAAAAAGCCGCCAGGCTTCACCGATATTTAAATCATCTACAATATATTGCTTTTCCATATTATTTCATCAATGTTTATTATGAAAAGAAAAAGAATTCTGCCCCAGAGTGCCAGTATTTTAATGTTAGATTAGTGTCTATCCATAAATAAAATTTTTTGTCCCATATCAAGACATGCGAAAAAAATAACCACCCCGTTAAGTACTGTGACAAGTCGGCATATATTAATATTCCGAGGATTATTTTTTGAGCCTAACGCAGATATTGGGGCAAAAAGACCATTTCTGGACGGACACTCTCAAATATCGACCTACAGCCGATCTACTCAAACACCTCACGTTCCGCCATTAAACCCGATGGTAACTTGGCCCTTTTCAACAATAACCGGAACCTTTCGTACGCCATCGGAATATTCCAACATGGTCTTCATTTTTCTGGCATCAGTCTTAACATTAACGTATTTAACTTCCTGACCTTTCTTCGCAAAAGCTTCACGAGCCTGATTTGTATAGGGTCAGGTATCCTTTCCGAAAATCAATATTTTATTCGCCATGAGATCTCCTAACCAAGAATATAAATGCAATAACAGGGCAATAAATATTTCTTAAAAATTCAGGCTATTGTAGTATAGCTTCAAAGTAAGCCCTAACAATAATTTTACGCTTTGTCAATGATTACAGATTGACAAATATCATGGGGGTTGATAAAAATTTTTTCTAACCTTTTGGTGATTATCTCTTTTAATTTTTTGATTTCTTGGTAACATATATTTTGCATTTTGTGACAAAAACCATTAATAGTAACCATAATGGATTTGCGCTCTGGTCACTCATTAAATTGACGGCATGTTGTAAAATTTAAAGTGTAAAGTTGCTAACGTGACGAACGTTTTAGAATTCTGTAATTCATTTATGAACAGACTGCAAGCCAGCTTTGCCATACGTTTTTGAGACTAGGACGGCTGAAAGCAATTCCCTAGCCCAAGCCCGGACCAAGCTTCTTAGTGCGCTGCATCGTATTACACGTATATCAAACAGCACATCTTCGGTGAAAATACGCGTCCATTTGCGCCAGGCAGGTGCAGAGATTAGGAAAGGGGCCATTTCTGGTTGGAAACTCGTTTACTTTAATTGCTTTTTCGTTTCATCCAGAGGACGATGCATCATTCAGCGAATAAACTTTCAAGGTGTGTTACCATAACAAACGATCTCGGGATTCATGCCAGATCCGCAGCAAAAATAGCCAAGCTGGCTCAAAACGTAAAATCAAAGGTGTGGATTATCAAAGACGGAAAAACGGCGGATGCTTCAAGTATTATCGATATCCTTACACTGGTCTGTCCAAAAGGGTCCATCATTACATTAAAAATTGATGATCCATCTGATCTTGGGATTTTAAATGACCTGGTTCAGTTGATTGAAAGTGGTTTTGGAGAATAGTCAGACATGCTGAGTACCAAAGAGGGTGAAATACGACTGCACGGCATCAATGTCTCTCCGGGTATCTGCATTGGCAAAGCATATCTGGTCGGAAAAGAAGGTGTAGATGTTGTCGATAAGTACTTCATTAGTAAAGACAACTTACAAAATGAGATCAAGCGGTTTAAATCTGCCGTAAAGCGTGCCAAAGACAAGCTTCAAGAAATTATTGAAGCAACCCCTGAAGAATTGCGACAGCACATCCATATACTTGAAACTCACAAGGTCTTGTATAAAGACAAGATGCTTTATGGAAAAACCGTTGAAACCATAGAAAAAGAACTGGTAAATGCTGAATGGGCCCTTAAAAAAGTCGTATCGAATGTTAAAAACATATTCAGAAATATGCCGGACCCTTATTTGCAGGGGAGAGTGGCAGATATAATTCAAGTATCTGAAAGTATTATGCAAAATCTGATCGGAGCAGAAACTTTTGATATTGGTTCTATTGGAAAACGGGTTATTCTTGTGGCGGTCGACCTTTCTCCTGCAGAAACGAGTCAGATACAGCTGGAAAAGATTAAAGGACTGATAACGGATCTTGGGGGAAAGACATCGCATACAGGCATCATCGCCCGAACACTTGAAATACCGGCAGTTTTGGGTCTTGAAAAAGCGACACATTTAATAAAAAACGACGACATTATCATTGTAGATGGAACCGAAGGAATTGTTATTGTCCATCCCACCGATAAAACCCTTATCCAGTTCGAAGAAAGGCAATCCAATTACGAAAGACATAAAGCTGTAATTACCCGAAGCAGTCATCTCCCAGCCGATACAACCGATGGTGTCAAACTGGAAGTTATGGGAAATATTGAGCTCCCTGAAGAAGTTGTATCAGTAATAAACTACGGCGGAGATGGAATCGGACTTTATCGAACGGAATTTCAATATCTTAGCCGAAATGATTTTCCGGATGAACATGATCTGTTCGACAGTTACAAGGATGTCGTAGAAGTAATGGCACCTCATCCCGTTACGATTCGAACATTAGATATCAGTGGTGACAAAGTGGTTTCTTATGCCTCAAATTCGGATGAAAAAAATCCTGTTTTGGGCCTTCGAGGTATACGGTACTGCTTAAAAAACCCGGATATTTTTAAAACTCAACTCAGAGCGGTGTTAAGGGCCTCTGCATTCGGTCCTGTCAGGATTCTTCTCCCCATGATCTCATGCCATGATGAAGTCCTTGCTGCCAAAAAGATTTTAAACAAAGCAGCCGATTCCCTGGATAAACAAGGTATATTGTTTGATGACAACATAGACGTCGGAATAATGATTGAAGTTCCTTCCGCCGTAATTATGGCAGATGTGATGGCAAAGGATGTTGACTTTTTTAGTATTGGAACCAATGATCTTATCCAGTATTCTCTGGCGGTTGACAGAGTCAACACACAGGTTGCACATCTCTATCAACCGCTTAACCCTGCGATTATAAGAATGATCAAATATGTCGCCGATATTGCAAAAAAAAACGATGTGGAAGTCTGCATCTGCGGAGAAATGGCGGGAGACCCTGTGAATATACCGATTCTATTGGGGTTGGGAATACGCAAATTAAGTATGAATCCTCAATCAATACCGGCAATTAAAAAAATTATTAGATCTATCAATGCTAAAGATGCCGCCTTGTTCGTTGAGGATGTTCTAAAAGAGACATCCGAAACAGCCATCATGGAACTTTTGCTTGGCACCTACGACAATATTCTTTCTAAATTGGGATACACCGATCTATGATCGTCCCAGCCTACTCGGGAGCGTTGCATTTAATTGGACGGATGGCCTCCGGCACCGCTTCCAGCCTCTCCGAGCTCTAGGCCAACGAGCCGGAAGCCGAAGAGCTTATGGGCCGGAGATTAGAGTTTACGCCTCGGAGAGAATTATGGCATAACGTACAAATTAGGCTTTTGGCAAGGAGAAAGAAAGCATTTGAGCACAAACCATATCAAAATAATTACCGAAAACAGAAAAGCCAGACACAACTATTTTATCGAAGAGACTTATGAAGCAGGTCTGGTTCTTTTAGGAACAGAAGTTAAATCCCTCCGACTCGGCCGGGTTAATTTAAAAGATTCTTATGCCAGAATTAACAAAGGCGAAGTGTTTGTTCATCAGATGCACATCAGCGCTTATCCATTTGCCTATTACGACAATCACGACCCTTTAAGAAAAAGAAAACTCCTTTTGCACAAATATGAAATCAATAAACTATACGGCAAAGTCAATGAAAAGGGGTTTTCTCTTATCCCTCTAAAGATTTATTTCCAAAACGGAAAGGCCAAACTGACTTTGGCCCTTGCCAGGGGTAAACGTAAGTTTGATAAACGTGAGGCGATTCGAAGGCGTGACGAGCAACGGGATTTGGAAAGGTCAAAGAAAGAATTTTGATTTTAGGATTCCATCAAATTTGAAACCCTGCCGCATATTCTTGACATAAGTACGATTTTAGATTTAGGAAAACGAGTTCACAATAGGAAATAAAATTCATAGAATTCAATAAAATATCTGAGTATTTTGTTCACACTCAAGAAATACAACCACCTAATATTCCTATAAATAATATCATATTAACATATTGGCACGATTTCTGCTTGGAACTAATCCTATGGGAAATTTTATCGGTATCAAAAAAAAGAGCAGCACGATCAGCAGGCAAGAACTGATAGAGATGGGTAAAAAAGCCCGCCAAGAAAGGGATCGCCTGCTAAATGAATACCCCGATCTCAAAAAATTCCAAAAAAAGATTGACAAATTTCTTGACAAGGCAGGAAGTTCTGAAAACCGAATGGCAGTATTGGGAATTATGATGGAAGCCAAATTGAAAGAACTTCGAGATGAACTGTCGCATCTTTCGTTTCTGATGAAACAAATCAAAATACCGAATCAAGCCCTCGATGAATAAAAACTCGAGCTTCCCGATCCGATATAGCTAAAAAGTCTTCTTGTTTTAATTGTTTTAAAATCCCCCAAAGCCATCATTGCATGACGCCATTATTCCACTATTTCAATTTTCCTTCCTATCATGGCTCAACATATGAAATTCAATTCATAATGTGAAATAATACTCATAGAGAATTATACGATATTCTAATAGATCTTTCACACGATGAAATTATAACCACATAATATTTCATACAATAATTTCATTTAAAGACTTTGGCATGGTTTCTGCAAAATAATTGGGTCAAATTTAAAAAACATTTGATTTTGTATGTTGACGATGAATCTATAAAGCATCTCAAAAAAAGGATTGAACCTACAGCAATTTTAAAAGTTCGGAAGACTCCACACTTGTTTTTGGTGACGGCTCAACCGAACTTAAATAGCCTTGAATAAAACTAAAAAGCTATTCAGGGCGATAGAGGCAGGGCCTTTAATGCGCTCTGCCTTTTTATCTTGAACATCTTGGGTATTTTTATGAATACTGTTGAAGATTACGTACATCCAGTTCCGGCCAACTTATTTCAGGTAGGCGAGTTGCTTGGGGGGTGAATACCCTTAAATATAGAAGCTATTTTATGAACCGGATTATATCACCCATAAGCCAACCAATTCAACCTTGCATTTTACAAAAGGTGTGATTATAGTTTTGTGTAACAAATGATGTTGTAGGAAATAACATGACAACCCAAAAAAAACAGACACAGGCACGTTATCGAAGCATGAAAGAACAAAATGAAAAAATACCGGATCCAAAAGAAATCGAGAAGGAGATCGGCGATTTTCTTTCGAAAAAATTTGGAGGCAGTGTTAAAATGGTGACACCACTGGTTTTGCCTCAGAAAGTCACCACGGAAAAAGGCGAAAAAACTGTTAAAAAAGAAAAAAGAATAAATTTTGATTTAAAACCCGAAGAACTGATCTCTTTTCTTGACCAATACATCGTAAAGCAGGATCACGCCAAGGCAATATTATCCACAAAAATATGTACGCATTTTAACCGCATAAAACGCTCTGAGAATTCTTCCGACAAAACCGACGATATGGTCGGGCGAATTAAAAATAACATCCTCATGTTCGGTCCCACCGGTGTTGGCAAAACATACATCATCAAACTCATCGCCAAAAAAATAAACGTTCCTTTTGTAAAGGGCGATGCGACTAAATTTAGCGAAACAGGTTATGTGGGTGGTGATGTAGAAGATCTTGTCAGGGATCTTGTCAGAGAAGCAGACGGCGATATTGAACTCGCCCAATATGGCATCATCTACATTGATGAAATCGATAAAATTGCATCAAGCCGGAATGTCATTGGCGTTGATGTCTCACGATCTGGCGTCCAGCGAGCGTTGCTCAAGCCCATGGAAGAAACTGAAGTCGATCTGAAAGTGCCTCATGATCCCATTTCGATGATTCAGGAGATCGAACGCTTTCGTAAAACCGGGAAAAGGGATAAACGATCGGTTAATACCAGTAACATACTGTTTATTATGAGCGGCGCCTTTACCGATCTGGCCAAGATTGTTAAAAAACGAGTTGCGGATCAAGAAATCGGATTTGGAGCAAAGATCAAAAATATTCGAGATGAAAGTGACATTCTCAAAAAGGCCAAGGCAGAAGACCTCATCGAGTATGGATTTGAATCGGAATTTGTCGGCCGGCTTCCGGTGAGGGCTGTCTTTGAAAAATTGACCGAAGAAGATCTCTTCGAAATATTAAAAAATCCAAGCAACCCGATCATACTTGGCAAAAAACTCGATTTTGCAGCATATGGTATTGATATTGTATTTGAAGACAGAGCTCTTGAAATTTTAGCGAAAAATGCCTTCCTGGAAAATACCGGGGCAAGGGGTCTCGTCAGTGCTGTTGAAGGAGCGCTTCTTGTTTTTGAAAAGAAATTACCATCAACGGACATTAAAAAATTTCCGGTAACCGCCGCTAACGTGGAAAATCCCGAAAAGTCTCTCAACAAAATATTGGCATTATCAAACCTTGATGAACTCAATCAAACTTACGAAAAGCTGTTTATTGATGAAAAAGAATATATCAAAAAATATTTAGACTCCAACAAAAAAATTTTTGCCAAGAAATATGGTTTGACACTTACGCAGTCGCGAATCAATGTTGTGGCCTCTTACTACGTTAATCATATACTGGATATAGAAAAGGTCATTAAAAAGATAAAATCTTTCTATGATGACATAAAGAAGATAGAATTATATTTCTTTAAAAATCATGACATCAACATTGTATTGGAAGACGATGCCATTGATTTTATTATCGACCAGCTTGAAAATTCCACGTTAGATCTCGAGGCGTTTTACGATCATATTTCCACCGATTTCGAATACGGGCTCAAGCTGGTTCAAGAAAAAACAGGTAAAAACCGATTTTTTATTACCAAAGACGCTCTTATCAACCCCGAATCTTTTATAAGTAATCTCATTAGGGATGAGCTGGCCATGCACTCAAAAACGGATCTAAAACCCATTTTCTGAAATATTAATTTATTCCTTTCATTCATAATTGTATTGACGGGTGGTTACTCAAGTTTCTCACCATTAATTTCCAGCAATCCGGCACAGAACATTTGACCGGGAAATTTTTTAAGTTGAAAAATAGCGAAGGCTCTAATTTTTTTACATTTATATGCGTAAATTCCAAAAGGTATCATTATGATCGGAATATCAAAGCTGTACTGTGGAACTGTAGAACCATCTGATGCCCTTCGTTACGGACGAATGTCGAATAGTCTGCCTTCTCATCTTCTTCAATTTTCCAGTGATAAGCGGCCCGTGGTTGTGTGGAACGTTACCCGACGGTGTAACCTCAAGTGTATCCATTGTTATGCCCACGCCAAAAACATCCCTTTTGAAAATGAACTTTCCTTCAGTGATGGAAAAATTTTAATCGACGATCTTGCAGAATTTGGTGTGCCGGTTATGCTGTTTTCCGGGGGAGAGCCTTTGGTCCGGGAAGATCTCCCGAAACTTGCTGCCTACGCAGTTAAAAAAGGGATGAGAGCTGTTATATCGACAAATGGAACTCTGATAACACCTCAAATCGCTCAAACGCTTAAGGATATCGGCCTCTCCTACGTTGGTATTAGTCTTGACGGAATGGAAAAAGTTAACGACCGGTTTAGAGGCGTTAAAGGGGCTTTCAGGTTGGCGCTTAAAGGGATTGAAAACTGTAAAAAGGCCGGGATAAAAGTCGGCCTTCGTTTTACCATCAACAAATCCAATGCCGGCCAAATTCCAGAAATATTTAAACTCCTTGAAGATATGGATATTCCGAGGGCATGTTTTTATCATCTGGTATATTCCGGTCGCGGATCAGCGCTTGTAAAAGAAGACCTTTCCCATGAGGAATCTCGAAAAGCCGTTAATCTTATCATGGATCTTACCAAACAGCTCCACGACAGGAATAATCCCAAAGAGGTATTGACTGTCGACAATCATGCCGATGGCCCCTATCTTTATTTAAGGCTGCTTAAAGAAAATCCTGAACGCGCCCGTAAAGCGCTTGAACTTCTCAAAATGAACGAAGGCAACAGCTCCGGGATCGGCATCGGCTGCATAAGCTGGGACGGCGAGGTATACGCCGACCAATTCTGGCGACATTACAGCTTTGGGAATGTCAGAAATCGACCGTTTTCTGAAATCTGGACCGACACCTCGGACCCTCTGATGAGAAAACTTAAAGAGAAAAAAAGATACGCCAAAGGAAGATGTGCAACATGCCGATGGCTGGACATTTGTGCCGGTAATTTCAGGGTAAGATCCGAGGCGATCACCGGCGATGTCTGGGCACCGGACCCGGCGTGCTATCTGACGGACGAAGAGATAACCAAACAACCTTAATATTTAGATGATACAATACCAACCCGGATAAACCGTAAAAAAAGAATTTAATCACGAAAGCACGAAATTATTAAAACACGAAAAAGAACATTTTTTATTTCGTGCTTTCGCCCTTTCGAGTTTTCGTGATTGTTTTTATATTTTTTTCTACTAAATTCACTACATTCACAATAAGGTGCTAAAATGCTATTTCCCGATTACAGGCCGAGGCGGTTGCGACAAAATGATGCGTTTCGCCGTATGATGCGTGAAACCAAACTTTCAGTTGATGACCTGATTCTTCCGCTTTTTGCCGTCACAGGCAAAGGGGTAAAAAACCCTATTGAATCAATGCCGGGACACTATCAGTTGTCCATTGACAATCTCGTTAAAACATCTAAACAAGCCTATGAAATGGGTATTCCTGCAATCATGCTGTTTGGAATACCGGACAAGAAAGATTCCCTTGGAACCAGTGCTTATGCCAAAGACGGTATCGTCCAAAAAGCGACACGCGCTTTAAAAGACAAGATACCGGATCTTGCCGTCATCACCGATGTCTGTCTGTGCCAGTACACCGACCATGGCCATTGCGGTGTTGTAGACGGCCATGTCATTGATAACGACGCTTCTTTGGACCTTCTGTCCAGAACCGCCCTTTCCCATGCCCGGGCCGGCGCAGATATGGTCGCACCTTCTGACATGATGGACGGCCGTGTGGCTGAAATTCGTAATATTCTGGATGAAAACGATTTCAGCAACGTTCCAATACTTTCATATGCCGCCAAGTATTGCAGCGCATTTTATGGTCCTTTCAGAGATGCCGCAGACTCTGCGCCGAAGTTCGGGGATCGTCGAACCTATCAGATGGATCCCGCCAATGCGATTGAAGCGATCCGTGAAGTGACCATGGACATCGAAGAAGGCGCTGATATTATCATGGTAAAGCCCGCCCTTCCCTATCTCGATATTATCTGCCGTATTCGGGAAGAAATCGATCTTCCAATCGCCGCATACAATGTCAGTGGTGAGTATGCCATGATAAAGGCAGCCGATAAAATGGGATGGATAGACGGCAAGAAAGTCATGATGGAAACCCTCATCGCCATTAAGCGGGCTGGAGCCGATATGATCTTGACGTATTTTGCCCTTGAAGCAGCAGATGCATTAAGGGACTAGCCCGAGCCGACCGAAATTTTTTTAGGGTAAAATTTTAAGTGACAATTTAACCTTTTGAAACATTAACGCTTCCGGTATAATTTAATTTTTGCTGAAAGATCACGCCAAAGGCGGATAAAACTCGTGAAAAACACGATTCATACATCATCCCCAAAACTTCACCCCTGTGGTGAAAATAAGGGCCGATCCTTACGACTGGTGGCTTGGGAAACCACTCGCAATTGCAACCTTGCCTGTCTGCATTGTCGCGCATCGGCCACGCAGGGTCCTTTCAGCGGAGAACTCGATACGGATGCATCTTTTCGCCTGTTGGATCAAATCGCACACGTGGGAAAGCCCATCATTATTTTGACAGGCGGGGAGCCGCTTTTACGAGACGATATCTTTGATATTGCAAAGTACGGCACCCAAAAAGGGCTAAGAATGGTCATGGCGCCCAACGGCACCTTGATTACTGAAAACATCGCCAATCAAATGGTCAATTCCGGAATTCAAAGAATAAGTATCAGTCTTGACGGCGCCACCCGTGAGAACCATGACAGGTTCAGGGGTGTGGATGGTGCCTTTGAAGGTGCGATTCTAGGGATACGGCTGGCAAAAGACGCCGGTATAGAATTCCAGATAAATACGACCGTCACTAAAACCAATCTTCGTGAAATCCCAAAAATTCAGGATCTTTCCGTAAAACTGGGTGCAGCCGCCCATCACATCTTTCTCCTTGTTCCAACAGGTCGGGGGAAGTATATTGTGGATCAGGAAATAGCCGCAGAAGAATATGAACGCACCTTGAACTGGTTTTATGACCAGCAAGATAAAACCCCTTTGCAGCTTAAAGCCACATGTGCACCTCATTACTACCGCATTTTACGTCAAAGAGTAAAGCAGGAAGGAAAATCGGTAACCTTCAAAACCCACGGAATGGATGCCATGACCCGAGGGTGTCTGGGAGGCACCGGATTTTGTTTCATCTCGCACCAAGGGATTGTTCAGCCATGCGGATTTCTTGACGTAAATTGCGGGGATATTACACAACAATCTTTTGCAGACATCTGGAAACGCTCAGCCATCTTTTTATCTTTACGCAATTTTGATGAATTAAAGGGAAAATGTGGCGCCTGTGAATTCAAAAAGGTGTGTGGGGGCTGCAGAGCAAGAGCCTATGAAGCAACCGGTGATTTTCAGGCCGAAGAACCTCTGTGCAGTTACCAGCCCCGGGGGTCGGAGCCAACTTAGAGATGTCGGGAACTAAGAGAACATCAATTTCGTGATAAGTCGTCATCGAATCATAATTATGAGTTAATACAGATTTTTGGAAGGAATTACAGGCTTATAATAACTATATTTCTATAAGATACAGTAAATGTATTCAAACCAATGCCAGCACAGAGATAAGGAATGGATATCCGAAAAACGATCAGGACTTGATATTTACAGTTCGAATTTGATATCTATCAACTTGATCAATTTCATGTCATGTTAAGAAAGCACAGGTTTTGTGACAATCCCGATTTTCATGAGGCAATCTCATTGCATCTGGATTTTTTCAAATACAAGCATTGCCTCAAAATTTCCATAAAACTGTTTCGATTTCCTCCTACTATTGAACAATTTAACATTCAGTAATAATCATATCGAACTATTAGAGATTCTTGACTAATTGCCATAGACTTGTTATATGTGAATCGATTCGGTCCAACATAGACAGAATCCCTCTCTTCCATGTATTTCCTCAAATTTTTTATCATATTCAAGCGAACGATTCTGTCTTAGTTTTTCTTTCGAGTACCCCTTTTCATCTCATATACCAACACGTTTCAAAGCTATAAGGGGAAATAATGAAATGCCCACAATGCCAATTTAAAAATCCGGAACAAATGAAATTCTGCGGAGAATGTGGAACAAAGTTAGAAAAGGTTTGTCCAAAGTGTAATTTTGCCAACCCTTTTAAGTTTAAATTCTGTGGTGAATGCGGTCACAACTTAAGCCTCCCTTCGGCTCCCGCTCCCAAAGAACTTTCTTTCAATGAAAAACTCGAAAAACTTCAGCGCTACCTTCCAGAGGGGCTTACCGAGAAAATCTTGACACAAAAGGAAAAAATTGAAGGAGAACGCAGGCAGGTTACAGTGATGTTTTGTGATATGGAAGGATTCACAATTCTTGTGGAGAACCTTGGTCCAGAAGAGGCGTATTCCATCATGGATGAGGTTTACGAAGTCCTTATTCACAAGGTCCACGACTATGAGGGAACAGTCAACGAGATGACCGGTGACGGAATAATGGCCCTTTTTGGAGCCCCCATTGCATTGGAAGACGCTCCTCAGCGAGCGATCCGGTCGGCTTATGCCATCCACCGGGAGATGACCACGTTCAGCGATAGGCTGCAACAAGAGCGTGGCGGAACAGCGCCCATCAGGATGCGTATCGGAATTCACACCGGTCCGGTGATTGTGGGCACCTTAGGTAATGACCTCAGGGTGGAGTTCAAGGCGGTGGGGGATACGGTCAATATCGCCTCCCGGATGGAAAGTCTGGCAGAACCCGGCAGCACTTACGTTACGGAGGATACTTTCAAGCTCACTGAGGGATTCTTTCGCTTTGAGGCCTTGGGTGAACATGCTGTAAAAGGCAAAACAGGCGCGGTCAAAACCTATCGGGTGATTGCCCCTAGCACCAGAAAAACACGCTTTGATGTAAGTGCGGAACGCGGTTTGACGCCTTTTATTGGAAGAGAAAGGGAGTTGGAGTTGTTGCTCGAAGGTTTCAAGTGGGCCAAGTCGGGTAAAGGGCAAGTGTATTCCATTATTGCTGAGGCAGGAGTCGGCAAATCACGGCTTTTATATGAATTTAGAAAGGCTATTATAAACGAAGATATAACCTTTTTGGAGGGCAAATGTCTTTCTTACAGCCGTGGTGTGGCCTATCATCCAATCATAGACATCCTCAAGTCAAACTTCGACATCCATGAGGCGGCCGGAGATTTCGAGATCAAGAAAAAGGTCAAAGAGGGTTTAAAAATATTGGGAACAGATGAAAATTTTACACTACCGTATTTCCTGGAGCTATTATCTGTAAAAGATAGTGGCATAGAAAAGATACCCATTAGCCCTGAAGCAAAAAGGCATCGAATCATTCAAGCAATAAACCATAGCATTATTAAGGGTTCGGAGATACGACCCCTTGTCATTGCTTTCGAGGACCTTCACTGGGTGGATAAGAGCTCAGAGGATGTATTTAAATATCTTTTAGCGAGCATACCTGGAGCAAGAGTCTTACTAATTTTCACATATAGGCCCGATTTTGTGCTCACATGGAGCGGCAAATCATATCACAGCCAGATAAATTTGAACCGTCTTTCCAACCGGGAAAATCTTATAATGGTTGCCCACCTTTTAAATACGAAAGAGATCGACAGAGACCTTGAGGATTTGATTTTAGAA
>Ga0209536_100010490_pt1 | contig 13668 bp, 13 predicted proteins | sample DeeMarSeWOR28_12_FD_187461 | JGI IMG/M metagenome (GOLD analysis project Ga0209536, IMG submission 187461) | Marine sediment microbial communities from White Oak River estuary, North Carolina - WOR-2-8_12 (SPAdes) (version 2) | ecosystem: Environmental > Aquatic > Marine > Intertidal zone >...
AGGATTTTGGGGCGTCGCCAAGCGGCAAGGCGCAGGGTTTTGGTCCCTGCATTCGGAGGTTCGAATCCTCCCGCCCCAGCCATAATTTTACGATGCGAAACGAATGTAATTTTAACCTGCTCTCTACATAAGACGGGTGTTAAGGCTTAGATAAAATGATGGAATATTGGAATGCTGGAATAATGGGAAAATGAAATGAGAGAGCTTAAAACGATCTGAATTAAATATACAATGCTCATCATTCCAATATTCCAATATTCCATTATTCCCTTAAAGATGAAGATATTCAGGATAATCTTTGATGGGAATAACATCAAAAACCAGAATCAACAGATAGCGATGTATTGATATGGAAGGTATTTCAATCTTTGCGGGCAACTCGAACCCTGAGCTGGCCAAAAAAATTTGTGACTATTTGAACCTTTCGCTGGGAAGTGCGCAGGTCAAAACCTTTAGCGATGGCGAAATCCAGATTGAAATCGATGAAAACGTTCGATCAAAGGATGTTTTCATTATTCAGTCCACCTGTGCACCGGTCAATGATCACCTGGTCGAGTTGCTGTTAATGATTGATGCCATGAAACGGTCATCGGCAAAAAGGATCACAGCGGTGGTGCCCTATTTTGGTTATGCCAGACAGGATAAAAAAGTCGCGCCGCGGGTTCCCATCAGTGCCAAACTGGTTGCGAATATGCTGGAAGTTGCCGGTGCGAATCGCGTTATTACCATGGACCTGCACGCCGGCCAGATTCAGGGATTTTTCGACATTCCCGTGGATAACATATTTGCCGCTCCCCTTTTGATCGAGCACATCGGCAGTAATTTTGATGGTAATCTGGTGGTCGTTTCACCGGATGCCGGCGGGGTTGAAAGGGCACGGGCCTTTGCCAAACGGCTGGATGCCGATCTGGCCATCGTGGATAAACGACGATCTGCTCCCAATCAGGCCAAGGCCATGGCTGTCATCGGCGATGTAAGGGATAAGACAGTGGTAATCCTGGACGACATGGCCGACACGGCCGGGACGCTGACCGGGGCCGCCGATGCGCTCAAGGAAAATGGCGCCAAAGAAATTCATGCCTGCTGTGCCCATGCCGTTCTCTCCGGGCCGGCCATCGAGCGGATTTCAGCCTCGGTAATGAAAAGCCTTGTGGTTACAGACACCATACCATTGCGCCAAAATGCGCTTGCCTGCGATAAGATTGTCGTCATCTCGATTTCAGAGCTGGTGGGTGAGGCCATCATTCGCAGCTATCGGGGCGATTCGGTAACCTCTTTATTCGTATAGGACGTAAGATTTTTTATTTGTGGAATGAACAGTTGTTTAAGAAAAAAATACCCGACTGATTAAAATAAATACTAATATCGAATATCGAAATTCGAAACAATTTCAAATTGCCTAATTTCAAATGACCAAAACATGATCATTACCCAAATGATTATCTATACCCCTGATATTTTGGTCATTGAAGCATTTGAATTTGTTTCGTGTTTCGTATTTCGGATTTCGAGTTTATCGGACAAGTGGGAAGGACATGATATGAATGCAACCCATCGACACTTGAACGGTAAAATAAGGAGGTAAAATCATTGGAACAAATTAATTTAAAAGCACAGGTTAGAAAAACAACCGGCAACGGCCCTGCGCGGGTGCTGCGTCGCGAGGGCCGAATCCCGGCCATATTATACGGACCGAAAACCGATCCGATCATGCTATCGATTGACAACAAGGAATTCGAGCAGATTGCCAAAAAAGCCAGCATCGGTTCGGTTTTGCTGAAATTGGAGATTAAAAACGGGCAAAGCGGCGCGCGATCCGCCATGGTCAAGGAATTACAGACTCACCCGGTAACCGGACAATATCTGCATATCGATTTTTACGAAGTCGACCTGATGCGCAAAATTAATGCCATGGTCCCGGTTACCGTAACCGGCAAATCCAAGGGTGTCGAGGATGGCGGTATTTTGCAGATTGTGCGCCGAGAGCTGGAGGTCTTTTGCCTGCCGACGGCCATCCCGGAATCTGTCGAGGTCGATATCAGCGAACTCGAAATCGGTGGCGCGATTCATGTCAGCGAAATTGCATTACCCGGCGATGTCGAATTGCCCGAGGACGTTGATTTTACGGTCATAACCGTTCTGGCACCCAAGGTTGAAGAAGTGGTCGTCGAGGAAGAGGAGCTGGCAGAAGGCGAAGCGGTGGCTGAAGAAGGCGCCCCGGAAGCAGCTGAAGGGGAAGCGGCGCCTGCCGACGAAGAGTCCAAAGGGGATTAGCGACCCGCAGAGCCCCAAATGATGCCGCAGCGCTCAATGGGCGCCTGCGGAACAGTCATGGCGGCTCAAGCTTTGAACGGCTCTTAAACGGGAGGATAACAACCGTTTGTTACGTATGCGTCTGATTGTCGGCCTGGGCAACCCCGGGGCCCAATACGAAAAAACACGCCATAATGCCGGGTTTATGGTGATCGATAAGCTCGCCGGAGAATATGGCATCTCCGTCAACAAAAACAAGTTCGACGTGCGTTACGGGCGCGGCGACATCGAAGACCAGGCGGTTATGCTGGCCAAGCCGATGGCTTTTATGAACCGCAGTGGCTCGCCGGTCCAAAAACTGGCCGCTTATTTTAACATAGACAGCAAGGATTTGATCATCATTCACGACGACATCGACCTTGCTTTCGGAAGATTAAAAATAAAAGAGAAAGGAGGACATGGTGGACACAGGGGCCTGAAATCGATTATCCAAGCGGTTGGCGAAGACGCCTTTGTGCGGCTGCGCATCGGTGTGGGACGTTCCGAGACAGGAAGCAGTGTTTCAGATCATGTATTGGGACCCTTTTATGATGATGAATCAACGCTTTTGGACGGAATCTTAAATCGGGCGCGGGATGCATTGGTAACGATTCTGACGGAAGGGCCCAAAGCCGGAATGAATCGGTTTAACGAAAAGAATGCTGAATAAAGGCTAAACGTTAACATTTCAAATGGAGGAGAGGATGAATTATTTACCGTTAATTTGTACACTGGTGGGTGCTGCAGGTGTGTTATTTTCGATCATCATTGCGGTTATGGTCAAAGGCGCACCGGCCGGAAACGAAAAAATGCAGGAAATTGCCAATGCGATTAAGGAAGGTGCGATCGCCTACCTGAACCGACAGCTCAAGAGCATGGGCATCGCCGGTATCATTATTTTTGCGATTATCATTTTTACGCTGGGGGTAAAAACCGCCGTCGGTTTCTTAGTCGGGGCCATCGCCTCTTTTCTGGCGGGATATATCGGCATGCGCGTTTCGGTTCTGGCCAATGTGCGCACCGCTGAAGCGGCCAAAGGAGGTCTGGCCAAGGGCCTGTCCATGGCCTTTAAGGGCGGTTCGGTAACCGGGATGATCGTTGCCGGATTGGCCCTTACGTCTGTAGCCGGTTATTATTCGATTTTAATTGCAGCGGGCACTTCCACCAGGGATGCGGTCATTGCGCTGGTGGCCCTCGGGTTCGGCGGGAGCCTGATCTCGATCTTTGCCCGTTTGGGCGGCGGCATCTTTACCAAAGGAGCTGATGTTGGTGCCGACCTGGTGGGTAAAGTCGAAGCCGGCATTCCCGAAGACGACCCCCGCAACCCGGCAACCATTGCCGATAACGTCGGCGATAACGTAGGTGACTGTGCCGGTATGGCGGCCGACCTTTTCGAAACGTATGCGGTGACGGCAGTGGCGGCCATGCTGCTGGGCAACCTGATTTATCCTGAAATCGCCATTGCCACCGAATTTCCGCTGGTGCTGGGCGCAATTTCGATCGTTGCGTCTATGATCGCCGTGTTTTTCGTTAGATTGGGCTCCGGCGAATACATCATGGGTGCCTTATACAAGGGCATGTTCGGCTCTGCGATCCTGGCGGGCATTGCCTTTTTCTTTGCCACGCGGCAGCTGATGGTTGAGATTCCTAATATTAGCCCACTGGCGATTTATTATGCCACCCTGGTGGGTCTGGTGCTGACCGTTTTGATCGTTATCATCACCGAATACTACACGGGGATTCGCAGCCCGGTGATAAAAGTGGCCAATGCATCCACCACCGGCCACGGCACCAATATTATTGCCGGACTGGGTGTGAGCATGCAATCCACGGCCGCACCGGTGCTGGCCATCTGCGCCGCGATCGGTATCGCCTACTATTTTGCCGGACTCTACGGTATTGCCATGGCCGCCATGTCGATGCTCTCCATGACCGGCATGGTGATTGCCATCGATGCCTACGGACCGATTACCGACAATGCCGGCGGTATTGCTGAAATGGCGGAAATGGATGAAAGCGTGCGTGCGGTCACCGATCCGCTGGATGCGGTCGGAAACACCACTAAAGCTGTGACCAAAGGCTATGCCATCGGATCGGCCGGACTGGCGGCGCTGGTGCTGTTTGCCGCCTATACCCAGGAGTTTGTTCTGCACGGCGGCAGCGCAGATTTAAGATTTGACCTGAGCAACGTCAAAGTGATCATCGGCCTGTTCATCGGTGGGCTTTTACCCTATCTGTTTGCCTCGATCGCCATGGATGCTGTCGGTAAAGCCGGTGGAGCGGTGGTCGATGAGGTTCGTCGCCAGTTCAATGAAATTCCAGGAATTATGGAAGGTACGGCCAAGCCGGATTACGGGCGGTGTGTCGATATCGTGACCAAGTTTGCTCTGAAAGAAATGCTGGTACCGGCACTGCTGCCGGTTGTCACTCCGGTACTGGTCGGTTTTTTACTGGGCAAAATTGCACTGGGCGGCCTGTTGATCGGCAGTATTATCACCGGTGTCTTTGTTGCCATTTCCATGACCACTGGCGGTGCGGCCTGGGATAATGCCAAAAAATATATCGAAGACGGCCATCTGGGCGGCAAGGGCAGCGATGCCCATAAGGCGGCGGTTACCGGAGATACCGTTGGCGACCCGTACAAGGATACTGCCGGACCTGCCATTAACCCCATGATTAAAATCCTCAATGTTGTAGCGCTGTTGCTGGTGCCTTTCCTGCTGTAATGCGGCCCGGTTATAACGCCTCAATACCCGAAAAGGGTTGACGCTTAACAGCGTCAGCCCTTTTTTATTGATTGTTTATCAAAGGTATGCTATGAAATTTATTATAAATGGTAGAATTTGCGTGAATTGCGTGAATTGGAAAAAGCCGCCTCAGTAATGAGGTCGCTTTTTAATTTAAGCGCTCAGCGGTGTAAATATGACAGAAAAAAAGGAAAAAGAAAGCGTAAAACCCGATAAAACGTCCACGCGCACTTTCAGCGTGGGAGACCTGGCTGTCTATCCGGCGCATGGTGTCGGGGAGATCATTGCAATCGAAAGCCGTGTTGTCAACGGGGAAAAGCACGATTTTTATATCATGAAGGTGATTGAGAACGGCATGACCATCATGATACCGACCAACAATGTTGTTTCGGTCGGCTTAAGAGACGTGATTGCTAAAAAAGAGGTCAACAAAGTTTATGCGGTGATGAAATCCAAAAAAGAAGCCAACACCGACAACCAGAACTGGAATCGCCGCTACCGCGAGTATATGGATAAAATTAAAACCGGCTCGCTGTATGATGTCGCTGAAGTATTCAGGGATTTGTTTCTGCTGAAACTCACCAAAGATTTATCCTTTGGCGAGCGCAAGCTTTATGACACCGCGCAGATTCTGCTGGTCAGAGAGCTTTCAACTGCCAAAAATACGGACGAAGAAACCATATTGACTGAAATCGAATCCCTGTTTGTGGCCGCTAAGGCCAAAAATTAACCTTCCTTTACCAGTTCGTATGCATGCCTGCCAATGGTGCCATCACCTTGCGTGCCCGACCATCCGATGAAGGTAAACGGCTGGATGTGTTTGTGGCCTCTCAGCTTGCGGGTTATACGCGATCCTTTGTCGCCGGATTGATCGGCAATCAGCATTTTCTTGTAAATGGCCAACCGAAAAAGCCCGGCTACCGGATCAAATCAAGCGATACCATTTCAGGTGTCATACCCGCGCCGACTCCGATAGAACTCACAGCCGAACCTATTGCCCTCCATATTTTGTATGAAGACGAGCACATTGTCGTGGTCAACAAACAACCGGGGCTGGTGGTGCATCCGGCGGCGGGACACGACGGCGGCACGCTGGTCAATGGCCTGCTTTATCACTGCACAGACCTGGGGGGAATCGGCGGCGAACTGCGGCCGGGCATCGTTCACCGACTGGACAAAGATACTTCGGGCACCCTGGTGGTTGCCAAAAATGACCAGGCACACACCCATCTATCCCGGCAGTTTAAATCCCGGCAGGTTCAGAAACAATATCGGGCCCTGGTCCATGGCACCCTGAAATCATCAAGCGGAACGATTAAATTGCCCATCGGCCGGCACCCGACGGATCGCAAGCGGATGTCCACAAAAAGCGCCAGGGGTCGAACGGCCGAAACGCAATGGAAAGTAGATACACAATTTCGGTGGTTTGCACTTTTAACGCTGACGCTGAAAACCGGTCGCACGCACCAGATACGGGTCCATTGTGCCGCCATGCAGCACCCGATTCTAGGCGATAAGATCTATCGGCCCCGCAAATTGGAAAGAACAATTAAGAGACAATGCAAGCAACCCGATAAAATCCTGCCTTTAATAAAGGCGGTCAGGCGCCAGATGTTGCATGCCTGGCGGCTGGGCTTTACCCATCCGCAAACCGGTCAATGGATGGCGTTTGAATCACCGTTGCCGGATGATATGGAGCAGGTTATCAAACAAATACGTGAATCAGGGTTATAAGGTTCAGGGTTTCGCGCTTAGCGCTACGACCCCACAGGCAGGGTTCCGAGGTTCCTGTGTTGCGTGTTCTGAATGATCGATACTTTGTATTTTCGAGGACGGGTACGAGGACGACGACAACCACGAAATTCTATGCGCTTTATCGTTCTCGTACTCGTGCTCGTCCTCGATTCTGTTTAGCTCAGCACTCCGATACTCCAACACTCCATCGCTCCAATTTCCTATGCCTTGATAATCAGATACGCCAGATATACCACATAACAGATCAGCAGGATCGCCCCGCCTTTACGGTCGACCGTATAGGTTCGGCGCATCAGCAGCCACGGCAGGAAGCTGGTTAACAGCATTACCAGGTAATCGATCCACAGCCCGCTGTCAATAAAACCACCGGGAATCGGAATCGGTCGCACCAGGGAAGCGGCGCCCAGCACGCTCATAATATTAAACACATTGCTGCCGACCAGATTGCCGATGCTGATGTCCATTTCGCCCCGCATGGCAGCCACCACCGACGTGGCCAGCTCGGGCAGGGAGGTACCGAAGGCAACGATGGTCAGACCGATGAATTTCTCACTGACCCCCAATTCCGTCATAATATAAACAGCGCTTTCGACCACCATCTGCGCTCCACCCACCACACCGGCAATGCCGACGATCACCATTATAACCTGTTTGGTTCTGGACTCAATATAACCGATTTCTTCCAGTTTGGATTCGATCGCAGCGCTCATTTCACCGCCACCCGCTTGCCGGGTTTCCTTTTTGGCCAGATAATAATTGATGAAGGTATAGGCGATGATCCCGGCAAAAAGCGTGGCGCCTTCGATGCGACCGAGGGTATTATTTAAAGAAAGGACCAGCAGATAAAGCGAAATCGCCAGCATGATGGGGATATCGCGCTTGATCACCGACGGATCGCTTTTAATCGGATTAAACAGGGCCGACAGTCCCAGCACCAGGGCGATGTTGCAGATATTGCTGCCCACCACATTGCCGACCGCAATCATACTTTTGCCTTTTATTGACGAAATCAGGCTCACCACCAGCTCCGGGGCTGAAGTGCCGAATGCCACCACCGTGAGGCCGATGACAATCGGTGTCACACCCAGGCTGTGCGCCAGACTGGAAGCGCCTTTCACGAGCCACTCGGCACTGAAATAAAGCAGCAAAAATCCAATCAAGCAAAGTACAAAGTAAAGCAACATATTGTATAATTCCTGAAACGACCCTTCGCGTCTTGACGATACGGAAAAGGACTGAATGCTGATTTGTAAGGACTATGATTTATACCGATAGTCATAAATACGTTCTGAATAAAAGGATGGCGGCATAAGCGGTTGTAGCAAAAAAACCTTCCGCAAACGGAACGTTTTTTTGACAATCTCTATAGATATCAGAGGACAGAGGACAGAGGACAGAGAACAGAAGACAGATATTTCTATATTATCTTTTCTTTTTTATCGTCTGTCTTCTGACTTCTGACCTCAGAAACCCGCCGGTCGCAGGCCGGCCTTATACCATCCCCTTGAAGGCCATAAAGGTAAGTGAAAGGATACCGGCGGTAACCAGGGCGATGGCGGTGTCCTGCAGCGGCTTTGGTACGCGGGCCAGAAGGATACGCTCGCGCACGCCGGCAAACAGGATCAGAGCCAGGCCGAAACCGACAGCATAGCTGAAAGAGGCCACCAGCGCTTCGATAAAGTTGTATTCTTCGTTGATGTTTATCAGACAGGCGCCCATGACGGCACAGTTGGTGGTAATCAATGGCAGAAAAATACCCAGGCCGGCATACAGGGCCGGAATGCTTTTTTTAAGAAACATTTCGACAAACTGCACCAGGGAGGCGATCACCAGAATAAAAGCAACCGTACGCAGGTATTCAAGGCCTAATTTCTCCAGAAAAAATTTATTGGTAATCCAGGTGATCACCCCGGCCATGACCAGCACAAACACCACCGCCATGGCCATGCCGACGGCGGTTTCCATTTTTTTGGATGTCCCCAGAAACGGGCAGTTACCCAGAAACTGGGCCAGCAAAATATTGTTAATCAGGATACAGCTGATTGCCAGCACGAATAGATCGCCCATCGTGATCTCCTATTTTTTGCCCACCAGATTCATCAGGCAAAGCATCAAACCCAGGGCGACAAATGCGCCCGGGGCTTCGACCATAAAGGAAAACGGTTGAAAAGAAGGCCCCAAAACCCGGATCGGTTTTTCCCAGATCGTCAAATCGCCGGTGCCCAGCAGCTCGCGCACCGCCGCCAGAGCGCTCAAAGAAAGGGTAAACCCGATTCCGATTCCCAGCCCGTCGAGCAGGGATCGAAATATGCCGTTTTTGGATGCAAAGGCCTCCGAGCGGCCCAGCACAATACAGTTGACGACGATCAACGGAATAAAAATACCCAGTTTGAGGAAAAGCGGGTAGGCATAGGCCTGCATCACCAGTTCCACCACGGTCACAAAAGTGGCGATGATGACAATATAGCAGGCGATTCGGACCTTGGCCGGAATGACTTTGCGCAGCATGGATACCAGCACATTGGAACACACCAGCACAAAGGTGGTGGCGACGCCCATCCCGATTCCGTTTTCGACGGATTTGGTTACGGCCAGAACCGGACACAGACCGAGTACCAGACGAAACGGCGGGACTTCATCCCATAAGCCTTTGGTAAATTCCTGAACAATTGATCGGGCCATCCATCTCTCCCTATTATTTAAATTCTTTCAGCTTGTCGGCCAGCTGGGGTTTAATTTTTTCATATATTTTCAAAGCATCGTTGGTTGCGGAGCAAATTGCACGGGATGTAATTGTGGCGCCGCTGATGGCATTGATGCTGCCGCCGTCACCGGTGACATTAACCGGCTCTCCTATCGACAGCTTCCTGAATTGGGCCACGAAGCTCGGGTCGGTTTTGGCTTTGGCGCCCATGCCCGGTGTCTCGGCGTGTGTCGTGACACCGACCCCCATTATCTGGCTGTTTTTTACGTCAATGCCGACCATCAACCCGACATCGCCACCATACCCTTTACCGGATGTTTCAAAGGTGACCGCACCCGGCTCGCCGTTCATTACACCTACAAAGAAGGTCCGTTCGACATCATCAACTTTTAGTTGAAAACGATCGGCGATGGGATCATTGGTTGCGCCCTCCAGAATGGACCGAATGGCCGGGCCTTTTACAAATTCAAGCACCTGGTTCTCTATACGGTCCTTGGTATTATCGCGGATGGCGGCCAGCAATCCTCCGGATAAAGTGGCCAGAATTGTCAGCACAATCAGCATTTTTATCATTTCACGCATCTTATTCCACCTTTCCAAGTGCCTGAGGTCTGATTTTATCCAGCAACGGGCTGATCAGATTGATGACCAGAATGGCCAGAATAACCCCGTCGACCCAGGCGCCGATATTGCGAATCAGCACGGTCATAATGCCGCCGGCAGCACCGTAGATGAGCATCGGGACGAAATTGACGGGCGAAGATGAATCCTCGGTGGCCAGGAAAAACGCGCCGATTAAGGTATAACCGGTCAGCAGGTGAAAAGCCGGCGGGGCGAATTGGGCCGGATTGAACAGGTTAAACACAGAAGCCGTCAGATAAACACCTGCCAGAAATGTGAGCGATATTTCCCAGCGGATAAAGCCCCGTAGCATCAGATAAATGCCGCCGATCAGCAGGCCCAGACCGAAGGTCGCGCCGGTTCCGCCCAGTTGCCGGCCCAGGAGAAGATCGGTCAGGTTGAATGTATCCGCCGAGGCAGCACCAAAATATTTTGAAGCGGCCAGTGGATAAAGGGTGGCAAATTCAAGGTCGTAATGTAACAGGGTCGCATCAAAATCGAGCAGGTTGCCCCATGAGAGCATCATCATTGCCAGTGCCAGCGCAACCGGATGAAACGCGTTGCTGCCGATACCGCCGAATATTTGCTTGCCGATAACGATGACGATAAAGGTGCCGGTAACCACTGCCCACCAGGGCATGGTGGCCGGAACGAGCATAGCAAACAACATTCCCAGCCAGGCGGCGTTCCCATCGCCAATAGTGATGGTTCTTTTGGTCACCAGGCTAATCACCAGTTCCCAGATGATGGCTGTGGAAACCGACAGGCAGACCACGCCCACTGCCGGCATGCCGTAATAATACAAACCCATTAAGAGCGCGGGCAAAGCTGCCAGCATGGTGTGATAACTGCGCTCGGTAACCGAGCGGCCGCAGTGAAAAAACGGGGCGTGGGATACAATCAGTTTTTGCTGTCTCAGGGGTATGTGCTGCTCAAGCATGTCTCTTTTCTCAAGCATTCGCTGCCTCCGACGTTTTAGCGCGCGCCAGCTCGTATTTTGCCAACTTGATATATTGGAAAATGGGGATCTTGGACACGCATACATAGCTGCAAAGGCCGCATTCGATACACGAATACAAATCGTAACTGTCAGCAGCCTCTTCATATTGGTTGGCTTCCAGAAATCTCACCAGCATGTTGACCTGAATTTTTGCCGGACAAATCCGGACACATTCACCGCAATTGATGCACGGATAATCCGAAGCATAGGCGGCTTTGTCCCGATCCACCACCATGACAGCATCGGTATCCGGCCCAACCGGATGATCCAGCGCATATATGGCTGAACCGGTCATGGGGCCGCCGAGAATGATGCGGTCAAACTCGTTGACCGTTTCGCCGCAAGCCTCGAGGATGTATCGGATGGGTGTGCCGATGCAGGTTTCGATAATTTTGCGGCTTCCGTCCTTTTTTATAAATGTTAAGGTTTTGGCCGTCGGGATCTGCCCGGACTCAAATGCGCTGCCGATTGAAATCACAGCTTCAGCACTGAAAAAACAGACCCCCAGTTCCTCGCAGGTTTGACCGGCCGGCAATACCTGTCCGAGAACATCTTTCATTACCATGGGCGGCAAGGCTGCTGGATACTGGGTTTTAACCCCTGCAACGCGGGCGCCGATATGACCATACCCCTGCACGGTTTCGCCGGCCGTGAATAAGACGACATCCTGCACGTCGGTTACCGCTTTAAGGATATGAATGCCTTTTTTAAGATCCTTCATGCGGGATTGGGCAATATACTGGCTGGTATCGACCATCGGATCGGGGTCCAGACCTTTAATAACGATCGTTTTGATATTGCCGTTGGAATTTGCAAGGACCTCCAGAGGCGGTGCTCCCGGGGCACCGACCAGATAACCGCACAGCAGCTCAAAAGACGGCGTCTGAGCTTTTTCCCGGAACGTATCATCGAACACTTCGCTGTCATCCCGTGCAATGGTAACGGACACAAAATTTTTCCCGAAATCACCCGAATAGGGTGAAATGGATGAAATCCTGCCACTGATCGGTGAAATCACGTAGAGAGATTCGTCCTCATAAAGCGCCAGTTTTTGACCGGTCTTGACGGAATCACCGATTTCCAGCGTTGACGGAATATTATAAGGGTCCATGAGGGGGTGATACAAAGTGATGCGCTTGGGAGCTGTCAGTTTTTCGGTTTCCGGAAGATGTACGGGAAGGGTTTCATAATGAATTTGCGGCGTGGATAAACCCAAGAATGCTTTTTTAATCATGTTCCAACCTTTTTCTGTTTGAACCAGTAACTGATAACGAATAACGGATAGCGCTCTATTTAGTGCCTATAGTGCATGACAGCCTGTGCACTCAACCGGTCCGGCTTCAAAATCCTTGTGGCAGTTGACACACTGCAGATGGAATGCGTCGCCTCGCGTGACCATCTCTGTATCTTCAATATCAGCCGCATCATGACAGTCCAGGCAGGTTTCATTCACCTCCTCTTTTTCTTCCGGGGGCAAATGACATTCGCCACAGGCGACGAGCGCCGTTTCGTCTTGAGGGGGATGATGGTGGCACTCAAAACAGTCCAGTCCGTAACCTTCCACGGCTGTGTGAACTTTATGATTGAACAGGACATTGCCTGCTGCAACCGTGTACATTAAACGCAGCGGCTCATCCGGCGCTTTCAATGGAAAAGCGGCGTAACTGATTACTCCGATGACCAACAAACAAATGGCCACTGCCCCTGCCAGCTTCAATTCGTTTTTCGAGAACATTTCATTTCCGTATCTGTTTTGCGTTGCCGGTCAAATACCTTTCGGAAAGCCATGCACCGACTACCATAATGCGATCGCGCTTTCAAGATATTTCTGGTAAAGAATGAACAAAGCTAATTATAAAATTTTTAGGTAGTTATGAGCGATACAGGTTTTACGAAACCGGAGTAATGGAGTATTGGAGTGCTGGAGCAATGGAAATCTGAATGATTTTATTCCGTTCCGGTCAATCCAGCATTTCAATATTTCAGTACTCCAATTCTCCAATTCTCCAGTACTCCAGCACTCCAATACTCCAGAAATAAATGTCACCTGGTCGAAATGAAACGAGATCTTTGACTTATAGTCTGAGCCAGAAGCTACCACCTGTTGATAATATCATGTCCCCTGCGCCGGGCGACCTCATCCTGGAGCTGGTGAAAACGTTTCCCGACGACGATCATCACCTTGGACATGACTTTGTAACCCAGTTGCGCATCATCTTTGAACAATTGAAGCAGGCGGTCGCGCGGTATTTTGACCGTTTTGCAGCTGCGAGAGGTGCACTGGGCTGATAGGCGGTATGTGTGCGGCGGCACCACACTTGACCAGCCAAAAGGCATTCCCGCCGAAAGGGTCGAGATGGTGTCTTCCGGCATCGCCGGGCCCTCGGGAGCGTCCCAGATCAGGTTGACCTCACCTTCGAGCACGAGCCAAAAATATTCAGAGGCTTCTCCGGCAGCAAAAATGGCTTCGCCGCGCTTAAATTTCGCGACCTCGCAACATTCCTGAATGGCTGCTAATTGATCGTCATCCAGCTCGGAAAAAGTGTCAA
>Ga0209536_100010492_pt1 | contig 13666 bp, 13 predicted proteins | sample DeeMarSeWOR28_12_FD_187461 | JGI IMG/M metagenome (GOLD analysis project Ga0209536, IMG submission 187461) | Marine sediment microbial communities from White Oak River estuary, North Carolina - WOR-2-8_12 (SPAdes) (version 2) | ecosystem: Environmental > Aquatic > Marine > Intertidal zone >...
ATTTTCATTATCTTTTTACCAAAAGATTGACCATTAAGAAAAGTTTCGCAAAGCAGATGGTAAAAGAAAAGAGGTAAAAACAATACTACAAAATAAGCTACGGGAAAATAGAACGCTGATCCTTCAGTTACATTTAATAACCATATATAAAAAAATATAAACGCAATCAGATAACCTACCATGATCAGTTGATCAATTATTGCAGCAACTACCCTTTCTCCAACGCTTGCAACGGGGTATTCAATGTTAACATTTTGTGTGGTTTCTATCTCGATCGCTTGCATAGCAAATATTAAATCAATCCTCGTGCCTTTAGCTCAAGATACTTATTTATTGTATTTACAGAAAGATTCTGCGGTGTTGTTAGAATTGATTGAATACTGTATCGAGCTAATTCCTTTACAATTAACCGCTTCTCAAATGCAAATTTTTCCGCTATAGTCTTCTTATAAATCTGTTCAATGTTTTTGGCAGGTTTTTCTATTAATCCGAATAGTTCTGTATTTATAAAGAAAATAATAATAACCAGATGTGTCCGTGAGAGTCTGCGTAAATATGAAAGCTGTCTTTGCAGCGCATTCAAAGTTTCAAAGTTTGTATATAAAATAATAAGGCTTCTGTGAGTAATCTTTTGAAGAATTGTGCTTGCTAATATTTCAAAATCTGATTCAAGAAAATCTGTCTTCTGTTTATAAAGAACTTCCTGAATTTTTTGCATCTGACGCGCCTGATGTTCTGCAGGCAAAATATTACTTACTTTATTAGAGAACGTAATAATTCCTGCTTTGTCTTGTTTATGCATAGCTATACTTGAAATTACGAGTGACGAATTTATAGCATAATCAAGCAGGCTCATTCCTTCAAATGGCATTTTCATAACTCTACCGATATCAATTGCACTGTAAACCTGCTGGGATTTTTCATCTTCAAAATGATTTACCATCAGATTAGCTTTTCGTGCTGTAGCTTTCCAATTGATAGTCCGGTAATCATCTCCTCTTACATATTCTTTTATATGTTCAAACTCCATTGAATGTCCAATTCGTCTTATCCTTTTTACTCCTGCTTCCGTTAGCCTGTCAGATATTGCCATAAGTTCATACTTTTTCATCTGAACATAAGAAGGATAAACCGGGACAATTTTAGCTCCTTCAAAACTATATCTTCGTCTTACAAAACCGATTGGTGAAGCAACATAGACATTAGTACTACCGAAATTGTATTCGCCTCGTTTTACGGGTTTTAAATTATAGGAAAATATTTTTGTTGCTCCGGGTTCAACAGATAATCTGAAAAGAAGATCACGTTTTTGAAATTCAAAAGGAATCTCATCAATTATTTCTGTATTAATAGCAAATGAATATCGGTTTTCGAGAAAGATCTTAATTTCATTGTCATCGCCATTAGATAGACGGTTAGGCGTTACCCTGTAGGCATAAACCCCTTTTTTATTTATAAAGAGTAAGTAGATATCAGATAACAGTAAAAAAACTACAATTACTAAAAGAAGATTAGAGACTACAAGCAAAGCAGAAAAGAAGTACGATAATAAAAAGCAAAGCGCCAATAAGGCAATAACAATAAAAAATCTTGAGGATAAGTAGAAGGACTTAACAGCTTTCACTACCTTGGGACCTCAACACGTTCTAAAATTGTTTTTATAATATCATCCGGTGTTCTACCTTCCATTTCTTTCTCAGGTGTTAGAAGAATCCTGTGCCGTAATGCCGGGTGAACAACTTCCCTGACATCATCCGGAGTAACGAAGTCTCTACCACCAATTGCAGCAAGAGCTTTCGCTCCGATCATAATTGAAATTGAAGCCCTGGGTGAACCACCTAGATAAAGATCGCTATTGTTGCGTGTGTTATTAACAATTTGTGCAATGTATCCGGCAACTTTCTCTTCCAGGTGAATCTTTCTCACTTTTTCTCTTAGTTGCTTAAGAACGTCCTTTGTAAATACCGGCTGAATAATACTCAGGTCATTGATATTTTTCCTGCTGTGAAGATCAAGAAGAATTTTTACTTCTTCATCCGGTAAAGGATAATCCATTTCAACTTTAAATAAAAAACGATCAAGCTGAGCTTCAGGAAGCTTGTATGTCCCTTCGTGCTCAATAGGATTCTGTGTTGCAAAAACGGTAAAGGGACTCTCTAATTTATGAGTAGTTCCGTCAATCGTCACCTGGCGTTCTTCCATCGCTTCAAACAAAGCTGATTGTGTTTTGGCAGGCGCACGGTTTATTTCATCAATTAAAATTATGTTTGAAAAAATAGGACCGCGGTTAAATTCAAACTCTGTAGTTTTCATATTGAAGACAGATGTACCGAGAATATCAGAAGGCATCAGATCGGGAGTAAATTGAATCCTGGAAAAATCAGCCGAAATCGTACGGGCAACCAGCTTTGCAAGCAATGTTTTTGCTATTCCCGGAACACCTTCAATTAATACGTGACCATCAGCCAATACTGCTGCTATCATCATATCAATTATATTTCCCTGCCCGACGATTATCTTTTGTATCTCAGCTCTTACTTTTTCAATGGAATTTTTCAGATCTGATAAATCTGTTCGTGGAGTGAAGTTTGTTTCTTCCATATTACTTTGTTCTTTCGTAAAATTTTTCTAATTGATAGTTGATGTTAATTAAATTTTCCTCAGTGATTTTTGGGCTCTGTTTAATTTTCTCAATTTCTCTGAATATTGCTTTTAGTTTCACTATCGATAATGATGATTTATAAGATATCTTTCTTATAGTTTCGTCATCAAAGTTACCTGTTTTTATAAAATATTTATTCCTTACAAAATCAAGAAAGTAGGAAATTTTCTTCTCCGCTATATTCTTGAAATCTTTCTGCTGGTAGTAGAGATTACCGACTGTTTCAACAAATTCAACAGTAGTGTTTCGAAGTGGCAAAATTAAAGGAATAATTCTCTGCTTTCTTCTTCCGTAAAAAAATATGAAAAGTAAAACAGAAACAAGAATAATAAAATATGCCCATTTAAGAGCTTGCTGAGAAAGAATATATTGCAGCATTGAGGCAGTATACTTATTTCCATCTTTATAATAATCATCCCAGAATGTTCTCTGAACAGGAAGATGAGATAGAGCTTTGTATACGTACTCATTGTTACCTGAGTTTAGCAGATGATAATTTGTGAATGCAAGCGGAACTGTATTTAAAAAGAAATTACCATTCCCATATTTTATTCTTAAAAAATTCACATTATCATTTCTATTTTTTCCAAGCACCTGCACTAAAGCAGTATCATATTCACTAAAATAATTTTCAAAATTACCTTTGAAGTATGAATACCCGTTATCTGATTCCAAATTCGCCAGACTGAAATTAATATTCACCGAATCGTCGCTAAAAAAAGTGTCGAAAGTTTTAATTTTTAGCGAGTCAGCAAGATCGCCATAAATTCCAAATGCTGAAATAAAAACGTTATTTCCTTCTGCCACATATTCAAGAAGATATTCCGTATCCAGCCGATCAGGAGAGAAATATGTGTTTATGAAAACATAATTAGTATTATAATAATAATTTCCTTTAAGGATATTATAGATCGGAAGTTCTTTTAATTCTACCGCGTTATCCGGGAATAAGTCAGATACAACGTCATAAATAATATAACCACCATATGGAATTTTATCTTTCTTGGCGAAACTTTCAGTCCAATCAACTTCCTCAGGCTCAGCAATTTTAATAATTGTTAGAATAATAAGAGTAGCAATTAGCGGTAACAGAAATTTTATATTTTTCTTTTTCATCAGGAAATTATCAACCTAAATAAATTATTAAATTTATTTTGAGTACTATTCATAATTTCTTCGTTGACAGGAAATTCGCCATACCATATCCATTCAAAACTTAAAGTTGCGTCCTGGAATACATTGGCTATTTGAGTATTTTTTATTTCCAGGAAATACTGATGATTTGTTTTATTATTTTTTAGCTCAATCATCTCTTTATCCGAAAGAAGCTTAAGCGATTTGAGGAATAGATATCTGATTGCCAACCTATATTGTTTGTTATCCAGTGCACTTCTAAAAAGCTCATCAAAATTAAGTAGATTCAAATTCTCATCTTGTTCAACCATTTTAATTTCATTATTAGCAATTTTACCAAATAATAGACCCCTTCGATCTCCTTTTATAAGTCCTCTTAAAATCAAGATCAATGCGAGGATAGCCAGCAAATAGTAGAAATAATCAAGGGCAGTACTAAAAGTTTTAGAAGAACGGATTAAAGCAAGTTGCTGGTTAATCCAGTTTTTAATTTTTGTGATCCAATCTTGAGGTTCGCTTGACGTATTATCATAGTTGAATGCTGAATCATTTTTATACTTTTCCAAAATACTGTCTGATAATACACGTACTTCTACTTTAAATTCCTCCTTTATTGCTGGGAATATTCTTTTAGTAGAATCGGCATATGTAAAATATTCTGACTTCCTTGGAGTAGCCGGTTCCTGTGAAAAAGAAAACTGTGTCTTTAAGAAAATGCCGAGAAGAATAAATGTTAAGATGCGGGATAAGTTCATACTTTATTTGATATCTTCTATTTGCTGAATAAGTCCTGGTGCTTCTTTTCTCTCAACAAGGTTATAGTATTGAAAGGCAATCGCCACCATGCTGATTACATAAAGAAGAGTTCCCAGTGAAGCAATAATTGATGAAATTATATACAATACTCTGCCCATAGTTCCGGTACTTGAATCGATTCCGGCGAAAGCAAGGAAAAATGTTACAATATAATTTGGCATATAAAGGATAAAACCAAGAAATCCTTGAATAAATCCAACCACTAAAATTAAACCAAACGTAAACCACCAATTACCGGAGATTATTTTTGTACACCGACCTACGGCATCGAAAAAGCTTAATCCTTCTTCAAGACGTACTATAAAGATTATTAAGAGTGCAATAGACAGGTATATACCGGGTACTATCAATAAAACAAATCCGAAGCCTACTATAATTGAATAGCCTATTCCAGTAATTAAAATCATCCAGAAGTTTCCTTTAGACTTAAGCCAAACATCTTCAATATCGAAGCTTCCAGGTTCAGCTTCTTTATAGAGCATTAAATAAGAATACGTAACCATTGTAATTACTATGTAAGAGAGCATCATAAAAAGCATTGAAAATAAAAACGGGATAGCAAATTGCTCCCATTCTGGATCAACTCTGAAGTTAAATAATGATGATTGATAGATTCCCATAAAAACACCAGCAAGTATTATAAATGGCGAGGCTATTAACAAATTCGATTTAAATAAAAGCTTAAAATTTTGCTTGATGAATTCGAAAGTTGTATTTAACAATGCACCGAAATCTCTTACCTTTCTAAATTCAATTTTATTCTGGTTCATTACTTGCCCCAATTTTATTAAAAATTTTCACCGGATAAATCAAAAAGTACCAAACAACGAAGGTTAGTGATCCAATTATTATTGTTAAGCTCAGGTATACCGGCATACCAGTATGTCTTGTTACAAACGATTCAAGAAAACCGGCAATAATAAATATCGGTATTAGGCTAACGATCATTTTCAAACCTTCTTTAGCACCGATCATAAATGATTGTCTGCGAGAATAGGTTCCCGGGAAAAGGATGCTGTTGCCTAGTGTAATACCCGCAGCGCCGGCAATAATTATCGACGAAATTTCAAGTGTACCGTGAATCCAAATTACAAGAACAGATTGAAGTAATAAGTCGTGGATATGAAAAAAATACTGGAAAGCCCCGAGCATAATTCCGTTTGAAATTAAAATCCAGGCAGTACCGAATGAAATAAGCAGTCCCATCATAAAAGCAAAAAATGAGACACGAATGTTATTGAATGTAATCCCAAGAAACATATCGACTCCATTCATCTGTTTATATACAGCCATCGGATCTCCCTTGTCGATATTTTCAAGGGTCATATTTACATAGCTGTCACCCATAATCAATCGGACAAATCCGGAATCACCTGCGGAGGATATAACTCCAATCAAAATAGCAATAAAAAATATTGCAAAGGAGATGATTATTTCTCTTCTATGTTTGTAAAAAAGAAGAGGGGCTTCGTATTTCCAGAAACGAATAAATCTCTCTTTTCTTTCCTTCTTACTTTTGTAGATTGATTGGTGAACTTTAGCAGTTAGGGAATTAAGATATTGTGTGGTTTTACTTCCGGGATAAAAAGTTCTTGAGTAGGATAGATCATCGGTAAGCTCTATGAATCGGTCAGCTAATTGATCAGGATCAACTTTCTCTTTTGAAGTAAGAAAAGCTTCGATCTCTTTCCACTTTTCTGCATTCTTCTTTAAAAATGCGACTTCTCTCAAATAGTCAAATCCCCTTAATTTTCGTCATCATATGTTACTAACGAATTAATTTTATATTTTCTTAACTTTTCTCTTCCATTCAAAAAACTTAGCTCCACAATGAAGGAAAGTTGGACAACCTCACCACCCAGTTTTTCAACAAGCTTGCAAGTAGCTTCGGCAGTACCACCAGTCGCAAGCAAATCATCATGAATTAACACTTTATCTCCCGGGCTAATGGCATCTTTATGAATTTCTATTTTATCCAAGCCATATTCTAACTGATATGTCTGTGTCTCTTTTTCTGCCGGTAATTTTCCGGGTTTTCGAACTGGAATAAATCCTGCTTTCAGCTCGTTGGCAATCATTGCTCCGAATATAAAACCTCTCGATTCCACTCCTACTACTTTATCAACTTTCTGATTACTGTTAAAGGATATCAACTGATTTAGTGTTTCTTTAACTGCTTCAGGGTCTTTAAGTAGTGTGGTTATATCCCGGAACATAATCCCTTTAATAGGAAAATCCCGTATGCTCCGGATGTATTTCTTTAAATCTGCTGGCATAGTACCCTACTTTTTTGTGAGAAAATTGTTTAAGCCTTCTTTAAAATCTTTTGTGGTTCGACTGATAGTATTTAAGCCGATACAATATTCAACCGCATCTACTACGGATAAGCCTGATACTTTTCTAATCATATCTTTAGTTAGTTTCATACTCTGTGATGAATTTCCCTTCAGTTTAGATGCTACATCTAATGATCCTATTAAAGAGTTATTATACATATAGTTAACAAATCCTATTTCATAAGCTCGTTTGCCATCGATAATTTCACCGGACATAAGCAATTGCTTTGCCATTCCCTCACCAGTCTTTCTGATAATAAAAGTCGAAACTAGAGCAGGAATGAATCCAATTTTTACTTCTGAGTAACCAAATTTGGCATGTACCTCATCGGCAACAATGATATCGCATACAGAAGCCAATCCACAACCACCCGCTATTGCTGCTCCGTTCACAGCAGCAATTACAGGTATAGGGAAATTATATATCATAAGGAACAATTCAGCTAATTCCCTCGAATCCTTTTCATTTTCCAAAGTCGAATAATCTTTCAGTTGATTTAAGTATTCAAGATCTGCTCCTGCACAAAATGCTTTTCCCTCACCGGTAATAATCAGCACTTTTATAGATCTATCTTTCTCAACTTCTTTTAACTTTGTCTTCATTTGCTTCACTAATTCAGGATGAAGAGCATTTCGCTTCTCTGGACGATTGAGAGATAGAATTCCTATTCCATCTTTAGTTTCGTATTTGATCATCATTTAAAATCCAATATTATTTTACTTTAACCATTTAACAATAAGAAAAATCTGTAAAAAAGTCGAAATAAATGCTAAAAGAATTCCTGCAAAAACCTGTGAAAAGTTATGCACTTTTAATTGAATCCTTGCCCATCCTATCAAAGATACTAGTAAAGCAAATATCAGAGCGACCGGACCAAAAACAAATGTTACCGCAGCCAGTGGTCCTGCAGCACCCATTGCGTGAGCGCTTATTTTCCAATGCTTATTTATTAAGATTGTAACTAAAGTGTTGGAAATATAACAAAACCAAAAGGCTATTGAAATGATATGAACTTTAAATAGTATCAGAATAATAAGTCCGAGTAGATAAAAACCAACTGAAATTAGAAACGGAGTCGTCCGTTCTTCTTTAACAGATGCATCCAGATCAACAATTTTTCCTTTCCTGCGAAATACTAAAAAAAGAATAATCTGTGCTGTAAAACCGAAAATAAAAGCTACCAGAATGGTGATTGCTAATTTAATTGATTCAGTTTCTAAAAAAATCGCAAAGATGGTAAAGACAAGGATTGTAAATGATGGTGGGACGAAGAGAGTTGAGATTATCCTGGCAAGTCTATCAGTTTTATTCATTTGTCCTGCTGAATTTATTTCAGCATCTTTAGCTGGTTCGATTGAGACTCTGAAACAAGTACAAGGTGACATGGGAGAAGAAAATCATACACTTTCAACCTCCTGCTTCAGCGAATCGAGATACTTCAGCAGTGCATCTTCAACAGGAGCATATTCAGTTAGTTTCATAAGTTCAGATCGTATTCGTGCGGCACCGTACATTCCTCGCTGATATCCTGCATAAAACTTACGATGTTCTAATACTCCCCTTTTCTCACCTTTTACTTTTACCGCTAACTTAAGATGCTTGAGACACGTTTTTATTCTCATCTTTTCATCGATTACGGTGGATATTTTTCCGGTTAAAAGAAGTTCTTTTGCTTCTTTGAATATCCAGGGATTACCAATAGCTCCTCTTGCAATCATTATTCCATCAGCACCGGTTTCATCGAATGCTCTTTTTACATCGTGTGCAGTGAGAACATTTCCATTAAGAAAAACAGGAATCTTGACGACTTCTTTTATTCTTGGAATCCAACTCCAGTCAGCCTCACCATTATGACCTACTTTTCTTGTCCTGCAATGAACAGTTAAAGCAACAGCACCAGCATCTTCCATTCTTTTTGCAACTTCAAGAATTTGAATGCTATTTTCATCCCAGCCTAATCTTGTTTTTACGGTAACAGGTAATGAGGTTGAATCGACAACAGCTTTTACAAGCTCTTGCATATATGGTGGATCTTTAAGTAGTGCCGAACCAGCACCACAGCCGACAACATTTTTTACCCAGCAGCCAGCATTAATATCTATCAAATTAGGATTTTCTGCTTCTGCAATCTTTGCAGCACCAACCATTGATTTTATATTTGCACCGTAAATCTGGATTCCAACTGGTCGTTCTTCTTCAATTATTTTTAATTTCTCGTGAGTTCTTTTATTTGCACGTACCAATCCTTCAGAGTTTACAAATTCTGTGTAAACAATATCCGCACCTAACTCCCTGCAAACTAAACGGAAGGAAATGTCAGTCACATCTTCCATCGGTGCGAGGAGGATTGCTTCTTTTATTTCTATGTTGTTGATTTTGAGCATTTAATGATTACCTATCTTCAATCCAAAGATATTAAATATTGATTCTTTTTGGTATATAAAAAATCGTAGCAACAAAAATCAACAACATAAACGCTGCACCGGTTAAAAACGGGAAAGGATAACCAAAAAACTCAAATGCAAAACCACCCCAAAGAGGACCGAACATTCTTGCAAGTGCTGATAATGATTGATTAACTCCTAAAGTTATCCCCTGCTCTGTATCAGAAGCAACTTCTGAGATCAGGCTTAATAAAGTCGGTTGTAACATTCCCGTTCCAAAAGAAAGAAAGATAGAATCGACAGCCAGCCAGAGAAAATTACCAGCGTAGGGAATTATTGCAAGCGTAACCATTATAAGAAACGAACCGATAATAAGTATACGTTTCTTCCCAATAAATTTTGTAAGTGGTCCAATCAATCCTCCTTGCACCAATGCGGAAGAAAATCCTATGATCCCAAACATATATCCATTCTGAAGATCAGTAAAACCGTATACCTGCAAGCCAAGAAGCGCGAACGTTCCGTAAATGTTAGCGAAAGAAAATGTGAGTATAAAAAAGAGGGAAATCAGTATTGCAAGATTTGGATTCTTGAAAGCTTTTAAGACAGCATCAATGTTGAGAATTCTTCTCTTCGTTTCTACAAATTTACTTCGATCAAGATGGGATTCAGGCAGCAAAATCATCGTGACAATAAAAGCTATAAAAGAAAATGCAGCAGCACCTAAACCTGTTTCCATATAACCAAGCTTGGATAGAAACCCGCCGATGAGAGGACCAAACACAAATCCCAACCCAAAAGCTGAACCAATGAGTCCCATTCCTTTTGAGCGGTTTTCCTTTGTAGTTACATCGGCAATGTATGCCTGTGCAACCGCAATGCTGCTTCCGCCAACACCCGCGACTATCCTTGATACTAAAAGAATAAGATATGAGCTTGTGAAAGCAAAAATCACATAACCCAAAGCATTGATCAGAAGGCATAATACAATAACAGGTTTTCGACCGTGCTTATCCGATAGCCTTCCGAGAATCGGATTAAAGATAAACTGAACAAGTGAATAAATAGCGATGGCAATTCCAACAGCTGCTTCGTCGACTCCAAGTTCTTTTATTGCGAATGATGGAAGAATAGGAATCAGGATTCCAAATCCTAACAAATCAATAAAAACTGTAAGAAAGATTAAAGATAGACCGGCTTTACTTTTCACGGGGTAATTTTTGATTTTAGGTTTTTTAATGACTCATTATGAAGAACAAAGCAAATATACAAATGCGACAACTAAGATTTGATTCTTTTTATTCACGTGAAATTAATTTGAAGTTAATATTGTATTTAGTAATAATTTCCTTTGTGTCATAAAAAGCTTCATTCATTAGTTTTCTATCAGCATTCGTTAAATAATGATATGAAGAATCATTAGCTTCAATTTGTGAAGGAAGAATAATATACTCTCTTCCCTTTTCTGTTTGACCTTTGAAAACCCATGTAGGGAGGTAACTTACGTCACTGAGGTAAACAGAATCGGTAAATTTATTTTTTGAAATCTGAATATTGAGAATTACACCAGCATCAGAGTAGCGCCATCTTTGATTAGATATAAAATTTCCCATTGAGTAAGCAACAAATCCGGAATCTAGTTTTGTGTTGTTTGTCTTAAAAATATCAAAGGGTTCGATTACATGTGGATGGCCACCTATTATTATATCTGCTCCAGCTTCAATTATTTTTTGTACAATTTCCTTTTGATAATCACTTGGTTCACGGTTGTACTCAGGACCGTAATGAAGATGAACCAAAACCACATCTACATTTCTATTTCGTACTTTTAAAATATCTTCTTTTATTTTTTCTTCGTCTATTAAATTGATGATATAATCTTTTCCTTTTGGAATGTGAACACCATTTGTGTTTTCACTGTATGCAAGTACTGCGACTTTAATTGAATTGACCTGAAATATTCTGATAGAATCCTGATCCTCCTGCGAAGTAAAAGTACCTGTTCGATGAATTTTAGTCTGATTTATTACATCTATAGTTTTTTTTACTCCATCCCACCCTTGATCGAGAGCGTGGTTGTTAGCTGTGATTAACAAATCAAATCCTGCATCTTTAAGCGCATAAACAAAATCCTCTGGTGCGTTGAAGTATGGATAACCACTGTATCCCTTATCCTCGCCAGCAATTACGGTTTCAAGGTTTCCAATTGTTAAATCAGCTTTTGATAAATATGGTTTTACTTCTCTGAATACACCAGTAAAATCAAAACTATCGGCATCAACTTTTGCATAATTAAACTGCGTGGAGTGACACATTAAATCCCCCACAAAACAGAGAGTTGCTGTTAGAACAGAATCTTCTGGCTTAATTACTTCAGGTTTCCCAACCGCTTCACTATTAAAAAAGAAGTGCTGAAAGGAAACAACAAGGCTAAATAATAAAAGGACAAATATTGTTTTCATAATTCAACGGAATGGCTATGCCATAAAAAAACGGGCTGGATCAATTTCTCAATCCAGCCCTCATATTATAATTGAAAAGCTTAGGTCACTTATCCTTTAGCTGCTTTTCTTTCAGCTTTAACATCCTGAACATCTTTACGTACTTCCTGGCAAAGTTTCCTTAAGTCACTTAAGCCTTTTCTTACACGAGTTCCTGCAGCGGATTGACCTTTCTCATAAAACTTATGAAAATCGGTTTCCAATCCTTGTACGAACTGAACCAGTTGATTGAATTTGTCCATGGTATTCCTCCATTTAGTGGTTGATAATGTTAATTAGAATTTTCGAGAATAATTTCTGCAATATCTTTTACCCTTACCTCTTCGGTCTTTTCATAGTGTTTTACCCCGTCAGTCATCATAGTCATACAGAATGGACAGGCAGATGCAATTGTTTCTGCACCAGTTTCAAGAGCTTCTCTTGTACGCTCTTCGTTAATTCTACCCCCTTCTTCATCTTCAAGAAACATTCTTCCCCCTCCGGCACCACAGCAAAATCCTTTGTCTTTTTTTCGACCCATCTCAACAAGATTAATTCCGTCAATACTGTTAAGACTTTTTCTGGGTGCTTCATATAATTCATTATACCGGCCTAGATAACATGAATCGTGGTAAGTTACAGATGATTTACCGTTTTGCTTTAAATTAATTTTACCAGATGATATCATTTCATCAATTAATTCTGTATGATGAAACACTTCGTAGTGCCCGCCAAACTGTTTGTACTCATTTTTTAAAGAATGATAACAATGCGGACAAGCAGTTACAATCTTGTGCACTTTATAATGATTTAACGTTTCAACATTCTCCATCATAAACATTTGAGCAAGATATTCGTTACCAAGTCTTCTTGCTGTATCCCCGTTACATTTTTCCTGAGTACCAAGAATCCTGAATTCAATACCAGCCTTCTGCATTAGTTTAGCAAACGCTTGTGAAACTTTTTTATACCGGTCATCGAATGAACCCGCGCAACCAACCCAGAATAAGTACTCACAATTAGAATCTTCCGCCATAGTTTTAATTCCAAGTCCTTCAGCCCATTCTGCCCTGTCTGCTGAATTAAATGCCCAGGGAGTAAAGTTAGTTTCAAGACTTTTAAAAACATTGTTGAGTCCGGATGGAAATTGTGATTCTGTCAAAACAAGGTTTCTTCGCATATCTACTATACTATCTAAATGCTCAATCATCACCGGGCATTCCTGAACACAAGCCATACAGGTTGTACATTGCCAAAGAACTTTGTCGGTAACATAATCGTGAACCAGAGTTTTCTTAAATTGCTCACCTTCTGAAATTCCTTTCACTAAAAGAGTGGCTTTGTCCTTTGTCCTTTGTCTTACGTTAACAATTATTTCTCTTGGGGAAAGTGTTTTACCAACTGTATGTGCCGGGCAAGCATCGGTGCATCTTCCGCACTCAGTGCAAGAGTATCCATCAAGAATTTGTTTCCAGGAAAGATGCTCGATATCTGCTGCACCAAAAGTCTCTGCATTTTCATCTTCAAGATTAAGAAGTTTTACAGTATTTCTTAACGGTTCAAGATTAGCAAAGTATGTATTAGGAATCGATGTAAATACGTGCAAATGCTTTGAGTATGGAAGAAAATTCATAAAACCAAATATTATAACGATATGAACCCACCATGCTACTTCATAAGTTAAATTTGCACCTGAAGAAGGATTATTAAAAAATATTGGAGCCAAAAAGGCAGAAACAGGTCGAACCTCATACGGGTGAGAGATAAATCCATTTTTCGCAAATCCCGCCATGTTCTGAAATAACATCGAAACTACTACAATCAGAATTAAAGTCAGGATAAATGTGGCATCT
>Ga0209536_100010493_pt1 | contig 13664 bp, 11 predicted proteins | sample DeeMarSeWOR28_12_FD_187461 | JGI IMG/M metagenome (GOLD analysis project Ga0209536, IMG submission 187461) | Marine sediment microbial communities from White Oak River estuary, North Carolina - WOR-2-8_12 (SPAdes) (version 2) | ecosystem: Environmental > Aquatic > Marine > Intertidal zone >...
AGGAAAGACTGTATCATGCCGGACCACCCACCAGACAACCATCGCCATCAGCAATTGCGCTTCCGCAACCTAACCAAAGCCGGGTTGGACGACATCCACCAGGCAACGCTGGAGGTGCTTGAAAAAACAGGTTTATTTATCGAATCCGATGAGGCTCTGGCGGTGTTTGACGGTGCCGGGGCCGAGGTCGACCGGGCCCATAAGACTGTCAAAATCCCCCCGCAAATGGTTGAGGATGCGATTGCATCGGCACCGTCCGAAATTCTTCTGGCCGGACGCGACCCGAAACATGACGTAACGTTGGGAACCGGCGGGGTCCACTTTACCAACTTCAGCGAGGGCATCGAGGTGGTTGACCCTTTCAACGGCGAGCGTCGCAAGCCGCTTAAGGCTGACCTGGCCAATGCCGCCAGGCTGGTCGATTACCTCGACGAAATCGATGTCTGTGAAAAGGCAGTGGGCTGCAGTGATGTGCCGCCGCAGGTGTTGCCGCTCCATAATGCCGAAGCGATGCTCACCCACACGACCAAGCATTGTTGTGTCGGGCCCGGAAGCGGTTATTTGCTGCAAAAACTGGTTCAAATGGCAAGTGCCGTCAGCGGCAGCTTAAAAAGATTTCAAAAACGACCGATTCTGTCATTTACGACCTGCCCGGTCAGTCCCTTGAAATTGATCAATGAATGTTGCGAGATTATTATCGCGGCCGCAAAAAGCTGCTCGATCGTCAATATCCTGTCTATGGCCATGGCAGGCGGGACGGCTCCTGTGACCCTGGCCGGGACCCTCGTGACCCACAATGCCGAGGTGCTCGGGGGCATCACCCTGAATCAGCTGGTTAAAAAAGGCGCACCCATTATTTACGGTAGTTCGACCACCGCCATGGATTTGAAAATCGGTGCAGCGTCGGTGGGCACGCCCGAATGCGCAATTATCAGCGGTGCGGTGGCCCGGCTGGCCAAATATTATGCCTTGCCGAGTTATGTGGCCGGCGGGTAGAGTGATTCCAAGATATCCGACTGCCAGATGGGCCATGAAAAAACGCTCACCGGACTCATTCCAGCGCTGGCAGGTGCCAACCTGATTTACGGTCCGGGAATGCTTGAAAGCGGCATCACCTTCGATTATGCCCAACTGGTTTTAGACAGCGAATTTATCCGCATGATAAAGCACGTCATGAACGGTTTGGTGGTTGATGATGAATCTCTGGCGGTTGAGGTGATCAGAGCGGCGGCCGTATCCGGTGACTTTATCTCCCAGAGGCACACGCTGGAGCATATGGATAACCATTCCAGGCCGCAACTCATTGATCGTAGCCGAATGCAAAAATGGGAAGCCTCAGGCGCTAAAGACAGCTACCAGCGAGCTTTAGAAAAAACCCGGTACATATTGCAGAACCATCAGCCGGAACCGCTGCCCGAGAAAGTGCTGGTAGAAATGCGCTCGATAATAACGGAAACCCAAAATGAATTGGATGAAGCTGCCGATTAAAATCAATTTAGGAAAACCAAACTCATGAAAAGTAAAATATCAATACGCATGGGTGATGGCGAACTGGTTTCCATGTCTTCAGATGAGATCCGGGAAGATATCATGGCCGCCACCCAGGAGGCGGCCCAACGCGCTGATATACCGGAACTCACCACGGATGAAATCCAGCAGCTTGTGGAGATCATGGCCGAACCATCCCGGGTCGTCAGCGTGAATCCAGGTCAAGAGGTAATTGTAACCGATGACGGCTGCTCGATGAGCTTTTATTCAGGCCAGGACGGAGGGGGCGTCGGTGTCCCCCTGAGCCGACTGCAGGCCATACTGACCTATGAGCGCGCCTGTGCGGCCGACACAACCTCCATGGGGCACAGTGACTACAGCTTCAAGCCGGTGAAGCCGATCATCAATTTTGAAATGAATGAATATTACACTGCCTCCATGATGACCACCGCCCCGTTTTTGTATGGTGCCCAACCCAATATGGGCCTTTACTTTCAGCCTGATGGCCCCCACCCGAACCCGGCGGACCTCCTGCCCCGGGGCAAAATCAAAGAGGCCCAGCAAGTCCAGGAAGCCGCCGCTGAGCAGCTGCGCCAGGATCTGGTCTTCGTCGGAAAAAAATTAAATGCCGTCGGCTGCGAGGGACTCAACTTCGATACCGCGGGGTCGGCCGGTGATGCCGATTACTGGGCCGCTTTGCAGGCTATCTGCGATTTAAAGCAGGCTGCGCCGAACATGCCCGTCATATTGGGTGGATCAGGAGAATTTGTGCTGGGCATGCATGCAGAGGTGACTTTTAACGGCCAGCGGCTGGCGGGTATGTATCCGCATCAGCAGGCCAAAATCGCCCAGGCCGCCGGCGCCAGCATCTACGGCGTGGCAGTCGGTACCAACACAAATGAATCCGTGGGATGGAACATTGCACGCACCCTGACCTTCGTAAAAGAAGCTGTGGCAGCGGTCGACATACCGGTGCATGTCAACGTTGGAATGGGAGTGGGTGGCGTCCCCATGATGGAAGCGCCTCCCATAGACAGCGTCACACGGGCTTCCAAATCACTGGTACAGATCGGTAAGGCCGACGGTTTGTAGATAGGCGTCGGCGACCCTTTCGGGATGCACCTGGCCCATATTTTCGCCTCGGGCATGGGCGGCATCCGAACCGCCGGAGATCTGGTGGCCTGGATGCAGCTGATCAAAAAGATGAAATTAGCCGAGGCCAAAAAATATGTCGCCCGCCGGATGAAAATTGAACCTTCGGATCTCATCAACGAAGAAGTGATGCGGCCGCTCAGGGAGGATCTGGGCATCGGCACCACGACCTCGGTTGCCGGCAGCCCCAAAGGTATCCGCGCCAAGCTCAGGGTAGCGGAACTGCTGGACATCCCGATCAATTCGGTTGAGTTATTTAAGTCGCAAATTAAATGAGCGTTCAGCTTTAAAGCTATTATCACCGCAGAGATCGCTGAGAGCGCAGAAAGATAGGTCTTATAGGACCTATAGGACCAATCAAAGATGTTCAGACTCTGCGTTCTCTGCGATACAATATTAAATTTAGATCGGATTGAACATGACGCAAAAGATTTTCGAAGAAGCCATTAAAGCAATTGTAGATGGTGATACGGATAGGGCAACTGAACTGGCCAGACGCGGACTGGATGAGGGTATCGCCCCTCTTGATTTGATGAACAGCGGTTTTATTCCCGGCATTAATCAAGTCGGTGACCTGTTCGGTTCCGGCAAGCTTTTTATTCCGGGGCTGATCAAATCTGCCAATGCCATGGAAAAGGCCACGGCCGTAATCAATGACGCCATCCCCCGGGAGCAGGAAACCGTCAGCGGTAAAATCGTCATCGGAACCGTGGAAGGCGATATGCATGACATCGGCAAAACCATTGTCGTTTCGCTGATGCGCGCCAATGGTTTTGAGGTCCTGGATCTTGGCCGTGATGTTCCCACGGACCGCTTCATCGAAGCTGCTGAAAAATTCAATGCTGACATCATCGGCAGCAGCACCCTTTTGACCACAACGATGCCGATGCAAAAAGAGCTTGAAGAAGAACTCAAAAAAGCAGGCTTGAAAGATAAATATAAAACCATCGTCGGCGGTGCGCCGGTCACCCAGCGCTGGGCCGACCGCATCGGGGCGGATGCCTTCGCCCAGGATGCAGGCGACGGCGTCAAGAAAGTCAAACAGTTGCTGGCAGAACAGCGATAGGGAATAGAATTCCGGGGACATTAAATTACGCAAATGGGCACGACCACTGAATCCACCACAACAAACGATTATGAATTGGGCCGGATGGCCGATGGATTTGCGGCCTTTGTGGAGCGCTATCCCGCATTTTCTCGAACCCGGCTATTAGATCAATGGCGGGAGACGGAATACAGCCGGCTGGATGCGAGCGGTCAAATTTACCTTGACTATACCGGCGGCGGGCTGTATGGCGAATCCCAACTGCTCGGGCATATGGACCTGTTGCGAACCAGCGTGCTCGGCAACCCTCACTCAGCAAATCCCAGTTCTCTGGCCATGACCGACCTGGTTGAAGAAACGCGCCGCTATATTCTGACTTACTTCAATGCCTCACCGGATGAGTATATTGCCGTCTTCACGCCCAATGCCAGCGGTGCCTTGAAGCTGGTAGGCGAAGCATATCCGTTTACACCTGCCAGCCATTACATTCTCACCTTTGACAATCACAACTCCGTCAACGGCATCCGTGAATTTGCAAAGGGCAAGGGCGCACAGGTAAAATATGTGCCGCTAACGCGGCCCGAATTGCGCCTGGACCGGGAAGCACTGGATGCCGCCCTCGGTACCGTAGATGGGGATCAGCGCAATCTGTTTGCCTTTCCGGCACAGTCCAACTTTTCCGGCGTAAAGCATCCGCTGGATCTCATCGATGAAGCCCATCACAACGGGGTAGACGTGCTGCTTGACGCGGCGGCCTATGTGCCGACCAACGGCCTCGATCTGGGGACGGTTAAACCTGAATTTGTCACCGTTTCGTTTTACAAGATGTTTGGCTACCCCACCGGCATCGGCGCCCTGCTTATTTCCAGATCAATTTTCCGAAAGATGAATCGACCATGGTTTGCCGGCGGTACGGTGAATTTTGCCAGCGTGCAGGGCGACGGCCATTATCTGGCCGCCAACGAAGCCGCATTCGAAGACGGTACGATAAACTATCTGAACATCCCGGCGATCAAAACCGGTTTGCAGCACCTGGAAACGGTGGGCATCGACACCATTGCAGAGCGGGTCCAATGCCTGACCGGCTGGCTGCTCGAAAACCTGCTGTCGTTGCAGCACAGCAACGGCAAACCGATGGTCCGCATTTATGGCCCGACGGATACGCAGATGCGTGGCGGTACGGTGACGCTGAACTTTTACGGGCCGGATGAGCGCCTGCTGGATTATCGCCGTATCGAAGAATTGGCAAACGCCAGAGGGATCTCGCTCCGGACCGGCTGCTTTTGCAATCCCGGGGCGGGTGAAATTGCCGAGGGCTTGACTGCCGATGACATGCTGGCCGGATTGAAAGACGGCCCGGATATGAGCCTGCCTCATTTCGTGCAGGTAATTCAGCACCGCGGCAATAAAAGCGCCGGCGCAATTCGAATTTCAACCGGTCTGGTGACGAACTTCGAAGATGTGTATCGCTTTATGAATTTTGCGGCCGATTTTCGAGACAAAACCAATTTGAATATTGGCAAAGTCACCTTTGATATTCAATCCTGCCGGGTGATTCGGGATGGCAGTTAGGCCTTGTTGTCAGGGGCTGTTATCGATGACCGGTTTGTGTAGCAGGATCAACCGCCGGTAATACACGAGCAGCAGGTACGTCACCGGCAGGGCGATGATCATTCCGAGCAGACCGAGCAATTTGCCCCAGATGGACAGCGACAACATTATCATGGCCGGATTCAACCCGGTTACCTTGCCCATAATTCGGGGAACCAGAATGGCATCCTGAATGATCTGCACCACCACAAAGACGAGGCCGGTAAGCCCCAGAATCAGCCAGACATTGATTCCCGTTTCGACGGCATGCATCAGAGCCAGCAACACGGCCGGGATGAGACCGATAAGCTGAAGGTAGGGAACCATATTCAGCAGCCCGATAAAAAGGCCCAGCAGGATACCGAGGGGTAATCCGATCAGGGCAAATCCGATGGCAAACAGCACCCCGCAGATAAAAGCCACGGCCGCCTGACCTCTGAAATAGTTGCTCATGGCGGACTCGAAATCTTCGACCAATCCCACGATTGAATCCCTGTAGGCGGGAGGCACGAGTTCTTTCCATCCCCGCACCGTTTCGTAATCCAGAAGTAAAAAGATAAAATAAAGGCCGATGACAAACAGGCCCACCAAACCAAAAATAAAGCTTGCTGCCCCGGTAATCAGCCCCCACACCCCCGGCAGGACCTTTTGGGCAACGGTCCTTCCGATTTTCCAGATATCGATGTCCTGGAAAAAATTTTTTATCTCAGGACGTGTCAGAAAATTTTTAATGATCTGCCACAGATCCGGCGGCAGCTGCCGGGATGCCCTTTCAGCCAGATCCGAATTATTGACCAGTTCCGTTACCATTCGCCCCATCTGGACGATCTCACCGGCAATCCGGGGGATTACGATCCAGCCCAGAAGAAGGGCAAGGGCAATGATGCCAAACAGGCTGACGGCAACGGCCGCCGGCCGGTTGGGTATTTTTTTCTCAACCAGGGCAACCAGCGGGTTGGTTAAATACGCAAGCAGCAGGGCAACGGTGAAGGGAATCAGCACATCGCTTAAATAGTTCGCCAACCAGATCAAGCCGGCCACCAGGCCCAGGCCAATCAGGATACGGACAACCCGATCGAAGGTATAAGGCCGCTGTTCAATCACGTTGGGCTCCTAATCCTTATTGTGATGATGGTATTGGCTGAATGGGCTTACCAAAAGAAAGGTCTCGGGTTGAAGGTTAGAGGTCTGAGGCTGAGATTCAGAAGGTTCAAGCCTCCAACCTCTGACCTCTAACCTATTACCTATTTTTTAGGTCGACAGTTTCGAAAAATCGGCAAATTCACCGAACAGCGTGGCGATATGGGCCAGCAGTGCCAGACGATTGCGGCGGATGTCGGCGTCATCGGCCATCACCATAACCCCGTCAAAAAAGCGGTCAACGGCATCCCGCAGCGAGGCAATCGCCATCAACGCCTGATCAAAGGATTCCTTTTTCATGGCATCGGAAACTTTTTGATCGACGGTTTTATATTCTTCGAACAGCTCCCCCTCGCTGGCATGTTCAAACAGCTTTGGTTCGACTGCTTCGAGGGCAGTGCTATTTTCCAGCTGCCCGGACTTTTTGATGATATTCACCACGCGTTTGAACCCGACGGCCAACGGCTCAAAATCCGGTCGGGCTTTCAGGGCTTCGAGCGCTTTAACGCGGTTACGAATATTGGGGACATCATCCACTGAGACACTGACAATAGCAGCGATCACATCTTTGGAAAAGCCTTCTTCGGCCAGCAAATGAGAAATCCGATTTTGTAAAAATGTAGACACTTTTTCTACCAGCTCGTCGATTGCCGATGCAGGCTTGCCACCAAACTGCTCGAGGCTGCAGCGAATAAGTTTGCGTAACGGAAACGACAATCCTTTGGCATTCATGATCTGAATGATGCCGATACCCTGCCGGCGCAGCGCATAGGGATCCGAGGCACCGGTGGGAATCAGCCCGACACTGAAACAGCCGCAAATGGAGTCCATTTTATCGGCAATGGACACCATGGCCCCCACCAGTGTTTCAGGCAACGGGGCGCCGGAGTAGACCGGCCGGTAGTGTTCCTCGATGGCGGCAGCCACATTGGCCGGTTCGCCGGCAATACCGGCATAGATCCTGCCCATGATACCCTGCAATTTCGGAAATTCACCCACCACCTGGCTGACCAGGTCGGATTTGCACAACCGGGCGGCCCTTAGCACCTGATCTTTCAATTCATCGCCTTTTTGTGATGCGGTTGCCAGCACTTCGGCTATTTTTGCGACCCGCTCACATTTTTCATACACGGTGCCAAGCTCGGCCTGAAAGAGTACCTTTTTTAATTTCTCCACCCGCTCATCATTGCTGACGTCAAGGTCACTCTTGAAAAAAAACTGCGCATCCGCCAGACGGGCCCGGATGACTCTCTCGTGACCGGTTGCGGAAAGCGCCAGATCCCTGGCGGCTGTATTGTTGACAGCAATGAAACAGGGCATCAAATTCTGGTCGCTGTCGACCACTGCGAAATATTTTTGATGTTCCCGCATGGCATTAATCAGGATTTCATCGGGAACTTCGAGAAACTCGGTATCAAATTTTCCGGCCACCGGAATGGGGTATTCCACAAGGTTGTTGTTAATGTCCACCAGCTCATCGTCGGGCAGGATTCGGCCGCCAAGTTCGGCGGCCACGGCGGCAATCCGTTCCTCGAGGATTTTTTTGCGGGCTTCCATATCGGCAATGACATGGGCAGCGCCCAGTTTGTCAAGGTACTCTTCCGTGTGGTTCAGTTTTATTCTGGCGGGCGCCATAAAACTGTGGCCGCGGGTGTACCGGCCGCTCTTCAGATTGCCGAGTTCAAAGGAAATAACCGCTTTTCCCAGCATCGCCAAAATGGTATGAATCGGGCGTGCAAATTCAATTTCCAGGTCGGCCCATCTCATTTTTTTAGGAAACGGTGTGGATAGGATAGCCCGGGGCAGAATCTCCTTCAAAAGGGTTGCCGTAGCCAATCCGCGTTGTCTTTTTTCCGCTGCCAGATAGGCGCCCTTGGGCGTATCTTTGACAGTGAGTTTGGATGGCGGGACACCAACTTTTTCCGCAAATTTTTGGCCGGCCATCGTTGGTTTGCCGTTTTCATCAAAACCGATATTTGCCGGCGGGCCGATAACTTCGCTTTTTACAGATGGCTGCTTCGAGGCAACGTTTTCTACTTTGACGGTCAATCTGCGGGGGGTACCGTAAATCTGCGACCGGCCATGCTCGATGCGGGCTTCGGATAATTGTTTCAAGATGTTCGCCGACAGTGCCTCCAGCGCCGGTAAAATGTAACCGGCCGGTATCTCTTCAGTTCCAATTTCAAGCAATAGCGTGTTCATAATATCCTCTAAATCGAATTTTCTCCTGCCCACCTCTATTCTCTTTCATGCAAAGTCGTCGGATTGGGCACTTGGTATTTTAGGTTTCAGGTTTCAGGTGTCAGGTGTCAGGTTTCAGCAGAGCAATCCTGACACCTGAAACCTGACACCTGACACCTATTATTTTTATTGGTTATTCAGCAGCGGAAATCCCATCTGCTCGCGTTGACTTAAATAACCCTCGGCACTCTTTCGGGCAAGATTGCGGATCCGGGCAATGTAACCGGTGCGCTCGGTAACGCTGATGGCGCCGCGTGCATCCAGAAGATTAAAGGTATGTGAACATTTCAGGCAATATTCATAGGCCGGCAGGATCAGACCATCTTCGATTTGCCTCAGAGACTCCGCCTCATATTTACCGAACAAATCAAAGAGAACGTCAACATCAGCCTTTTCAAAATTGTAGGTGGATTGCTCGACCTCCTGCTGGTGATGCACCTGTCCGTAGGTAACGTCATCGTTCCATTTCAGGTCATAGACGTTGTCCACTCCCTGCAGGTACATGGTTATGCGTTCCAGTCCGTAGGTCAGCTCCACCGGTATGGGATTCAATTCGATGCTGCCGGCCATTTGAAAATAAGTAAACTGGGTAATTTCCATTCCATCCAGCCAAACCTCCCAGCCGAGCCCGGCCGCTCCAAGCGTCGGGGACTCCCAGTCATCTTCGACAAATCGAATATCATGATCCAGGGGATCCACTCCCAGCACCTTCATGCTTTGCAGGTATAATTGCTGAATGTCAAAGGGCGACGGCTTCAGGATCACCTGATACTGATAATAGTGCTGCAGGCGATTGGGGTTGTCACCGTAGCGACCGTCGGTGGGCCGTCTGGATGGCTGAACATAGGCCACATTCCAGGGTTCCGGCCCCAGGGCTTTTAAGGTGGTAAAATGATGAAAGGTTCCTGCGCCCACCTCCAGATCGTAGGGCTGGACCATAACGCAACCTTTGCGAGCCCAAAACTTGTTTAGCTCCAGAATAACATCTTGAAAGTTCATTCCTTCATCCTTTTTCTTGTTGGTAGTGTTTCGTGTTTGGTGTTTAGAAGTGGTTTCAAAACCCCATCTAACGCCCAGATACGGCGTTACGAGGTTTTTAGAGATGCTCACATACTACCGTGTATGCTGCGCTTTCTATAAACCTTGCGGCCTTGAGGCATACATTAACCTCTATAAAATAGACATGTCATCCCGCTGGGCGGGGTCTTTGGGCGTGATCTGAGGTTTTGAAACCACTTCTATTGTTATCCTTGCAGTCAGGTAGTTACAAAACACTAAACACTAAATACCAAACACCAAAAATCTAATCCACAGTCACTCCCGCGGTATCAATCTTGGCATCCAGCATATAGGCCTGCTTGCGGGTAGAAAGAATTTCTTCCCACAAAGGTCTCAATCTGTCAACATTTTCCATTTGCCCCAGCGCCCATATGCACCCCCCCCCGCCGGCACCTGTAAAACGTGCACCGCAATGGTTTTGTGCGGCGCTTTCCACCAATTGCACCCCGACGCTGTCGAAAACATCCGGCGTCATTTGTCGGCGAAGAGCGGTCTCCCGGTTCATGTGGATGGCGGCCTGATGATAGTTGCGCCCGGCCAGGGCTTGTGTAAACCGATGGGTATGATCGATGATTTCCTGCCAGATCGCCCGGTTCTTACCGCCAAGAAACTGCTGGACCCATCTGCCATTGATATCTTTAGAAACGTGGGGTTTGCCACAATAGGCCAAAAGAAGGCGGCGTTCAAGTTCTTTATGATGCTTTTTGGGGACGGTTACTTTGCGCTGGAAATGGGAGTGACCGTAACGATCCTGCCAGAACCAGACATTGACGCCCCCGTAGGCCGCGGCCAGCTGATCCTGAGAACCGCATGGCACCCCTGCTACGGTTTGCTCAAGTTTATAGGCCAGCAGGGCGATCAGCCGCCGATTTAAGCTTCGGGGGGACGGGCCGTGGCTGAATAACCTCGTTAGTGCCGCAACAAGTGCGACGGCCGCCGCGGATGAACCACCTAATCCGCTGCGCGGCGGTGATCCGGATTCAATGTCGATGTGGACACCCCCGGCCTTGAAATAGGCGGCCGTGGCAAACATCAACCCCACGGGATGGTCAAAAGGTGCGGCATCGGCTGGAAATTCTGCATCCTTGAATCCCCTGGAAGAAATCTTTATGACACCGCGGGTGTATGGCAGCAAACGAACCTTCGTTCTGAGCGCCAGGGCGATATTAAACGTGCAGGGATTCAAATGGCGCAATGGATAATAAAAAGTAGGGATATCCAGCGTACCGCCCACATCGATCCGGCAGGGCGCCGACGCTTCGATAGGCCTGGATTCGAGAGTTTTTCTGAGGTCGTTATTCATATCTTTATTTAAAATGATCGCATTAGTTAACTAAAAAATGAACATCGAACATTGAACGTCCAACATCGAATAATGAATACTGTCAATTTTAAAAATACTGCGCAAAGTGAAGCTGCCCTCCGTAACTTGTCCGCCTCTGGAAGATTCTGTGGTTCACTTGTTTTAAAATAGATAAAGCCTAGCGTCATCAATATTCGACGTCCGATCCGCCGGGGGCGGACAAGTGCTTGCTCGCCTTTGGCGAGTCGGACGTTCGATGTTTGATGTTCAAGCTGTTCGCTGTTCCGACCGGGCAGGCCTTAATACGATCTCCGCCGCTGGCCTGACCCCTGGAACCTCAGGCCGCATCTTAAATCATTTTGTTCGGAGGAATAGCCAGCCAATCAACCCAATCAACTCAGTCATCCAGTCAACCCAATCAACTTCCCTTCCGGATTTGACGCAAAAACTTCAAGCTGCGGGGCTCTTTTCCCAGATGATAGCAAACAAATTCTTCCAGAAAATTGGTGCTTTCCGCCAGACCGGAAGCGCTAAACCTTATCCGGGCCGCTTTGGCCAATTTGCCGCTCTCAACCCATAGCAGCTGCCGGATCGTTCCGATGCCAAGCGAAATCCGGGAGGAGACACCGCTGCTGCACTGGCCGCATACAATCCCGCCGCGCTGCAGGTTGACGGCGATACGGTCATCTTTGATATTTGCCAGATCCTTTTGGCATAGACCGCAGTGGTTGAAATTAGGCCGATGGCCGGAAAGGCCCAAGAACCTCATCTGGAACAATATATTTAATATCGACGGCTCTGTTTTTCCAGCATCCAGCTCGTATAACACATGCTCAAAGAGATAGTACAACGCAACCTGCTTGAAATTTTCTTCGATCCAGTTGTAGATCAACTCCGACCAGTAGCTGGCATAGGCTGTTTTTTTATAATCGGCTCTTATGGAACTAAACGGCTGTTTCAACACCGCTTCTTGCAGCACCGGAAGCCCTTTACCTCGGCTGGACCCGGCCAGTACCTGTAATTCCGAAAAAAGCTCCAGCACACCCCCAAAACGCTTGGTGCTTTTTTTGGCAGACTTTGCAATGACCGACACCTTGCCCTTTTCCAGCGTAAAAAAAGTGATGATCACATCGAAATCACCATAATCCAGGCGTCGGAGCAAAATGGCGGGCGTGGAGAACACCGGCATACGCATGAACCTGATTTTTGCACGAGTCGGAGGCTTTCATGGGCGAGGAGGCGCTCCTTAATCTATAAAGATTAGATGGGTCATCCCGCCTAGCGGGGCATTTAAGGGCCTGGTCTTCCCGCCCCGGCGGGATTGCGAGCCCTTAATAACGAATGGCGTTCTAAGCGCGGCCTATCGGGTCATGAAAGTCTCCGGCTCGCCTGTAGGGTGAAAATCAATGAGAATAAGATGACTTCCATCCTTTATTTTCTTCAAATAATTTTTTAAGTATTATCCCGGTCTACCTAACCTGAGGTCCCGTGTTATAATCAAACCTTCTCATTAATTTTCATGCAAAATCCAGGCTATAGACCAAGCAGAGTGGTGGCGATCATAAAATAAAAGAACACACTGATGATATCAATGGCGGTGGTCACCAGTGGTCCCGTTGCCACAGCAGGATCAATGTTGATCCGGGCAAATCCCATGGGTACCAGGGAACCCACCAGGGCGGCGACGGACATAGAGCAGATGACCGCCAGGGCAACCGACAGTGCCAGCGCCTCCATACTGTAGCGAACCTGAGCCACAGAACCGATCAGAAGTCCATAAACAAATCCCAAGATGAGGCCGATGGACAATTCCTTAAAAACTACCGTCCAGATGTCTCTTACGTTAATGCGGCCGGTGGCCAATCCGCGGACGACGATCGTGGAAGACTGTGTGCCGATGTTGCCGCCCATCCCCATTATTACCGGAATGAAGGCGGCCAGATACGCTATTTTACTGAGACTGCTCTCAAATTCACCAATGATAAAGAAGGCAAAGATACCACCCAGGCAACTGGCGAATAACCATGGCAGGCGAATGCGGGTACTCTTGAAAATGGATTTGGTTTCGACAAATTCTTCGCCCGCTCCGGCCATTTTCAGAATATCTTCGGTGGCCTCCTTTCTGAGAATATCGATGACATCATCGACCGTCACAATACCCATCAACCGGTTCGACCCGTCAACGACCGGAACTGCCAGGATATCATAGCGGGCCACCAGCTTGGCGACCTCTTCCTGGTCCATATCAGTTTGAACCGAGAACACATCAGTGATCATAAACTCTCTGAGAGGTGTTGCCGGTGATACCACAACCAGCTGCCGCAGCGAGCTGACACCGACCAATTTGCCATACTCATCGACCACGTAAAGATAAAAAGCCATTTCGACGTCGGAATGCTCGGTTTGCAAAGACTCGATGGCTTCCCTGGCGGTCACATCTTCCCGCAAGGCGATGAAATCGGGAACCATAATCCCGCCGGCGGTATCATCCCCGTAACGCAGCAAATCCTCAACCTCCTGGGATTCCGCCCTTTTCATTTTATCAAGGATGGCTTGTGACTTTTCCTCCGGCAGGCGGCCGATGATATCGGCCACATCATCGGTCGGCATGCTTTCCAGGATCCGGACAATATCCTCAACCCTCAT
>Ga0209536_100010494_pt1 | contig 13664 bp, 11 predicted proteins | sample DeeMarSeWOR28_12_FD_187461 | JGI IMG/M metagenome (GOLD analysis project Ga0209536, IMG submission 187461) | Marine sediment microbial communities from White Oak River estuary, North Carolina - WOR-2-8_12 (SPAdes) (version 2) | ecosystem: Environmental > Aquatic > Marine > Intertidal zone >...
CGTTTGTGGAGGGCGAGCCTGTCCCCCGGTTGGGGCCGTTAAAAAGTAACGGCCCGAAAGGGGGGGCTTTCGGGCCGTTAGAGAGATGGCGATTTCGTCGAAGTGGGGGAAACAGACCAAATCGCCGGTCTAACAACGCTACGGGGGACGTGGGGGGTACGTCTTCGCCGCAGCGCTTATGTCAGCCTTTGTATATGCTACTACCGTGCCAACTCGGTTGGCGGTGGAATCATCAATGATCTCAACGCGGTTATGGACCGGCTCCTGCTGAATGCCGTTCAGATCTGAAAAGATTTTGAAGTTCTGAGCGTTTAACCCCTAAATTGCACCCGATCGACCGAAGGGCACACCCGAAATGTGCGTTGGATCACAAACGACACCGCGCGAGGATCAGCCCTAAAGATTAATTACAAGTATAATAGAGCTGTACACGCGTAAGGCCGCTCACTTTTCACTTGTGAAATCAGTTTTTCAGATCTGGAAGCTCGGGCGCCCGTAGTCGAGCAACATCCGGTGCTGGTCGGAGATCAGCAGCTCCGCGGACTGCCCTGCGACGGGCGCGACGAAGCGGAAATCATGGGGCGAAGCGCCCGAGGTCGCCTGGGCGAGCTCCGCGATCTCGCGTGACGTCCCTGATACCGACACCACCCCACCTGCACCCGCTTTCCGTGCAGATTTGATTGCAGAGGTGAAATCCGTCGTGGCTGTATTTGCGGCCACGGTTCGCGCTTCGACAGCCGTCATCTGCACGAGGACTTGGTCCGGTCGGGGCTGGTACGCTTGGCGGAGCTCGGCGCTCAAATGGCTGTCGTCGTTGTGGGCGAGGAGCTCTGCGGCAGCGCCCGTGAAGCGAAGTGTCGTGCGGCCCGTGTTCCGCATCCGGCCGAGCGGCCAGGGAAAGCGATCGCGAACGCCGAGGAGGCCCGACAGAATGGCGGCGATGACCCCGCCGTGGGTGAACACGATCGCCCGTCCCCCTGCGGGCAAGCGCTCCCGGATGCGACGGAGGGCGCCGTCTGCGCGGGCAAAGACCTCAGGCCAGGTCTCGCCTCCTCCGATCTCGAACGTCCGCCGTTCCCGGAGGGCCGCGATCTGTTCGGGGAATCGCTCGATGACCTGCTCCATGGTGAGGCCTTCCCACCGGCCGACGTCAATCTCCCGCCAGTGGGGGTCGTGCTCGACGGGCGCACCCAGCGCTTCGGCCGTGTCGGCGGCGCGCCTCAAGTCAGAGCTCAGCACCAGGTCGTAGTCGTCCCCCGAAATGGCGTTTCGCAAAGCCTTCACCTGGCTGCGCCCGAGCGCGCTCAGGGGCGAATCACCCTGACCCTGCCAGACACCGGCCGCGTTCGAGACCGATTGCGCGTGCCGAACGAAGGAGATTTCGAGGACGCTCATGCCGCTGGCGCGACCCCGATTTCCTTGCGGGGCATGATCACGTCGTCGATGAGGCCGTATTCCTTGGCTTCGATTGCCGAGAGGAACTTGTCGCGCTCGGTGTCGTGGCGGACCGTCTCGACGTCCTGGCCGGTGTGGTGGGCGAGGATCTCGTTCAGCTTTTTCTTGGTATTGAGGATCTCACGCGCGTGGATCTCGATGTCCGACGCTTGCCCCTGGTACCCGCCGAGCGGTTGGTGGATCATGACGCGGCTGTGGGGGAGGGCGCGTCGCATCCCCTTCGTACCCGCGGCCAGAAGAAACGCGCCCATCGATGCCGCCTGACCGAGGCAGATCGTCGACACCGGGCAGCGGATGTAGCTCATGGTGTCGTAAATCGCGAGGCCCGAGGAGACCATGCCGCCGGGGCTATTGATGTACAGCGTGACCTCTTTGTCGGCGTCTTCGCTCTCGAGGTAGAGAAGCTGTGCGATCACCGCATTGGCGACGAAGTCGTTGATCGGCGTTCCGAGGAAGATGATGCGGTCCTTCAGGAGCCGGCTGTAGATGTCCCAGGCGCGCTCGCCCCGATGGGTTTCCTCGATGATGGTGATCGCGCGGGTCGTCAAATCGTCGCTCATTTGGGGAACCTAGTCTTTCCGGCCCCGCTTGCAATGTGGATTTCGGCCGAGGCGCTTCGGCGCTATGTTGCCTGGATGCTCCCCGCGCCCGTCGAGATGATCCGCCAGCTGATTGCTACCCCCTCGGTGAGCTCGCCCGACACTCGCTTCGATCAGTCGAACCGCGGGGTCATCGATCTCGTCGCCGAGTGGGCCGAGGCGCTCGGCTTCTCCGTCCGCGTCGAGGCCTTGCCCGGCGAATCGGGCAAGGCGAATCTCATCGCGACGCGCGGGGCGGGCGAGGATGGTCTGGTGCTCTCCGGGCACACGGACACCGTGCCCTACGACGCGGCTCGATGGACGGACGACCCCTTCGTGCTCACCGAGCGCGAGGACAAGCTCTTCGGCCTCGGCACCGCCGACATGAAGGGCTTCTTTGCCGCGGCCCTGCACGCGATCGCCCGATTCGAGCCCTCGGCGCTTCGGCGGCCGATCACCCTGCTCGGAACGGCGGACGAGGAGAGCACCATGGACGGTGCCCGCGCGCTGGTTCGGGCGGGTGAGCGGTTCGGGCGCTACGCCATCATCGGCGAGCCGACCGGTCTGCGGCCGATTCGCAAGCACAAGGGCGTCTTCTACGTGCAGGTTTCGCTGCGCGGCAAAGCGGGTCATGCGAGCAATCCCGCACTCGGCGTCAACGCGATCGAAGGGCTGCAACTCGTGTTGCCGGCGCTCGAGGCGTGGCGCGACGAGGTCGGACAGCGTCATCGCGATGACGACTTCGAAGTGCCCACGCCGACGCTCAACTTCGGCCGCGTGGCTGGCGGCGACAGCCCGAACCGAATCTGCGCAGAGTGCACCCTCGATCTCGACATCCGGCTGTTGCCGGGCATGGAACGAGACGCGGTGACGGCGGAGCTGCGTGATGTGGTCGCCAACGCGCTCGAAGGCGGCGCATGGGGCTTCGACGTCCGAGCCACGGGAGCGCATGCGGACGCCTTTGCCGGCCCTTCCGACCTTGCGTTTTCGAGCGCAGTCGAGACCTTGTGCGGGTGTTCAGCACAGACCGCGCTCTTCGGCACCGAGGCACCGTACCTCGCCGAATTGGGCATGCAGACGCTCGTCCTCGGGGCCGGAGACATCGCCGTCGCGCACCAACCCGACGAGTATGTCACCATGGCAGCTATCGAGCGTGCGACCGAACTGTACGCCAACCTGATTCAACGCTGCTGCATCGAATCGCCATGAGCCCCAGAATCGACCCATTCGTCCAACACTTCCGAGCGAGCGCGCCGTACATCCATGCGCATCGCGGGCGGACGTTCGTGATCATGTTTGGCGGCGAGGCGGTCGCCTCGAAGGATTTTCGTACACTCCTCTACGACATTGCCCTGCTGCACTCCCTCGGCGTTCGGCTGGTCTTGGTGGCCGGCGCGCGGCCGCAGATCGACGAAGCCCTTGCACGGCGAGGCGAGGAGCCAAGGTACGAAGGGGGCCTGCGCGTGACCGACGACGTGGCCCTTCAGTGCGTCAAGGAGGCGGTGGGCGCCAATCGCGTCGAGCTCGAGGCCTTGCTCTCGATGGGCCTCCCGAACTCGCCGATGGCCGGCGCTCGGCTTCGTGTAGCCACTGGCAATTTCGTGATCGCGCAACCCATCGGTGTCGTGGACGGGGTCGACTATCAACACACCGGCAAGCCGCGCCGCATCGACGCCGAGGCGATTCGACAGCGGCTCGACGATGGTGCCATCGTCGTTCTCACTCCGATCGGCTACTCGGCCACGGGCGAAGCGTTCAACATTGGCAGCGACGAAGTGGCGGCCGCGGCAGCTGTCGCACTCGGTGCCGACAAGCTCATCGGCTTGCTCGAAGTGCAGGGCGTGACCGACGCAGAGGGGCGGACACCCTTGCAGCTCACGCCACGCGAGGCCGAAGAGATCCTCCGAACCGGCCATGATTTCGGCCATGACGTCGAGCGCCTTCTCGGCGCCGCGATCCAGGCCTGCAGAGGCGGCGTCCCGAGAGCGCATTTGGTGGCGCGGCAGAGCGATGGCGCGCTTCTGCGGGAGCTCTTCACGCGGGATGGCGTCGGCACGATGGTCACGTCGGAGGCATTCGAAGGGGTCCGGACCGCGCAGCAGAGCGACGTGGGCGGGATCCTCGCCCTGATCGAGCCGCTCGAAGAGCAAGGAATCCTGGTTCGGCGATCGCGCGAAATGCTCGAAAACGACATCGACCGTTTCACCGTGATCGAGCGCGACGGGATGATCGTCGCGTGTGCGGCGCTCTACGCCTATCCCGACGACGGGATCGCGGAGCTCGCCTGCCTCGTGGTCCATCCGGACTACCGAACCTCGGGCCGCGGCGATCAGCTCTTGCACTACCTCGAGCGCGAGTGCATCGCCGCGGGACTCGAACGGCTCTTCGTGCTCACGACCCAGACCTCGCACTGGTTTCGCGAGCGCGGCTTCGAGAGTTGCGAGCTCAGCGACCTTCCCGAGGCGCGGCGTTCGCACTACGATCAGGGCCGGCGTTCGAAGATCCTTCTGAAGCCGCTCCGCTGACGCATCTGCGCCAAAGGACAGCGCTTTGCGTTCGTGCTTGGAGACGCAGGCGAATCGTGCTACTCGTCCCCGAATTCGCCAAAACGGGATGTGATTCGTCCTTGATACGCGGAACATGAAGCAGGCTGAGCTCAATCGACGCCCAGACACGGACCCGGCCTTCGCGGACGCGGACGCGGAGATGGCGCGAACCGTCGCGCAGGAAGAGAAGGTCCTGGCGCGCGTGCACCGGACCATCGAATCCAAGCGACCGAGCCACCGGGGGCAGCTCATCGACTACGACGCCGAGCTGATCGCGCTCCGCGACCAGATCCGCGAAGCCCGGCTCGAGGACATCCCCCCGCTGATCGAGGAGATGGAGCGCCTTCAGCAAGTCGCTCAGCGGCGCGCCAAGGTGACCGAGGGCGCGGTCGACCCCATGTCGCCGTATTTCGGACGAATGGTGCTCGAAGAAGACGACCGCAAGCGCGAGATCCTGATTGGGCGGAGCACGTTCCTCGACAGCAAGACCGGCGTGCGGATCGTGGACTGGCGCGACGCGCCGGTCAGCCGCGTCTACTACCGCTACGAGGAAGGCGACGATTACGACGAGATCTTCGGCGACCGGGAGGTCGAGGGCGAGGTGCTCGTCCGGCGCAACCTCTCGATCACCGGCGGCAAGCTTCGCCGCATCGGAACGCCGCAGGGCACGTTCCGCCGCTCGCGCAGCGGCACTTGGACCCGTGTTGCCGATCAGTCAACGCAGCTGTCGGGCGGGCAGGGCATCGCGATGCGACCCGAGTCGTACCACCGTCCCGGCGAGCTCGGCATCGGCGACGAAGATCTTCGCGAGGACAAACACCTTTCCGAGATTACAGCGCTGATCGACCCGCGCCAATTCGAGCTGATCAGCAAGCCGACGTCCGGTCTCGTCGTGATTCAGGGCGGCGCTGGCAGTGGCAAGACCACCATCGGGCTTCACCGCCTGGCGTACCTCGCCTTCCAGGACCCGCAGCGATTCCGCTCCGATCAAATGCTCGTCATCGTGTTCAACGATGCGCTGGTCCGCTACATCTCCCGGGTTCTGCCCGCCCTCGGCGTCGAGGACGTTCCGGTACAGACCTTTCAGACTTGGGCCGAACAGCAACGTCGCCACCACATCCCCAAGCTGACGACGCGCTACGTCGAAGACACGCCGACTCACGTGGTGCGGATGAAGAAGCATCCCGCGATGCTCAAGCTCATCGAACAGTATGTCACCGAGCTCACCGCGCGCGTCGACGGAGAAATCCGCGAAGAGGCGGAGCGAGGCGAAGGGGGCGTTCATGCGCTACAGGCGTGGCGTGGCAGCGAAAAGGAGCCGCTCGGTGTTCGTCTCGAGCTCCTCTTGCAGTGGATTCTCGACCGTAATGGCGAGGCGCGTCAGGTCGCGCTCGGCACCCGCCACTCCATCGAACGCATTTGCCAGCGCTGGAGCGCCCGCACGCGCGACGTCGTCACGGCCTGGGCCGATCTCACCACGGACAAACAGCGTCTCATCGACGTGTTCGCCGAGTGGGGCGCCGGAGCGCTGAGCGACAAGGAGCTCGAATGGGCGCACTCGTGGTGCAGCCGCCACTCGACGAATGTCTTGCTCGCGTACGAAGAGGCACTCGAGGACGATGGCGATCGCATCAGTAACCTCGGTGTGGACGGGGCAGATGAAGACGAGCCGCCCGAGCTCGACCGCGAGGATGACGCCCTTTTGCTCCGGGTGTACCAAGCACTCCAAGGGCCGCTCACAGATCGCCGTGCCGTCCTCGAGTACGAGCACATCTTCGTCGACGAAGCGCAGGACATGAGTCCCGTCGAGCTCGCCGTCGTGCTCGATACGGCCGCCGAGCAGCAGAGTGTGACGCTAGCCGGTGACATCGCGCAGAAGCTCCACCTCGACAACGGCTTCACCGATTGGCGGCACGTGCTCGAGCAGCTCAAGCTCGACCACATCGAGATCGAGCCGCTCAAGCTCAGCTATCGATCCACGCACGAAATCTTGGAATTCGCCACCGACGTGCTCGGGCCGCTCCGCAACGAGGTTTCCGGTCGGGCCACCCGATACGGTGCGCCCGTCGAGCTCTTTCAGTTCGGGGGCAGCGGCGAGGCGGTTGGCTTCATGTCCGAGGCGCTTCGCAAGCTCGTGGCTTCGGAGCCACTTTCGTCGGTCGCGATCATCGCCCGCTACCCCGAGCAAGCCGACCTCTACTACAAAGGCTTACGCCACGGCGAGGTGCCGAACCTCCGCCGCGTTGCCGATCAGGACTTCCCCTTCCGGCCAGGCGTCGACGTGACTGACGTCCGCCAGGTCAAGGGCCTCGAATTCGACTACGTCGTCATCGTGGAGTGCAATGCAGCGACTTTCCCGACCGACGACGAGACCAGGCACCTGCTCCACATTGCTGCCACCCGCGCTGCGCACCAGCTCTGGGTCTTCTCGACGGGAACGCCGTCGCGATTGCTGCCTGAGGCGCTGGTGAAGGCATCCTCTTGAGGGGCCCTTGCAGGGGATTTCACGGGAGTTGCAGTCTCTCGCGGGGTGTGTAAGATCCCCTTGTAGCGGCGGTTCCGGGCTATATCTGGGTCTTGGGTAGTACGAGGAACGACGCCGCCACGGGGAAACGGGCGCAGCGCGCGTAGTTTTATCGAAGTCCCGATCCTCTCGATCGATCACCCCAGGCCGACCCAGCCTTCGCGATGGCAGACACTGCTCTTCAAGAATCGGTAGAAGAAGCCGCTCAAGAACCAGCCGACCAGGAATCGGCGGCGAATGACGTGGCATCCAACGAGGATACGCCCAAGTGGCGTGAGCCGACGACGTCCGTCGCGACAAAGCTCGCATCGATGAGCGACCGCGCGATTCAGAGGGTGACCGGTGGCAACGCGTTCCTTCGCGGACGTCTCTACGCGCGCCGCAAGGCGGTCGAGAACTTGAACGAGCAGGAGCACGAGGTCAGCGGTGACATCTCGGTTCGCACGGCAGATGAGCCCTACCACACGACCGTCAAGTACACCGAAGACGGCGACAGCTGGGAGTCGAGCTGCACCTGTCCTGGGTGGCGTGGGCCGACCGGGCACTGCAAGCACGTCGCGGCGGTCATGGTCGCGCTCCGGGACGAGGTGCGGCCTCCCCGTCCCAAGGGCCAGCAACAGCAGCCGAACAAGAAGAAAAAGAAGACTGAGCCGGTACACGTTCCCGGGACCGTGTCGGTCGGCGGAAAGCGACGGCGCTCGCGTCGCCGTCGTCGCCCCGGTGGTGAGGGCGGTGTGCTCGACGTGTTGTCGCCGCGGGAGCTTCAGGCCAAACGCGGTGAGGCGAGAGGTCTGCTCGACGCGTGGCTGCCCGCCGAGGCTCTACCGAGGCCACTCGAGTTCGAATATCGCATGACGGTTCGCCCCGCTTCGATCACGGTCACGCCGGTGTTGGCTGGCTCGCGAAGCGCGGTGCCCATCAACGACGCGCTCGCCGCGTTCAACATGGTCTCGATCGACGAGCGTCCGCTGTTTCGTGCGTTGGCGCGCAACGCCAATCGCGGTCAGGCGACCACCGCCGAGCTCCGGGGCGAGGACGCTGCCGAGGTTCTCGAGATGCTCAGCGACCGACGCGTGCTGCTCGAGCCGGCCTCGATGGAGCTTCGCTTTGCGAACGAGGCCCTTCGCCCGCGGATCGAGCTCGACCCCGTCAATGGCGACACGCTCCGCGTCCGCGTCGTATTTTACCTCGAAAGCAACAAGCGTAGGTTTGCGCTGTCGAGCGGCGCCTGGTTCGAGGGCACACCGGGCTGGCAGATCGATACGACCGAGGGGGTCGCGCGGCCGGTCAGCGAGCTCGTGACGCCCGCCTGGTTGCAGCGCCTCTACCGCTCGCCGGCGATGATCCAAACCCACGAGGAGCTGCCCGCGCTGCTAGGCGAGTACATCCCTCGTGTGGCTGCGTCGCTCGGCGCCGAGCTTCCCGATCTGAGCTCGGTAGCCGACCTGGTGGATCAGAAACCCCGCTTCGAGCTGAAAGCCGACGGTGACATCATCGATGCCCGTGTTCGGCTGTACGTTCGATACGAAGACCAGGAGTTCGACGTCCCGCCGGACGACATCCCATCGCCTCTCGCGGTGCTGCCGCCGAAAAACGGACGCGGACGGCCACGTGTCGTTCGCCGTGATGTCGGCGCGGAGATGTCGGGCGTGCAAGCGCTGCTCAACCAGAACTTCGAGGTTTCCGAGTCGGGCGACGAGCTCGTGGCCTCCGGTGATGATGCGATCGCGTTCTGGACGCAGGGCATCGGCGAGCTACCGGAGGAATGGGACCGCTTCATCCCGGACGACTTGGTCGACGTGACGATTCGCGACGAATCGGTGACACCGCAGATGCGCGTGTCGAGTGGCGTCGATTGGCTCAACCTCGACATGGCTTTCACCGCCGGTGGCGCTGCAGTCCGCGAGGAGGAGCTCCGAGCCTGCCTCGAGCATGGACGCCGGCTCGTGCAACTCGACGATGGCACCTACGCGCCCGTCGACCCCGAGAAGGTTGGCGACGTGCTGACGCGCATGGCCGAGATTTACGCAACCGCGGGCATGAAGGACAAGCTGCCGCTTTCGCAGGCTGGGCGGGTCCAGGACCTGCTGAAGATGGTCGAGAACGCGAAGGTGTCGTCGTCCGCCAAGACGCTCTTCGCGAAGATCGAAGACATCGACGAAATACCGAGCGTCCCCAAGCCACGCACGCTCAAAGCCGACCTTCGCCCGTATCAAAAAGACGGTTTCTCTTGGCTGGTCTTCCTCCACGAGCTCAACAGCGGCGGGATCCTCGCCGATGACATGGGTCTCGGGAAGACGATTCAGACGATTGCGCTGCTCCTTTGGGCGAAGGGCAAGTACAAGAAAAAGCTGAATCTCGTCATCGCGCCGACTTCTGTCGTCCCGAACTGGGAGCGCGAGATCAACAAGTTCGCGCCGAGCCTCAAGACGGTGGTCTGGCAGGGGCCGAACCGGAGCCAGCGGGCCCTGGAGCTCGAAAAGGCCGACGTGATGATCACCAGCTACGCGTTGCTTCGTCGTGACGAGGAGCTGCTTCAGGCCCTCGATCTTCGGTACGTCATCCTCGACGAGGCCCAGCACATCAAGAACCCCATGAGCCAAACGGCACGCTCGGCCAAGAAGCTCAGTAGCGAGCGGCGACTGGCACTGACGGGCACACCCATCGAAAACCGACTCAGCGAGCTCTGGAGCATCTTCGATTTCGTTTCGCCAGGTCTCCTCGGTCGACTCAAGACCTTCGAGGAGCGCATTGCGCGGCCGATCGACCGAGGTGACATGGAAACCGCGCAACGCTTGCGTGCGACGATCAAGCCGTTCGTGATGCGCCGCGTGAAGAGCGATGTTGCCCAAGACCTTCCGGACAAGATCGAACAGGAAATGATCGTGCCGCTCGCCGACGAGCAGGCCAAGCTCTACAAGCAGATCCTCCGCCAGGTGCGCAAGAGCGTTCTAAGCGAGGTCGAGAAGCAGGGCGTGAGCAAATCGCAGATTCAGATCCTCGCGGCACTCACGCGGTTGCGGCAGGTTGCCTGCGACCCGCGTCTGATGAAGCTCCCCGACACCAACTTCGAGGCTGACGACAGCGGCAAGCTCGGCGCGCTTCGAGAGATCATCGACGAGGCCGTCGACGGCGGTCACCGGGTACTCGTCTTCAGCCAGTTCGTCACGATGCTCACGTACATCCGAAATGCGCTCGATTCCGACGGGGTCAAGTACGAGTACCTCGACGGCTCCACCAAGGACCGTCTCGACAAGGTCGATCGCTTCAACGACGACCCGAGCGTGCCGGTCTTCCTGATCTCACTCAAGGCGGGCGGCACGGGCTTGAACCTCACCGGGGCCGACACCGTCGTTCACTTCGACCCCTGGTGGAATCCCGCTGTCGAAGATCAGGCAACCGACCGCGCCCACCGCATCGGCCAGAGCAAGAACGTCAACGTCTACCGGCTGATCGCCGAAGGCACCGTCGAAGAGAAGATCCTCCAGCTGTCCGCAAAGAAGCGAGAGCTCGTGAGCAACGTGCTGTCCACCGAGGGCAGCCCGTTGAAGGGTCTGACCAAGGCCGACATCGATAACCTGTTCAGCGAGTAGGGTGAGCTCCACCGCCCGCGCGCCGCTTGCGGGCGCTCGGCCGGGCTCCGTGGGTGGTTAGACGTGGCGCTCGAAGAAATCGAGTAGGCGATCCCACGCGATGGCTTCCGTCGCCGGATCGTAGAACGCGTGGATTGGGAGGTGGCGACCCAGCGGCGCGAGCTCGCCCTCGGGCTGGTTCATGAAGGAGTGGCCGACCTCGTCGTAGATGTGCAGCTCGTGCTCCACCCCGAGGGCCTCGAGGTGGCGAGCGAGCCGTGCTGCATGAGACCGGTATGGCGTGTCGAGAGCGCCATACTGCGCGATGGTCGGGCAGAGACCTCTGAGACGCGACGCATCCTTGGGGACCGCGCCATAGAAAGGAGCCGCGACCGCGAAGCTCTGGTCGGCCGCGGCCACCAGCGCGAAGCCACCACCCATGCAGAAGCCGGCGACGGCGACACGGCGTGCGTCTACGTCATCGCGAGCGGCGAGGTACGCGCGGGCGGCATCGATGACCTCGTAGGCGAAACCCTCATTCGTGACCATCGACAGGAGGGTCCTGACGATGCAGCCGGGTTTGCGGCCCTGGTAGAGGTCTGGCCCGAGCGCCACATAGCCGGCGTCGGCGAAGCGTTCGCAGTGCCGTCGAAGATCGCGGGTGTAACCGTAGATGTCGTGAATCACGACGACGGCGGGGAACGGCCCCGAGCCGGAGGCGGGGGCACAGAGCGCGGCTCTATGGCCGCGGCCGGCCACGGAAAGCGAAATCTCGTCGAGCATCGACGACGAGCATGAGATGGTGATGGCGCCCGCGCTAGCAGGAGCGTTAGCGGACCGTCGGGATACTCACGCTGATGCGGCCGCGGCCTTGGGTGCGGGCGTCGTAGGCTGCGGTGTCGGCGCTCAGCAATAGGGCCTTCCAGTCCTTGCCGTGTCGAGGAAAGAGGCTGATGCCCACGCTGGCTGTCAGGCGAAAGCGGATCCCCGAGACCGTCATCGAGGCCTCTACTCGCTCGATGAGAGAGCTTGCGAGCTGCGTGGCGTTTTCGATGTCCTCCAAGCAGGGGACCAGCACGGCGAACTGGCTGTCGCCGCATCTCATGATGACGTTGCGCGGGGATAGTCTTTGACGAAGACGCGCGGTGACCTCGAAGAGCAGCAAGTCCGCGACGTTCGCGCCATGCTGCGCCGCCACGGTCTTGAAGTGGTCGAGATTGACTAGCATGAGCGCGAAGGGGTCTCCCCCTGCGCAATGGGTCACGAGCATCCGCTCGAACTTGCGGCGGGGATGCAGGTCGAGGAGATCGTCTGCATCGAACATCTCGTCATGGTAGGCAAGAGAGCGTAGGGCGCGCAAATCTCCACGTCAGCGCCGAGGCGCAGTCAGGATTCGCCTTCGCTCGCCGACTGGGTCCCTCAGCGGCTCGCGCCGCAGACGGGCCACTTCCGAGGCCGTGTACGGCGGCTCGGGGGCCTCGTCGGTGAACCGTTTGAGCAGCCAGTTCATCAGCGCCGCGAGGCGCTCATCGGTCAGCGGTGCTTGTGCCGCCCCCGGCACGCGGATCCAATATTCGCGAGAGCCTGGCTTGCCGGCGAGATCGCGCATCCCGTCGAACGATGGCACGACGCTCGAGCCCGCGCCGTTCATTCGATGGCAGCCAGAACAGTTGAGCGTGTAGTCGTGTTCCTCGTACGAATCGGCCGCGACCGTCGAGGCGGCGAGGAGTATCAGTGCGGCGGTGAGCGAGACCTTCATGTCTCCGGCTGCGGCTCTTTGGCGGCTTTGACGACGATGGCGGTCGAGCAGCTGTAGGTTTGTGACTTCGCGCCACCACACCAGTTGAGATCATTGTTGCGGTACCAATGGTAAAGCGGACGTTCACCTTCGTTCCGGTTGCACATGCAGCGTCCGCAGAACGTCTTTCCGCAGCAGTCGTTGTAGGAAATGATGTAGTCTTTCCCATCAGCCGGGTTGCGGCAGGTTCCGATCCAGGTGACCGGCGACATTTCAGTGCCGGGTGGGCATGCAGTGTGGGAGCCGCCGCAGCAACTGCAGAGAAACCCGTCGATCGCGCAGTGGCGCCAATACTCGCAACGCGTCGGGTCACCTTCCGGGCCCTTGACCCCGTCTTCGCCGACGACGTGTTTGTCGGCTGCGCGCGCGACGGGTAGCAGCGGAAGCGTGGCACCTCCCACGAGCGCGGTCCCGAAGCGGGACAACCAATGACGGCGCGAGACCCGGCGCGCCGATTGTCGGGACAGCAGCTCGAACCACCGATCGAGTCGACTCATTTCGTCTTCTCCTGCAGGTATTGCTGGATGGATGCGACCCCATGCCGCTCGGCTTCGAAAAGGCTCTCGAGATGCTCGCGGGTGTTGACCAGGCCTTGTGCCGCGATGATGCCTTGTTCGTCGATGAGCACGGCGTAGGGCAGCTTTGCGACTCCGTAGGTCATCCCGAGCGGCGCAGACACGATGTACGGCAAATGGGAGAGGTCCCTTTCGGCGAGGAACCGCCGGTGTTCTTCGAGGGGGCCATCGCTTGCCAGCACGACCCGCACGCGCGGCACCTCGGTGCGCGCTACTCGCTCGACGGTCGGCAAGAGGGTCTCGCAGACGGGACAGGTCGGCGACAAGAAGAACAAGAGCGTGCGGCTCCCATCTTTCGAGACGCCCCCGATCTCCAACGGGCGGTCGTGGAGATCGAGCACAGCAAGCTCAGGCGCGGGACTCCCGACTTCGAGCTTCGTCTGGGGAGACAAGGCGCCGACGGGCGAGATGCGTTCGTGGAGCAGGCCAATTTGGCGAGTCAGCGCAAAGGTCGTCAGCGCGAGCCCGATGACCGCCAACCACAGAATCACATTCGAGACGATGAGCGCATCGATCATCGAAGACCTCCGAGCCTCCGTAGCGCCGGGCCGGTACGAACGAGCTGCTGGGTCGCGCCCCACAGGAGCGACAACGTGACCAATGTCGTGATCAGCGT
>Ga0209536_100010495_pt1 | contig 13662 bp, 12 predicted proteins | sample DeeMarSeWOR28_12_FD_187461 | JGI IMG/M metagenome (GOLD analysis project Ga0209536, IMG submission 187461) | Marine sediment microbial communities from White Oak River estuary, North Carolina - WOR-2-8_12 (SPAdes) (version 2) | ecosystem: Environmental > Aquatic > Marine > Intertidal zone >...
TACTTTGGTCTGGGTCCAATCAAGGTGAAGGAATATATGAATATTGAATTTTCCACTGTGAGCCCTGAGGCTTCTCTCACCGAAGTGCAAGACCTCATCATTAAGAACAAACTGAGAATTCTCCCCGTGGTAGAGGATGATAAGGTGGTTGGAGTAATCACCAGGACAGATCTCATGAATATTCTGGTGGGAGGACCCGTCATACCTGATTTTTTCTATGTCTCTAAGCATGCCTCCCATTTTGAGAAAAAGAAAAACATGGCCGCCATGCTGAAGGAACGCCTCCCAAGGAGGATAACGAGACTTTTCAAAGAATTCGGGAACGTGGCTGACATGCTGGGATACAATGCTTACCTGGTGGGGGGCTTTGTCAGGGACCTGTTTCTGAAACAGGAAAACCTGGATGTGGACGTTGTTATTGAAGGGGAAGGAATCAAGTTTGCCCATGAGTTCGCTGAGCACTATGACGTACGGATAAGGAGCCACCGCAAATTTGGCACTGCCGTTATTATTTTTCCGGATGGCTTTAAAGTGGATGTGGCCACGGCTCGTATGGAATACTACGAGTCACCAGCAGCCCCGCCCACCGTGGAGATGAGCTCTCTCAGAATGGACCTCTTTAGACGCGACTTCACCATAAACACCCTGGCCATTAAACTCAATAAAAGGGAATATGGCTCTTTGGTGGATTACTTTGGTGGCCAGAAGGACTTGAAAGAAAAGGTCATTCGGGTCCTTCACAATCTCAGCTTTGTGGAGGATCCCACACGGGTCTTGAGGGCCATACGGTTTGAACAGCGATTCGGTTTTCGCATCGATAAGCTGACCCTTGCCCTCATGAAGAATGCGGTCAAGATCGACTGTTTCAAGGCCCTTTCCGGCAGACGGCTCTTTCTGGAACTGAAGCTGCTATTGAAAGAGCAAGAACCGATGCAAGCCATCAGGAGGATGAATGAGTTTCATCTGTTACAAGTCATTTCTCCAGAAATTGAATTTACAAAAGGCCTGAAAACCCTGCTCCAGGAGATAGAGGGGGTCTTATCCTGGTACAACCTGCTTTATCTGGAAGATATTTACGAACCGTGGAAGGTCTATTGGCACGGGCTAACTTCCGCCCTTGATACAAAGGCCTTGCACCGGTTGGCAGAGGGGATACAGATGGTGGATCAGGAAAGTCGAAGGATGATATGGGAGAGGGAAGAATTGGGCGGGTTGCTGGAGAAACTTTACAGGTTAAAAACAGACGACAAATATGGACTCTATACATTGCTTTCTCGTTATGATACAGAAATCCTCCTTTACGTGATGGCAAAAGTGAACAACGAAAAAATCAAGCGTATGATCTCCAACTATTTCACAAAACTGAAAAGTACGAAAGTCATGCTCAGTGGGAAGGATTTGAAGGGCATGGGCGTGAAGCCAGGACCTATTTACAAAGAAATATTTGATAGTCTGCTTAGGGCCAGACTCAATAATTCGATCAGAACAAAGGATGAAGAGGCCGGATTTGTAAAGGAAATGTTCGCAAGCCACATGGGAACGCCATAGAAGAGCTCCTGGCCATTGCACTCCACCCTACCCCACGGTGATGAGAACAAAAGATGACTAATGACAAAGAACCAATGACGATCACTACGGATTATGAAGTTAAGCTTGAAATCTTTCAGGGTCCCTTGGACCTCCTCCTCCACCTGATTCGCAAGAATGAGGTGGACATCTTTGATATCCCTATTGCAACGATTGCAGATCAATATCTGGAGTACCTGGACATGATGAAGGCCTTGAACATAAACGTGGCAGGTGATTTCTTGGTTATGGCCTCGACACTCCTTCACATTAAATCCAGGCTCCTACTCCCCCAGTTAGGAGAAGATGAAGAGGAAGATCCTCGCGTGGAGATTACTCGACCACTCCTGGAATACCTGCGCTTGAAAGAGATGGCGGGAGAACTACTGGAAAGAGAGCTATTGGACAGAGACGTCTTTACCCGTCGGTTGTCCCCTGACTACGCGGATCAGTTGGAAGGTGAAGAACCACTCCTGGATGTCAATCTCTTCCAACTCATGGATGCTTTTAAGAGGATCCTTGAAGAGAGGCTTCCAGGGGTCCCACTGAGGGTAGAGTTTGAGAAATGGTCCCTGAGAGAGAAAACGACATTTATCCTTGAACGCCTGAAAGATGAGGGATCCATCTTCTTTCGAGACCTTTTCACGAAGGACAGGACAATCTCCGAATTCATTGTTACCTTTTTGGCCTTGCTGGAATTGGTCCATGTTGGCATGATCAGAGTCTTTCAGCCCGACCCAGACAAGGATATACGACTGAAGGCCCTTTTCGAAGATAATGAGGACAAATAACCTGACATGGAGTATTGGAGTGATGGAGTATCGGAGTGTTGCCCTTAGAATGAATAAAATGTTGACTTCTTACGTCTGATTACCAATACTCCACCACTCCATTACTCCATGTTTAAGCTGGGGATAATGTTTATGAGTAAATCACTGAAACTTATCGTGGAAGCAATGCTCTACGCCGCAGAGAAACCGCTCAGCGCCAGAGAAATTCATTCCATCATTCCCGATGCCAAACTACCCGAAATAAAAAGTGCCCTGAAAGTCCTGCAATATGAATATGAGGCCATGGGGCGCAGTTTTGCCCTTAAAGAGGTGGCAAATGGCTATCAGTTCAGGAGTCGTTCCGAGTATGGGGCCTATATCATGAAAATGCTTCAACGCTCACCAAACAGGCTATCCAATGCATCTATGGAAACCTTGGCGATCATTGCCTACAAACAACCCATTCTTCGTCAAGAAGTGGAAAGGCTAAGAGGGGTGGATGTGGGAGGGATTTTGAGGGCTTTGCTTGAAAAGGGCCTTGTAAGGGTCATGGGCCGCAAGAATTTGCCCGGAAGGCCCCTCATCTATGGCACAACAAAAAAATTTCTGGAGGTGTTTGACCTTAAAGACCTTGAGTCACTTCCAAAATTGAAGGAGTTCAAGGCCCTCGGCGGGCAAGATGAAACACAATCTAACCAAGAGGAAATACCATTTCAAAATGTGTCCAGAGAGGACCTCTCCGAACAAGAGACTCCCCCAAAAACAGCGGATTAACAGGATCTTATCGCTGGCTGGTCTGGCATCTAGGCGAAAAGCGGACCAAATGATCAAGGCAGGTCGTATTCGTCTAAATGGACTTGTAATCAGGGAGCCAGGGACCCGTGCTCTATGGGGCATAGATAGCATCAAGGTGGATGGTCAAGAGATCCCAAAGCCTTTTGAGAGAATCTATTTGATGCTCAACAAACCCTTTGGCTATATATGCGCCCTGAGCGATCCTGTGCAAAGGCCCATTGTGTCCGATCTTTTAAAAGATATCAAAGAGAGAGTCTACCCTGTTGGACGCCTAGACTTTGACACCCTCGGATTATTACTCCTGACCAATGACGGGGAATGGGCCCATCGCCTCACCCACCCACGCTATCATGTCCCCCGGACGTACAAGCTAACCTTGGAGGGCAAAATTACTGAACAGGCCTTGAATCGTTTGAAAAGAGGCATCCGACTTGATGACGGTCCTACAGGCCCTTGCAAGGTCACACCCATACAGCAGGATGAACAGAAGAGCATTATCCGTATGACCGTTACCATGGGAAGATCGAGAATGCTCAGGCGCATGCTTGATGCGGTCGGATATAAGGTCATCCACCTCATCAGGACAGGATTCGGGACTCTTGAATTGGGCGAACTGAAAATCGGCGACTACCGCCATCTCGAGAGCCATGAAATACGGGCTATGAAAAAAATGGTAGGGATGGCCTGAGTTTTTTGTTTACACCCTTCCCTTTCTGGTGTATGGCTAGTACTCTGTTTAATCCATTCAATGACTTTGTTCGATGTCATGGGCGGTTAACTCAGCGGGAGAGTGCCATCCTCACACGGTGGAAGTCGCGGGTTCAAATCCCGCACCGCCCACCATGCAAAACCAAAGGGTTACTGGAGACACTGGTAACCCTTTTTCAGTTTAGTGTGCCATTTGCTAAGTAAGGCATTGATTCTCTGGAGATTGACAAAACTTTTGATTTTGGCTAATTCTGGCCTAGGGTTACCAATGAACATTACCCCCTGAGGCGGGAACCCTTGGAGAGGAAAAAGTAGGGCATTGCCGGGGATAGAAGCAAATGAGAAAATGGTGGAAAACTGCAGTTACTTGGGTAACCTTACCGGTTCAATCGAAGTTGGGTATGGATTTATGTCGCAAAGGGAGAGAATAGATAATTGCAGGAGATCAGCAAAAGAACAAGCGTTTCAGTTGGGTGCAACGCATATTTGATTCCGAGTGTATGGCGAAGATACAAGTGGAGCCACTTTTTTGACAGCACAAGCGTTCAGGTGTCGAAAGAAATAAACGCCTAAATCGAGAAGCTGGTTTGGACGATGCTAAAAGGTCCAATTTTCTGCTACGAGGGATCAACTCTTGCTATTTCGCCCCACAATACGCCCATGAAAAACTTACTCTACGCATTCATCTTACTGATGCCATTCGTTGCAGCGTGTGCAGGCACTCTCCAGGAAATCATCACGTGCGATCCCCCTCAGGCTCACATCTATTGGGGAAAGACGAAATCCAAGATAGAAAAGACCGGACACAAGACCCCATACTCGAGGTCTGTCTCTGGATCCAATTGGGAACCTTGGTGTTATCAGGCCAAGAAAAAGGGCTATCACGATTCAGAGATCATCTGCAGAGAAGAAGAGGGTTACCGCTATCTTGACTTCCGCCTAGCTCCCCTCAAGACGACCATTACCTCTGAACCGCAGGATGCCATGATCTACTGGGGTCCCTCTAAGGAACAATTAGGAAAGACCACGTACAGGACACCTCGAACCGTGACTATAAAGGATCACCCCGATGGAGCAAGTTGGAAAGACTGGTATTACCAGGTCAAGAAAGACGGGTATCATGACTCTGAAATCCTTTTCATGCCTCTACAGGCAGAGGACCGTAAGATCCATATTGAGCTCAAGCCCCTCTCCCGGCAGCCTCTACGCAAGACCGAATGATCCATTGTGAGAAAAATTTCACCCATAAATCTGACTTCACAACCTGAGAAGAGTGGCCCCGGAGAATTGGTAGTTTTGCGTTAGTGTATGTTCAAATTCTGAAGAGATGGACGAACCAGCGTCTACTGGTGGACGAAGGAGGAGATGTGGAGATGGAGGAACCAAGAGAACTAGCCGTAACCATGAACGATAGATTTTTCACGATTGATTTGCCCATTGAAGATGAGAAACTCATCGCCAGTGTTTTTCTTGGATTAGCGAGATATGTAAACACAGTCTCTCCTATAAAAGTAAAACAATCATATGTTACGTTTTCGGGTACACAAGAGGTAATCAGCAAGCTAATCTCAAAACCTCAAGAAATTGCTGAATGGGGCAAAGAAACAAAAGGGTTGATATCTGGTTTACGCAAACGTTAAATTTCTCGCAACTGGACGCATCCCCCGCTCTTCCTCCCGCCTCCTCTAACCAACTGGAGACTGGTTCAATGATGCCCAAAAATCATTTTGGTTTGCACATCATAATGTGCATCTTTTGGACTGATTAATTGTGCATTTTGGGCTAAGTATTGGGTACTTCAATGTAATTCACTTTCAGCCTTGCTCGGTATCATTCTTGCAGTAGTTTACCTGGGGATTTTTTTGTCTGCCTGTGGGCTAAGTCCTTCGATTCGTGCGCGTTCGCGACAACCTGTTCAAACCTCGGCCGAAGGGCGGAGTTGAGGCGAGTGACCAGGAATTATCATCGCACGCTAAAGAACACGTCAAAGTATTCCCGAACCGAAGTGGTAAGCTATGTGAGGGGGTGGTTGAGAGGGAATATTTGTTGATTTTCACATTTCGCTGAGGCCACCTCCCGTCCCCGATACGATACTTTATCGAAAGCCTTGGCCAAAGGCTAAAATGGGCGGGTTTAAGGGTTTTGGAAGGCAAAAATCAGGGATGTACCGATTGTTTTTTCTCAGCTTATTCCCTTAAGATATACCTCGCTTCAAGGTCGGCCGAGTGTAAGGGATAGCTAACTGGACGTGAAAGGAATAATATTGACTCTGTATTCTTTTTTATGAGAAAATATAACAAATTTAGGAACTGTAATACCAAGTTGGGTTTAGTTTTCTTGAAAAAGGAAAATCATTCATGATTAAACTCTATATGATGGACGGATCAGATGAAGGTCAGTCTTTCGACCTCAAGACTGATATCGTCTACGTGGGACGCTCCCCTGAAAATCATATCCAAATGAAGGATAAATTCATTTCTCGTAAACATATTAAGATATTCATGAAAGGTGATAAATATTTTGTTGAAGACCTAAAAAGCAAAAACGGCACCTTTGTAAATGGACAACAGATTCGCCCTGGTGTTGAACATGAAGTGGGAGAAGGGGTCCCCATCGTGCTTGGCATGAGTGTGCTTTGTCTGGGCAAGGCATGCCTAGAGGACGTGATACCTTTTCTGGATTCCATCGATCTTTCCAAGGAGATCACTGAGAGTGAGACCATTGTGGTGCAGGACAGGCCCATGACTTCGCAAAAAAACATGGAACTGATTAACAAGGTATCCGATGCCCTTATACAATCAACAGACATCAATGATATTTTACAGAGGATCTTGGATGCCATTCTGGATCTTCTCAAGAGGGTAGACAGGGGAGTCATTATCCTCATCCATCCTAAGACAAAGAAGATTTCAGATGTGATTCCCAAGAGTCGGATGCCCGGTGATACTACCCATAAGATATACAGCCGGACTATTGTTGAGCGCGTGATAAAAGGGGTCAAACCAATTATGATGTTAGACACCCTTAGTGAGGATGAAGCTGATCGTTCTAAGAGTATGGAACTGATGCGGGTGAGGTCTGTGATGTGTGTCCCCTTGATCAGCCGATCTCAAATCAGGGGAGTTATCTATGTGGACTCGGTGAACCGACCCCATGGGTTTCGGAATGACGACCTTTCCCTTCTCACCGCTTTGAGTAGCTCGGCCGCGATTGCCATAGAAAATGCATTGCTCTATGCGAAAGAAAAGACCGGGACACTGCACTAGAGCCTGTCGAAAAACCTGCTTCTAAGAGGCTGGTGGAAAATGCCCAGATGCAAGGCTTCCGAAATCCCGAGGAATGAGGCGTACATAGAAGTACGCCGCAGTGACGAGGGATAAGGGTAACGCGACCCTTCGATGCTTCGACCCTGCTCAGCATCGACCCTGAGCTATGTCGAAGGGTCGACTTTGCTCAGGGCCTTGAGTCCTTCGACCTTGCTCAGGACCGTGAGCTTGTCGAACGGCCTGCCGAACGGCAGATGGGCGTTTTCCGACAGCTTCCTAAGCATTCTGTGCAAGTTATAATGATTGGAGGCATCAGAAATGGGAGAGACTAGGCAAGAAGCGGATCGGGTGATGTCACAAGCCATTATCGAGTTCCTTATTCTCAACATCCCCATACTTGGCACGCTAAAGGATAAAGAACTCATGGTCATAGAGAAATACCTGAACTTTATTGAACTGACTCCTGGGGAAATCGTGTTTGAAGAGGGCGATCCAGGGGATTATGTTTGTTTTGTGGTGGAGGGCTCACTGGACGTGCTTAAAAGAACCGAAAACGGTGAGGAAATCGTCATATCCACGCTGTCAAAAGGAAGTTCAATCGGCGAAATGTCCGTAATTGATGACCTCCCTCGCTCTGCAAGTGTGAAAGCCCGTACAAAGGCCACCCTGCTCACACTGTCAAGAGAGAACTTCGATTATGTACTGGCCGAGCATTCAAAGATAGGCGTCAAGATTCTCAAAGGAATCGCCCGTCTGCTCTGCCTTAATTTACGAAAAACTTCGAGCAGGCTCGCTGACTATATGCTGCCGCTCGGTTAAGACGGGGGAAAAATGAAAAAGAGTGGTAGGCGCTCTGGAATTGAAAGAAGGCAGATTGCCCATCACGAGTATGTTCCTGAAAGACGATCCGGCAATGATCGAAGAATGCGCAGTGATCGTAGATGTGGGGAAGAACGAAGAAGCGGTATAGAGCGGAGAAGTGGTCTTGAACGGAGAAAGGGCAAGGCGCGGGCGTTGAGTATAGATCGCAGAAGCGGGATCGATCGGAGAAACACCCAGGACCGGAGAGGATTTGTGATGCCTTAATCTGTCCTTCATAAATATTGGTGAACTCAGCAGAAAGGCAGGGTTATACCCCTTGCCTTTTTTTTCGAAAATCTCTAAAGCTTTCGCCTTTTGAAAAGTCCCAGGCTAAGCGGCATTCTCTGGAGAAGCCAAAAAATTTGGGCTGAAATGTGACGAAAATCCTAAATGAAGTTTCCCTTGGGAAGTGCCTCCTTGAGGTAATTGATGAACTCATCAGCCTTTTCTCTAGGTGCGCGCGTCAGTAGGCTGACCAAAATATACAGAGCGAGGCATAGCATTAGCCCCCATACCCCTGGCCAAAGTCCCAAGGGTTTGCTCCCCGAGAGTTGAAGCACCAAAATCAGAATGGCCCCCACTATCATACTGCTCAAGGCCCCTGCTGCGGTGGCCCGTTTCCAAAAAAAGGCGCCAATGATGGCCGGGACGGCCATCAAAAGCCCGGCAGAAGCCGCCGAAGAAAGGGGAGCGATCATGAATGCAAGTCCGGTTTTGCCTGCGGCCCAATAGGCAAAAATAAAGAATATGACTGCCAGGATGGGGATCGCAGTTTTTGCCAAGCGCAGTTCCTTCTCTTCGGAAGCTGAGGGATTGATTCCGCCCTTATATACATCACGGGCGCACATGGAGGATAGGGTTAGCAGTATGGAATCGATGGTGGAGATGGCTGCGGCCAAAATGCCGATCATAACCACAATGACGATGAGTTTTGGTATGATTGGAAGGGCCAAAAGCGCTGGCGTGGCCTTATCCGCTTTATCCATCCCAGGGATCAATAATCTGGCCCCAAAACCCCACATCACTGAGACAATGGTGTAAATAAACCCGAAGACCAAGAATCCCCCGATCATCTGCTTGAACGACCGGACGGATTTGGGGATGAAGAGTCTTTGCGTCACCTGCGGATTGGAGACGGAGAAAAACAGCCAGGGAAGGGCGAGTCCGAAAAACAGGTTGAATTTGAAGAGGCCAGCCCCTGCCAGAAGTTGAGGAATTTTCTCATTCATCTGCCGCACAAATCCACCAAACCCACCAAATCCCCCATAGGCGAGGAAACAGACGGCCGTAATGGATGCCAATAGCATGATTATAGCCTGAAGGGCATCGGTCCATGCCACAGAGCGTAATCCCGCCACATTAGACCAAACAAGGGCCAGCAGCACGGCCAGGACCATAGCGACAAAAAAGGGAATCGCCCCCTTGGATATCCCAGATAGGAGGTAGCCGATGCCCATCACTTGAACTGCCGCATACGGAATGAGAAAGACGAGGCAGAGAATCGTGGCCACGATGCCCACAGTCCGGCTTTGATACCGATCCGCCAGGAGTTGTGTATGGGTCAGGTAGTTGAATCTACGCCCCACCAACCAGAACCGGGGACCAAAAAAGACCACCAAGACAAGTCCGCAAAGGTATGTGAGTTCAAAACCAAGGGCCCCGACGCCCAGCTTGTACGTGAGACCGGCTAGCCCCACCATCATGAAGGCGCTGTAGGTGGTGGCCGCGTAGGTCAAGGCAGAGATAAAACCGCCGACCTGACGATTCCCCAAGAAGAACTCGTTCATGCCCTGACCGAGTTTCCGTCTCGCCATGAAGGCAATGGTGAGGCCAAGGAGAATATAAAGGCCTATGCCCAGCCAAGCGAACATAGTCTCACTCATATTTGGCCCCCTTTCCCGCGCTCGTGTGGCTCTCGCCATCTCAAGAAGATAAAGAACATACTCCCAATGGCAACAGTAATCCAAAGGACCCAGAAGAGAAAACTTCCCCATATCTTGGGCACATTCTTGAGCCAAACAAATGGAACGACAAAATCCAAGAGGAAGAGAAACAGGAACCAGACCATCCATGCCCAAAAGCCTTTAGCCATCATTTAACCTCCTGTCTGATGAAGCGAATCGCGCTTGGATTCCGAAATTCTCTCTTATTAAAACATTCTAGGAGAGTACGGCAAGAAAATAGACGAGTCCACCATAAACAGAGCCATTGGCGCTTCATAATTGACTATTTTCCTTTAACTATTTATAATATTATTTATCTCTATTTGGTTAAACATCGTAACGGCCTTTGATCTGCTTCGGCTCCGCAATAAAGGGCCCTAGAAAAGCAGCGCCTATTTTGAAATCTTCAATGATTACAGACTCCATTAGACCGGAATGACGCGGGATCTGAAAGATCCCGCGTACTTATGCGGGGCCAAAAGAGAGGAGATTTCATGAACAAACAGGACCAGCGTCGGCGTTCCTATATCGTCAATAAGCCACTCCAATATAGATTTCTTGCCATTATCCTTATCTACTGCCTGACCATCGTGCTCTTTTTGGCAGTCTTTCTCTTCGTGCCAGATATTATACGCATGCAGGATAAAAGCCTTAGTTTGGAGGCCCGAGCGGGTGCCGCCAATAAGATACTTACATTGCATGCCAGAGTGTGGCCGGCCGTCATCGCCATTATCTGTGTAGCGGCATTCCATTCGTTTCGTTCCTTCCACAGGCTCATCGGCCCTTTGCACCGCTTTCGCTCGGTCTTTCAGCAGGTGGGAAGTGGAGACATGAGCTTCACCGTTAAAATAAGGGAAAAGGACTATTTGCATCAAGAGGAGGCTGCCCTCAATGAGATGTTGGTGATGGTTGCTGGAAAGGTGAGAACCATACAAAAGGCGGGCGCAGAGGCCTTGAAATCTTTAGGCGAGTTGGAGAGGAAAGTGAACCAAGTCCCCAACTGGAGCGAGACCCACAAAGAGGTGATGCGTCATCACCGGCTACGCTTGGAAACACTGTTGGATACGGCAAACTACTTCCGGGTAAACAAAGCAGAACAAAAGGACGACACCACCCATGCATGATATTTGCGAAGAATGATATTGAAGGCCACTCAACAAAGCATAACACATCCTGTTGCCTTGAGATGGGTGAGGAGTTCAAACTCCCAGATTTCTGTCGGCTACTCGCTTATTGAACTTTTCGTCGTGATTGCCCTTCTCTCCACGTTGATTGTTGTGGGTATTCCTCTTTATACAGCCTATATCGAGAAGGCGAGAATTACGAGGGCCGAAGAAGACATAAGCAACCTGCAGAAAGAAATCCAGATGTATAAACTGAGCAAAAAGGTCTTGCCCCCCAAGCTAAGTGACATAAGGGATGCCGATCTAATGGACCCCTACGGCAGACCATATCAATACCACAATTTCACCGTTACCGATGAAAAGGAGAAGCGACGGAAGGACCGATTCCTGGTGCCGCTGAACGCGGAGTTCGACCTTTACAGCATGGGTAGAGATGGAGAAAGCGAACCGCAAATTACTGCCCCAAAAAGCCATGATGACATTGTCCGGGCCAACGAAGGCCTATACATAGGACCAGCTTCGGAATTCTGATCACCTTTTGGATCATGAAAATAGCAGGCATTCTTCTGACACTCGTCATCTTCGTTTCCCTTCTGGGATGTCTGTCCGGAGGGGCTGAAGGCATACCAACGGAACTGATAGGGGTGTGGAAAACCTCTGCCCCCAAATATAAGAACTGCTCTATTGAGTTGACCAGGGATTACATTGTCTTCACAAACAGCCACGTGGCAGCGCATGTTGATACTAATTTTGTTCTAGGAATAAAACGGGCACCAGAGAGAGGGCGCTTTTCATGCACCATCCTCTATGAGAATATTCATGGGCAAAAATACAAGTTCTCCTTTTATTACGAGCCGGCAGAGGGAGGCCTAATAAGACTGAAAAATCAGACAGATGTGGAGTGGAGAAAGGTTAAACCTATTGTAGGCCAGCAAAGCACCCCAATTTCTGGCTGAACTATTATCTCTGAGAACACTTGACAAAGTCATACCCTTCTTTGGGCACAAAGGATCAGGAGGTCATTCATTGACAGAACCCACATTCAGAACGGGAGAAAAGGTCGAGGATTACCTGATAGAAAAGCAGATAGGAAAAGGGGGCATGGCAGAAATCTTCTTGGCGGAGGATCAGGCCCTCAAGAGGAAAGTGGTCATTAAGAGAATAAAGCCCCGCTACAGTGAGAGAGCGCATTTTAAGAAGCAGTTCCTAAGGGAGGCGAGAATACAGGCCAATCTGGATAATCCCCATATTGTTCAAATTCTCAGGATGTTCAGCCATGAAGATAACTTCTGCATCGTCATGCCCCTCATAAGAGGGACGGATTTGGCGAGGGTTATAAGAAAGGCGAAGGCCATTCGGGAGAGCAAAGGGGGGAAAGGCGCCTTATCTGTCCAAAGGGCCGCCAACATTTTCTTACAGATCCTGGAAGGGATCGGATTTGCCCACAAATATAAGATCATACACGGGGACATTAAACCCTCGAACATACTCTTGGATCAGCAGGGCAGAGCCAAGGTTGCCGATTTTGGCCTTGCTTTTATTGCCCGCTACGGAAAGGACAAAAAGGGAGAGATGTCACTCGTTGGGACGCCTGTCTATATGTCTCCAGAGCAGATATTGGAGGAAGACGTGGACATTCGATCCGATATCTATTCCCTTGGCGTGACCTTCTTTAACATGCTGACGGCAAGTTTTCCTTCAGGAGACAGAAGTAAGGCCAGGGAATTGTTAGAATATCACTTGGAGGGCTCTCTTGATGAGGCCCAATTGATCCTTGATGAATTCAAGGATATTCCGTCGCATATCAAAGAGGCCATATTGAGCGCCTTAAACAGGGATCCCAACAACAGACATCAGAGCTGCCTGGAATTCTCTCTGGCCATAAAAGAGGATGCACCCCATGAGATGTATTCCGAACTGCTTAGGTTCAGTCTATTGACCAAGAATGACATCACTTCATCGGAGAGGTCCTATTTGGATAAGATCGCTTCCAGAAAAGGGCTGGCCCCAGAAGAGACGAAAGCCCTCGAGATAAGAATGCGAGAAGAGATGAGCCTCCCCCCTCTGGACTTTGCCAAAGAGTATGGAGACGCCTTCCATGATCTTTTGGTAAGGGGGAGAGGAAAAGAGGATGTGGATTTGGATAAGCTGGAAAAGATCTATGTGAAAAAGGACAGAATCTCCGGCGAAAAGGCAAAATCCATAAGGACAGGAATAGAAACAAAAAGGCTGAAACATTAAATAATGCACGCATCCATATCTGCGTTCTTAAGAGGATGTGAGCATACGTAGAGGCGGGATCCACCCGGTCCCGCACATTTTTGGACAGCCCAAGAAAGGAGATGCCATGTTAGGCAGGAACCAACGTAAAGGTTACCGCGTGGTCAACCGGTCACTCCAGTATAGGTTTCTGGCCATCATCATTGTCTACAGCTTTGTCATCGTGCTCTTTTTGGCGGTCTTCATGTTCGTACCCGACATTGTGCGACTGCAGGACCAATCCCTCTCTTTCCACGCACGCGCAGCTGCCGCTGACAAAATGCTTATCCTGCACGCAAGAGTTTGGCCAGCCATTCTCCTTGTTATTTGCCTGGTTGCCCTCCATTCGTTCCGTTTCTTCCATAGACTC
>Ga0209536_100010496_pt1 | contig 13662 bp, 13 predicted proteins | sample DeeMarSeWOR28_12_FD_187461 | JGI IMG/M metagenome (GOLD analysis project Ga0209536, IMG submission 187461) | Marine sediment microbial communities from White Oak River estuary, North Carolina - WOR-2-8_12 (SPAdes) (version 2) | ecosystem: Environmental > Aquatic > Marine > Intertidal zone >...
CATATACGCCGCTGAAGCAAAACTCAGCATGGAGTGAGGACCCGGAATCGGTCCGTCGGTCTCAATATCTGTACTGATGTAGATCTCTTTCATAAATCTCCTTAGTGGCGCCTAACTAGAGTTTATCTATAGGTTTGCAATGGCAAAACGCGGGGTGCTGCAGTATAGCAGGGCATAGGAGAGTGTTGCGTGTTTGCATAGCGACTCCTATCTTGGGGTGACCGCCTCAGAATACCGCTGCAACCCACGCCTCAGAAATGTAGCTTCAAACCCACCCTTTGTCAAGGATCCCCACCATGGCCCAGCCCAGACTGCTCGAAATGGTACACCAGGAAATCGCACTCCGTCATTACAGCAGTGCTACAGAAAAAGCCTATGTCCAATGGATAAAGCGCTACGTCCACTTCCACAAGCTCAAACATCCGAGGGAAATGGGACACCGGGAAATACGCGACTTTCTGTCTCATCTTGCGACTGAGAAAGATGTTTCCGCTTCCACTCAGAATCAGGCCCTCAACGCTCTGCACTTTCTCTATGCGGACGTACTCAAGATGTCGGTTGGACCAATTGCAGACATTGTGAAAGCCAAGCGGCCGAAGATTCTCCCCACAGTCCTTACACAAGATGAACTCGTGGCAGTTCTGGGACAGCTTCGTGGGATCCCGTTGCTCGTAGCTGGTCTACTCTATGGCGCAGGCCTCCGCTTAATGGAGGCGCTCCGCCTTAGAGTCAAAGATATGAACTTTGAAGACAGACTAATCATTGTTCGAGACGGGAAGGCCGCAAAGGACAGAGCGACGATTCTTCCGATACTCTTGAAACCTTCACTTGCTCACCATTTGAAAAAGGTTCGCCTCCTATTCGAGGAGGACCTGGCAGCTGGCTATGACGGATCATCCATGCCTCCTGCCCTTCAACGAAAATATCCCCGTGCTCCCAAGGAATGGGGGTGGCAGTATGTGTTTCCAGCCTCTGCAACCACGCGGTGGAGCGATGGAACGAGTCGTCGCCATCACCTTCATGAGACTGCCATTCAGAGAGCTGTGAAAGATGCGGTACGCAAGGCTGGGATTCCCAAACCGGCCAGCTGCCACACCTTCCGTCATTCCTTCGCTACCCATCTGTTGGAGGGAGGCTGCAACATTCGGACAGTACAGGAACTCCTGGGGCACACGGACGTGCGGACGACGATGGTGTACACCCACGTGCTTCCGAAACCAGGACTCGGTGTGCGGAGTCCGCTTGATGCCAGAAGTCTCTCTCCTAATCCTCTTCAATCAGCCTATTCAGTCGGCCACCTTGTTGAGATCACCGATGAGAAAAGTGCTCCGGTCCATAATTCCGAGACGGAGAAGGACACCTGGGACATCCCCCATGCAACTAGCCCACTTGATGCATATGGGGAAGAGTAACGAAAGCGCAGTCAAGAGCCCCGGGCGAAAGTGGGATAAACAAATCCCGACTCCTGGCAACACTTGAGTACGGTGATACATCATTGCCGGACTGCCCTGCACGGGCTTCATCAAGAAAGGGCTCTTGGTGAGCGGGTCCGTTTCTGAGCAGGTCATCAGTAGACAGGGCGAAGCTGTCGTGGTTCCCCATCACACTATTGGCAATTCTCTCACCACATCCGTATGCACAGGACGAGCCCTGTCCCAACTGGAGAAGAAGTATGGTAAGTCCATTGATCACGGAGTGCGATTCGGGGTATGCAATGATAACAAGAAAGATGGATAGATCATGAAAAACGAAAAGAAAGAAAACCGCAGGATTACGACGACCTCGGATAGGTCTCGTCCTTTGCGGAACGGAGTCAGTCAGGCAGAGAGCAAGGAAATCTAGGTCAACAGCTGTGCGGGCTGAGTCAGGAAGGAAGAACTACTATCGAACTCACGGATACGGGCTACCTATTCAGAACCAGTAGGAGGAATCACCTTGAATTTGTGCGCGCACATTGACCCATTGGGGAGCAGACCTACTCGATGATCTCAGTCTCACACCGGCACCCGGCTTTAGTGAGCGCTTGGAGGATCCGTTGCTTTGGTTCCTCGGGTCCCGCGACATTCCGAGTAAGATCATACGTGCGAGCGGCATCAAGCCCCGGGTGTCTCGGGCTGCTGAGCTCATCAAGGATGAGTCGTTGTTTCAATCGGGGAAGTGCCTCGAAGGCCTGTATGAATTGTGTGGGTTGTGATTCAAGGGTCCTAAACAAGAGATCGTTGACCCATCCCATGTACCTGGTGTCTCCCTTGCACCGAGGATCAAGGGACTCAAAAAAGTCTTTCCACCCACCATCGGGAAGATGTCCTATCTGTCTCTCCGTCTTCGCGAGCACGTCCGTGGCGCAATCGGGGCGCTCCTGAGCCGTGATGGCCCCGTAACATGAGAGAATGCCGATAACCGTACTCGCTAGCGCTTTCGTGATCCTCAGGTTCATAATCTTCCAAGCTAGTCCTTTGTCTCCATGGTCGGGATGCGGGCTGTGAGTGAACCGAGCGTGTCAAAGAAGGACAAGGAACCATTTCTTTTGTGATACAAGACAGCGGCTCCTTTCATGTCCACTCCGTGGAAGGCAAACCCACCGCCGCCGTGGACAAACTGCGCAGCACCCACGCGCGTGTTTCCGCTCTCATCCTTCAACAAGAGCGCCGATTGCTCCTGAATGTGAAGCAGGATAAGCCGTTCACGGCCCTCCGCGTCGAACAGCAGGAATGTAGGACTTCCGCCCCGGATGGTCCATTCGCCGCGCACGTGGCCGGTGAAATCGGTCAAGACATACGCCGGAGCAGCAACTCCAGATGTGCTGATAAGCGGGTAGGCAAGGACAATGCCTATGACAGCCATCGTCACCGTAAGAACGAACCAAAGCAATCTTTGTTGTCTTTCAAGGAATCTCAATCGATGATGAAGTTCGTTCTGTTCCAGATCCTATGTGCAATTCTCCTCGCAGTGCTGTGCTCATTGCCTATCCTGGAATCCAGATGTTCTTGGATATTACGACCTCGGCGCCCGATGGAAGCTGAACTGGACTCGAAGATTTGCAGAAGAAGAACAGTCCCTTGTACGACGTCAGATACTGGTAGTTCTTCGTGAACAGGCCCCCTTCGGCGACAACGACAAGGGGGTCCCGGGTCTTGTTGACGATTGTCTCGAAATCCTGCGCCTCCACTTTAACGATCGCGCCAGACGCCTTGATAGCGTTTGCAATCGCTGCGGCGATAGCTGCGCCCGATGCTGCACCTGCCGCGGCCACACTGGCAGCTGTATTTGCCATACTCCTTGTCCTTTCTGATCAGAAATCGGGTGAAGAAACTACGGCTGTGTGTAATAGCGCATCGCTTCGGGCAAGTGTTCCTTAATCTTGCTGATCCGTGTCGCGTCTGAGGGGTGGGTGCTCAGAAATTCAGGCGGTGATTGTCCACCCTTATTCGCTGCCATCCGTTCCCAGAAAGTCACTGCCTGCGTCGGATCGTACCCGGCCATGGCCATGAAAATGATGCCGAGATGATCTGCTTCACTTTCGTGTAGCCTGCTGTAGGGAAGGAGGGCCCCTACCTGGACCCCGACGCCGAAGGCCGTCATCCAGAGCGCCCGGGTTTCTTCGGGCTTCTGTGCGAGTGCCACATCTAGAGCTGCGCCCCCCATCTGCGCCAGAAGGCCTTGGCTCATGCGCTCGTTCCCGTGCTCCGCAATCGCATGGGCTATCTCGTGACCCATGACCACAGCGAGGCCGGTCTCGTCCCGAGTCACCGGAAGCAGGCCAGTGTAGACCACGACTTTGCCACCGGGCATACACCATGCATTGACCTGCTCGTTCTCAACGAGATTGAATTCCCACTGGTATCCCTTCAGGCGCTGGGAGAGATTCTGTTGGGCCATGAACTTTGCGACGGCATTCTGGATCCGGCCACCGACCCGTTTGACCATCTGCGTCTGCTCGACGTTTGAGCTCAAGGGGTTTTCTTCAAGAAACTTGTCGTACTCAGAATAACTCATCGCCTGAATCTCTGACGACGAGATCATGTTGAGCTGGGAACGCCCCGTGATCGGCACCGAACTGCAGGCAGCAATTACCAACGCAAGTAAAGCCCCAACCAGGAGTTGTATCGCTGGTCCATGCTTCATTCAGAAATTATCCTCCTTTTCTCGATTTTCATTTCCAATGTACGACTTTCGGGGCTTAATGTCCTCAAGGGGTCAACATCCCGCCTGCCCCAAAAAGAAATTGCCGCACAAAGTCAGACTCTGTGCGGCGTCCTAACGCAGGGGCAGTCCTTTTATTCGTAGCGCAGAGACTCGACGGGATCGACGCTCGCAGCTTTCCGTGCGGGGAAGTATCCCGCCGCGAGACCAATCATCCCAAGGATCCCTGTTGTCATCAGCATGGTCACGGGAGAAAGAACCGGATGCCCCAGGAATTGCATCGCGCCGTCATCCGCGGGGAGCATCTGCACGACCGATACGACGCCGTAGGAAAAGAGGAGACCCACGCTCCCACCGAGCAGCGCAAGAAGGAGCGCCTCAAAAATGAACTGGGCAAGAATGTATCGGCGGCGTGCTCCGACGGCAATCTTGATGCCGATCTCCCGGGTGCGCTCTTTGACAACGACATACATAACGTTGGCTACACCAACGCCGGCAATCAGGAGGGTCAGGAATCCTATCGAGAACAGAAAGATCGATACTCCTGTGCCGATATTGCGGCTGATGCGCTCTGCCTCGACAAAATCCCACACACCCAAAGCTCGCTCATCCGCCGGATCGAACTGGTACTTTCGGCCCAGCACGCGGTACAATTCCCCCTTGACGCGTTCCTGCTGCGAGGGATCCGAGGGGCGAAGAACGATGCTGTTGACGTAAATGTCTCCATAGGTAGTTCTGAATGTCGTATAGGGCATGATGGCGCGACGGACATCAGGACCATTGTTCATCGCGGTCTGGATCTTCTTCTGCATGATACCGACCATGGTGAACGGAACTCCGTCGACCAAAATCGTCTTTCCAACGGGATCTTCCTCTTGAAAGATCTCTTCAGCGATTTCCTCGCCCAAGAACAGGACGCGCCGCTGCAGATTGACGTCGATCATATTCAGGAAGCGGCCGCCCCCGGCCGGATACATCCGGCGCATCTCTTCAAAATCGGGATTTACCCCTTCGCACTCGGTGGTGACAGAAATCTTGCCATACTGCAGCTGCACGTTCTTTCGGTATTGGGGTGAGACGAGGTCGATTGACGGGATCACCTGCTGAAGAATATCCAGGTCTTCTTCCACCAAACGGATCCGTCGCCCTTTTGGAAGCCCCTCATAGGTGAGCCCCGTCTGTCCACCATAGACAATGATGATTCTGTTGCCTGCGTTTGTGAGACCTTTCAGCATTTGGTTCCCGAGTCCCTCACCAAACGAGAGCAAGAGGACCACGGCAACCGTCCCCCACGTGATGGCGATCAGCGTGAGAAGTGCCCGAGTCCGGTGCGTCTTGATGTCGTGAAGAAACTCTCGAAAGAGCTCAAACCACATAGCAATGGTCGTTCTTTAGGTTCTGAGACAATCCACAACGTTCAGGTTCGCCGCTTTGCGCGCAGGCATGAGGCCCGCGAGGAGCCCGATCAGGCTCAGAATGGACACGGTTGCGATGACAACTTCGATCGAGATTTCCGGAGTACCGACAAATTCCTTGATCGGGATCAGCTGGAGCACGGCGACGAGGCCGATGGCAATGAGAAACCCGATGAGCGACCCGATTCCGACGATGAAAAACGTCTCCATGAAGAACTGGAAAAGAATGTTCGATTTCTTGGCTCCCACAGCCCGCTTCACCCCGATTTCCTTGATACGCTCCTGCACTACAATATACATGATGTTTGCGACGCCAATCCCGGCGACACCGAGCGTGAAACTCCCGATGAGTCCCAAAAAGACATTGAGCCCCAAGAAGAAATAGAAAGAAAACTTGTCAAACTCGGCTGTATCCCAAATCCAGACAGCGTCGCGATCGGTCGGGTCGAATTTGTACTTCTTGGCCAGCACACCCCGGACCTCTTGTTCAGCCACATCAGACGCCATCGGATCATAGACCTGGTATATGATGTTGTTGATGTAGACCTCACCGTAAATCGACGAATACGTCGTTGCGGGGATGAACACGCGATCTTGGTCGCGGGAGTTGTACGATGAAGGCTGGGTCTTTTTTTGCATGACTCCGATGACAAGGAAGGGGACATCGCCGATCGAAATGTACTGTCCGACGGCTTCTTGCTCCCCAAAGAGATACTCCTTCACCTTGTCTCCGATCAAAACGACGCGCCGTCGATGCGTCATGTCCATGTCGTTGATAAATCGTCCCCCCGCTTCCGCAATGATGTTCCGCATTCCGGCATACACAGGGTACACCCCTGAGACCAGTGGCGTGAGGATGTTTTCCCCCACCCGCGTGGGAACACGGCGGCCAAATTCTGGGCTGATAGCCTTCACACTGCGCACCTGTGAAGCGACGAGCTTGGCATCCTCCTCCACGAAGCTCATTCCCCGACCGATCCCGAATCCTTCCCAGGGCTTCGTTGTCTTTCCGGGCCACACGATCGCTATGCTCTCACCGATTCCGTGCATGTTGGCGGAGGTCTGTTTCTTGAATCCCACGCCAAACGCGATGAGCACGATAATTGCCACTGTTCCCCATACGATTCCGAACAGTGTCAAGAAAGCTCTGAGTTTCTGCGCTCGAAGGTCGAGATAGAACTCAACGACGATGGTCCGCATCTGATTCATGTTAGTCGATCTTCTTGACCGGTTTCTCGAACACCTCGTCACCTTCGGTGAGGCCGGACTTCACTTCTATATTGATTGCGTCGCTGAGGCCAGTTTCAATGACCCGTTGCTCTTCTCGCCCTGCTCCCAACGCGAACTGAACGAATGCGGAGTCGTTCCGGAAGGTGACGACCCGTTCGGGTACAATCAACACGTCCTCTTTCTTGTTGATGATGATGTTCGCGTTAGCCGAATATCCCGCACGCAGAACGGCGGTATTCGATCGGGGAATCAGAATCTCAATCGGAAAGACAGTTGCGTTGTCGCGCTTTTCTGCCTTGAGCCAGATCTTACGGAGGACACCTTGAACAGTGTCATTCGGCAGCGCTCCGACTTTGATGTTGGCTTCCATGCCTTCCTGCAATTTTCCCACATCGATCTCGTCGACTGTACCTTTAAAGAGAAGCCGTTCCATATTCGCCATCTTCATCAGGACCGTTCCCTCTTGGAAAGAGGTTAGCGGCGTGACGGGGTCACCGACCTCCACCGTGCGGTTGAGAACAAAGCCGTCGATAGGGGCTTTCACAATTGATTCGATCTCCGTGTCACCGATCGTGACCCTACCGCTCTCGAGCAGGGCAAGTCTCTCCCGCGCGATCTTGAGACGGAGCTCCGCTTCGTCGTACTGTTGTATGAAGTCCTCGAACTCCTTCGTGGAGATAAGCCCGCTCTTGATCATCGTGTTCTTCCGGGTCTTCTCCCTCTCCAGATTATTCAATTCCACCTCAGCAAGCTCCACCTGGCGCTTCGCATCTGCTAGCTCCAAAGGAGTCGGATCGGGCCGCACTTCAAGCAACGGTTGGCCGGCCTTTACGTAGGAGCCCACATCAGCAAAGATCCGGCTCACCACGCCGGTGACCTTAGATTTTACCGAAATCTCATTCTCGGGCTCAATGGTGCCGACGGCCAAAGCTTTGTCGACAATCGTTCCACGATTCACTTTTACTGTCGGCAGCGCATCATCGGCCGAATCACCCGATCCTCCAAAGACCAGGAAACCGACAACGGCAAGGGATATAACGGCAGCGGTGGGGATGACAACTTTCTTCTTCATGAGCACACCTGCGACGGTTTTGAGGGAAAGCGACATGGAATTCCTCTGGTTCTCCAAGGCTCCTGATGATACGTTCGTCCGGACGGAAAGGTTACGATCGGCTTGGGACGAGGACCGGCGAGAGATGACAATCCATTAGACGATCCGGCACTCGGAAAGGTTACACGGTTTCTTCACCAAAGGGGGTCTCAACGCGGAGGCAGGGCTGCATTCAAGAAATCCCGGATCTTCTGAAAATATCGCTCCCCGCCGATCAGGTGTGTATCGTTGTGGCTGGCGCCTGCAATTTCGTAAAATTCCTTCGGCGTGTTTGCTGCTTCGTACAACTTCCGCCCCAGCGCAATCGGTACGATGGAGTCCACAGTCCCGTGGAGGACGAGAAGAGGTTTGCTGATGGTCCGAATCTTCGATGCGGAATCAAATTGTGAGCGGAGGAAGAATCTTGCAGGAAGAAACGCATACAACTGTGCAGCAACATCCCGGGCAGAGGAAAACGTCGACTCAAGGATTAACGCCGCAGGGCTCCGGTGGGTGGCAATATCCACAGAAACAGCACCCCCCAGACTTCGCCCGTACAGTACCAGACTGCTCGTATCGATCCCCTCAAGCGACGAAAGATAGTCGAACGCGGCCCGACCATCCCGATAAATCCCCTCTTCTGAGGGCGAGCCCTCACTGCGCCCGTATCCACGGTAGTCGTAGATGAACACAGCACAACCGACGCGATGAAGTTGCCGGATGAGATCGAGACGATGGGAGATATTTCCGGCGTTTCCATGCGAAAACAACAAGACGGGGGAATTCGGCGTGTCGCGTACGAGCCAGCCGTGCAACTGCAGCCCGTCTTCCGTGGTGAACCAGTGATCTTCCACGCGCAGTGATCGGGGGATCGACCCGTAGTTACCGTCAGGATACACAGTTGGAAAAAAGATGAAGTGTTCCTCGAATATCATGATCAGCGCGCTCCAAAATAGCAGGGCGACGACAAGTGCAATCAGGAGTGATCGGACCAGTCGTAACAATGTGGGTTTGGCGGCAGGCACGGCTCAAACATACGAAGCACCTCGTGCAATGGCAAGCAGCGGCCTTGTATCTCGCCCAGCGAGGCTCTATATTGCACCGCGATCACTGCCTGGCTTCCGTCCCATGCTGATCCGGGTCCTACTGCTCATGACGCTCGCCCAATCGTTTCTCGTCGGCCAGTCGTACGAACGGTGCAAGGAGTACTTCCTGTCCCGAAAGGGGAGCCGAACGACCACCCATGTTGAACTGGTTGGTGATCAGGGGCGTACCCACACCTACGAGATAGCTCTTGTCACCTCGATGGGAGACTCAATCCGCGGATCGATCCGGGTCCCGAAAGAGCCAGGAAAGTATCGAACGGCGCTCCTTGCCGTTGGCATCGAAACCGGACGCGAGGCGATTCAACTGATACAGGGGCATGAGGACATCGTCTTCATGGCGATGGACTACCCGTTTGAGGGAAAATGGGACTTCTCGGGATGGGCGGCCCTTGGAACGACGACGCGATTGCGTGTCATGGCGGCTCGAACGATCCCCCTGCTCTTACACTGCCTCGATTGGCTATTCGAGCAACGGTTTGTCGATGCTTCGGAAGTGAATGTAATCGCCGTGAGCTTCGGTGGCTTCACAGGAATCCCGGTGGCGGTGATCGAGGATCGCGTGAAACAGCTGGTGGTTGTACAAGGGGGAGGAAGTCTGTCGACGATCATCGCCCACAATGCTGAGCGGTGGGGGACCTCGGTGCCCCCGTGGCTTGCTGGCGCTCTCGGCAGCCTTCTCCTGTCACCCTTCGAACCCACGCGATACATTCCTCATCTCGCCCCCCGACCACTTCTGATGATCAACGGTCAAGGAGACACGTTCTTCCCGCGCGCGTCGGCCGAGGCCCTCTTTGACGCTGCACAGCATCCCAAGGAGATCGTCTGGCACCGTACGGCACACATCATGCCGGAGGAGCAGGACCTCGTGAATGAACTGACACAGGAGATTGCCGAGCGGTTGTACGGAACGAAGTGAAGGCTAGTCCGGAAGCGTCGCGCTGAACTTTTTGGCGTCACGGAAAATGTGCATGAGTGCCTTCGGAGCCCCCATGAGAATCCCTGCGCCGACCGCTCCCGACATCATGGCACCCGTGATGCCGTGCATAGAGGAATCCGCTCCTACCATGAAAAGGTTGCGGATAGGCGTCTTGAATCCGATCCAGCTTTTTCGATATCGCTCAGGGATCCCAGGCACACCGTAAATATAGCCCCCAGGATACCCAGTATAATGCTCGTTGGAGAGAGGAGTAGAAAGCTCAGCATACTCTACCATATCCTTGAATCCGGGGATCCGGTCGTCGACGAATCGCAGCAGAGCATCGGCAATTCGCCCCTTCAACTGTTGATAGCCCTCGTCCCGTTTCTTGACGGTCTGTCCTGCCCACTGCTCAAAAGGCTCCCGTCCAATGAATGCAATGATCTCAGCAGTATGACCGGCCGCCTGCGGGTTCTTCAAAGAAGGGAAGGAGAGATAGCAGTGACGGGCCACTCCCCTGACCAGATCGTTGCGCTCCTCGAAAACCATGTCATGATCAAAGGTGTCATACATCCAGTAATTCTCGCCGTGGACTCCTAGCTTTCGCGGATCATCCTTGAAACCAACATACAGCGTGACATGAGAGGTGCCGCGTGGAAAGGTTTCGACGTCCTCACGGAACGAAAGGGGGACCGTTCGGGGAAGAAGCTTCGTATAGGTGAGCAGCGCCCCTACCCCCGAGATCACCGCATCGGCATAAAAGAATTCCTCGGTGGGAGGCTCCCCTTTCCGCTGCACGGCCCGAACTCCGACAGCTTTGCTTCCTTCGATGAGAATCTCTTCTACAGAATGATTGACAAGCACCTGACCACCCGCCGATTCGATGATCGGTTTCACCGCTGAGGCGATACCCCCGGCCCCCCCGATCGGATAGAAGGCACCAGAGAGATAGTGCGACGCGATCATCGCATGGAGGGCAAACGCGCTCTGGCCTGGCGGTAATCCGTAGTCACCCCACTGCGAGGCCAAAAGAGCTCTGAGCTTTTCATCGCGGAATCGCCCCTCGAGGTACGAACGGGTTGTCATCAACGCATCTCCGGATCCGAACGCAGAAGCCAACGCGCCTACGGGGGACAGCAATCGTGGGAGAGAAGTGCCGACAAAGTGGCGTCCGAGCCACTGTACGGCTCTATCGAGATCGCGGAAGTAGCCATTAATGGCCTCGGCTTCCTCGGGGAAAGCCGCAATGAGATCAGTCCGGAGCCTGCCTTTTCCTGCGCGGGCCTGAAACGTAAGACCAGGATATACAAATACGTCATAAGCCTCGGGCATCGGTTGCCAACGAACAGCCCCGCCGGTGACCAGGTCGCAGACGGAGCGACTCGTCGATCCCTTGGCCATCTCCCCCACATAGTGAAGCCCCACATCCCACTCGAACTTACCCTGGCGCTTGAACACGTGTGTGAAACCGCCCAGCTTTGAGTGCCGCTCGATCATCAATACACGCTTGCCAAACAGTTGAGCGAGAATGGATGCTGCCGAAAGGCATCCTATTCCTGAACCAATCAGAAGAACGTCATATCGGTCGCTGGAAGGCTCCATCGTCTAAGGGGTCGGAGCTGAGGCAACAGCCTTAAGGTCATCCGGAAGCTGCTGAATCGGCTCCGTCACTTTGTGGTAGGTCAGCAACAGGGCGATGCCGATCGGGGCTGAAATCAGAACCCAGGAGAGGGGGATCTGATCGCTCGAGGAGAGATCAATTCCCTCGAGCGTCGGCATCTGGTACATCAAAGCAATAGCCAGGAGATTGTTTGCCGCATGGGCTGCCATCGAGGGAAGGAGACTCCGACTCCTGAAGAAGAAATACCCAAACAACATCCCCAGAATCGAGAGGGATACCAATCCGAGCGGCTGCATGTGGAAGAGGCCGAAAATGAATCCGACCAGGATTACGCTCTTCCATCCCATGACCCGCTCGAGGGAGCGCTGCACAATCCCCCGAAAGAAGATTTCCTCGCAGACCGCCGGGGTGAAGGCGACGACAAATACGAGCCAAAGAAATTCGGGATCAGAGCGTGCGGTGAAAAGCACAGCGTTGATCTGCTCGAGCCACTCGGGTGGATTGATCTGGCGCGTGAGTTCATTCGCGATAAAAGTTCCTGCCGGGATAAAGGCAAGCGTTGTTAACACAGCGAGTACGGTTTCCAGGAAGGGCAGGCGCCGGAGGCGGACATAGGTCGACACGTTGCGGCTATGCCATCGGCGGACAAGAAGCCACGCAGGCACCAGGAGGAACATGTACTGCGTAAAGGCCACGATAGCGCGCAAAGGATCCGCACTCTTGCGAAGGACGTCGACCATCTGCTCCGAAAATGGCGCGGTGAGATCACCAACACCAGCCGGCTTAAAGGCAAGAACAGCCACGGCTCCCAAGATCGACTGCGCGTTGAAATAGAGTATCCCTACCGCCAGCAGAATCACAATGGCAGCGGCGCCCGGACTCCTTCCGGCGCGCTCCCACGTTCCGTTGAGAAACGTGCCGTGTGCACCAGAGCCGATATCAGGTCCGGAGCCGTTCATGCGAGCGGAGCAGGAGCAGCAGGTGTTTCGGCATGCCCTGTAGCCTGGTTGAATTCTCCCCTGCGCGCCCGGAGATCAAAGTATAGTGCCACCGAGTACAGGGGGGCAATCAACGTAGTCAGGATTGCGTCAGCGGCAATCAAGAATCCCAAGCCAGGTCCCATCGACTTGAAGACCTGGAGAAACGCTCCAGGGTCGGACTCTCCCGAGGAGATGTCCCCAAGCAACTTGAAGTACTCGGAAAAGAAGTCCCATAGCACGATGAAGGTCAACGGGGTGAGCAACAGCGAGATCGCAAAGTCGACCATGAGTCCAAAAAGGATCATGATGCCAAAAACCCGCCACCAGTTTCCTTCCACAAGGTCCCAGCTCCTGCGGAAAGAATTCATCACGGGCGACTCTTCAAAGACAATGGTCTGGTACGTGAAGTTCCACCGCATCGCAAGGAACAGTACCACTCCAAGCGCCCCAACCATCAACAGGATCCCGATCCCCCCGAGGGCCGAGGATTTTGCCACGGCCCCACCGATGATAAGCAGGTAGGGAAGGATCAGAAGGGCAACAAAGGCCAATCCCATCAGCAAGGAAACCCCGATCGCGCGCAGCAACGGAAGTCCTACGCCCTTTCGGAGAGCCTCCTCCCAAGTGACACTCTGCCCTGAAAATTCGGCACAGCCCAAGTAGGTGATGCCCAAGTATGCCCCGAGTTGCGCGATGCCGAAGAGGACTCCGGTGAAGCCCATCAAGGCGAGGGCCCCAAACATACCACCAAGCTGATTCATGTCCGGTGGTTCGAGATCGTAGGGACCTTGAGCCAGGCCAACCAGGGAATCGAAAAACGACCCCAAGGAAAAGGAGAACAGGAGAGCCGTCGGGGCCAGGAGGATGAGCGCGATAATCGCGCTCCGGCCAACCGTTCGGCCAAGAAGCCGAAAGGTCCGGTCAAACAGATCGCTGAGTTTCATTGGAACCAAAGGAAAAGCCATGTCGTCACCTCGTGCGGAGGTTCGTAATCACGAAAAACGGACATTCGTCTCGATAGGGGGAGGATTGTGAAAAATCTGGTCACTTACAATGCCACAGCGCCCGCCCACAAAGAAAAAGGCGCACAAACACTCTGTGCGCCTTCGTCGAAGACTGCAGCAATTGCGACCTGACTGGGCCCTTGGGAGACGCAGTTTT
>Ga0209536_100010497_pt1 | contig 13661 bp, 11 predicted proteins | sample DeeMarSeWOR28_12_FD_187461 | JGI IMG/M metagenome (GOLD analysis project Ga0209536, IMG submission 187461) | Marine sediment microbial communities from White Oak River estuary, North Carolina - WOR-2-8_12 (SPAdes) (version 2) | ecosystem: Environmental > Aquatic > Marine > Intertidal zone >...
ATTTATAAAAAAGATAATTAATTACTTTCTTTTCATTCCGCAGTTTGTGCAGAAATCATCACTCGAAGCAAGTTTAGCCCCGCAATTAGTGCAAAAATCATCTTTATATGTAGCGGATACTTTTATTTCTTCTGATTTCTCCAAAGTAGGTTCAGGCATTTCTTCCTCACCTTTTGCCTTTCTAATCTTTTGTTTTGCTTTAGCTCCTCCTGGTTTATATTTCAAACTCCCAATAAATCCCGCAAAAATAGCCCCAACCAACGTCCCTTCCAGGACTGCGGTAAGAACTGCAAGGAGATATGGTAAATCTGTTAATCCTAACATTAAACCATCTAAGATGGCTAATAACGGTCCAAATAAGCTTGCTATGATATAGATTATTAATAATATAATTGCATATCCTATCCCTATTGCTAAACTAGTGTGTATCCCTCCTCGAGGTGAATGGGCAAAGATTGCACTTGTAATAATACAACATAAAATCCATGGAACGGTAACTGCTATAAGTAATCCTACATCATCGGGACGATATGTTAAACACCAATGAATCGGAAATATGAATAATAAAGCTAATCCGATAAATGCCCCTGCTATGAATTCAATCACAGCTCCAAATCCTCCAGGTAACCAAATCCTGATGAATCCTAAGGCATCATCTATATTCTGAATTAATCCTCCAGTTACTCCTTCTCCCAAATTTAGAAATCGAAACGAGATCCACGCCATTGGAATTAAGAACAGCATTCCCACAATTCCACTGCCAATAACTCTTTTCATGCTCATTTTTATCCCCTTTCATTCATTTAAATTGTATGTCGAGTTTAGTTTCTAAATTAATTTGATCTTAACTCAAAAGTTCTTAATATTTATATTTATGTTTTTAGAATATAAATAGATTTAATATTAGCAGAATAGCTAAGTTTAGGGTAAATTAGTTGAGATTTTCTACAAAAGGAATTCAAGAAAATAGAAAATAATAAAATTATAATTATTGAACTTTAGTTATTCTTCCCTTGTCCATACGGATCGTTTTAGTCCCATATTGAGAGAGATCTCTATGAGTTACAAAAATAATCGTAGTCTCCATGTCTTTATTAATTTTCTGTAGTAAGTCCATAACCTGTTTTTCTGATTCGGGATCTAGATTACCTGTAGCCTCATCTGCTAAGATAACTCTTGGGCGATGAATTATTGCACGAGCAATACCGCATCTTTGTTGTTCTCCACCAGACATTTGAACAGGGAAATGGTCTTTACGATCTAACAAGTCAACATCTCGTAATGCAGTAATTGCTCTGTTTTCAATTTCTTTCTGTCGAAGCACAGTTGGCCATAATACAGCTTCTACATTTTCAATGGCCGTCAACGTATTTACTAAGTTAAAATCTTGGAAAATAAATCCAATTTTCTGACGTCTAAGTCTGCTTAGTCTATCCTCCGTTGCTCTGGCAATATTTTCTCCGTCAAAAATTATTCTTCCTGAATCGGGAAGATCCAGACCTGAAAGAACATTGAGAAGAGTAGATTTTCCACAGCCTGTTGGGCCTTGAATCACAGCAAACTCTCCAGATCTAATCTTCAAATTAACATCTGCCAATGCTCGAATTATCGCACCCGCTCTTCTATATTCTTTATTAACATCAATAGCTTCAATCATAAGATCTTTATTAGATGACATGATTAACTCCTCCTCACTCTCCTACTTTTTTTAATGCAATTATTGGTCTTACCTTTAATACCTTTCTGTAAGCTAAAAAGAAAGCTAAAATTTGTACACCTATAAAGATAGCACTCGTTGTAACTACCGGAACAAGATCAATTAATACTTTAGGTTCAATGACTATGCTTGCTTGAGTTAAATATGCAACAGCAGCAGCGTAGTGGAATAATACTTCGATTACAACAAAGAAACCCACAAGGGTAGTAAAAAATATCATCCCTGAGACTAGTACTAAAATATTCTTATTAGTATACCCAATGCATTTAAACGTAGCCCAGACACGTCTTTTTCTCGATACTAAGATCCAGGCATAAAGTAATGAAAGAAATAAAGATACTCCGAAGAATATTAATACAAAATACCATGCCAACTGTCCTAGCTGCCCATCTAATCCCAAATCTATAAACAATGACGTCAAGAATATCAAGGTCATGTAAATAAGCGTAAAAACCGTAAAAACCTTCTTTTCACGTAAAGATAGAAGAATAGCCTTTCTCCACATTCTAAAAGCCAACACTTTTCACCGTTATATTAATTTTTTTGATAATATCTATTTTTATAATTGATTTTATTTATTTTATTTATAACAATTTAAGAATAAATATTTGGTTATAATGTCCGAAGTCGAAGGAATTATTGATGAATTATTAGATGAAGAACAAAACGTTTTTGGAGTGGCACTGATAAGTAAAGATGGAAATATTATTATCCAAACTGAAAACTGGGACCTTAACAGTGATCTTAACATGATAAATGAGCTACTGAACGAGAAATTAGAACTAGGTCAAAAGGGAATTACCAGTATTACTCTTCAAGGGATAAAATATATGATTGTTGAAAACACTGAAGAACGTAAAATAGGGACGAATATCGTGCATAAAGGGCATGTAATTATATGCCCAATTCCCATAGGTGGCACGGGGGCACTAGTTACCTATATTAATCCACAGGTGGGACCTAGAGATGCTCTCTTTAGTGTGCAAGAATATGCAAAAAGAATGGCAGATTTTGTCTAAAGAATTGAATCCCTAAATTGAATCCCAGTATTTTGAAAGTAGACCTTTCAGAGAATCTCTGATCTTTTTGATGTCTTCCTCTTTTTCTTCTTCTTCTGAAACCTCGAATTTTTCAAAATCGGGTCGTTCATACTCATCCCCTAGAAGTCCTTTAATAGTAGCATATACACAATGAGGTAAACCTATAAGACTATAACCTCCTTCAAGTATAAAAGCTAATCTACCTTCACATATAAGCTCAGCAAGAGTTAATATTTTTCGTGCAAAATTATAATATGACATTGAGGTGAGAGAACCATTTCCTATTGGATCAGCGAAATATAGATCAAATCCGGCAGCAACTATAATTAATTCAGGACTGAATGCCTTTAAAAGTGGTTCTAAAATACTCATGAAAGTTAAAAAATGATTATCAGTTGTTTTGGGGGGAATTGGAAAATTAACACTCTTTCCAAGACCTTCTCCCGATCCCAACTCATCAATAAACCCAATATCTCCTTCAACAAAATCAAATTCATGAACTGAGAAATATAAAACGCTTGGATCTTCATAAAAGTACTGTACTAAGCCATCACCAAAGTGTGCATCGATATCTATAATGGCAAACTTGATTATTCTCTGCAATTTCTCTCTGAGATATAGTATGGAACTCGCAATATTATTAAATATACAAAGTCCTGAAGCTTTTTCTTTCAAGGCATGATGACCCGGAGGTCTGATGAGTGCGAATGATTGGTTGACATCTTGGTTGAGCACTTTTTCCACTGCTAATATGGTTCCTCCCACTCCTTTCTTTGCCAGTTCAAAAGGATCTTCGGTAACAAATACCTCATCACCTAGTAGTCCATACCCTCTACTTGAAATATTCTTAATTGAATCAACATGATATTTTGAATGGGCTAGGGTGAGTGTAGATTCATCTACAGGATTGGGTTCAAACTTAATAACTCTTTCATGTTCAAAAATGTTCTTTATCTCTAAATAATTCAAAATTGTTTGTATTCTTAGCGGAGACTCATACGAAAGAAATATGGGATGTGGATAAGGAGGATTATTTTTCTCAGCGAAATCCTTGTCAACAATTATTCCAATTTTATTAATTCCAGTCATATTACAAATTAAATATAAGAAAATACCTAAATTATTATAATTAAATTTGCATACATTTATTTTAAATAAACTCAATTTAACAAAAAGTTAAAGTAATGATTATGAACGTTATTGAATTTGTCTCAACGGCATTAATAAACATCCTTCCGATTCTTATTCTATTTATACCATACCTCTTCATGAGGAAAAAAGTTATAGGGAAACTATATTTAAGAGTATTTGCCGGAGTATTAGTGTTTTACTTAATATATTGGGTATTACCAATTATCTTTCAAGTTGGTCAAACTCCACAAGAATTAGAAGTACAACCAGGAGAACAAGGGGACTTACTACTAGGCATTGGGTATATAGTCTCTCATTTTGGCTCACTCTTGACGCAATTCAGCTCATATCCTCTAGTTACTTTACCATTTATCTTTTTTGTTTCCCCATTTGTTTCATTGATTATGGTAAGGAGAAGGTTAAAAAAGGAAATGGGAGCAATAAAAGATAACTTAAGGTCAGTCGCTTATCAGATAACTGAGAGTCCCTCTAAACGAATTCGAGATGAATTAATTAAGAATGATTGGACAAGAGAAAAGGAAATTTTAAAGTTGTTAATAGTTTTACTTCCCGTATCCTTATATCTTTTACAGGTAATTATAAAAATCTCTGGTCCCAGTACTATTTCATTGGAAAGTTCTCTAGGATGGTTTTTAGAAATACTCTTTGTCTATTTGGCAACATTCATTTTCAGTGTGGAATTATTGTTTAGTTCTAAAATATCGCTTAAAGGTAAATTTTTCGGAGAAAATGTGAGGGAGCAAACTTACAAGAGTCTTTACACAGTAGGTGCACCTATTTCGATTCTTTCACTTCTGCTTTTTACTGTAGATAACATCAATAACAATTCATTAGAGTTGTTACCAGTGATTATTTTCTTTTTTGCCTATTTTATTATGGCTTCTATAATATTTATTCTATTTCTTAAAATCTTTGAGCCAATATCAATTATTATTCTTATTAAATTAATTGACTGGTGGAAAAAGAGGGATAAAAAAGAGAAAAAGAGGGGATCTAGTAATTTCACATACATTTTCTTATACGGTGTTGTAGCAATTGCAGTATACTTCTTATTATACTTGTCAATAACAGGATTTCTAATCGGACCGTATCTGAGTAATCCTGATATTCTTACGTCGGCAGATTTTTTATCCCCTGCTCCTTCTCCAACGTTAACAAACTCTTTAAAATTCGATCTACTAACTATTTTGGGATTTGTAAATGTTTTTCTCTCAACCCTAATAGTAGGTGTTTTTCTTGCACGTAGTTTGCGGTCTTCGAAAAATATTCGACAAAGTTTTTACGTGTTTGTACCAATAATTGTGATTATTTCGCTTTTTGTAAGTGGGATCCTTACCTACGTGTTAACAGGTCAAACTGTTGAATATTGGCTAACTGGACAATCGAGTTTTACATCAATATTTGGGTATAATTTCTATATACTAAGAACTGCAAGTTATGATGCTACTTTAGTAGGTGTAACTCAGTTACTCTCTATTCCCTATTTGTATACTAGATATATATTTGGTGCATTAATATGGGGCTTGCTAATTTATTATTATAAGAAGGAATTTAAATTTAAGAGTATACCGCTCAGTGATAGTTTTACAGAAAAGGTCGTTTTTTCTACAGTGAGGGAATTTCCTGCTTTTGAAGACTATCAGGAAGAGGGTGCAGTTTATCTTCTATCTTTATGTGGTGATCCTATTAGCTATGAAAAAGAAAGAGAGGAAATCCGTTCTTTTATAGAAACTCTGAGAAAAGATAAACTCTTAGAGGAAGTTAAACCACAGGAGGAAGATGAGAGAAAACGTTTCTACTTTACACTGAAATATCTCTACAGGAATAATGTTATAAAAATTTGGAAACCAGAATATTCATATGTTTTTGAGCCCGTTGAAAAGCAAGGTCTCTATATTATCTATGAGGATGGTCGGGGGGTCTTTAATTATGCATTTAGAAGTGATGACATGCAAGATCCTGGCTTGGTTTCTGGTATGTTCTCTGCTATTACATCGTTTGTTAAAGAAATGACTAAATCTGCTGAAGCATTGAAAAAAATTGACCACGGGGATATAACAATTCTTCTTGAATATGGTAACAATATTTTTGGAGCCCTCTTTATTAAGGGAACTCAAAGTTCTGAAGTAAGAATGCCTCTAAAGGATTTCGTACAAAAATTTGAGGAGAAATACGGAAACATATTGAAAGATTGGACTGGAGCATTATCTCCCTTCCAAGAAGAGGACAATGATAAATTAGTTGAAGATATTTTTAAAGAAGACTAATTTTTTTTTTATTTTATTATTAGAATGAAGCAACAGCTCTAACCCATCCAGCACTTGCTCTTGCAATTTTGATGGGAAAACAATAAATTGTTGCCCCAACGGGAGGTACTTTATCTAAATTGGCTAATTTTTCCATTTGAAAATACCCTCTTTCGATTCCTGCAAAATGTCCCTCCCATATAATGGAAGGATCTTGGGTTTTTTCCCACTTCTGCTGTGTAATTGAAAATGGAGCATCCCAAGACCACGCATCTGTCCCTACAATATGAATTCCTTGTTTAATTATGTGTAAAGTTGCTTTTTTACCTACTCCAATCCCATGATGAATGAACTCTTTAGTCCCAAAATGTTTTGAAGCATTAGTATGCACACATAAGATATCTCCTTCTTTTAAAGTGTGTTCAATTTCAGATAGCTTTTCTGTGATATCTTCTGGCGTTAATACATATCCATCGTCGTACCCCGTACAATCTAATACGACTAATGGACCAATACCCCACTCCAAGGGCATTTCATCAATGGTCATTGCTCTTCTCTCCCCGGTCTCCTTATCTTGTATAGGGGCAAAATGCCATGGAGCATCCATATGGGTTCCATTATGTGTACTAAGGGTGATCCTTTCTGTTGCCCATCCTTTCCCAAGTGGTAAATGTTTCTGAGGGTTTAAGTTAAAAGTTGCTCCCATTTGAGTGGCACCTTGATCATGATCACTGTATATAATGTTTAATCCCATTCCTCCAGGATCAAAAATCATTTCTTTTGGATTTATGATTGGAATTGACAAATCAACAAATTTCATATTAAAAACCTTTATTTAAATTTATGAGACTATAAGATAGGATGCCTATTTAATTCATAGGTTGAGTAATTTCATGGCATTCAATCCCATTATTTTCTCGAAATCTTCCTTAGGAAGAAAATCACTAGTATCAAAATAATTTACAGCAATTTCTATCATCTCAGGGGTATTCCCGTCTGAACCATACAGAATTTTATGCACTCCGATAACCTCTTTTGCCCGAAGTAACAACTCCTTTAAACGAATGGGCATCATATATGCCAAATTACTTAAATCCAGATATACATTTGGATACTGGGCTGCCAATGCAATAGCAATGTCAGTAAATGGATATCCCATATGAGTTATGATAATCTTAGCTCTGGGGTATGAACTGGCAAATTCATCAATATAAATAGGATTTGAATAAGTCAATACGTTTCTCCTTGTCCCAGGTGGAGGATAACCACAATGCATGACAACGGGAACCTTGTACTTATGAGCAGCTTCTAATACAGGATAGATTAATTGATCATTTAATTTCTTCCCTCTGAATGTAAGCATTACTTTAAATCCCTTATAACCTTCCTCAACAATAGCTTTTCGTATCTCCTCTGTAGCATCAAGACCTTCACTAGATTTTTCAGGAGCATTATAAAAAGGAATGAAGACTTCTGGAGCAAAATTAACCCAATTCTTCACTTCTTGATTTTCTTTCATGTTTACGGGTAAAAGAACGACTTTTTCTATACGTGCTTTTCTTAGATGGAATATTGCCTTTTCCTTTATATCCTTCGTTTCTATAGTTTTGATTTCATCAAACTTTTCTCTCATTCTTTCAAAAAAACCATAATCTTTGAATATCGACATACCTGCCTCGACAATTTTGCTCGAATTCAGAGGAGGGAAAAGATGACAATGAAAATCAATTCTCAATATCTATCACTTCAACCTATTTTTAGATGATATTATTATAATTTTAAAAGTATTTTCAGTAATTTATTACTAATTATTTATCCCCGAAGCCGTTTGGCTACTTTTAAGACGTTCGATCCGAGAATTTTTGCCTGTCTTAGCCGTTTTTCTTGTTTTAAAATATCTCCTGGTTTGTCAGCTACAGCGGTTACTCCGTTTAATTCACCAGGTACACATACAATTCCACAAGAGAGCATCCATCTATATATGGCATTAATAGTTAATGCTTGTCCTCCAGCAGTCCCACGACCAACTGCAATTGCTCCACCTACTTTCCCTTCTAATGGTCTTTTCATATTTACCGCGTAATGTCTATCGAGTACTGAAAGTAATTGAGAACTTACATTTCGAGAATACACGGGACTTGATATGATAATTGCATCACACCACCCAAATGCTTCATAAATTTCTTGCATATCATCATCAATAGCACAAGTTCCACTTTCTTTACATGATTCACACGCGTTACAAGGCTCAACTTTTAATTCACTAAGAAGAAATAACTTAACATCCCAACCATGATCTTCAAAAGGATTTAGCGCGTATCTTAAAAGTATTTCACTATTACCTTCTTTCCTTGGAGTCCCAGATATCCCGATAACGTTCATTTTTTTTTAGCTTCTTGAATTAATATACATTAATTATAGTTCGAGGGTAAAAAAGATTCTTAAAAAAATAAATGGAGCTAATTTTCCATAAAATTTAAATGAAAAATCTTACCCTAATTATCTCAAAACCAAAGTAAAAAAAATCTTTAATATGAATGACCTTGGGAAAAAACTTCTTCTTTTCATTATAATATATCTTATTTACCAAAATCTATTCTATATATTACTCGCACCCGAGATTTATTCGATTCAAATTTATATGCTTTATTTAATAACTGCTTACGTAATTACATTAGCTGATACATTGATTCGTTCTTTACCAGAGGAAAGAGCACCATCAAAAAAATATAGCATTTTAATACTATCGATGATTTTAACCTCTCCTTTCTTCTTGATTGGAGCCTTTTATGAAAACAAGTTATTAATAACTTTGTTTATTCCCATCTGGAATAATGTTATTGTTAGTTATCTAGGATTTACTATTTATCTTTCAGGTGGGCTTTTCACAATTATTGCAAGATCTCAATTAGGACGATTTGGGACAGGTGAATTGATTATTGAAAAGGATCACCAACTCATTACTAACGGTGTGTATAATTATATTAGAAATCCCATGTATTCTGGTGGTTTAGTTGCAACTATAGGATTTTGCCTTGTTTTCAGAAGTGTCATTATTCTTCTTATAATGTTTATTTATTACTTTTTAATATTTAGAATGCGTATTATTGAGGAAGAAAGACTCTTGTTAAAGAAGTTTGGGAAACAATTTGAAGATTATAAAAAACGGACCAAAAGACTTATACCATTTATTTATTGAAGAATTGACATTTATTTGTGCCTACACTTCAAGATGCTGATAATCCTAACTTTAGTAACAACGGAATCAATATAAATAATTCTTTTATAATAGAAATTCTATTAGATTATGTTTTTAAACGATTTAATTACATTTAAATAATTTTTTGGTTACAATATTATCAAATAACAAATTAAAGAATTATTTCAACTCTCTGATATTAGAAATCCTTCTCTTTTGAGGTATCTCTGTTGGCGATTAACAAAAATATATTGTTAAGTGAACTTTTTAACAACTTCTTAAAGATAAATACTCAAGTTGAAGCAATCATTGTTTCCGATCAAGATGGATTAATTATAGCTGGTGAACGGAGAAAAGATGTAGACTTAGAGCTAGTTTCGATTATGACCGCTATAGTTAATCCCGTTATCGAGAGATTTCGAGATGAATTCTCATACAAAAAATTTGGGACAGCTAATTTTGATACCGAACGAGATCGTATTCTATTTATATCAATAACTGAGGATATAACATTAAGTTTAGTTATTGAAAGTCTTGGATCCATTGATAAGATAGCACCATATGCTTATTTTCTTGCTGAAAAAGTAGCTCAGATATTGGTTGCCTCAGATGGGGATTTAATTGAATTATCAATCCCTAATTTTGAATATAAAACCGAAGGATATTATGGCAGCGACAACCAATACTATCAAATTGGATTAGAATCTGGTGGGTTGTATAGATTTAAATTTATAATTATAGGTGAACATGAAGTTGGTAAAACTTCAATAATGCGTCGGTTTGCAGAAGGTAGGTTTTTAGCAGATTATCGAACAACTATAGGGTTGAACGTTTTAACTCATGATTTTGAATTTTTTGGGAATGAAATTAGTTTGTTTCTCTGGGATATTGGTGCTCAACAATATTTTAAGAGATATCGTAAGGTTTATTATAAAGGGGCACAAGCTGCTTTTATCGTATTTGATATAACAAATAGGGATTCATTTTATAATGTAGTAAATTGGTTTGATGAATTAAACGAATTTAGTGAAAAGAAATTATCAGTAGTAATTGTTGGAAATAAAAGGGATTTAGAACAACAAAGGGAAGTCGATTATGAAGAGGGAGTTAACCTGGCAGAAATGCTATCTGAAAAACACGCTAGAAAGATTTCATATATTGAAACAAGTGCTCTAACTGGAGAGAATATAGAAGAAGCATTTGGGATCGTGGCTTATCATTATATTATGTTAAGTAAAATGTTTGAAGAAAGTAGGTTAAAAACTAAGATTTTTAACGAAATCAATTCAATCCTCGAAACCAGAAATTCTTTATCAATTGCATTCATTTCAATGGATTTCTTAAGCAATCCCGGTGTAATACTTTTAAAAGAAATTGAGGAGCTGGGATCTCCCTCAAAAAAAGGAAAAAAAGATAAAGAAATTTATAGATTTTCAAATGGTTTAATCCTAGAAAGCTTTAATTTTGATTCTATGAAGATTTCTGACTCCGATGGGGTTTGTATTATCTTTGATGCAAAAAAAAGGGATTCGATTAATCCCCAATGGAATAATATTGTTTTAAAGCTAATTGAATCTCTTAAGGATAATGCAGTAATATTAATTGGTATAATAACTAAGGAAACGGTTAACTGGTCAAAAATGATGGGAGAATTTGATTTTTACACAAAATTAGAAGAAAAACAAATTTCTTATTTCATATTTAAGATAAGTTCTGAATTTCGACTAGAACTATATGAACAATTAAATACATTATTCAATACTATTAAAAATATTTAGAAATAATGAAAAGATTAGGAAAAAAAGTGTTTTCTTAAGTATGGAAATATTCTTTTAGTTTCTTTTTAATCAATCCTTTATCTTTGAGATCTTGGATTAATTCCTTGGTATCATGCATTCTTACCGCGCTAGATTCATGTGATTTTTGCAAGATATCGATATCGGAATGATCATATAGGTGAATAATTTCTTCTAGAGCAACTTCATAGGCCCCCTTTAATCCGATTAGGTTAGCAAATAAGTGACAGTTAACAAGTTTAATATTTTCGGGGTATTTTATTATTTTATCTTGATTAAGCTCAGATATTTGACTCTCAACATCTTTGGACCATTTAATACCAATAATAATAAAAATCATTGAGGGACTCTGAAATATTTTGGCTAATTTTCGAATGTCAATATTAGATATATCCTCAACAAAAAGAATTTGAATGGCTTTAATTTTATCCCTAATCGAGGGGTCCACATCATGAATTAAAAATTTATCATCAGTAAGAATTAATCCGTGAATCTGTTTGTTCATATCATCATATATTTGAGGATTATAGTAATATTTTATACCGATATCATCAAAATATTTCGTTAATAGGTCGTTAATACAAGAATAAACGATTTCTGTATCTTTTATCGGTTCTAATTTTTCAATGGATTCAAGAATGTTTTCTTGTTTCGGTATTGCCGATTTCTGTTGTTCAAGGTATATTTTAAGATTCTCCGCTATTACCTTACTCTCCTTGTATAATTCTAATGATTTTGAATAATCTCCTGATCCTGCTGCTTTTTTAGATTCAATTTCGTATTGGTCCTTTAAGTAATCAAGTCCATTGACTGCGAAATCAATCTGCATTTGTCGGTATTTTTGAACTGCAGAAGGATTATCAAGGAGCTCTTCTATAATAATTACTTCACCCAAGAATTCTGTCGCTTTGACAAATTTCTGGTTTTCTTCTAAAAAATTAATGTTTCCTATTAGTAGTTTCTCTCTGGCAATCAAGTCTTCTCGATTCATTGCTTTTAGTGTTTCATAGTCCAATAATGTTAATTCTTCTTTAATTTCTAACTCAATTTGAGGTTTCTTTTCTATTGATGGGGCTTCCTCTTTATAAGAGTCAATTTTCTTACTTTTAGATTTTTTTAGAACCATAACCCCCACTAATCCCCCTATTGCGGCTCCTATTATAACAATAATAATCCAAAAAGGAAAATCTGAAGGTTGGGAAGGTCCAGAACTTGATTTTATGGTAAAACTACCAGTAGAAGCTGGGCTCTGATGGCTTGCTCCATCAATCTGATATAAAAAGAAATAGTAAGTGCCTGGTTGAAGAGATCCTGTATATGTATAATTATTACCAGTTATGTATATTTCAAATACGATTCCTGGTGTAGCAAAAGGATCATCTTCATTATCGATAATTAGTCGGTATTCTACAATTCCAGAAAGATCAGAACCTTCTTGCCATTCGAATACTAAATCACCACTCACTTCTCCTTGAGGAAAATTCAGTAGCAAAGGTGCTGATGGAGCAACCGTATCTTTATAAAGAGTTATCATTATGGGGTCACTTAAATGATTAACACTGTCATTTGCAAAAAAGTAGATAGTAAATTCTCCTTCTGGTAAACTATCCCAAATTGAAGTATCAAGCTGTTGATCTATATTGTTTACCAATGATATTGGGATAGTATTAACCTCATACCAAATACTCTCAAGATTAACATCAGAAGCTAATATATTAAGTAATGGTGCTGTTCCGCAATATGTATTATTCGATGGTAAATTAATTGAAATAAGTGGTGCAATTGTATCTTTTATAACTGTTATCTCATCAAATCCAATAACACCCAGAGTATTATTTATATAGAATTTTATGGTAAGTGTTCCATCCCCCGGTGCGTCCCATGCCAGTTGATCTATAGTTCCAGTTAATCCAGTGAATGTATAATTGACTAATCCTTCGTTAAGAGTATACCATCTTGTATCTAGATTACTTCCACTTACACTAACCGTAAAACTAGGTGCCGTACTATTACATACCTCATCAGAATTAGGGCTATTAATCGTTATTATTGGAAAGTAAATATCCTTGTAAACTGTAACTTCTGCAGTTCCCATATTACTTGCTGTGTCATTGGCATAGAATCGAATTATTATTGTCCCATTTCCAACTTGATCCCATACTCCCTGTGTGATAAATCCTATCCATGTGTAATTAGTCGTAATAACTGTTCCGTTATCCAATTGATACCAACTCATCTCCAAATTAGGATCAATTATATTTATACTAATATTTGGGGGAGTACTTCCAAATAGATCAAAATTATTTGGTGCTGTTATCGAAATAGAGGGATCAATGGTATCTCTGTTGATATCCACACTCATAAAGTCCCAATTACCCACAGAATCGTTCACATAGAATATAATTGTAACAGTTCCTTGACCTGCATTGCTCCAGGCTGTGGAATCGATCGTACCGCTTAATGCGCCTGTGTAGTTGTTTAATCCTCCGTCTAATGTATACCAGATATCAT